>Ga0179593_1461472_pt1 | contig 10284 bp, 12 predicted proteins | sample CZODoug2_1_08_16_FD_185931 | JGI IMG/M metagenome (GOLD analysis project Ga0179593, IMG submission 185931) | Vadose zone soil fungal communities from Angelo Coast Range Reserve, California, USA - CZODoug2_1_08_16fungal (PacBio error correction) | ecosystem: Environmental > Terrestrial > Soil >...
AGGGGAGCGTGAAAAAGGGTGTAGTCGAGCTCGAAATTAGGAGGAAAAATTCTCGGCGCTGCCTCAAGGCGGTCAAAGAAGGTCAAGGACGAAAAGGGACGGAAGTCTCAACGCGGCCGGCTCAGGCAACCACCGGGCAGAGAGCGGAAGAAGGGTCTGCGGAAGTTTCGTCGAAGGGGTCAAAAAAAGGTTGCGCGCCTGCGCAGGCAGCGCCAAAAAGACCGATGGAGGGGGAGAGAGGAAAAGATCGCCGGCTTCAATATGTTGTAAAGAGCAAGGGATCTTTCCGGTGAATGGGGATCCGCCGCGACAGCAAAGATGTGCGACAGGGGGGGGATTTCAGATCGCGCAAAGGCCAGGGAAGGGGGGAGGGGGGGAACTCGGAGGGGGCGGGGAGTCAGCCGTGGACGAGAAATAAACTCCGAGGGGGGATACAGGGTCTCAGCACAGTCATGGCGTCTTGAGAAAAATCAGAAAAAGAAAGGAGGATACGGCAAGCAAGCAGTCGTCCCCGAGGTCCGCTGCCATCAAAAAAAAACCGCCTAGGAGCGAAGGGACAAGCGGATGGGCCATGCAAAGCCTTGCAAAGGGGAATTCTGCGAAACCGGCGAGCTAACTTCAGAGGGGCCCATCTGTCATCAAATGAAGACAGCATCAGATTCAAAAAAAAGCAGGGGGAAAAAAAAGGAGGGCCCGGAAGAAGGTAAATCCCGGGAAACTGTGGGGGCGGGGAAAAAATATCCGTATCAAAACTTCATTGCCGGCCAACATACAGGAAAAAAGCAAAGATCCTCTTTCCTGGGCGAGGAGAGAGCGGGGGGAGGAAATGTCCGCGCCGTATGGTGCGGCAAGCAAAGAGCGGTCGATCACTAGAAGTGCGTGAGAAGAGGCTCAGGGCTTACGGTCAAATGAACTGGAAGCCATGATTTGAATGGTCCCCGGGCCCGGGGACGCTTCATAATCGATGAGCGATCAGGAAATCAAACCAAGCCTCGCCTCGCAAAAGAAGATGAGGAGAATCTGAAAAGTCGCCCGAAGACCCCTCCCGGGCCAAGATATGCATAGGGGGTATTCGAGAGGACCTGACGTTGCCACTGAACGCCATTGGAAAAAAAAATCAAGTTGACTCCAAGCAAAGGAAAAAAGCTGAAAGGACGTGATTTGGCCGAAGAGAATCTCTGTGGGCGTAAAAGGGAAAGAACTCAGCCATCGCTCTGCCTCAAAGGGGGTTAGCCGTCGGCAGGAAAGGTAGATGAAAGGGGCGAATTACGATCGTCAAGGATCAGGAAAAAACTCACTGTACCCAGGGGAGGTAAAAAAACGAGACCACTCTTGGCAAAACAAAAAAGACCCTCCATTTTGGGGAATCCCCCCGCGTCCGGTATCAGCCCCCTAAAGGCCACGAAAAAGGGGGGGGGGGGGGGGACGTGCTCTGCGCGCTACAAAACCGCAGGGACCAAAAAAAGGATAACAACGGGGCTGAAAGCGACACTAGAGCAAGAAAAAACTCAACTAACTGGTTGTGTCGCCCCAGGCCCGGGGAAAGGAAAAGTTAAGGAAAGAAGAGGGAAAGCGCGAGGCACGGGGGAGCTTTCAAAAAAAAAAAACACCTTCAAAGGACCCACCGGAAAATAATCGACCTAGCTCTAAAGCGAGAGGGGAAAGGGAAGGGGGAATGATATGAAGCCTGATGAGAAATATTCCAAACGAGCAAAAAAGTACATGCCGGAAGAACAGTTTTGTGCCCCTTGAGGTTTCACCTTAAGAGACATATGAAATAACAAAAAATTAAGAGAAAAAAATCCTAAAAAAAAAGGGAAGAGGGAAACTAGAGATATTTCTGGGTCGCAGGGAATAATGGGTGGGGAAGTAATCGCATACACCCAAGGAGGTGGCGTCGACAGCCTCAGGCTACAGGAATAAAAACTCTGGCCAGCTAAAAAACAGGGTCCTGCAGTGCGGAGCGCCTCAGAAAGAAAAGAGAAGCACGAACTCAACCAGAGCTTGTCTAGCCGCGTTGGGAAAGGGTGAAATAGTTTCATTGAATTTTAAGGAAAGGGGAAACCGGGAAGGGGGGAGGGAAAGCGCTGAGACCAACTTGACAGCCCGTTCCGAAAATTAGTGCAAAAAGGAAGGCAGACCGGGGAGAGGGATGTGGAAAACCACTGGTAAAAAAACACGTACTTTAAGGGGTGGGGAAGTGATTAAGAAGACCGAAGGGAATGCCACCAAACCGAGGGGGATCCTGGCGGGCAGGTCCGGGCTGCCCTCTCAACAGAAGGGGGAATGAGGGTAAATTGCTTTCGGGGGTGAAGGAAAAAAAAGGGAAAAAGGGGGACCCGCGTCACTGACGCATCTGTGGATCCAGTAATGAAATTCCACCATGACGAGCGGCCGACGCAGAGGGGTGAGAGAGACTCAGGCGGCTTACTTTGAAGACAAGAGAGAGAAGGGGAGGGAAACAAGGAAGGGACGTGCCGCGCGCCTAGAGTTGGCAGGGGGGGGAGGAAACGGGGGTCCGACACCGCAGGAAACCGGACAGGACCGCACGGCACTTCTAGGGCGAGAGGGAAGGGAGGACTAAGAAGGAGGGTCTCGCCTACACGTTACGCAAGAAAAGAAGGGGCGGGGCGGTGTACCGCAATCGTCCAGCGATTATTAGAGAGATGACCGTTTGCCACTACATGAGAGGAGGTTAAAAAAAAAAAGGCAGTGCATCGCCTTCATCACACTGACGCCAATGGCGCGAAAAAACAGACGAGGAGGGGGAGGACTAAGGAGAGGGGGAAATTTTCCGCGCAAAAGCTGTATTTCCAACCGCTCTAGCCAAAAACACCAGTAACTCTTCAAAAATTTAAGGGGAGAGGGCTGAGGGTTGCCGGAATGATTATGATCCTTATCTGACGTGCCACCGGAAAAAAAAAGAGGCCCCGCGGCTTTCCGCGCCCGAAAAAACACGGAAGTGGGTGACTGTTCAAGCCTGTGGGAAAGATAAAACTGAGGGAACGCGGAGGCAGTTCGCATCTCCGGGGAGTCAAGGGGGAGTTCATAATTCGTCCCAGAAAGGCGGGGGGGGAAGGGAGAATAAAAAAAAGAACGGTCGGAAAAAAAACTTATGCGGTTTTGCTGATCCAGCAGAAAGGGGGCGGAGGGCCGCGCACAACCCTGAAATAAGCGTGGACTTCTCTATGTTAGGGAAAAGGAGGATAAGCAAGGAAAAAGAGAATCTTCTAGGAGTTGGAGGGCGAGAAACGGTGGGAAGCTGTAGACCTCTTCCACGAGAACCAAGGCGCATAGGAGTAAGGCGGGTGGCGCGAGCTGCACGCAGGCCTTAAGGATTGTTCGAGGCGATCACGGAAAAACGGGACAGGACGAGCGGACAACAGCCAAAGGGAATGATGCTGGCTACAGCCATTCCGGTTTTGTGGGATCGACAGGGGAGGGGGGAGAGAAAAAAAAAAAACCCCTATCTGCAGAAACCTCGCAAGAATAAGTGCCGCCGGGCGGCTAACGGACGGGTGCCGAAACGGAAGCAACTCCGTAAATTGAGGTCAGAGAAGAGAGGAAGGGCCGCCACTCGAGGCCGCAAAACGGGAAGGAAGGACGTAGACACAAATGGCAAATACCGCCTGACCATCTCTCTACAAAAAAACAAACGTGAGGAGAGGGGGGTGCATAGGAGGGGGAAGGGGGGGGGGGGGGTACGTCATCTCTCCGGTTCGAGCATCCTTGAGAGCGCGAAGATGTCGGCGGTCGAAAGGCTGATCGCGGGAATCGGGGGAAGTGCGTCGAAAAGAAGCTCAAAGGCCGTCATTCCCCAAGGACGAGGAAAGGAGGGAGAGGATCAGGAAAAAAAAAAAAGGGGGCGAATTTTCTTCGAAGGATTCGGGGGGGGGGGCAGCGCAAAAAACTAACGGATATATTGAGAGCATCAGATCGTCCTGTCAAAAGGGGGGGGGGTCAGAAAAAACAAAAAAAAAACCAAACTGTACATGCCGCATTGGAGGGGGAGATCCTAGGTAAAAAATTAATCCTTTCTGAAGATTTAAGGGAGAGATGAAAGGGGGAACCTGACCGCGAGTCCAAGCTGTGGCGGTTCGGAAAAAACCGGGGGGGGACGGAACGATAAAACTCCTCTGCAAGAAAGGGTTTCAGCAGGTTCTGGAACCGGCGGAAAAACGAAGTAGAAAAGCCTAACCTCGATGCGGAAAAAGGGAGGAAAAAAAGAGGCGGCATGGTCCTTCAAAAGCCGCCTCCGAGGAAGACAAACTCGGTCAAAAGGGAGGGGAACAGGTACTTTTCCTCTTGTAAATTGAGAAAAAACAGAAGAAACCGGCGATGAAAACCAGGAACCTGGGTGGGGGGGAAACATGAGGTCCGAAAGCATCAGATTCCCAGGCAAACAGTGACTTAAAAGGTGACCCTTCTCGGGAATAAGGGAGGGAAGGGTTGGGGAAGGGGAACGCCCCTAAAAAAAGGTTCTCATCACTCATTGCCAAAATGCAGAAGAGAGCCGACCAATGGGGTCCTCTTTGCAGTGGCTATGGCTATAAAGTCCAATGGAAAAAAATCAAAAGGGGTATTTCTCCGGAAAAAACCGAGTCGGAAAGGTCGATCTCGAATGAGCGTGAGGAGCTCAATTGTCGCTTGAGGCTTACTTCTCCTGAGTCCTAAAAAGTGGGGGGCTATTAATGTGTAAGGGCCCAAGGAAAAAGGGGAAAGAGAGGGAACGGCAAAGACCACCTCATCGCCGCAACATATGTAGAAGAAAAAAGTTGAGGGGGCACTCCTTCGCAAGATACTACCTCCTCGGGAGATGAGAAGATAGAAATCGGTCGTATCTGGCCGGGAAGGTCAAAAAAGGGGTGTAAAAATGACCTCCCGGTGACCCCAAATGGAACAGACACGGGCACTTTGCTGCTGTGCACGGGGCAAAATCCTGAAGGGAAATCAGCCGCCTCCCTCAACTCGCGAGACGACCACCAGTAGATCAGGCAGGCCGCTGGAAAATTATGCATGGTTGGAAACTTTAAACAGGGGGGAAAACTTAGGAAGCCCCTCTAGTCCTTGGAAAATCGAGACCCAGAATCGACTGGCAGAAGGGGACAAAGAACTCCATTTTACCCTAAAAAACCCCGCAGGGAAAGGGGGGGAAGGGAACGGGGGGGGGGGGCCAACAAACCCCAGGCACGGCTTCGGGGGGGGCAATACGAGCGGTCCTACCCCACCTAAATTAACGGAAAAAAGACGTGGGCGAATGCTCAAAGCGAGAAAAAAAAAAAAAAAAAACTGGGGTGAAAACGGACGGCCGTTGCATGCGGCACGTAGGGGAGGGGGAGAGCGAAGTACCCGCGGAAGGGGGAGAACCTGACGAACAAAAGACCAAAGTTGGCCCTCCAATTGCTAACTATGCTGACGAGAAAAAGTCGGGGGAGGGAAATGAGACGCGAAAGATGATATATTCGGCAACTAGGAAAACGGGTAAAGGACCCAAAGAATCCTGGGGAGGCACCGTGGAGCTGAATAGATGCTATAATGGGAAGACACAGAAAAAAGGAGGAAAAAGGAAAAGAGAAGAAAAACATAGTAGGAAAAGAGAGAGATGGAATTTTTCGCATGAAAGGGAGAGAGGAACTATCTGCATACACAAGTATAGGGGTGCGTGTCAAAAATCCCGGAAGGGGAAGCCCAAAAGGGGCCTTCTTCTGCACTCGCCATGAAAAAGAAACCGAAGGGGGGGGGGACTCTGAAAGAATCTCGATACATCTCAGCACCCGAACCGTCAAAGGGAAGTTAGCTCTTTTCGCCCTTGGGGGAAGGGGGCAGGGGGAAAAGAGTTATTTAAACACCCAAAAAGGGAAGGAAAAAGGCGAAAAAACGAGAGCCTTTCTCTAATGGGAAAAAACGGCAGAAGGGGGGGACCACAATTCAGGGGGGTAGAGAGGGCACTGGGCGCGACGGGAGAAACCTGCACCAAAAAACGGAGTGTGGTCCGGGGGGGGAAAGGGGTTGTAAGGAAAACCTAAATCGGCGGCCCCAGCTCCACCCCCTAACCCTGATTGACCTGCGTTCTCGTGCCGGGATCCAAGCCCTTCTTCTGTTGATTGTGAAGGGGAAAGGAGGTTGGGGGGAACCTGGCAGCAAAAAAGGGTTGTCTCTGAGGGGACAATAACAGTCAGAGAAGAGGGGGGGAAAAGGATACGCCGTAATTGAACCGGGGAAAAGTCCCCAATTCGGACACTTCCTACGGGATGAAATGGGGGGGGCAGAGGGGAGGAAACCTTTTCCGACCCAGAGAGGAAAAAAGTTTCCGCACAAGAAATAGTGAAATTTGGGGCGAAAACCGGGAGGGGGGTCCGAAAAATGGCGCAGGAAACCGTCCGGACGGGAGAACCGCCCGCCGATAATGCGAAATTCCAGCGGAAGGAGCCGGGAGGGAGTTCAATCGCCCCAAGGAAGCGGAGAGAAAGGAGGAGAGGCTAGAAGAGCAAATGCGTCATCGGTTATCGAGAGGGGAACAAACCGTACCCTTGGCCACTTGCAAAGAACTAGAATTTTCACAGGTGAAGAAAAGAATGCCCATGATGGGGAGATCTCACGCCTCTATTCGACCTACAAAAAAGACTTTTTCAGGCAGGAAAAAAAACAACGGGGGTTGGTTCCGAATCTAGGCACAGGAACGCGGGGGAATATGGCCTTAGTCTGGGAGGGGGGAAAAGTGGGGGTTGCCGGCAATGAAGTGACGCAGCACCACAGAGCCCGCAAGGCGTAAAAATCGAACGACGTCCATTGGGGGGGGGAAGCGGGTCGAAAAATGGGGGGGACTTCGAAGGCTCAGGCCCAAGGAGTAAGAATGGGAAATCGCCTTACGCTCGAAAAGGGGCGGCCCAAAAGCTGCAACGGCATGGTAAAAGTTGAAATCGTCGGAAAAAGAGGCGGGGGTGCGGGAAAAATCAAAAAGCAGGACTACGCTTCGACCGCGCAAAGGAGGATGGGTCCGCCGCTTTCTCAAGGTGGTGGAGCAAGAAAAAATGGGACGAAACATGACAAGCAAGAGGAGGGAAGGGGGATCGGAAAAGGAAAGGCTGCCTCGCTATCACTGCAAGACAACACGCTCATGCCGCGGATGGAGTGGGAAGGAGATGGGAAAAAGCCATCACGGGATTAAAGGGAGAGGTTGGAAAAAAGTAAGCACGAAGAATCGCCACACCTCTAATTTATCCGGCCGTCGATGAAGCACTACAGCATTAAGGTTAGGGGGGAAAAATGAGAGGGGAAAAGCGGAAAAAGAAACTCAAACCCCGGAGAAACCAAACCGAGAAACACAAAGCTCCTGCCAAGAAATCTTCCGCGTGGAAACAGGCCTGTCGATACTACGAAAAAGAGAGGTCCCTCTCGCGAAGCGAAAAGGGAGCGAAAATCTATTTATAGACGGATGCTGACCCGAGAAGCCTAGAGAAAATTCCTCCTCCTTAAAAAAAAATAGAAACCAACGAGGGAAAAAGAGAAGAGTCATGGGATGAGGGGGAAGGGGAAAAAGGAGATCCGCCTTTTTTAACGTTCTCAGGCGCGCCGATGAAGCGGCCTGCGGAGCGTCGTGAAGGGCTAAAAAAAAGGTCAAGTCCCCGTTCGCCGAGCCGGACACCAACTGACTCGGCGCTGGGGGGCCGGTCTCTAGCGAAAATGGGGGGAGAAGGATTCGGGTTTGGGGTCTCGCCACTTGTTCACATCTCCACACTAAAAGAATTAGGGAGGATCGAATAGAGGGACCGGGGGGGACTACATTATGGTTTGGAGGAGAAGGGCTAGACGGTGACTGGTGATAACTCTACATAAAAGGCGGCTTCTCTGGAGGGAAGGAGGGAAAACCTTAAGAAACATCAGAGGGTTTCTTGGGTTAGGGGGGAGCACCTGGGGGGACGATACTAGAAACTAACTCCGAGCGCGTATCAGACTCCGTCCCATTTCTTGTATAAAAAAAAGGATAAGAAATAGAAAGTACAAAAGTTTCGCGCACAAAGGAAGCAGACAAGGGGGGGGAGCGAGGCTTGGGTTCATCACACAAAGCCTATATACCGACAAGCTATTACCGCCGCCGGAAGGGGGGGCAGAAAATCCACCGGCTACATAAAGGTCACGGTTCATCGTCCTCGGGACCGAAAATAAAAAATGGACCTCTTTACCGAAAAAAACGGGAAAGTTCTTTCACTTCAGGGAAAGGGTGGCTATTTGTGGGTTCCTTTTTCCACGTCATAGATAGACGTAAATGGAAATCAATCATAGTCCAGAGGGGAGCAAGGGGGAAACTTGGGTCTATTGAAATAGAGGGGGGACGGAGAGCCGGGATGACCGGCACCCTGACGCAGGCTAAGGGGGTAGAACTCTAAATTCTTTGAGCGAGAGAGGAAGTGTCGAGGGGCGTCAATGCTTCTCCCTGCACGGAGAATAGGATTTGACACTTGACCCGGGTGCCTCGGGCGACGAAAAAATGCTTTCCTACCACCTCAAGGGGAAGAAGTCAAGAGCAAAAAAAATTACGTTTTCGGCTGATGCACTACCTTCGCCCGAGGAGCTAAATCAGATCTTCGATCGAATGGAAGGCGGTCAATGCAAGGGGGGAAATGCGCCATGTTAGGACCAGAAAGGGGTGAAGGAAAGGGCACAATAGTCGCTCTGGCGAACTTGTCAAAGGGGAGACGTCAGATCTCTGTGTCGCGGGGGTCATCCGCCTCTCGCCCGCAAAATGGGGCACTCAAAAAAGGGTGAACGCGCTCTTCAGAGGCATGGGCCATGTTTCCGAGAATCTGAAAGCCCCGATGAAAGAAAGTACTGTCCGGGGATACCTACTCAGAGAAACGACCTCCATTCCCTCGCCCCCCGGCCGGACCGGTTGGGGGAGAAAAAAAAAAAAAATCTTCCCGGCCGTTCTGGGGAGGGGGGGGGGAAAAAACCGAAAGCAAAAGGAAGAAATCTAACCAACACTTCCCCGGACAACCGGCGTGGGGGGATAAAGTCGCAATGGCTCCCCATCCCCCCCTTAAGGGGGGCCAAAAATGAAAAGGGGCCTAAGCGCACGGTGAGTTCCCGTGGGGGAGAGAACCGGGAAAAAAAAGGTGTAACCTTTTACCTCCTCGGGAAAAGAATCCGGTAGAACCGAGCTCATATCCCTCCAAGGGTTGACGGTAGGGGGGTTGTGATGGAAAATAATTGGATATGCTCCGCAAGGCAAAACGAAGGGGGGGGGGAAAGGCTAGGAAAAAAGGAAAAAAGATTCCAAAGGAGGCGGGAACTTGCACGCACCCGAGGGGTGTGGGGAAGGGAAAAGAAAAACAAGACCAGAGCGAACCTCATAAATCTCGAAACACAACAAGGGATTAAAAAAAAAAAAGGATATTTCTGGGGGAGCAGAAAGGGGAGGGTGGAAAGATCGGGGGGAAAAAAAAAACCTTATTTGGTGCTTGCAAAAACGGGAGAACTCAAAACAAGCTGCGGCGGCACGCTTCCTCAACCTCCCGGGGTTAGAGTGTAAAACCCGTCGGATATCTCAAGAGGAGCGTCTCATGAGGGAAAGAAAAAAAAAGAACCCGAGATTTCAAGCTCGGTTCGCCTTGGTAGCAAGAGGGGTGGGGGAAGGGTCCTCCCCCGGGAGGCGGAGGGAGGATCAAAACGGACAAGCCTGGAAGAAAGGGGCCACGTGGGAGGGAGGGGGAAAAACCCCTGGAGGGGATATGGAGGGGCCCATCGCGAACGGGAAGCCCAAAGGGGGGGGAGGGCATGTGAGGTGGCCACAAGGAAGGGGTCTGCCCCCCGGGACCCGAACGGAACCTGGAGAGGGGGAAAAACGCGGTTTTCTGCCCTAAACCGTGCTTGTGAGTGAAAACGTGTGGGTTGTAACCTTTCCTGAAGAATAGAGGGAGCGGGGGAAATACAGTACAAGAAGGAAAAAGGGGGGGGAGGAGACCTACTCTCTTATTTCGGAATGGCCACCATGCAGACCGAAGAGACTGGTGGGGAAAGCTAGGAGAGTTCTAAAAAAAGAAGACATTGAAGAAAAAGAGCGCCTCTCACATCACTAAGGGGGCTCAAAAAAAAGGGGCAGGTTGCTTCACCCTGTATGGGGGGAAAAAAATGGGGAAAACCTCAGGCAATCTACTCCGGACCGTCCCGAGAAAAAAAGAGAAAAAGAGGCCTTATCTCTTCTATTATGAGAGCCGAAGGAAAAGGAGAAAGAAAGCTGAGTGCCAAAGGGGGAGCATCAATCGATTATGCGACGCAAGGCAAGGG
>Ga0179593_1485250_pt1 | contig 10284 bp, 10 predicted proteins | sample CZODoug2_1_08_16_FD_185931 | JGI IMG/M metagenome (GOLD analysis project Ga0179593, IMG submission 185931) | Vadose zone soil fungal communities from Angelo Coast Range Reserve, California, USA - CZODoug2_1_08_16fungal (PacBio error correction) | ecosystem: Environmental > Terrestrial > Soil >...
AAGTGGTACAAGAGGTTTCCGTCAGGGCCTCCCATCTTGGAGCCTAAAGGAAGAGGAGGAAGGGTACTGGGGTCATCCTTTGTCCTGTGCTATCGGCCCATCGTTGAAAGGAGAGTGCCCATTAGGTTGAGGGGGCCAAAAAATATCCGGGCTAAGTATTAGACGAAGATTCACTCCCATGTAAAACTGGCGTTTTTCATCAACCAGATCCCAGCAGGAGAAAAGGGGAGGATCAGAAAGTGGGGTCGGAAAACAAGGGGCCCCTGCTATCGTGAATCGGAACACAGCCACGGAACGTGCTACGGAGAGTGGGGCCTTTTTTGCCGGGCGGGAAGCCAGGGGACAGGGGGTCGGTAAGGGAAAAAATATCAACTTATACATCTGCCCTGAGGGAAAGGGGGGGGACGGTTGGTTTTGGGCTCTGGTTGGAACATACCTGTATCAGGAGGTGTTGGGAAAATTGTCTAACAAGAAACGATAGTCGGTCCTGCTAGGGCGGAAGGCTTTCTTCTTTTCCTGTGAAGAGGGGGAGACTGCCGGATGGTCCGAAAGGGCATTGCTCATTCAGTTCAGACGCAAGAAACGGGTGATCTATCGGAAAGAGGGGCCGACCCTTTCCTTTCCAGTTTGTAAGGGGGGGGAGGAAACGGGGAGTAAGGCGTGGCTTAGGGGGGGCTCCTGTAAAAGGGAGGAAGAAAGGGGGGAAATCTCCCTAGAACATCGCTATAAGGGGGGAAAAGGATCGGAATCGGCTGAAACGACAAACCTGAACGGCGGACACTTGGTTTGACTTTTTGGGACGGAGATTGACTCTTTTCACGCTTTTTCTGGGACGAGAAAACAACCGATTAGAGGATAGAAAGGAGAGCCAAGCGGGAGAAGACGTTGGGTGAAAAGGCACACCGGCGCCCAAAAAGGGGGGGAAGAAGTGAAGGTCCCTTTTCCTGAATCAGCAAAGAGAGCAAGGACGCCTCGGGGGCTCTGCGCTGAGCACGACGTCTGGTAAAAAAGTCAGAGGAAATACGAACCAAGCAGTATCACAGATCGCGGGAGGAAGAGACGAGGAACCGCCGGCAATGTCGTTCGGGAAGTCCCGCGGGACCGCGTGATGGCGGAGCGACCGGAAGTTCAGGGAGAGGGGGCAGCCTCCTGCAAATGCTAGAGGACTGAAACGAAATCTGTCCGCCGACGCGGCACCGCCGACGGCTATGGGGGTAGAACTGCCCCAAAAAAAAAAGCGATAAAGGAACTTCTCCGTCTTCCCCCCCCAGGATGAAAAGAACGAAGCGGGTCTGGACTATTCGATCTATTCGGACCAAGAGCCAGCAAAGGGCCATGAAAGACAACGCCCCCACGACCTCGGAAAGGGGGGGGGGGGGGGGGGGGGGATAAGAGGGCCATAGCTGGGTGGGGGTGCGGGGAGTGGAAGAGGGGTATTGGGATGAGGGTGAGGGGCGGGGTGGAACGTGGGTGTAACGAATAAGGAGGAAGGGGGAAGAGAGAATAGTTACGTGGAGTGGCAGGGGGGAGAAAGTAAGTGGGAGGAAGGGGGGGGAAAGGGGAAAGAGAAGGAGAAGGGGGGGAAAGACACATAGGAGGTTGGTAAGGGAAGGGCGGTGGATATGGGACTGAGGGGGTAGGGGGGAGAGGAAAAGGAATGCGTGGGGAAGCTGCAGGATAGGTAGGGAAGAGAGAATAAAGACAAAAGATGAGGGGGATTAAAGGGATGAAAAAGGAGGGGGGGGAGATAAGATTGAGCAGCAAATAAAAAGGAAGCGGAGGAAGAGCTTGACAAGGGAGGGAGAGCGGAAGAAAGGGGGAGGTGCTGGGGAAAGGGAAAGGGAGCTGAGGGGAGGGGAGGGGAAGTGGGGAAGAGTGTTGAAACGGGGGGGAAAGAGAGTGGGAGGGAAGGAAGAATGGGGGTGAGGATGGGGTAAGGTGAATATTAGCACAAGAAAAAACTTTTCTTGGAAGAGGAGTCGAAGGGATCTCAATTGAGGAGAAGGTCTATTGAAGAAAGTGAGTCATACTTCCTTGGTTGAGTGTATATTCTTCGACATAAAATCAAAGGGATGCTACCCATCACTTTTAGTACCCAAAAAAAAGAGCCTACGGGGCTTGTGCTAAGGGAAAGGGCTACGGCTTATTAAATAAACTGAGGGAAAAGCGCAAGATTCCTGTGGGCCAGGCTTAAAGAGGAAAAAATCGTCACGGAACCATCTCGGGACGGAGGAGCTGGACCAGGGGCCTTAATAGGTGTCATTTATGGCGCTGAAAGGGATACAACGAAGAAAAAAGCTCAAGAACAACACTAATAAAAACAACCACACAAATAAAAACCAATAAAAACAAATTGAATCTAGGCTCCCACTTTCTAATCTATGGGAGATGCGCCAACCACAAAACAAAAAAAAAACACGACATCAAGCATGGAAGTAAAATCTCTTCCTGCCCGGAGCGAAAAAGGTCAAGCTAATCCGGGTTGATTCGGCGCAGAATGAAGAAGGCCTGTCCAAGAGATCTGCGACCAAAAGGAAGATTCCCAGCGGGAACTCAAAGGAAGTCCAAACGCGGCCTTGAGTCGATATTTTCTCATGGAAGATGAATCTATCTCGGGAGAAGTTTAAGGCGTCTGAGAGAAGGGGGAAAAAGAAAGACCCGGCGGGTCTACTAAGCCTTCGCTCATTACGTTCTACGGGAACAAAAAATTATGCCTGGGGAAAAGAGGGCAAGTCGAAAAGCATAAAAACACAAACAAGGCGAAGAAAGCCCTGTCCCGAAAAACAGAGTACTTCACTTAGTGAAGGCCTTTGGAAAGGGGACCTCTGGGATTCACCCAATCTGCGACCGAGAACAAAGACTTGGGAGGAAGACCCCGGCCGTGGGTTCTTAGAAGGACATCTGGCAACCACTTATGAAGGAAACGAGAGAGAGCAAGTCGTACGCGGCCGGCGGGCCGCAGTGAAGGACACGGCGTAAGGTGCCCGAAGAGGGTGAATCCTCATCGGAAACCCGACGGAAAAGAAAACCGGGCAGTATCTTCACCACATGATCTCTAAGAAAAGGACCGAGCTGTTGTTTGCTCAAGGCAGACCGAAAGAGGGTAGTCATCCAAAGTTGTGTATAATAACTCCCTTCTTAGGACAAAAAATGGCGCATCAGCGCGCAGAGCAAAAACGGCAAACAGGGGCCGAAGCCCGAATGTAGCGCCGTGCGCAGGAATCCGCCTCCCCACGGACGTGAGGAAAGCGCGCTGGCATCCTGGGCTGGGAAGTTCGGGGCGCGCATCGAGCTGGGAAGGCTTCCCAAGAACCAGGCTCGGGCAATTGGCGAGAACGCAGGAAGAGGCTAAGGGACTCGGACCTTCGCGTCGGCAAAAAAAAATAAGGAAAAGCGCCATCGCTTCGACCGTGGAAAAAACTCAAACTTCTCGGATGGGGGAGGGGGACCCCGCGGAATCGCCATGTCGGAGGAAAGGTATCTGGGGGCCTGGGCGCAACGGCACGGTGCTCCGGACCGTAAAAGCTCATCGGAAGAAGGGGGACAGGCTTGTGCCCGTGCGCGGCAAAGACCAGCGCCGCCCGGAAAGCGGCACGAGAAACCGGTATGGGGTCCGCATTCCGAGCGTAGGAAATCACCCCAGACCTATTTCCATGTGTGCTGGGGGAAAAAAAGGAAAAAAGCGTCCGGGAAGTTAATGAACGAGAAGACGAGCCCCTGTCAGTCATAAACCCGGGGCGTGTTGCCGCAAAGAGAGGACAGAGGGTGCGATACGAAAGTTGGGGGGGGGGGACCAAAAAACAGCGCTTTGTCTCGCTGGCACCGTGAAAGCGCCGGTACGAGCGGATCTGGCCGGGGAAGAAGTCCACAAGATGGGACAAGCGGGGTCTTTCGGCAGAATACGGAAGGGAGGCCCGCGTGCCGGGGCGAAATCGGGGGGGAAAAAGCAACGATGGTGATTGTTGGCCGGGGAAAAAAAATAGGACGTTCCTCGTCACGTCGAAGGAGTTGTCTTAGGGTGGCGAAAAGAAAATGGCTTTTTTGTTGGTGGGTTTGGTGGGGTACTTCAGTGCATGGGAGAGTATCTCCACCCTACCTCTGTTGGACAGGAAGATTTAGTCAAGCACGACTTTAATGTGGGGGACTGGGGGTCTGCGGCGAAGACTGAATGTAGGTAACTTCAAAAAACTTTTTCCAGTGGTATTTGGTGCCCTCGACCGGGGGCGAAGGAAGCAGGCTTCGTCGATAAATCTCACTCAGGGGAGAGAACAAAATCGGGCTTACGATACTATTTTCACTTGGCACTTTTGGGGCGGCTTTGCGGAGGGGGAAAAATCGTGATTCGCGATGTTTCAACGGAAAGGGGGTGGTCTTAGAGAGGACACAAAAACGGAGGAAAAGGATATGCATCCCACGTTGATCAGGAATACTTTATTTGGAAAAAGGAAGGCAAAAGGGAAGGGGGTCAGCCGTGAAAAAGGAGGTCAAGAAAAGCGGCCCTCGGTCCTCGGCCGCTCCCAAAGAGCGGGCGCGGCTCCGGGGAGATTAAAGGAGCACGCATAATGACCTTAAAGCCTCACGACACTATAGTCGAAGTTTCTGACGGACGAACTCGCCGCAATTCAGGAGGGCGAATCATTCCGCTGGCACGCTGCGACCGGGGCCTGCCAGCAAAAGACAGGCGCTCACTTAACAAGAAACTTCGAGATCTGCCGCTACCGGCTTGTGCTGGGGTGGGAAAAAAAACCTCACATCGTAGGTGCGCACAAAACCAAGCGAAAGGCAACAGACACTCCTGGGCCCTCCGGGAGGTCAGACGACCAGAAAAAAAAACGACGTGTACCTACGCCACCCAACCGACGGGATCGAAAGGTTCCGCGATCGGGTCCCGTTTGGAAAAGGAGAAGCAGAGGGGGAAGGGAAGGGAAAACCCCCCAAGCTTGGCTAGGATCGCACGGGCGGCGAGAAAAAGGTGGGGTCTTTGTAGCAGACTGACAGGGCGGAGAAATCGGCGTCAATCAGCAAAAAAAATAAGAAAAACGGTTACGCAATGCACCCATCACATGGTCATCTCCTTGTACGAGGTCTTTCTATTCTTGCTGGTAAGGGCGCTTTCTTCCCGAAGGCCCTTCAATCAGGGCGCAAACGAGGAAGGTTCGATCCAATCTGGGAGTCCTCGCCTGCACCACGCGAAAAAAGGAACCATCTGGCGCTTGCCTTTCAAAAGCATATCAGTGAAGTTGGAGGGCCCACGGGACATAGGGGCAACAATCTCGTGAGCCAGGAGGGCAATCTTCACTAGAATCCTACTGCGCCCCGGAGAAAAATATCTGGCGCGGCGGGGGAAACTAAGGGGTCAGCAAATGCCACAAAGGCTTTGCCAGAACACAAGCTGTTCAAAAAAAGCAGGAATGGTCCTTCGCCGAGCTCGGGAATTCGATGCCGGCTAACTGGATCAAAAAGACGGCACCACAGGATTCAAGGAAACGAGCGAAAGGGGGGGGGGGAAAGAGTGGGCCGGCTTGCTAGAAAAAATCACATATCGATCGCCGTGCTCGTTTACCGGCGTCTAAAAAGGGTGAAATAAAAGACCATCCCGGCGCGGGTTCAACGACTGGGGAATATACTTGGAAGGGGGGGGGAGACACCAAATGGAGGCTTAATAGCAAGGGGACTGAGATCACCAACAAGCTGTGCCCGCTGTCCTCGGAGGAGGGAACCCCAGGAGAAAAGAAAGGGTCAAAGGAGGTTCGGCCGGCACGTGGATAAGGGGGGGAAACTGGCCCCCAACTGCTTCCTATAACCGGAAAAGAATCCCGGCGTCTTCGTCCTATGATTAACGACCTGAGCTTAAACGGGGGGAAAGAGAGAGATCAGGGGTTAGAAAAAGTCACTACTAAAAGGGGGGGAGGGGGCCGCTTAGACTCCCCGTCGATCGGGACAGGGTAAAGAGGCATCGAAAACCCCCTTCCACACGGCCCCAGGGGACCGTCTGATCTTGCCCAAAAAGGGTGTCACCGAAAAAGAAGGGGAGGGCGTCAGCGCCCAGCTGTTTGGGAAGAAAGCCTACCTCAAACTTTCATCTTCAATGGAAGGGGGGTCATAAACGTCGACCGTATAGTAGAGAGAACAGCTTAAGGAAATGATGGGTGTTGTCATCACGCGGCCAGGGAAAAAATCGTCGACCATGCTATCGGACAGCGGCGGCATATATCGAGCGAAAGGCCCCGTAGGAAGGTAGTTCAAAAGCTCGATCTGGGGGGACCTCTAATATCCAGGTAGAGCCGGCATAGACAAAACGAAGTAAAACGGGTCGAAGAACCGAACTTGCTTACTGGAACAAACATCGGGGGGGGGGGAAAGCGGGGACGGAAAGTAAGCTGGATTGATGACAAATGCTTGAGGCCGGGCTCTTTCGGTCAAAGACAAAACATCGCTTTAGGCACCGTGGAAGAAGGGCGTCTTGAGAGGGGTAGGGATTGCCCGAGCGAAAAGGGCGTCGTACGATCGCTTGAACGAAAGACCCATGAGAAAAGGACAAGGCCAGCTGCTTCTAGGTAGGAAAGTTGACCGTGTCGGGAAATGTAAGCCGCAGGCATCGCGGTCCACTAGAGGGAAAAAGGGAGTCATGCCGGTCGGTTCCAACAAGCATTCAAAGACGCACGGAGTGCGGAATTGCAAACTCCCCTGCGTCCCCCGAGTTATGATGAAACAAGGTACATACTCGCCAATGCTCCAAAGGGCGTGTTTGCAAAAAAAAATCAGCGGGGGGACGCCATCGGGGAGATACAAAGAGTGGGGCCAGGCAGCTTGGCTGCCGAAGGGTCGCGAACAGTCCGGAGACGGATGGGAAAAGGGGGGGCCAAGTGGCGTCGTGAAAGGAGATGGGGGATCGATTCTTACAGATTCGCATAGAGAAGCGTTCCAGGCGTGCCGGGCGGAATGGGACGCACCAAAAGAGCGCTGTGGAGGGCTGTTCGCACCAAAAAAAAAAAGAGAACCTTTCAGCGTCCGGACTCATAGGATTTAAGGGACGAAGGCCCTGGGGGGCAGATGTCATTCATCTCGTCGCTCCACGACACGAAAGAGGATCGGTAGTGATTGTAAGGAAACACGACGGGCCGGCCGGTCTCGTCGAAAAAAGAAGGGAGATAGGAGGAACTTGCTTGGTTTCGTAGTTGCCGAATATGCGTAGGTCAAAAAGGAAAGAAAGTCAGGGCGGCGATCAGTTATTCTGCGGACCATAGATGGCTTAACTGGGGGGAAAAGTACATACTTCGTACTGGGGGGTGAGGCCCACAAAAAGGTCTTCGCGATGGGCAACGCGGGGCTGAATCCACAAAAACAGAGTAGTAGGAAAAGGAGGAGGAGTCCAAAAAGGCAAATCGCGAAGAAGTGGGGGGCAACCGGCACACCCAAAGTGCCGCAAAAAGTGGCGTAAAAGCCCGAGGTCTCTAGAAAGGGCTCGAGCGCGGAGCCGCTGTCTGCCCGCCGCCGTCATGAGAAAGCCTCAATGACTACTAAGCTATATTTCTGAGCAGAAAAGGGGAATCCGGAATTTCAAAGGTCGGTGATCCTTTCCGCTAGAATCCCCAGCGGTCGAAAATGCGGCCATGGCAGTGAAACAAAGCCCAGGAAGAAGAAATTCGAGAAAAAGAGGGGCCTACGACGCCCCGAAGGCGGGGTTCTAGAGGCAACAAGAAGACAAGTATCGCCCGGAACACACCCGGGGAAGGGCACCTAGAACTACTCAGGTCTTATGCAATAAGGAACACCAAGCGCTTGCCCCAGGATACAAGGGAAACGCAAGAAAAGGGGCAACACCGAGCCGCGCCATCTAGAGGAAGGGAAGCGAGCGGGGAAAATTGCTCTGTCCGGCAGAACAAACAGGGCCTGAGACCACAACTTTGCTGTGTATCGCACTATTTAGGGCTATGCCAGGGGGGATAGGTGGGAAAATGGGGGGGGTAGACGAAGGTGTTATAAGTCGAAGGGTCTGCGGATCAACACGTCGGCCAACGGGAAGAGGGGGTAAACCAGCCGTTGTAAAAAGAAGGAGCGCTCCGATCGGGCGGAACGGAAACGGATTCCAGGGGAAAAGGCGGGAAAAGGAAGCAGGCTATGGGCCCGAGGAGTAACCATATGCAAAAAAGAAAACCATGCTGACCACTGACGAAAAAGGCTTCCCTCATATCTCATGTTGCGAGGGCGGGGGGGGCTATCGTCCAACGGCGGAAGGGGAAAAGGGAGAGGAGGGGGGGGGAGAAACATTTAATCGAGAAGCACAACACGGGCGACGAATCGAAGGAGCTTGCGCGATTAAAAAGAAAGAAAAGCATGGCGTCATACAGTACAATCGCTGCCACGAGGGAAACATGTTGTCCGTCAGTTCCGCCATCCTTCGGGGGGGAAAGAAGGGTTTCTTCGACTTCACCGGAAATGAAGGGGAACGCAAAAGGGAAAGAACTAAGTCCGAGAGGCGGAGGAAAAAAAGGGGCCTTGGCGCTACATTCGATCTGCCTGGGGGGGGGGAGGGTTTGGGGGTCTGCGACGGTGACCGCCATCCCGTCGAGGGGTCAACGAAGCAAGGGGAGAGAAGAGAGGTCTAAGTACCAAACTAACCAGCTAAGGGCAGTCGGCAATCACCAACAGCTGGAGACTCGGCCTAGATGAAAGAAGGGGGTTATCGACTTCACTTGGATTGGTTAAGGCCGGGGAAAGCGTACATGCTTCCAACATCGGGGGATCCACTGCGTGCCGCCCGGTCCTTGCGGCGTCGAAATGAACAATCTCTCCAAAAAAACAAATAAGTATTGTGAAAGGATCATGAAGAGTAACCGCCCGGCCGGGGCCGCAGTGAAGGCTTCGCGTAAAAGGGGGGGAAGCGCAGCGGAAGCACCCGAAACGAAACCCTCAAAAGAGGACTGCCATGGTTTCGACCCTCGGCCCATCTGTTGGGGGGAAATCATAAAGAAAAGACGGAGTCTTCAGCAGGTCGGAGTTTTTGGGGAGGAACACTTTCAGCTTAAAAATTCAGACAACGAGCCAGATGGGGTCAACGCGCGACGCCGGTAAACCGGGGGGCATTGGGAAAAAAGGCTACCCCTAATGCGAAATGATCATAGCGGGGGAGAAGACCAAGGGCGTTATTTCCACGGGATGTGTTTGCCGTCTAAGATCCTGAGTTCACAAAGGGGTAGCCCCTGACGGAGGATTGCCGAAAAAAATGCTTCGGACAACAGCTGGGGACCGGGTAATTAAAATTGTCCTTTATAATCCAAGGGGGAATTAGGAGTCACATTAAGAAGCGCCCCATTCTAGCTGAAACTAGCATGGGCGCCTTCTTCTCTCTGAGTTAAAGCTACGCCTGTCGCGCGCGTCGCCCCAGGGTGCCTCGCAATCACCCATGAATATCTGAGAAGGACGGGCCAAAAAGAAAAGGGTCCGTTTTAAAGAGGGGGCTTACACCCCAGCTTTTTAACATCTCTTCAATAAGAAAAACAAAGCGGGAGGGGGGGGAACAGAAGTTCTCAGGGTCCAAGAGCGGAAAAACGGCTACGAAAATGGGCCAATATTTCCAATGAAGGGGTTCCATAGAAGGGGAAAAAAAAACTTTAGGAAATGAAAAAAAAAGAAAAGCTCCAAATCGAAAGTCCCACTGCGTGGGTAATAAAAACAAGCATCGACCCACTCAAAAAGAGGGGGGGGGGATCATCGGAGGGGGGGTTCCGCCCACGGTCTGCTGGACCTATCGCGGAACATAATACGATGGAAGAAAGGGGGGTTTCCGGTGGCTGGGATCCAGGGAAGGAGGGAGGCAGGGGAGGTTCAGTGCACGGGCGATCGCAGTCGGGAAATGCCGGTGCGGAAACGGGGTTGGACGCCGGGATCAGGGGGAGGTTGTTGGGCCGGGTCGGAAAAAGAAAACCGGGAAAAAAAGAAGCGTAGGCGAAGGCTTGGTAGTGAGGGGGGGGCTGGGCTGCATGGCATCAAAGGTCGCAAAAAAAAGAAAAACAAAGGACCACCGGAAAGGGGATGCAGAAAAGCAAAGACCTGTTGCACGGGGAAAGGTCAGCGGCTAATCACTCCTCGAGAATCGGAATCTAGGCGATATGTTCACTCCAATGGGGGACGCAAAAGGCCGGCTACGCGATCACAGCCGAGGGAGGGCCCCCGAGAAAGGGGGGGGGGAGGGCAAATGAAGACCCGTGTCAACGCGTCACTTGGGGGCAGAAGGGGGGGGGGCGGAAAATCAGGCACTAAGTCTTCGGATGGGGGCACAAC
>Ga0179593_1568419_pt1 | contig 10284 bp, 9 predicted proteins | sample CZODoug2_1_08_16_FD_185931 | JGI IMG/M metagenome (GOLD analysis project Ga0179593, IMG submission 185931) | Vadose zone soil fungal communities from Angelo Coast Range Reserve, California, USA - CZODoug2_1_08_16fungal (PacBio error correction) | ecosystem: Environmental > Terrestrial > Soil >...
CCTCATCCGCCGATATTAGAAGGCTGCCTACCATTTGATCCGAGCAAGAATCTTTTATGGGGGGGACCTTCCTGGGGGGGAAGGGGGCTTGTAGATGAAACATAAAAAATTAAACTCAAATAGAACCCGCGCTGGGATAGAAACAGGTCTATAGGCTTCATGAAGTCAGGAGTGATTGTCTTTGGTGACCTTCTGTCACAGTGGGACGAAGAGGGCTTCGTTGCGACAGGTGCTGCGATAGATACTACAATCCTGGTTCTTCATCAAAGAACAGTAACCATAAACAAACACCACCATGTCAAAAGCCAAGCGATGGGCTAGGGGAAAAATCCTCATCCGCTAGGGGGTCCCCGAGAAGTGGATCGACTGGTACGGGGGTAAGATGGATCTAACCGCCAGGTGCCGCCGTCTTCATCGCTAAGGGGCTAAGGAAGCCACCGCTGGTCTAGTCAGAAATTACACGAAGGACCGACACGAGTCAGAAAGCGGAGCGAAAGGGAGGGGGGGTCTTAACTCCGGGTCACATAGCCTCGCAATTCCTGAAAGGCACGTGAGGCAAGGAAAGATCGATGAAGTAGCGGTGGAAAGCAACGCATGCAGGAGAAAATTTTTTTCGCAAATCTCTTCACTCACTCGGCGAACTGCCGGGGGAAAAGGTCCGGACTTCCAGAAAAAAAAAATTAAAACAGAGAGGGTCGAACACAGGGAAAGGAAAAAACGGAGGGGGGGGGGAGATAAGATACTGGGTTAATGATCTTTCTGACGAGTCAGGAATGAGACTGAAGGAGCGAGTGCGAGAGGTGGCGAACAAATAGACACACAAAAAGTGCTGAAGTGTCCGGACAAGAAGACCGCAGAGGGGGAGTTCCTTCATTGCGAGGAGGGATGAAATCTCCGGCGTGAAAGATTCGGGAAAAGTTCCCGCATCAAAGACGAAGGCGAGGAAAAAAGTCAACTTGAAAAAGAAATCAGGTGGCTGCCGGAAAATGGAGCCATAGGGGGCAAGGACGCGAGAGGTGGCTGAGAATCCAGGGACAGTAAATTACTCTGGACAAAAGTGCATAGCTTGAAGAGTGCTAGCAAAAATCTTGTGGTTGATTATATAGGGGGGGGGGACGTGTTTGACAGGAATGCTGGAAGCACAGGAGGGGGCCAGCTATATAGCATGACTAGACGTCCGAGCACCGGGTGAGGTAGGTATTACACACACAAGGTAGAAGAAAGAGAAAGTAAGAAATAACCTTTTTGGGAGACGACGGCAGACGGGGGAGTTGGGAGAAGGAGGGAATTGCTTCTAGCCGCGTTCCAGGAAGGACTTCTCGGGAAAAAAAATAAAGAAGGGGCCCCGAATTGTAGGGGGTGGAAAATTGATCTGATTAAATTGTTTGCTGGAGGATGCGGGAACAATAAAACGTGGGAAGCGAAGAGGGATTTTCGAGCCGCGAGGCAGGCTTGATCTAGCATGAATGGTTGTCAAAGTCGAATAGATGAAAGGCGGGTCGTGGATGGTTGGGATGTGGGGAGGCCGTCAGAAAACGAGGAATGAAATCCAAGGAGGCAATGCGGGGGCTCATCGGGAGAGAAAGGTCTACTAGGGGCCCTTTTGACCCCTAGGCTCTCAGACCGCGTTTAGTCACTAAAGTAGGAGAGGCTTGGCTCCCGACCGGAAATTCTCTGGTCCGCAGAAACCTAAGGAAACGCTCCCAGGGGGAGGGGGGTGAACTTTTCAGGTAAGGTTGCCTCAAGATGGGGGACGACCCCTTGTCATAGGCAGGTACTCCACCAAGTAACCTACTGGCAACCACCGGTGCCCTCCCTCCTCGATCCAAAAAAAATGCTCTGGACAGGACAGAGCGCATGGAATCCGGACGTTGCTTCAGCGCTGGGGGAAATGCCTTGTAAAAAAAAAGCTAACTCATGACTCGAAGGTCCTTGAAAGAACCTTCAAAGGCCAGTTAAAAAAAAAAAACGAATGAAAAAAAACTCCTCATCAATTCTGGAAAAAGCACGCGTAGTTTAGAGAAGCGGGGGAAAGAAGATCTACAAGGCGCTGAAGTTTGGGAAAAGGGAGTTATTTCAGATGGCCACGTGAAATGAGCACTTGAACACTGAATGCAGATCTCTTCTCGGCCTAACACGTCACCCGATCACCAGGTTGGGTGGGCAATGCGTAGAAAAAATTCGCGAAGGGAGGATTCCGAACGAAACATTGGCATACCCCGGTAGGTTGGTCAATGAAATGAAAACCGTTACTCGAGGCCGGTAGAGAGAACGGTAGTTTAGAGCATATCCCTAATCTTTGGTGCGAATAAAAGTTCCTTCTCTACCGTCAGCGGGACTGAGAAAAAAAAACAAGTTTTGTTTCCTTGGAAAGTAGGGGAGGCTGATCGCCGGAAGGTCTCTGTTCCCAGTCCAAAAGGCTATTTGTTTAACGCCAGCGCCTGCGCATGAGATGTCCTCTGTGTGCAATTTGAGTTTCCTGCGTTTGTGGGTGGCATTTCGGCGCGGGAGGAGGGGAGCGGAATTGTTTGGCCAGTGGGCCCGACTATAGACCCAATTTGTGTCAGGCCGGTCTATGGGAAAGCTTCAACCCTTCTCGTTCGGAAAAAAATGGGGAATTTGGGTGAGAGTGGGGGGAGGGGGGGGGTCGGTTAGTCCCTCTGCAGGGGGCTCTTCTGAATCGTCTTTCGGCTGCCGACCCACGATTGGGGGGAAAACGCAACGGGGGGGGCCAGGGAGACGGTCTTGCGGGAAAGAATGATCAAATCCACGGACAAGGGCTTCAAAGACCTGGCTGGAGTGTCCATTGAAACTGGCTTGAGCGGAGGGCGGTGATCAAAAACCGAGTGAATTCACGAAACGAAGTTTGCATGTAAAGGGGAAAGTCAATCCCACCAGAGGGAAGTCCGGTCTCCACAAACATGGTCGGGCAAGGACCCCGAGGTGAACCGCAGTCACGGCGCAAGAAAACCCATGAACTGCCGAATTGTGGATTTTTTAGGGTTGAAGTCCGTGCGACTACACAGAAGTAGCGTACGAGTGTCGCCAAAGGGGAGTGTCTTATATCTCAAAGTATGGTGAGGAGGGGCCTTCCTAAAGCCGGTTTTGAGCAACTACGTACCGCGAAACATACGTTCGTAACCGGTCTACCGGCAACTAAATCACTTAGATCTGGGGGGGGAATTAGCTGCCTTTTCTTCGTGGGGATCATGTTTGTATGGAAAACTGGGAAGTTTGGAGGCAAGAAAGGCGCTTTCTTCATTCTTGCAGTCGTTTAAAAAAACAAAGACGGCCGGGGGGAAAGTCCGAAGTTAGAAGAACTCGGCCTCAGGGAATTGGAAAAACGGGCAAGCGAATTGAAGCCATCTTCAGTGGCCAAGGATACTTTTGTAACGTAGAAAGAAGGACAAGCGTCAAAATGCGGCAAATCTGTCGCGGCATCGAAAAATTAACGTGAGGGGGGACTCATAGTGAGGAAGGATGGTATATAGAGAAAACGTCTCCTGAACTTTGGGTCATGACCAGGAAAACCTCCCCGCAATTCAAAAAGTTCACTTCCTTAATTCAGGGATGTCTTTGGTTTGTGGAACAGAAGCAGCTACGTACCCCGGAGAAGGCGGAGGGAGGGGGTGGAGTTGTTCACAACGTGCGCAAGACGACTAAAAAAATGTGGATGTCGTGCAAAAAAAAGGTTCACTGTACGGGGATATGACGAAAAAAAAGCTCGGAAGGTCAGCTTAAGAGAGGGAGGCGTTTTTCAATCAACCCTGTCGCTACCCAGAGTGTGGAGACAGCGGCGCGTAAGAACGCCCTGCAGCCGCGTTGAAGACGCATTTCACATACCGGGCTGGACCCGGGACGCCTCGTTTGGCGGTGCAAGATTTCTTTGCTATCGTGGCTAAGGCTGTCTTCTCCGGCCCACGAGGGGCGGACTCCCGCAGTGGTTTGGGGGGCCAAACTCCGGGGAAAATAGCATAGGGTAATAACCGTGGAGAACGAAAGGGCTACGCGGCTGGGGGAATTGATTGGTTTAAAAATGTGTTTCTTAAGGATTTTCCTTTGCGGCCAGCTTGGCTCAGAAGTCCACTCAGTTGTAAGGACAGTTCATTATTTACCAAGGAGAAAAGGACTTCGCCACTTCTTATACCGCGCGGTAGGGGACTAAAAACGCTGCTTGGTTTTTGAGGTCAAACTGTCTGGCCTTGTCGTGAGCAGGTCACCTGAGGAGGGAGGGGGGTCCCATAATGGGATTCAGGACGAGGGGGAAACGCTAAGCCCAAGCCTGGGTGACAGTCTGCACCGTGGGGTTACACTTAGTGTGAAATCAGGCCGGGGGAAATCTCGTGGGGGGGCGGACCGGGGGGAATAATGATCTCGAAGGGGGGGGTCCCATTTCGAAAAAAAAAAGTAGAAACCGGATTGACACTACCCTCTAAGTTCTGATGGGTCAGTGCCCGGGGAGGTTCGCCAAGAACAGAAAAATCCGTCCCTCACCAATCAATTCCTAAAAAATCGCCTCTGGAGGGACGTGAAAAAACCAGAAAATGCAGGAGATCAACGCGAGAGGTAGTCTTGAGTCAAGATGTTCCGAAAATCGCCAAAAAAAAGCCGGGGGGGTCTGCCCCTACAAGGGTTACCATCAGGGGACGAAGGGTGAGAGAGAAAAACCCTCCAAAGACGAAAATATAAGAAAAGGAGGGATGCAATAGCGAAACCAAGTCATGTGGCAAAACTTATGTATATCGCCGATCGTAAGATGCTAGAAAATAGATTCTTCGGACGACAAGGCTATCGACATGAAAAAAAAAAAGCTTAAAGGTGGCTTGCACTATTGAACCCGGAGGCCGAATCTCCTGTGGGGAAGAAAAAAAACATGAAGACACTTCCTCCACAACCCGGGATCCATCACATAGGGTTTTTCGGAAGCACCCTCGCGGTACAATTTAAGGGGCTTCTTGGTCCCCGCGGCGTCTTGAGACGGGGGCAAAGTACTTCGACGAACAAAGCTACGACCGGAGCGGAAGGGATGCCTGTCAAAGAATGGAGACCGCCTTTTGAGATCAAAAGGTGCACGGGGGAACTTCTTCTTCTATGAGGGAGTGCGTAAGACGCGCAGACAAATCTTAACGCCTCTTAAGCTAGCCTCGCAAAACAAAGGGCCTTGATGAATGCGGACGATCTATAACGCTGGGAGCGCTGACGCATGCATGGGGGCGATTGTTCACTCGACGAAAAAAGATCTCGACTGACCGACGAAAAGAAATCCACACCGTCCGGACATAAGAATGCGAAAAAGGTATCACAACAAGAGGGAAAGGGGAAATATAGATGAAGGACACGAAGAGTATCTGGGGCGGGATGGTGGTGAAGGAAGGGAAGGGGACTTAACAAGAAGCCTAAGAGTGAGGGGCGAGCGGGGGTTGTAATTTAGCTTCAGAGGGAGCTTGAAAAGACAGCAGCGGATGATCGCAGGAGGTCTCTCACCATGTATATTAAAGGATTTGAAGGAATAAGAAAGGGAGTCTTTGCCGGCGTCTCGCAAGCACGGCGAGCCGAATTAGAGTCGGTCGCGGGGCTTTCCTTAAGAAAAAATCGTGTGCCGGAAAGGGTGAAATCATGGATTACCTCTCGAGGGGTCTGTAAGGTACTGAACCTCAGAAACTCGCTAAGCAGAAGGAAGCAGCACAGGAGATGACCTCGGGGAAATTTTGAAAAAGGGCCAGGCCCAGCATTTTCTGAGGGGAAATTATGATTACGTGGGCACCTTGACCTGGGTGGCGAGCCTTCGCTCTGAAATCTTTTCCACTCAGTAACCGCTGGAGGCAAGAGGGGTGCTCTAGCCACCTGGGGGGGAGAAGGGAAATCCTCAAAAGTGACCACGGAGGATAAACGAAAGGCGATCAATGTGCGACACCGGCGGAGGTTGCGCTCTGCGGGAATTGATGACGGCTACGCTTGAATCCGGAGGCTAAACCGAATCGAGCCCTTTTTTCTACTCAAAAGGGTGAAAGGGTGCTAGGACACGCAGGGGGGGTCGGGGTGCGTGCAGTCGGTTACCCCCCCGCCGTTGAAGGTCCCCTCCGCTCTGGGCTTTGTGGTGGGGCGGGGGGACGCTTTCTCCTTGGATAAGGATCTCCGGATGATGGTTTGTCAAAATCCAGGAGTGGCGGAAAAAATCCATGTGCTGTTAGGAGTGACTTTTTAGTTTGTCTTTACGACATCACTCCGGGAGACTCCCCTGATTTCCATTGGGGACCCCTATCTTACCCGAGGGGAGCGTCGTCACCTGGGATTCGTCCTCTATATCAAAATCATGTCTGCCTAGACTCGTACCGCTCCCTCGTGTAGGTGAGAGAAACCCTGATCTACACCAGTGGCAACCGATGTTCATCTCACGAATCCTGATGTCCTTGGGCGCGGGCAGTTCCCTGCGGCTCGTTATGCCCGAAAAAGGAAAGTTCCCTCCCCTCCAACATCGAAACCCAAGCACAAAAGGAACCGAATTAGAACCGGCCAGAAAAAGCTATGTCCTGAAAAGCTTGAGTTCCAGGTCCTCTAACGTCTGAAATAATTCTTTGACTGCTGGGGAAGGCCAAGTCAGTAAAGCTAAGGAAATTTATCAACTCATTCCTGAATTCACAACGTTCGATCTCGCCACCCAGTAGTCACCCGAACACCAGTCCAAACTCCTCCATCAAAACTTCAGGGAGGTCTTGGGGCTGTGCTCGCTGTCAAATTCTTCGACATTCTGCTCGGGCAGGATACGGGACCGCCCATGTAGGGTCATTGAATGTATCATTGTGAAGGAAGACGCCATTGTAAGAAAAAGACGCCCTTCCCATAAGGCTTGCTGGGCCCCGCCGAAAAAAAAAGATCTTGCTCTCTCCTGGGACTCTCGAGTTGGAATTTGGGCACCGGATTTAAAATACGGGCTTTGCAGTAAGCCCCTCTTCGAAGCTCCCTTTCGTTAGGGCGATTCCTTGAGTGTTCACGTGGAGTGAGCTCTCGGTGGGGTTTTCAATTTTCGAATTGGGGAAAACCGTGAGGGGAATCATCGCGGGCCTACTTAAGCGGAGTCACGTGCATCCTTCGAGGGAAACTTTCTTTCTACGAAAGAAACTTAGGGGGGCCGGGGGAGACACATTGGAGATTCCTCCCACCTCCAAAGGAACTGTTGGGAATGTAGCGAGAGAAGGAACTTCTGGCCATCAACCCAAGGGGAAAAACACCATCCTAGACGGCTAAAGGGGGTCCCGGATCGTTGAGTGTTCGACGGAGGCTGACTATGCTACCTTCTTTCGCAACCCTGGAGAGGGGGAAAGCTTCGGTGATGGCGTGACCACCTGCCTTTTGATAAGGGGCCTTCCACAAGGAGCGTCTGCTTGTACGTTCTCAGCTGACGCCGATGTGGACCTTTGCATTCCCGATGCTGGTGTCTTTTCTTGTGAGGGCTTCCTCACCCCTCGGATTTGGTCATCATTTTCAGTCGGGCGTGGGCAAGGCTCGAAGTAGTAAATCCTCGGGAGAAACCGAATTGCGGCGCTGTTCGCCACCTGTCTGTTAAACAGGGAGATCTCTGCGGAGGGGCAGTCCTTCAGGACTCCCCCAGGTGTGCACACGAGGGGGACCTGGCCTTTGGTTCTATGCCCTCGGAACCTGCATTCCGTGGACGCTAGGAAAAAAACGCCCCACCCCTTCCAATCCCATCTACCGAAGACATTTCCAATTCTCTCCTCGAAAAAAACCGGAGGAAAGTCTCTCTCCTAGGTATTTCGGGCTGGGGAACTTCTTCGCCGGTTCTGTTCAAGATGCAGGGACTATCTCTGCGTGGTCCAGATGCGCAAACTTAGTGTTCGGAAAAAAAAGCTCTCTCAAAGATGAAGGAATAGGGGAATCCGAAAGACGTTTTGCGCAGAAAAGAAGAAGCTCGAGTCGGGACAGGGGAAAAAAAACGAAAGGGGAAAAAAGAAACTTGAGGGGAGAAATGTGTGCGATCTTAGTAAATGAAAAGACCTTGGGGCCAGGCCGGGAAAAAGCGGGACCTTCGGTTCGTCAGTATTAGGGCGAGGTCTGAAAAAAATACTGCGTGCGGAGACTGTGAAAAATTTGGAGAAAAAAGCTAAGGGTACGGGGGGGGGACACCTTTCCCCTCCCTGCAAAAGGGGAACGTGAAGACCGGTTGAAGAAAGAGGGGAGTTGTTAGAGAGAAAAATCAGGGAAAGTCAGAAAATGTCGGAAAAAAATAGGTTCGGTAAGGAAAGCTACGAAGAGCTTGATATTAACAGGAAAGGTAATCGAACTTTGTCAGCTCGGTAGGGACTTCAACCCCCTGTGGGAGGGAAGTCAACGGAAGGAATTCAACAGAAAGCCGTACAATCGCCCGTGAGCTTCATGGTGGGGGTGGGACTTCCGGACTTACGTCTTGTTCTTCCAGTAAAACATGGGGATGTCTTGGGAGGCAAAACAGGGGCAACGGCACTAATTTGTTCTTGAAAGAAGAACTAGAGGGGGTACTATAACTTTCAACTAAGTAGAAATGCTAGGATACGTTTTTCAGTAAATCTCCAACCTACATAGATTAGGGAGACAATTTCTGGATAAAGTCCTTGTCTGTACTCCTTGGGGGTTGTCTCTGACGGAAGCGTCAGCCCCTTTTGGCTTGGGAAGGAGCTTCCCTGCTCTCCCGTTTAGGCCTCTCCGGGGAATGGTGTATTCGGTGTTCCGGCGACTCTTCTTTCGACTTTTAAGGTATCTTAACGGAGGCCATGAACTCAAACAATTGGGTCTAAAATCGCAAGGGAGGATTTTAAGAACCGGTGCACTGCAACTACGCGAAAAGGGAGACGAAGGCATCCGGGGCGTTCTTGATTGACGAGTAAGCACAGTCGCTAAAGGATTGAGACTTACAAACGGGAAGGGTCTTCAGATTTCCTCAAGTTCCCTCTAGAACCCCGCTATTCTATGATGCCGACACTCTTCCCACGGCGTGAGGGTGCATGGCTCCCCGTCTCTTCATTGGGTCTTGTGCTGCTGTCCGGATTGCTATACGGTTGTGGAAACGTTTAAGACATCGACGCTTTACTCTTGGAAAAAGACACGTGTCGCATGGTGAATTGTCAGAGGAACGATAGCAAGGTAGGGTCGACACGCAGGTGTCGTGTTAAACTTACTAGCCTTCCCAGGGTTGTGTAAAAGGTGACCTCTAGTCGCAGTTGTAGGTTGCGGGCAAGACTCTGATTTTGCGTATTATTAGTGGACGGTCTCCGGGAGTTTCCGACGCCTCCTCCTCGGAGGCGATATGAATATGGGTAAACACCCAAGAGGCAACCGATTCCAAAGGAACCTGGACCACAGAATATTATGGGGGGCGGCCCTTCGTTTAGGAACTGTGAAAAGCCATCCACATACACATCCAAAGACCTCTTCAATAACTACCCTCTGCATTGAAGTTCCAACCAAAAATGCGGTCATGAAACCACTCAGAGACCACCTGGGCTCTCAACCGGCTTTGTTCCGACCGTCAGGGAACCCTGCCCCCAAGCCGATTATAGGGTTCGTCCGTAATTCACTTCTCACTCGTGCAATTGGGGAGAACGCTTGCGTGTATTTCTTGTGTGGCGAGACGAGAAACGTATCCTCGTCCGGCGGCAGTCCTTGCAATAAATTGCAGCAAGATCAAGAGCACCCTCGCCTTCGAGAAAAACGGGGGTCGCCTTAGAAATCTCCTCAAAAAGATATTAGAAGGGCTTCGACGAGAAAGAACCCGGTCTAGCGGAGGCAGTTCTACTTAAGTAGATATCGCTGGGGCCAGATCTAGTGCTTCATCACAACAGAATGAACTTCCAGAACCAAACACCGTAAGTAAAAAAAAAGAGAGGGGGTTTCAGGGGGGTGGCCCTCGGGCTTCATAAAATTAAGCCCAGATCCCCGGGGTTGATGATGGAGAAAGAGCGTACTGCGGTGAAGGAAACGCTTGAACCGCTGACTGCGGGCGAGAAGGAAAAGGCTAAAACATGGCATAGCCAGGATTTTTAGCAAGTTGCCGGCAAAGAACCGAGCCTAAGCGGGGGATGATGCGGAAGGCTCTCGGAGGGTTTCGTTAACGGAAGGGCTATTAGTGCAGGAAAGAAGACTTTATGTGAGAAGATCTTCTTGTTTGTTAACGCGCTGTCCCTCAGGATTGGATGAAAAAGTGGGGGACTCACCGCTCAAGGGATCTCAAGAGAGAAGGCGAAGGCCTCTCCGACTTCGGGGGTCAAAAGGCCGAAAAAGGAGGACACCGGT
>Ga0179593_1704268_pt1 | contig 10284 bp, 16 predicted proteins | sample CZODoug2_1_08_16_FD_185931 | JGI IMG/M metagenome (GOLD analysis project Ga0179593, IMG submission 185931) | Vadose zone soil fungal communities from Angelo Coast Range Reserve, California, USA - CZODoug2_1_08_16fungal (PacBio error correction) | ecosystem: Environmental > Terrestrial > Soil >...
TACAAAAAAAGGTCTGGCGGGAAGTACGCCGAAGGGTTGAAGCCGGCAAGTCTTGCGGGTGATCCGCCAGGCAAGAGCGAGGGGGGTCCTTGAAGAGGGAAGCGCGTAGTATCAATGATCCGTAAAAAAAAAATCTGGATAAAATATATGAAGGAAGAGAGGCCATTCAATCAACGTTTTGAAAAACGAACCCCGGGGGGAAAAAAACCCTAAACCGTAAGATCGCTCCAGGCCCCCAACCTTCCTTCGCGAGAAGACGATCAATCTGAGAGAACACAGGCCAGCCAGGTCGCCAAGGCGCAAACAAAAGGGGGGAAAACCCCGCCCCCAAGATCGATCGGGGCCCTGTGCCCCCCAGCAAAACCGGTAATGCGTGTGGCCGGACGGGGCCGAGTAGTGGGGGGAACAGACACCAAGGAATGGGTAACACAAAAAAACCCGTTGGGGGTTAATGGCGGGCCAAGGAAAAGAGCAATGGCCGAATTGACGTCTTAATTCTGACAAAGTGGCCGGGTAGGGCGCGTCGGCGACAGGCACCAATTCAAACCAAGGAAAAAAAGATAAGGGTCGAATGAGAAAATTTGTAGACGCTTCGTAAGCAACAAATGTGGGAATTGGGGGGGGGTACCGGAGGAAAAATCCTTCAAAAATGAAGAATCTGAGAGTACTTCGGAATCGTCCACGTCAGGGGGGGAGTAGATTTGGAAGGGGCCCAACTAGGGTCACGGATACTCTAAAGGGTTGCACATATAAAATTGAGCAGAACCGGGATCGAGTTTGCAAAAGGGATGTTCAACCAAGGGGGTATTTCCGCGGGTGGGGGGCAAAAAAAGACCGGAAAGAGGGGGGATCAGTCCGAGAAACTGTGAGCGTCGGAGCATGAAAGGGACTTGGGGAACAAAAAAAACGGGGGGAGGCGACAAAGGGCAATTGTCGAGTAGGGTAATGGTAGTTAAAAATTCCCAGGGGGGTTAAAAGTATCATCAGATGAACCTCAATGAAGAATAATCACACAAATCAGGCTTTGGTTGAATGTATACTCTACCCCCTCTGGGGGGTTTCGCACCCTAAGTCTGAACATCGGGCCTTGAAAATCGGAAAATGAGGGAACAAGACTTTTGGGGTAAAATTTCCGGAAGAAAAGTTGGGGGAAAAAAAGGGAAGCTTTAATCCCTTAAAAGCGTGTTTCATGGTTGAAGCTCGGAACCAAAGGCTTGGTGAGCAGTGTGCCTGTGGCTCTGGGGTGGAGGGTGGTCGGGGCCGCAGCTCACTCGATTAAAACCACATCATCTCAGAAGGGGACTCATCAAGCAAACCCCGAGCCATACGGGGCCCAGTGGACGGAACGGGAAGGGGTGTTGGAAAAAAAATGTTGAAAAAAAACAAAAATTCTATATAACGGAGGGCTGCAACCGTCAAGAAAGCCGCCGGGGCTGTCCCATTTGTAAAAACGGGGAAAACAGCACAAGATACTGGCCGTCGGGTCAACGCCCCCGTAGGTGGCGGGAAAAAAAACTAAAGGGGGGGATTGGGGGGCGTCTCTGGCAAAAAGTAGGCGGTGGACCGGCACGTACAAAAAGTTGCGCGCAGTTCACGATCAACACTGCGCCCGTCACACCCACCAACCAATCGGGAGAAAAGTGGACGGAACGGCCGAGAACGCGCAAGGTGGAGAGAGAAAGTTGGGGAAGGACCTGGAAAAAACAAAAGTAGCCCGACCGCGGAACAATTTCGGCGGATGGGAAACGGGAAAGACTGTAGAGAGAAAGGGAGGGAGGGAAAAGAATGAATGATCGATCAGCGAAAAAGGCCCATCCAGGAGACAATGGTCCCTGTCAAAATTCAGACATGGGGGGGATAACAGGGAAACTGATACACAACAACTGAAAGGGGGGGGGATCAGCAAAAGACCAGTCAAAATCAAAAAGGGCAAGATCTCGAGGGGGCCCTCGAACGAAACAGGGCTCATTTTACGTGTGGGAGGTGGGGGAAGGGGAAGGAGGTGTTGACAAACATCCTAATTCTGGGAAATTATCAGACTGTTCCAATGGGAACAGGAAAAAAAGTGGAGGAGTTGAAGAAGGTAGGGACAAACAAGGGTCGGAATGGTGGAAGGGCCTTGGGTAAAACGCGCAGCATGATTGTCAATAGGAGCTGACACAAAGGGGAAAAGTGAAAGAGACATTTCAAACTCTTACTTTTGTTGTCCCGGTTGGAAAAAAAAAAAACTCAACGAAAAAAAATGGCCGGGAGGTTCAGGGAAGGAGGGGAATCACCTGAAGGGGGCCTCCAATTGCAAAAAGACCAGAAAAAGGTAATTGTGGGGGAAACCCAGGATCCAAACATCAATAACTTGTCGTAAGGTCAAGGGTCGTGAGAAAAAGACGAAGGGGGGGTCCAAACGAAGGAGGATCAAACAAGAGTTCCGACCAGGGCAAGGGGACCAAAGGCTTGTGGAAAGCCCCCCGCGTCATCCTGCAACCACGATGGGTTCCAACTTAGTCACGAAAAAACCGGGAAAGGCGGGTTAGTGAGAGTTACTGGGGGCGTCTACATCCCCTGGAGACAAGTGGGACGAAACAGGGGTCGAAAAGTAAAACTGGGGACGTGCTGTGGTATGGGGGCCAAAGGGGTGGAACAAAAAAAAAAAGAGGGGGGTAAACAGAAGAAGGGTCCTTTTGACCTTCACATCGCTTCCAATGCCGTCAGGAAAAAACAAAGGGGGATACCACTAGACACCAGGACGAAACAATTTCCGGGTCAAAAACCGTGTTTGAGAGTTACCCGAATGGGGAAAAAAACCAGGAAGAACCCGAAGTTCGAGTTGGGACATCCAGGGGGGGGTCCACGTTCCAAAAATCAGGGGGGAAGAAGACTACTCATAGAGTTTGTCGGTCTAAAAGAAACAGGGGGAAACTAAAAAATAAGGGGGAAGTTAAGGGGGGTTTGGGGGCAACCCAGGGGGGAAAAAACCCTAAATGGGAGTAGAAAGGATTTTTGTTTAAAAGGTGGCACCTTGGAAGGGGCAAGGAGAAATCGGGGCAGAGTACACTTCAGGGGGGCTATGGCTTCAGGGGGGGGACAGAATAAAAAAGAGGTAAAATGCACCACTGTCCTTGGGTCCGTTCGGCTAATACTTGTTGTTGAAAAACCGGAAAAAGTCACGCATAGCCACGCCCGGGGGGGGTTAAAACGGAAAAACCGGGGGGGGGGGGGTAAAGCAGAAAAAAAAAACAACGGAGCAGGAGATCACCCTTGGAGCATGGGAAATGGGAAAAAAAAAAAAAGGCCGGAAGCCACATAAACACAAAAAAAACTTAAAAACGGGCCCGAGATTTGGGGGAGAAAAAGGAATCGGTTGCCGAAAAATTGGGAACGGAACGTTAAATCGGAGGGAAATCAGGGTGTCGGAAGAGGGGGGGGAGCTATGGAGTCCATCAAGGTGGGAGGGGGCAAAAATTAGTCAGGGTCCTGTCATGAGGAACGGCAGGGGAAGCGAGAGACCGGGGACGTGCGTTGTGGGTTGGTGAGGGGGGATATCAAAAAAATGGGGGTTGTTGGCGTGCCGGGAGAGGAACCGACAATGCAGCTGTGTGGAAAGGAAAAAAACAGGTCGGGAAAAGCAGAAAAGCATTACCGCTGGGAGGGGGAAGCGGGAAAAAAAATAGGGGGGGAAAAAAGCGCCATCGCTGTAAAAATCGTTTTGAAGCAGAAGAGGGGGGGGGCAAAGGGGGGGGGAACCGACCATCTCTCAAAAAAACAAAACAACTTAGAAAGGGAGGGAAAAAAGATCGAGAAGGGGGGACCGAAAATTCGGGGGGGATCCACTGTAGCCGATTGCTAGTGATCCCGATTGAAATCAATGGGTCCGAGGAGCCCATAACCAGCGTGGGTTTGCTGAGGAGCTAAGGTCAAAGGGCACCTTGAAAAAAAGGAGGGGCCTGATGGGAGGAAAAAGCGGAGGAAAAGAGAACCAACGAAAACCAGGAGGATCGATCAAAAGGACGAACCGATTCCAACATGGGGAAAAAGGGGAGCATGATCGCACGAAAAGGCTCAAAGGGGAATGAGGGAAACCGGGGAGAAGACACTGGACGTCCAGGCAGGCGGCAACCGAGGGGTGGCGGGTAGCTGGAACCGGAGTTCGGCCCGGTTGACCGTCAGGGGGGGGAAAGGTGGAAAGGGGGGGCCGCGAGTGGGAAAAGGGTGGGGCCGAAGGCCCAGGACACTATCCCTTTGGGAGAAATAGCCCAGGAAAACCAGTGGGAAAAATTAACAGGCCAGGGCGTGAAAAAGTCAATTGAGGAAAAAAGAAAAGAGAGGACGCGAAAAATGCCGGTGTAAGCACACGAATGAACTGAGCCCCAAGGAAACCGGGGGAGGAAAAAGGGACAATCTCAGGGCCTTCAATGGGGAGTTTCTGAAAAAATTATAGGGGGCCATAATACAAGAGATTGGGGGAATTTCCAAAATGAAAGAAGAGTTTTGGTCGATCCGAACAAAATTAGTATAATTTGGGGACCGCTTTCAAGGAAAAGCATTTTGCAGGAAAAAAAAAAGCCTGGGGAGAGGGAGTAGGGGAGGCGGTAGGTCTCGGCAGTGTCGTAGTGACACGGGGGACCGCAACGACCCATGTTTGGAAAAATGAAATAGGGGGGGACAAAACCATCTCGTAACTCGTCTGCATGAGTCCTGGGTGTCAAAAATTGGGGGGAGGCCAGAAAAACAAGAAGTGAAGGGGTGGGGGGGAAAAAAAACAACGTGGTTGGGGCCTACCTAAGGGGTTTTGGTCTGGAGGAAGGGGGAAACCAAGGAAAAAAATAGAAGTGGGTTGTCACGGGCCCGTGGGCGTTTAGAAAAAGTCGTACCAGAAGGGGTGGGGGGGGGCGCAGGAAAAAAGGGGGAAAGGGCGGGCAAAAAGTTTGCCGGGACGGTAGGTCAAGATGTTTGAAGAGCCCGGAGAAGATCGGGGATGAAAAATGCAGTGGGAAAAAAAAGGGTTGGAAGACAGGCTGGATGCCGTCCTGCAGTTAGGGGGGAAACCCACAATAAAAGGGAGCTTAGCAGGAGAGAGGGGTTGAAAAGAGGGGGAGAAAAAAAAAAAAGAAAAGACTTTGGGGTAATGTGTGGTGGTCAAGACAACACGAAGGAAGGGGGTTTCCATTGGAAGGGGAAGATAGGGGAAAGTTAAAGGAAAAAAAAGGGGGAAAGAAGAGTACCAGAGGAACACGACCAGGGGACGGAAGGGCACCCTAATGAAAAAAGCCTGCAAAATTAATAAGGGGTTTTCCAAAGGGGAAAAAAGGGCCCAGAAGGAAAAAGGGGGAAAACGAAGACAAAACAACCCTTCGAATAAGGAACTCGCCAGGACGTGCACTGAAGAAAGGGAAATTGCCTTGAAGGAACGAAAAGGGAACGTGCCACAAAAAAGACATTTGTATCCGGGGGGCCTGATCAAAGAATTCATGGGGGAAAAAGGGGACAGTAAAAGAACGGGAGAAGTTTTTGCAATAAAAAAAGAAAATTCGGTACCCTTCGGGGGGCATCGCGACTTGGTGAAGAAACGGGGGGAACTGGGGGGGAAGGGGAGACAAGCAAAAAAAAAAGAAAGATAAACGCGTTTGAAGGCGTCTGGGGGGGGGGGGGGGGGGGGGGGGAGGACACGGTGTGGGAGGAAAAGGTAGGCAAAGGGACAGGGAATGATTCCGGGGACGTGGCCTGAAGATGAGCTGGGAGGAAAAACCACGGGGGAGATGGGGGGGAAAACAGACGGGACAGGGCAATGGGGGGGACGGGCTTGTGTGCTATCACCGTCAAGGAAACCGCCAAAAGTAGCTTGGGGGAAAAAGTGGAGGAGCTAATGGGAGTAATACGGTAAAGAGGGGCGGGGTTCACTAAAAGGGCAAAAGGCCCGGGGGGGTTTTTGGGTGAGATAGGCCTGCTGAGAAGGAAAAACAGCCGCCTATCGAGACAGGAAAAAAACCAAAAGCAAAACGAAAGAAAAAAAAAAGGGAAAACGTCCAAATAGGAAAAGAAACACGCTTGTTCTTTGGGGGAGAGGAGTAAATAAACCGAAGCCCAAAAAAAAAACAGGGGGGATGGAAAAAATGGCTCACCCACGCCCACGAGAACCAAAGCCGAGCCAAAAGAAACAGATGAGATCAGTTGCCGGACAACAGGGTTTGGAGTACTCAGTAAAAAAGGGGACATACGTGAATGGGTCATACCTTTAAAATATTACTGGTCATGAAGGGGCAGAAAAAAACAAAGAACCGAACAACATTACTGAAATGCCGAATTGGGGAAAATAAACGGAGGGAAAACCCGCGGAAAAAGAATCGAGCGGAAAAAACAGGGATACGGGGGGCATCCAGAAAGTCTTACGCTAGCCCACCCGAGAACTCAAAGGGGGGGACCCATCCCAGTGAAAAAAGATTACTGGCAAGTTTGAGGTGGTGCAAGAGGGAAAAAAACTGCGCCTCTGGGAACGGCGCAGGTAGGAAGACCCGTCGAACAAAAAGACTTGAAAAGAGAGGACGGAGGGAAGGGTGGGGGCGGGGGGTAGGGTTTAATCACGTGGAGCCGTGGTGGAAGGGTGGGGAGGAAAGGTTCCACCAAATAGTTCCAAGGGTGGAAAAAAAAATGAGGGCAACGACCCCAACAGCACACTTTCGAAGGGGAATTGGAGCCCCAAGGAAAGCCAGACTAAAAAAAAAAAAAAACCGCCAGTGGACTAAAGTCATCGGCCACTTAAGATCCAAACGTGGAGTTCGCAAAGGGAAAACAAAAAGAGAAACAGTAGATTGAAAAGTAAGGGGGCTCTCACCGGAAACCCCAAGCAGAAAAAAAAAAAAAAAAAATGGAGGCAAGGGGTCGATTGGGACTTAATCTCTAGAGGGGACTCGCGGAGGTCGACGGGTCTCAACTGGGAAAAGGGGGGTTGGGGACGGAAGAAAAATTCGAGACAGGGAGGGGGGGAAAGGGCGGAAATCGGGCCTCGGGGGTGAAAATGAAAAGGATTCGGCACGAGTGAGCATGGACTCTAAGGATCAGCCTCGAAAGGGGGGGTCAAGAAAAATAAGGTGTAGACGGGGGCCGCGTGTGTGAACAAAGAAGTGTCTTGAAAGGAAGCGCGCGGTGATAAAAAAGGGCAATCATACCGGGGGGCTCGAGAAGGGGATCCCCTGAGAAGAGGCTAGGGGAGGAAAAGTGACAGATAGCTCACACAAACAACTGATGGGTAGGGGGAAATATATAGAGGGGAAATCGGTCCAAAGGAAGAGCTGAAAGAGCGGGAAAAGAAGGTGGGGGGCGCTTTTGAAGAGGGATCCTTTCCAGTTGCTTCCTGGGTGCGTCAAACCAAAATCTCGAAATGGGGGAAACCAAAAAAACCAGTCGCAGAGGAAAGGGGGAGAATGAATCGCCGATAAGAAATTGAAAATCAACAATCGAAGGAAAATTTGGAGAGGCTCTGCAAACAGCCCGCCCCGGGGGGTCCTGAAATAGAAAAGCAAAAAAAAAAAGGAAAGCAGAAGGGGAATAGAGCCCATTGGGGAACCCAATCCTTCATTGAATCTAAGAAAACCGTGAAAAGAACTGAAGAAGAGGAAAGAAAAAAGCTAACGGCCTCGCGAATCCCGACAAAAAAGATCGAGAACGGCCAAAAGCCGCTGGGTGGGCCGGAAAGCAGATCGAGTGTAAAGGGGGCATGAAGAAAAAGCAATCAGGGTGGAAGTAAGGAGGCCGGAAAAAAAGGGGCGATCTAAACGTTCGAGGGAAGGGTCTGGTTGGGGGGATCGGCGCCGAAAAAAGTTGCCTAATACACCAATTGTTGTCCCCCACGGGGGGCTAAAGAAAAAGAAAGTGAGGGTTGGAAAAAGGGATTCAACTCCGAAAACTCTCTTCGAGCTCAAAAAAGACCCCCAAAAAAGGATATGTGGGGGAAAAAGGAACTCCAATCCATCACACAGATTTGCAACAAATCTCTTTACCCTGTGGGGGGGAGGACTATCCGGGGGGCAAGTTAGCCGCTGGCAAGCCCTCGCCGGGGTCCAAGAAAAGAGAATGGTTTTTGTCAAGATAGCAAGACAGAAGAAAAAAACCGTTCATCGGTTTGGGCACAAATGGGATGTGCACGTATTAGGGGTGGGCGGAACGTAAAGAAAATTGGGGAGAAAACAAGACAATCCGAGAAAGCTGCCAATGGGGGCGGTGGCAAAGACGGACGGAGGGGAAAAAAAGAAAAATTCGGAAATTGGTTCCGGGAATGGTGGGAGGAACTGCGGTGGAACTTGAACAAAAAGCGCGTCAATATGACAAGGTCGCAGCGTCGCAAAAGAAGAGATACTCTGGGGGGTTAAGGAAAAAAGTAGGGAAAGGCAAACTTGAAAAAATCTTCATAAAAAGGCTCCTTGGCCGTGGGGGCCCGCTCGGGAAAAAAAGGAACTGGGGGGGCCGGTGGAAGGAGAAACGTTTTTGGGGCAGTAAAACGCCCTGCCTTGCTCTAATCGTTTAAGGGCCTCCCGCAAGGAAAAGAAAAACCCAGTGGGGGGAAAAAAAAAGGGGAAAAATCCTCAGTGTTTGAGCGTGAAAAGGGGGTCCTTGGGTGTGGAAGACGGGGACAGCCGCTGGGAGGCTTTTATGAGGAAAACAGGACTCTCCGAAACAAAAAGAGCAAAAAAAAAAAAAAAAAAAAAAGAAAAGAAAAGGGGGGCCAGGTATACTACGAGGGTTAATACAAAAAAACTGTATAGGGTAACTTCGAGTCAAAAAATTGGGCAAGAAAACAACCCCAAACGCGAGGTCATGGAAAAAAAGTTGCGGTTGAGCGGCCACCAAAAACGAAAAAAAAAAAATAATGTCGTAAAGGGACAGTGCGTACCCCGCTGTCTAAATCCGACAGATGTCTCATGTGTCGCTTTCGAAAAAAAAAAAAAAAAAAAAAATAAAAAAAAAAAAAAAAAAAAAAAAAAAACTGGGGAGGCAAAATGACAAAAAGTACTAAAAAATTTTAACGAAGCCAAGGGTGAAGAAAAGAAAATCAAACCAAACCGAACACCTTCAGTGGTCAAACCAGAAACGACCGATGCAACCGAGGAAAAAAAAATTGATATGTGCCACAGGGAAATGGGGGAAAAAGGGAAAACAAAATAACCCGTCATTCAAAACCTCCATGGACTGGCGAGGAACTAAGAGGGGCGTAATGTTCACTGAAGGACAGGAAAAAAGGCTTGGGGGGTCCCTTCATAAGTCCTGGGGGGGGGGTTGGGGGGGGGTATAAACAGGATTATGCACACATTGGTCTATCAGACTGGGGAGACATGTTCTCGCATTGAATACGTCGGGGGGTGATGTGTAAAAAGGGGAAAACCATGGGGGAACCCGCAAGGAATTGGAAACAAAGGTTCCTGTAGGAAACAGTGGGGGGGGGTTACCCTTGGAAGTTGTCACATAGAAAAGAAGCCTTGAATTATAAAAGGCGGTACCGAGGAAAAAAAAAAGGAGGATAGGGGGGGGTGAAAAGAAAAGGATAAGGGGGCATCGGCCTGGCTGTTATCTGACGTTTTCCATTGCCATCGATGCGCAGACACAATGTGGGAACTGTACAAGAGAGTAGGGGCTAAAAACACATGGAAAAAAAAAGGGGAAAAGGATGGGGGGGGGGACGTGATAAACAAATAAAAAAAGAGGTCGTTTAGAGTTCTTTTTTCCAAGATTAAGAGAATAAATATAAAGGGGAGGTCAAGCCGCAGAATTGAGGGGGGGGGGACAAACAAGGAAAAAAAACCAAAGACAAGGCCAAGGAACTGGTGGGAAAAACGAAACTTCACGGCGGACAATCCAAGACCTGGTGCGAGGCAGGAAACGGAGATTAAAACAAGGAGAGCAAAAGAACGGCCCGGGAAGCCTACCTCAAGCGCCTGTCAAAAACGAACTGACGCGCGAACAAACGAAAGGAACACAAGGAGAGAGCAAAAGGGGTGAAACACCAGGCCGTCAAACGAACAACAAAATCGGTCGGCAACAAACCAGGGTCCGAAAAAGGAAAACGAAGGACTGGGGGAGTAGTGGGGTTTGGAAAACTGTCTCATGGTGCCCCTACGAGAAGGGAAAAATAGGTCGAATTGGACCGGGGAAACGGGCAACGAAATGGTAGGGGGCAGACCCCGAAGGGCTTCCAATTACGAACAGGCCGCTTGACCTTTTTGGAACGCACAGGTGAAAGAAGAGCTGATGGGGTAAAAAACGCGCATACAAACGACTTCCGAAAGAAAGGGAAGAAAC
>Ga0179593_1287690_pt1 | contig 10283 bp, 14 predicted proteins | sample CZODoug2_1_08_16_FD_185931 | JGI IMG/M metagenome (GOLD analysis project Ga0179593, IMG submission 185931) | Vadose zone soil fungal communities from Angelo Coast Range Reserve, California, USA - CZODoug2_1_08_16fungal (PacBio error correction) | ecosystem: Environmental > Terrestrial > Soil >...
AGAAGCAGGAAAGGTAAATCACGAAGAGGAAAGGGGGCAAGTAAACAATTGAGCGTAAAGGTAAAGGACGCAGTGGAAGGGGGGGTATGAGCCGATCGGATGGGGAAGGGACGGGGGCGAAAAGAAAAAGAAAAGTCTTGCGGCTCAGACATACGAGGAGCAAAGGAAGACGGTGAGACGCCAATGAGACCGGGCGGCAAAAAAGACTTCGGACGCCATCAATCAGAGGGCGTCAGAGCGGATCATAGTGTGTGACCGGGGGGGAGCATTTGCTGGGAACAAGGGGGCCAAGTATGGACGCTCCGGATAGAATTGAGCAGGGGCGGGCAAATAGCGAGGTCAGGGGGAACTTTCGGTAAAAAACTGCATATGTCACGCGTGGAGCTCGAGGACGAAAGTTGGGTGGGGAAACTACCTTGGAGCAAACAACCGGAGGGGCAAACTAGAAAATCGAACAAAGCGCTCGCACTTCGTCGTCTCATAGATGTAACTCCTCGAAAAGGGCGTTCCTCATAGTTTCCGACTAAGGGAGTTGGGAAACGAGAAACTAACTGTTACAGGACGGATCAACCTTGTAGGAGGGGGAGAAAGGAGCTTCCGGAAAAAAAAAACCTTTGGTCTAACTCCTGGCCGGGGGTGGGTGCCTGGCGCATGGGGAAGAGAGGAAAAGAAGTGCCGCTTTTCCGGGGAAAAAGAGAGCTCGCAGGCTAACTTTGTGAAAAGCTGAACTTGGAGAGCAGGAAAGGGGGGGGTGAAGAACAACAAAGCAAAGGATATAGGGGACGTGCTCACATGGGGGAGGAGGGCTTCAAAAGGGGGGGGGGGACAAGGTGATAATCCTGCATAACAGGGCTGGAAACTGAAGGAGTTTTTTTGCAACCGGAACACAAAAAACGGAAAAAAGTAACGTATCAGCGATAAAAAAAAGGAGGAGGAGAAGAGAATCTGCCGATTTTTCAAATTCCTTCGTGGCGTGACAAAGGGGGGGGCGCGCTGGGGGGAGGATGGTAAAACAACACCACAGATAGACGTCCAAAGAAAGGGGGGGAGATAACACCGCTAAAAAGACCAAGGGGGCGGAAACACAAATACGACCCAGACTTGTGAAAAACCGCGCCAAACGCAACAGGGACGAGGTTTCAGAGGATCCACCAGAGACGAAGCACAAGGTCAGGTGTAAGGGCCAATAAGAAAAAAAATCGGCGCACTCAGGGGGAACATGAAAAGCAGCCAAGATTCAGTCGGAGTCGAAAGCACAAAGCGGGAATAAAAACCAGGCCGCGAGAGAGTAAGCAGGAACGGGAGATACAGGCGTGAGTATACAAAGGGGAGACGGCGCAAGAGAGAGCAATTCGAAGACTAGCACAGGAAAAACCCAACAGTGTGGGACCTAGGAAGCACAAAGAGACAGCAGAGGAGGGAAAAGAGCATGAAAAGGGGCCTGCAAACAGGCGGAGGCAGGGAAGCTGTGGACATTAAAAAGGCCTCAGGAATTGTTTGGGCAGGCACAAGAAAGGCGCAAAGCAAAAGAACTTCACGAACCGTGCCACCAGCCACCGACAACATCGGAAAAGCTATACAAAAGCAAGGGGGCTCCTGTGATCAGCTGAACCCTCAAGCAAAAGAACGCAGGGATAGTAGGGGGACTTGACCGTGAAACACGAGGGTGCAGAAAAATAGAGAAAACCCTAAGATGAAAAGAACAAAAGGGGGTAGTGGATCGGAAGGAACTGGCTCGGAAGCTCCGATCGGAAGGTGCACAGTACTCGGAACGGTTCATAAAACAAAGCGAAGCTTGTATCTCGTAAGAAAACCCCCGACGCCAACGCAAGAAACCGAAATCCAAAGAAGAGAGGGGGAGGAGAAAGCAATTCAGGAAGTCACCCCAGCCCTCAGACAGCATTAAAAGCATTCGCTCTGAAAAGAAAAATAACCACGAAAATGACAGAGCATAGAGGGTACTAGAGAGGAGGAAAGGAGGGATGATGGCACCCCTAAAGTACACAATATATTGCCCGTATCGGGGGGAGGGGAAGTGACCACTCTCCGGAAGGATAACAAAGAAAAAATCGAAAAAGACATGACCGCAAAGGAACAAATCGGGGGACCGACGGGGGGGAATGAGATGTCCCGGAAAATTGCCGCAAAAAGATAGGGTGAACCAGCGACCAGGGTGCCAAACAGAATCAGGGCTTGTAAAGGACCCAGAAAACAGAAGGAATACACAAGAAAGGGGGATAATGACATCAGGGGGAATCATCGTGTTGGCGCTCCCAGAGGGACAAGGATATTGACGTGGGGGAAAGAGAGGGGTAGACCTCGATCCAAAAGGAAAATCAAACGACATGAGCCATTAAATTTATAAAAGGGCCGGTGAGGCGGGAGAGAGTAAGCTCGTAAAAGGGGAAAAAAACCATTGGTCAGTGAGTGATGATCAGAAAGGAAATTCGGGGCTCGGAAATGCATTCTCTAACAAAGAGAAAGAAAGAAAGAGTCTAGTTGGGTGGGTTTCCCGGCTGACTCAAGGGACGGTCCAAGGCATTTACTTGTGAGGGGCTGTGAAGATCTGAGATTCGGCGAGTGTGAGACATCACGAATGAAAAAGGACAATAGTCGTATCAGCATAAGGGGGAACGTCTCAAGGTTTACAGGGAAAAAAAAAGAAGAAGACACATGATCAAGTGTCGGTAAACCGGGCGGAGTAATAAAGGGGAGTCCGCAATGCCGAGGTCGCGCAGCACACAAACAGATATGCGTGTGGGAAGAAAAAGGGGATAAAGGAATTGGGTGACTACCCCTAACGGGTAAAGGTAATCTCTATAAAAAAACACCAGGCGAAGGAGATGGGACAAGAGAGTTACTGACTACAAGAGGGAAAGTGTGAGTGCAAAGAAGACACGCCGGAAGAAAGGCTGCAAAGACTCAATCGTTCATACGCAGGGGGGAAGGCAAGGCGAGACAGATCCCCGAAAGAAAAAGTTCAACTACTCGGATCGTAAAATAAGGGGAGAAGGAAAAGTAGGATGGGTCAGTCGAGCACCCGTGCACGTCATTCGGGGACATAAAGAACTCGCCGAAGAATCGCCTACATCGCTCGAGACAAAAAGAGAGGGGACCAACGAAAGGACATGTGTGTAACATTCTCGGAAAAACAAAACTCAAAACTGAAGGGTTCTGGTGGGCTCCTAAGGGGGGGGGAAGGAACAAAAATCGACGAATGGGAAGACAACAGGGCTAAAGCCAGCCGCTCGCAATATAGCCATCAAACTCTAAAGGAGAACCAAGGTCGAAGGCAAAGGGGAGTGGAAAGGGTGGTGCAAAGACGAGTAACACAATGGTAAGAAAATACTCACTATCTGAAGCGGGAGCCAACAAGGGAAGCGCGGCTTACAAAGAAGCATGAGCATAGAGTGTGAAGTTGATTAACCTGTTGGGAAGAGGGCTTACATGCCATGATGGGTGTGGTAAGCCGGAAAGGGGGGCGCGATCAAAGGGAAGGAAACCGTCACATCTGTAAGAGGACCCCTAGGCAAGAAAGGGGAAGATCGTTCGCTCCTTGGGGATCGGTCAACGGAGGGGTTGAAATTGCAAAGTGCAAAATCGCTTTGTAGGAAAGAAAGGGCTTAAAGAATCTCACTGCTCAGGAAAACCTAGAGGACGTCGGCGAATCGCAGAGGAGGTGAATGGACGTGGTATTTGAGCAGCCGCGCAGGGAGTGAAAGTAGCGTAGCGGGGGGCAAGACTTAAAAGCCGGTCTGAAGAAATGACGCTGGGGGATGTGGTAAACCGGGAGGGGAATGTTCAGCGAACCTAGAAATCTGCGTCTTAGCGGAGAGGAAGGGAACAAACGCCCGACGTGACGGAAAAGACGGGCTCAATTCAAAAAGAAATAAAGGCGCGCCGAATCCAAGGGGTTGTTCGCTTGGTGAAGTTTGCGCAGGGGGGCGGGCACTCGTCACAAGGGCCGATCAGCCGGATGGACTGTGCGGCGGGCATTGGGTGAAAACTGCGCTTAAAGAGGTATGTTTGGTGAAAAAGGCTGGGATGCTGCTGGCTCGTCATCATGGGGGCGGAGGGGTTGGGGGGGAGGAGGAAAGGGAAAACCGCTTCTCACAATTCACAAGTAAATCCGTCGCACAAAGGGGGAGAAGGAGCATAGACAGGAAAAGAAAGTCGCAAAATTTAGAAAAAAGCTATACTTCCTCATACGGGGACGGCACATCTTAGGAGCGAAGGAAATAACGACGTTTCAGGGGAAAATGGGAGAAAGAAAGAGGGCTGCCGGACCCAGGGGGGCGGGATCTTCGCGTGGCCGTGTGGGGGAAAATGGGCCATGGGCGATCGAAAGAGTGCAGGAGAAACCCCAAAACCTGTTCCAAGTAGAAGCTGACAAAGAGGGATGGCAGGAGAAACTCCAAGAGGGCCGAATCGGGTTAGGGAAGAAAGGCATGGGTATAGGAATCTGTGCATAACCTATGGGAGTGTAGTCGCGGACAAGAGGGGGGGGGTCGCGTGGGGGTGGGACAGAAAGAAGGAAAAGGGACAGGGAATTGGAGCTGGCTAGTATTTGACACGGCAGACACGCACGCGAAGGTGAAGAAACAAAACTAGAAGGGGGATCAGACTATCACACAACGGGTAGGGAAGGAAAACAAAAGAGGAGCGGCATGGGAGAGGTCACCGCCGTCGTCGTTCGGAGGTGCGACAGAGGGGAAAAAAAACAAACCCAACCAAGTCCAGCCGAAATGGACTTGGGAACGGCTAAAACACGCGACAAGACAAAGGGGGTAAACGGCCTACTAAGGCCCATACGTCGAACAAACAGGAAAAAGACAACTACAACGTAGGCACGGTGGAGTTTGGGTCAAGGAAAAATCCGGCAGACAGGAAAGTCAGAGGGATGTCAATAAAAGAAAAGATCACTGGCACGAGGGGGGAACCGGGGATGAAGCGGCACGAAAGGGAGGATCGCGACCAAATGGCAAACAGGCAACGGGAAAAGAAAAGAGACAGAAAACGCAAAACGCTAAAGTAAAAGCCAGGAGAAAAAAGAACAGAAAAGGAAGGCGTAGCCACAAGAAAAAGGAAGTGATGTGCCTGAGAACAGAAGGGAGAAGCAAGCCGAGTAGGGTAGGACGGGAAAGAAGAGCGCACTCCGAGCAGGGCGCCAAGTATTGGGACCCAGGAAAGTGACAGGAAGCGAGTGTCGAGGTCAAACCCCAAAACTTGAGACCCGTTTAGAACACAACAGGAAAAAAAAATACGCGAAGCGCAGTTTGCACGAACAATAGCGCCGAAAGGGGGGAGACTGCTACTGCAGCGACCCAACTTAAATGAAAAAAACACAAGAAAAAAAACCAAGAAGAGAGGGAAGCGACAAAAATTAAGGATGTACATAGGCGATGAAGGGAAACCGTCGGCCAGTGTTATAAGGAAAAAAGGCGAGAGTCATCTACGCAATAATAAGCACAAAAATAAAAAACACAAAGACCATACCAGCGCATCGCGAAGAAGAAAAGCCGACTGGCATTCACACAGACCGTCAAGAAAAAAGAGTCAAAAGTAACAAAGGAAGCGCTGCGCGGCTGCCGAAAAATTCCACGCAATGCCAATTGCAAGCAGAAAAACGCAAGGACGTAAGGAGCTCAAAGAAGGACGAATGATGAGCAACAAAAGGCAACAACAATTACTCTGGGAGTGCCCGTATCGTAGGAAATCACCGCTCACAGGGGAAGTACTGATCCACCGATAAAAAAAGGGAATGGACCGGGAGAATGTCCAAAAACGGATACAAAAGAACCGTCGGTAAAAGGGGTGGAAGATTTAATGGGGTGGCAAAACAAGAATTTTCTGTTAACCTACGCCCACGGCATAAAAAGGAAAGGAGACAACGATGAAGGCCTTTTAATGCCGTCCTCTGTTGTTAGAAATCATGAGGGGGAAGAATTAGATAAGGTGGAACGAAGTACCCAATAAGATTCAACATCAAAAACAATAGGGGAAGCAGGATCCTGGGGTTCGAGGCCGGTGACCTGGCTAGAGAGGAGCTGCGGGCATAACAGAGGGTGTGAATATGCAGACGAGGCCCGTCAGGGGGGATGAGGTCTACAACTAAATACCCCCAAAACGTTAGTTTTATTTTCCCGGGCAGAAACTCCTGACATGAGCGGGCAAGGCTGTGGTGCATGCCGGTCGAGCGAGGAGGGCTACGGGAAGAAGGCTTTCTATTGGTAGCCATTTATGACAAACCGAAATTAAGGTGCCGGAATTCAGATAACACGGGGAAAATGACCGGTTTGGGGGACTTCGAACACGGGGGGGATAGCTCAAACAAGGATCTGGAGAGCGGGAAACTCGGGAGGATAAACGTGCATTAAGCTCAGAAGGAGCCTGTGAACAAAGGAATATTCGTTGGGTAAATTGTGGTAAGAAGACGGGCAGGAGTAGTCGAGGGTGCAGAGACTTAAACAACGGAGGCGGAGGAAAGCAGTAGAGTTAGCAGAAACCACACCCGTCGTATAGAAAAAGACCCTATCCACGTATGGCGGTGAGCGGGGGAAAACGGCATCATGGGCGGGCCGGGTGAAGGAAAAGATCTCGAAGAAGGAAAATGCTGTCATCAAAGCGTGAGCTTAAAAGGGGCACGTGAGGCCACATGAAAGATTAACGCGGCGGCATGAAACCGGTAAAAAATGCGGGCAGGAGGTGTGGCAGGGAACTAGCAAGTTAAAAACAACCAAGCGAACATCAAGAAAAGACAGAGGAAGTGGCCCCGCGCGGAAGAGGTTTAGGGCGAAAAAACCGACGACCGTGGGGGTCTAGGGGTGCGAAGAAAAAGAAGGCCGCGAGGGGTAGTCAACACTACTGGAAGAGTCAAACACAGACGCTTCGAAGCCAAGAAAAAGGAAACCGCGAGAATCAGGGACGACAGAAAAACCGTGTGGTTGGGGAGAAGGAAAGGGGGGGGCACAGGGATCACACTAAGTCAATATCCAGGAAAGGCTGGGAGCGCAAAAGAGTATGAAGGGAAACGAAGCATGTCGATTGAGTTCAAGTTCAGGTTTTATCGGGCTAGGAGGTGAAAAACAATGGGGGGGGGGGGTTTGGGGAACTGGAGGGAAACACATCGGCTAAGGCAATTCAGAGTGGAAAAATCAAAGTTCGGGTCGATGGGTGGGGCGGGCAGGAGATCTGAAGAAAAATCTGTGGATAGCTCCCCGAGGCGGAATGGTGGACAGACGATAGACAAATTAATTTTGGGAATATGCCGGGTTGCCAGAAGCGCCTGCGTGTGAGCACAGGCGAGGAAGTCGGCGCAAAGCGCTGAAACTAATGGGACGTGCGTATGGGGTCCAGGTTAGGAAAAAGATGCAAGGGGAAAAGGTCTGGCCCTGAATTTGCCCGCAAAGCCAGGCTGAGTTGCATTACAACAGAATGCCGCAGGTGGGAGGCCTCGGTATGTGCGCTCAGAGGAAAAACGAAAGGCGCGGCGGGGGAAGACTTAAACTGCAAACGCATCACGCTCGCTCGCCGAAATTCCGGGTTTGCAAGACAGTCGAGTACGCCTCCCGGTTGGGGGTGAAAACGTGGGGGGGGAAAAAAACCGTGAGGTGAAGGGGGAGGGAGGCCACAAGTGTCTATGGCTCGCGTCTTGAATTGGGCGACATGTTCGGCAAAAAGGCGACAGCGCGGATGAGGGTCCGAGAAAGGGGCTGCGCTAACACAAGGAGAAGGAGGGGACGGAAGACCGACCCCGTCAACAATTGAAAGAGTAAACACGAAGCATCCTGGCCGAGGCGCCCGCCGATCGAGCGTGGGCGCTACTTCAAGTGCGCAGGGAAGAAAAATCCTTGGGGCCGAAGGCTTAACGAACAAGTTTCCGGACGTAACTGGGAGGGGAAAAAAGGAAGGAGATATAGTAGACATGGTCGTTCTAGAGAGCGAATGCTATGCCGGAGCATGGTACCGAGGGTAAGGGGGATTCGACCGTGGGTTGCAAGCGACACGTGGAAAAGAGTGGGGCAAGAGGAGCCGCCGGATTAAAAAGAGAAGTGCTACGATAGTCCTGGAATGGCACTCCACAACCTAGCTTGGGCGAAACGCGAGTCTGGTGGGACATGACAAATCCACAGGACCGTTGTGTAGTGGAAGAGGGCTCACGATGGGAAGTATCGATAGGGGAAACAAAATGTGGTGGTCGGAAGGGGGGGGGGGGGGCGGGGGAGCTGGTGTGGGGGTGGGGGGGGTGGATTGGGGCGGGGGGGTTGGGGGGGGGGGGGGGGGGTGCGGGGGCGGGTGTGGGGGGGGGGAGGGGGGGGGGGGGGGGGGGGGGGGGGGGGGGGGGGGGGGGGGGGGGGGGGGGGGGGGGGGGGGGGGGGGGGGGGGGGGGGGGGGGGGGGGGGGGAAACCCCCCTAGAGACATCAAGGGATGGAATCTACTAGGACACAGCCGCATCAACCAACTGCGAAGAGACATTCGAAGAAAGAAGAGAGCTCCTCACAACAACAAAGGGGAAAAAAAAATTTAATTTCGAGTCTCTCTCTTGAAGCTGGTGATGACCAGTTGGGGGGGAAAAACAACAACCTAGCTCAGAGTACCACCCCCGGGGATGGATAACCGCACAAAGTAACGCGAAAAAAAAGTGAACGCACTCTCAAACAAGGTTAGAAACATAGAAAAACAACTATAAACGCCACCTTGGTTGGTTTTCAGAAGCCACAAATCGCGAGTCGTCAAAAGCAAGGTCTCATGGGGGGGAGTGTCGCATCCCAATATCACGGGTCAAAAAGGAACCGCATCAGGGGAGCACTCTTTCGAATAGAAAGGCGCCAGCAAGCACAATAAACAGAGCCGCGCGTGGGCAGTCATAACGGCATATGAATTAGCGATAGAAAAGAATCAGACTGGAAGAGCATGGAGGAACGGCTGCCCAAATGTCCGCACGTGAGGAAGCAGGACGAGGAGGGTGACGCAGAAAGTAAGCAACAAACTGGGCGCTGATGCAGGCTTCGGCTCGGAATTGGTGTCGCAAGGGGGGAGGAGGCCCCACCAAAATTCCGAACCGTGAGAGCAAGCAGCACACAGAAGCGAAAACAAAGCGGGCAGAAAGCAAAGAAAAAAGACCATGCATCTAAAGAATTTTTACCAAACTCAAACAAGGTCCCCAAAAAAGGGATCGACCAAAATCTGTAGGATTGCTTGGAAAGGTAGGGAAAAGAAAGGAAAAAACGACGCGAAGCTATCACCGCACGGCCAGGGGGAAAAAAAAAGCGAGAGAGGTAGAATGTCTAAAAAGAAACATAAAAAATCTCAATCCCACACAACTCCCAAAAATCAGAAGTGGGAGATAGAAATCCGCTGTCAATGAGGCAACCGCACCTCAAGTCATCAAAACAGCAATTAACCGAGGACAACTCCAAATGCAAAGAAAAAACAAAGAGCGATTGGGAAAGCAAAGGGAAGAGCACAACAGGGAGAAAGGGAACCCCCGGCAAGTAAAGGGGCAACCGAAGAGGAGTGCCCTAGTGCAAAAATACTAGACCGGGTAAAGAGAGGAAAAAAACCCAAAGCGTGACAAGATATCCGTCCTGGCCCAATCTGACCAGAAGGGATTCAATTACGGATCGACGCACAATGGGGGTGGAAAAGAAAAGTTATGAAAAAAACCAAGAAGGGGGTAAGCAATAAGGCATACACAAACGATGGGAAATGAAGAAAATCATGAGAGATGATCCTGGTAAGGCAGAGCTCCCCTCTGGTCAGAAGTCAGTAAGGGATAGGGGGGGGGAGGAGGAGGAAAGAAGGACGTGGCCTAGGCCTCACCATAATGTCACTCACAGCGTGGCATGAAGCATGGATCAGGGAGTCGCGGGCCATTTCTGGGGAGGAAGGAAAGTCGAGTGGGGCTGGAGACAAGAATGGGGGAATGCTAGGGGAAAACGGGAAATTCTTTGATTCGGAGAAAAGGAAGAAAAAGGGGGGCAATTTAAGTTAGTTTTTCACCGCGCGCAGAAAATCGTTCCCGACAAACGGACGGGGGACCGGGTGCGAGCGGGGAGTTTGCAAAACCATCCAAAAACGAGGGAAAGGGAGCCCGTAGGGGCTTTTCATGGAGACAAAACGGAAGTCTTCAAGGGGGGCGCTCACGGAAATACATGAGTCAGAGGGGCAACAGAAGGGAAATGGAAGTAAGCCGCAAGGGGAGGGGGGGAACGCGCTCCCTCAGTCTTCGTTGGCAGGAGAGGGCAGGGGAAAGAAAACCGAAACGGGCATGGTAGGAGGA
>Ga0179593_1294247_pt1 | contig 10283 bp, 15 predicted proteins | sample CZODoug2_1_08_16_FD_185931 | JGI IMG/M metagenome (GOLD analysis project Ga0179593, IMG submission 185931) | Vadose zone soil fungal communities from Angelo Coast Range Reserve, California, USA - CZODoug2_1_08_16fungal (PacBio error correction) | ecosystem: Environmental > Terrestrial > Soil >...
GAATTGGTGGAGAAACGATATTATCGCTGCAGCTGTGGAAGGACCGGGTCACCTCCAAACGAAGATTCTCCATCAGACGATAAAAAAAAATTCTTGCCCTGAAACACCGAGCCCAGGCTTGGGAAGCTGGGAGTATGTCTTGCCGAAAAAAAAGTCGGCGGACGGAGTCCGAAGAGAGGGGGGAAGGGTGAACGAGCCTCAAAAGAAAGTCTCGAAATACGGGGTTACAGAGGGAGAATCACACCGCACAGAAAGATTGGGAAGCAGCGGGAAGACAGGGAAGCGGTTGAACACCTTCTGTGGCTACAAAAATCCCTAACGAAGAAAAGGTGGGGGGCAAGCGGGGTTGGGTGCACCATCCGGAGGGGCTGGTAGAGGGAGGTCCTGAAAATGAAGGGAATGAGATGTCGGGAATAAAAGAGATGTGGTGGAAGTAAGGCAAACTCCACGAGGCGGGGACCGGCCGAAAAGTTGAGAGTCTAATCTATCGTCACATTCCCCACGCTTGAAGAAGATCGGGAGGGCCAAACAGACCATGAAGACGGGGGTTTCTTCAATACGAGTAAAAAAGCTGATGAACCAAGGAGAGACGACAAAAAACCCGCAGAAAGGATGGAACGATCGCTCTTACAAGATGGTCGGAAAAAATGTGTAAGTGGCAATTCGCAGTTTTAAAAAAAGTACAAAAGGGTCGTTCTCCAGCGCCGATAAAGGAGCGACGGCTCGCTTATCAAAAAAATTAAGTGCGACGGACAGCGCGTATTGAGGGGGTACATTCGCAATGACGGGGGACAAGGGGGGCGTAGGGACGGAAAAAAAACAAGAAAAAAGAGCGGGTAAGCAGAAATTACGAACAAAATGTGTGGAACGGAATTCTGCGAAAAAAGGTAGGAAGACGGGGGATGGTCAGAAAGGGGCACTGACCAAATCCCGCACGGGGCCTAAGACGGAAAGACAATGGTTAGTGTAAAGACGTAAAAGGCTAAAAAGGTTGAGTCCTGAGGGGGAATTGGGAGGCAAGGAAAGTAACCAAGGGAGAAAGATTGATACCGGGGGAGAACGTCAACGAAGCCGAGTTTAACGTGAGGAAGAACCCATGCCTCTAAAAGAACCGGCCCAGATTAAGAAAAAGTTAGAGATGCCGGAAGAATCTCAGGGAAAGCTAAATGCGTTGGAAACACATCGTACTACGAGAAGTCTGAGTGCAGTTTTTTTTAAACAGGACATGACGAAATGCGGAGTGAAAAGCTGGGAGGGAGCTGAGAGACGACGGTAAACTGCGAGTAAGCGTAGTTGAAGCGCGGGGCGGACGGGGAGACCTTGTTTTCCGTGGCGGGAAAAGTGCATATAGAGGGCTGGGCGAAGAGGCGGAAAGCGGGAGGCTGGCCCCGAAGGAGATGATACGAAGTCGGCAACAAACTTAGGGAAAGGATGGGAAGCATCGCCGTACTTATATTCGATATGAGGGAAAGAAAGTCCTTCGATAAGAGGGGAAGTCGTGAGAACGGGGCGGCAAGTGCTTTAAGTGTTGGGCATGTGCACATTTTTCTGCGGGAACAAGAAGGTGTGAAAAAAGATCCGAACACACGCGCGAAAACCCAATCCGGGGCCAAACGAGAACAAAATAGTGGAAAACAGTGCGTAAAAATTACAAACTCTCAACCCGTACTAGTGACAAGGCAAAAGTAAAAAAAAACGTTGTCAACTTATTGACAATAAAACGGGGAAGGGGTCTTCAAGGGGCACGACAAGTCAATGGTTTTTATTCTGAAAAAAAACAGTTAAAGGGGACACTCACCCCTCTTACGCAGGATGACAAAGAAACCGACACGCGACGAACATCAATCCCAAAGGACAGTCCTGACAACTCTTATTACCTGCCGTGGGGGAAGGGGCCAAGAGAATCGTGGCGGGTAAAAAAAAGCGGGACCAAGGACGAGGCATTGACCAGAAGACCTGAGTAAAAGAGGGGCGAGGGGTGGTGAGCATAGTGCGCCAGCAGCTGGGGTGTACAAGATCTTGATAAGAAGGTACAGAGGGTAGAATAAAGAAATATTGACAATGGCCAAACTTGGAAGACCAAAAAGAAAGAAAAAAAAAATTTGACTGTGGAGTCACTATAAGAAGACAGAAAGAAAGCGGGGAGAGGTGGGAATATCCCAAGCCCCGGCGACTGTGAAGGGACGATTGGCCAAAGGTGAACACATGGGGTACACTGAACAAATGGGGGGGGGCTAGTTTCTAGATCGGGTCGTGACATCCCGGAGGAAAGAGCGAGAAAAAAACTAGCCAGGAGCATTAGGACGCGTTCATCCTGGGGGAAAAACAACTGAAAAAGAGTCAATCCACCAAAGAAGGGGACTTCCTATGGGAGTGGGCGTGGCGTCAACGGGGGGGAAAAAAGTTTGGGTGGGGTTATTGAGCAACCCGAGTGAAAAAAAACGACAAGATGGGTAGAAGAGTTCGAGGTCTGGTAGCAAGTTTTTGGTAAGGAAATCTGACTGGCGTGTTTTCAATGCCGAAGGAGGGAGGCAAACAGAAACGGACAACTTGACGGGGACCAAAAGGGAAATTCAGCACAACCTCTCATCAGAATTGGATTTCGTAAGTTTTGGAAAAAGTCGAGGAAGGCAGACAATACAATCGACGGGTTGCAAACATCTTATGAGGTTTTTTGCAAAGCAGGGCGCCAGGAACTGGAAGGGGGACACTCACAAAAAAAACACTTACAGGATGGTCATTCGGGGAACGGAATCAGCGACGAAGTGGGAAATACTGGTTCAAAAGCGACGGTACAGAAAAAAAGAAAATGGACTACGGCTTAACCGATACTGGTGAATGTAGCAAATGAAGAGGAGAAACCGGAGGCGCAGAAAGAAAGGAACAAGTGTTTGTTGACGCGGGGGACGTGAAGGTGGGGCTGTGAAAAAAGTAAGAACTAGAATCCGGAAAGGGGGGGGGGGGGGAAGGGTCTTCTGCAGCCGAGCTTTGCAAGGTGAACATTTCTCAGCCTCGGCGAGAAGTGGGAAAAAAGAAAAAGCCCAAATCAGACGCGTTGGGGAGAAACCAAAAAAAGACGACAAACCTGCAGATTTCCAGTTCATCATATTCGCCGTCGGGAGAACCGAAATGCAGTTTGATGCTTCACCGTTAAGAATTGACAGGGAAACTTAGAAATTTCGACGGGAGGGGCCAGTAGCCCAAACCCAGTGGAAACTACAAAGTGGAGGCGCGAAAAATTCTGGGAACCATCAAAATTAATAAAGTTTCATGGGGGGGGGGGAGAAAAAAGGGCCAATCAAGGCCTGGGGGAGAATGTTTTACAGACTGCATCCAAAAGGAAAAAAGATGTAAAATCTCAGTGTGCCCGCGACAGGTGACAGGACGGGGAAAAAGAGGGGAAACGCCAAATGGGAAAAAGTGTCGGGAGCGGTCGGAGCGAGAGAAGTGCACCGATGAAGTACGATACACACCAACGAGAGATAAGAACTGGGTCACCGTCGTCACAATAGCACAAAAATAAGGAAATTTAAGTAAAGAGGAAATGACCTCTCCAGATACAGTCGCTTTCAAAAAAGCATCAACGGAAGTAGAATGCTGCTCTCTTTTCTGAAGGAAAAGGAAAAATTGGAAAACCCGGTGAAAAAAGGGGAAGAGAATACGGAACTGGGAACGTTAAAACATCACTTTACTTCACCTTAAAGGAGCGAAGCGGCTAATGACAAGGGCATAGTGGTTTTCTCAAATTGGGGGGAGGGGGAAAAAAAAAGAAAGACATGGGTGGGCAATGACCGTCGCCTCAATACAGAACGTTAGAGGTATCACCATGAGCCCAGCAAGAGAAAAGTCCTTTCTTCTCTCGCGGCAGCAATGTTGGCTGAGGGGCAATGGCCGGACCACGGGGGGTAAGGGGGAAAAGGGAACCGAAAAAATCTCGACCGTCCGGTCGATTTGGGCTTGGCAAAAACAGGACGACAGAGGGGATAAAGGGGGAAGGCAAGGAGGTTGCAAGAACGATCAAGAAAGGAATTTCGAGGGACCGTAAAAAAAAAGCAGGGTAAAACCTGGTAAACAATCATCCAAAGTCAAAGGTTCGTCGCGAGGGGTGAGAATAGATACTCCGTGCAGCCCTCCCTCAGCGGGGGGCGAAGCCGTACAACGGAGAGGGGGGGCTATGTAAAAATCAGATTGGAAACCATTAGGTACTCGTCCTCTGGTCGTCAGGGGAGAACCTGGGAGGGGGGAACTAAAAAATGTCGGGCCAATAGAGGGACGGGGGGAAAGGGATTTGCTAAATCGGTTTGAAAAACAGGCGAATGGATCGATGAACCTGAAGTGCCACCACCCGTCAATAGATTATTCCGATGAAGGAAGTGTCAGGGAAGGGGGGTTCCTCCGCAAGTCAAAACTGTGGGGGGGGGAAGAAAAACCTCAGGTAACATCGGTCCAAAATGAACAACAAACAATTGCGGAACCAGACTCAGGGAGAAAGAAGTTGTAAGAAAGTTTGGTAGCAAGGCTGGCCGCACAAAAAAAAAAACAACAATTCCACGTCGCACGCCACTCAGAGGGAACATGATACATCGTTCAAATGTTGGAAGAGGGCTTAAGTTGCGAAGTCGGGAGAGAACGACGCATGGTTAGACCGGGGGTATTTCTGTTCGAAAGGAGCCAGGAAGAGACGACTCGATCAAAGCAGGGGGTGTAGGGGGGAGAAAACAGGTGCAACGGGCCGGTGACGACGTACCGGCTTTATGGGGTAAAAATATTGTGCCACACCTCAAACAGGAGTTTAGGGGGGGAGATAGCGTGCAGGAGTTCAACAAAGAGCGGTTGGTCAGACATTGGAATTCCAAGAGGGGAGAATCTGGGAGCGAGGAGTGCACGGACCCAAATGTCAAATCGGACCAAGGAGGGAGCACCAGGCTCACCAACAAAAATGAGGGCAGAGACAGGATGGAGTGGTATGTGGAATCGAGGGGCACGGGGGAAGGGGGAAAGACCCCGATTACTTTTGAGAATGCAAAGCGGCGGTCCAACGAGTTTGACCATGATGATGAAGGGGACGAAGTTCGTTGAATCGGGAAAAAAAGGAAGCCGAAGCGTTTGGCGTGACCTTCCCCCTGTCCGCCGGGACCTAAATCAGCAATCGAAGGTGAAGGGAACTGGGGGGGAGGGGGGGGGGGGGGACAGACCAAAGGTCCAGGAGAAGAACGTGCAAACGATAATATTGAAACGAATTTGCACCTCAGGTGAAGGGGGGGGGAAGAGTTTGGGGGAGTGGAAAAATTGCCCGAGTGGGGCGGGCTCCGGGAGCCTGTCAAGTGAGAGGTTGTGGACGAGCGTTGTGCATGGAGGGAAGGGTAGGACTAAATAAACTTCGCACCTGGGACCAATTAAACAGGCAAGGTGAAGAGGAGACCGAAAGGGTAGGGTATCGTCTAGAAAGGGAAAAAAGAAAGAGGCGGTACGATTCCCGATAAGGCCGTTAATCGAAGTGTTGAGAAGACGGGGGAAAAGAAGCAGCTCCTTCGGCAGCCTCCAATAGAAAGGGTAAGGACATACAAGAACAGCCATCCGCCGTGAAGAAACGCCACGGACACCCATGAAAAAATCCGCAAGGCTGAGAAAGACGCCGTTTAACTCGCTTGGAGAAGGCTTGCCTTCGAGGGTCACTCCCAAGCAAATAAGATACGACGAAAAAAGCTTTCCGTAAAACGCAGCGCGATCAGAGACGGATTCAAGGTCGGAAGACTCGTCGATCAAAGATTTTTGAGCAAGAGAAGAACAGTTGCGAAAGGGGGGGGAAACCGCTTCGTGCGGTTCAATAGAAAATGCCTGTTGTTCGCGATACAGAAAAGCGAATGGAAGGAAAACTAAAAGGTTATCAATCGTCACATGAACAGTGGAAGGAGCAGACCCATACCGAACCAATCACTAACTACAAACAGGAGTCTGGAGAAGGGGGCACCGAAAAAGAAGGGGGGGGCGGGAAGATATTCCGTTCTAGTCCAGGGCAGAAGGGGGGCTAGCGAAGAAAAGGGCATTGGCATAAAGTCGACTATCCGCAAAGTGCAGGAGGCCGAACGTTCTTCTGAAACCTCCAGGAGGGACTGTTTGAGATAAAGATAAGGAAAACGAAAAAAAGCAGCAAAGATTAACAGAATAATGAGCTGCGCGCAGGGGAGAAGAGGGAGTAGAGCTCCTTTCTAATGAAAGAGAGATTGAAGAGCGGGAAACAAAAGTGAGGAAAATGAGAAATTTCCGAAATCTTTTTCCAGAGAGAGTAATTTTCATGAACGTCAGGTAAGGCTTGTCGATTCCGCACTTCCAAAAAAAAAAAAAAAGGAGAAAAAAAAAAAAGTGGAGCATTCGCGGGGTCGGTTTTGCTCCTAGCAAAGAAGGCCGGGCAGACGTTGGAATTTGAAAAAAAGGTGAAAGAACAAAACCGGGGAATCAAAACCAATTGAGTTGGGAAAATCACCTCAAAAAACTGTGGGGATTCCAATACATCCGTAGAAAAATTGGGAAGAAAGCAAAGCACCGCCTCTAGTTGGCACAAAGAGGGGTCAAAAAAGTTATGAAGGTCTGGTTTTGTATTCCACAGAAAAAGGGGTCTAAAATGAAGACGAGAGTAAGATTTAGGAAATAGGAAATCGGATGGCAAAAGCCGAGAGGAAGACAGGACCACGCATCTCCAGGGAACAAAAAACTCAGAAGAATTAAAACGCAACGTTCGATTGGGCAGAAAAAAGAAGGAGGACAACCGTCGCACACGCGATGGTTTGGGAGGGAAATGGAATTCCGTCATGTATGTGGATAAGGGGGTTTTTGGACGGCTGGTCGAAGGATAATCGGAGGGCTGTGTACGGTGCAAGTTGCAGGATCGGGGAGGAGTCAACAAAGGCAGAGAGAGCGAAACAAAAGAGCGAGATGAAATGGGGAGAAGGCGTATTATCTAAAATGGAAGCTTAATCGTTTAAAACAAAAACCATGGGAAAAAAGGAAATCGGCGATACTAAAAATGTGAACTGACACGGAAAAAAGGGGAGATCGATTATGTCATTGTGAAAAGTAAAAAGTCCGCGAAGGCAATCTAAAGGCCGGATATCGGGGAAAAAGTGGGACATCCGGGCATAAGAAGAGAACGGTGTAACAAGGTGAGCGGGAATAGGAGAAGAAAAGGGGGAGTCATACAAGTTGTGGAGAATCAAGAGGGGGTGCAGAAATAGTTTAGAAAAACAGACCAGTCTGTTGCATACAAACGGAAAAGTAGGGTAAAGTGACCTAGAAAGTTGTAAAGGGGGGTGCGGAAACGGGGGAAGGGGAGAGACGAGAGGGGGGAGGAGCCAACATGTTGGGAAGTGCAACACGAAACACTGAAGCTTATTGAAAACGGAAAAAAGTCATCAAAATGAAAAAAAGGGAGTCATGAATATCTTCAAGTGAGCAACACTAAAAGCGATAGAAAAGTCCTTTGGGAAAGACTAATCTTCTGGTCGCTGGGAGGAAGGGGAAGACATCAAAAGTGAGAAACAATCACTGTCCCTGCCTTAATGAAATTAAGAAAAATCGCTCTGAAAAAGTTGGTCGGAAAATGGGAAAGGGGTCAAAAATTCGCCCAATTGCAGGGGAAGAGGACTGCTTTTGTCGAAGTAGCCTCTAACTCGCGGCGGCCTCTCACCATATGCATAGCGCAGCGAATATGCTGTAGGCTTCTGTGATGAAATGGATTCTTAGAATGAACAGGAAGAAACCCCTGAGGGGTACTTTGACAGAATGAACGGGTAGGAGCCCTTTCGGGATAAATAGGCAAAACGGATAAAAAACAAAAAGGGAGAAGGGGAAAATACCGCAATTCCGTAAGACGTCCGCCAAATGTGGGGGGAGGGAGAAAAGGTTCGATCGGGCTCCCGCGGTGGGTAGTCATATTGATGGGGGGGCAGAGGGGCTGAAATCGGACAACCAAAAAGATTAGAAATGAAGGAACGGAAACTCGTCCGAGTTTAAGCGCGAAAACCCAGGCGGCAGAAACAATGAAAAACAAAGCTTAAAAAATGGCTAAATGGGAGATTGCAGAAACAAAAGATCGGAATGAAAAGAAAGAAAATGATTGGAATCTAGCAGTGAGGAGGTAAACTGCTGCGGTTTGTGGTACAGGGAAAACGAGAAAAAAAAAAAGATGGGGAAAGCGGCGTGGCGAAGGAAAAAATGCTAGTAAAAAAGAGTAGGGGGGATCGGGTAGAGCAGCAGGGGGGGGGTCATGGCGTGCAAAAAGCAAGGCCTGTGGGAGGAGGGCATTTAGAAAATTAGGATGGGCCCCAAAAGGGATTAAAAAAAAAGTTCAAAACAAGAGTGAAAGAGGAGTGTCAAGAGAGAAGGATGGTTTCTGGCTGGGAGCAACTAATTGAAAAAGGAGGATTGAAAGAAGTTGGGCCAGAAAAGGTGGCGTTGAGGAAAGTTCGAGGTCGGCATGTTCACTTCTTACAAAAAAGAAAAGAGAAAGTCACAAAAAAAGCAGGAAAGCTCAACAGTCGAAAAAAAGGGCACAATACAATGAAAGATTGCCACACAACACCGTGAAAGCCGGCAAAAAGAAGAAAAAAAGTTTCACTATGGCACTCAATTGGGTAGACGAAATCAATGTCGTAACAGTCTGTTGAGACCCTTCGAAAGTGAACACGAGAACGCTACGTTAGCCGCCAAAACATCGGACAGAAAACAGAAAGGAAAAGCCCCAAGGCAGGAAAAAGGGAAGTCAGGTGACGACGAGGGCATGTTCCAATAATTTTTCGTAAAATAAAAAAGGCCAGAAGAGGACCCACATTGAGAACAAATAAATGAAAGAGGGTGGAAGAGTGGAGGGGGAAAACAGCGGGAGAAAGGAAAACTGTTGGACGATTATGAGTAGCCGGGTCAAATACGAAGGGAAAATCAAATGGTGAGAAAAAATGTGGACAGGACAAAAAAGAAAAAATCCTGAACTTTACTGTACTAATAAACTATCGAAAGGGAACTAGGGAATGTCGTTTAGAATCCTCAAGGACCAGCTACTCTGACATTTCCGATTGGGTCCCGGGGGGGAAAAAAGGGGAAAAACAATTTGGTGTGAAGTTAGACTCGAGTCGGGAAACTCGCGGAAGGATAAGAAAAACGACGGTACACTAACGCGGGAAAAAAGAAGGGGGTACCACATCGGGTCAAGACACGAGTGAACTAATGAAGGATTGGGCCCGGGAATTTGAGTGGAATGGAAAAAAAGGGAAAGGGGAAAAGGGGGTGTTGAGCAATCAACCCCTGGAAGACAACTACACCTGGGTATCAATTCGAGGGCGGGGTGCAAGGGATTTTGGTTGGGGTCAGAGTGGAGGATCGTGCTGTGAAAAGAGAAGGATTTGGACAGTAAAAAACAAGCACATGTCAATTTGCCCGGAAGAGGGAAAAAGTTGCTAACGCAAAAAATCATCAGGAATGATTTTGTTCGCGAAGGGGGGGTCGGCAGTAGCATCCGATTAGAAAAGTGGGGGGCAAAAGAGAAGGGAAAGTTTTAAACGCCCACAGATCGGAGACCCTCACACTGACAGGTGGGGAAGACAAGTGGGATGTACGCTCGAAAAAAAAGAAAGTTCACAGAATGCTAATCTGACTAAGAAGTAATCCGGGGACAGAAGGGGCTTGACGAAGGAACACGAGAAAGAAGAGAGAAACCAAAATCGAAAAAAGTCAATAGCGGCCTGGTGAGAGTGGACACGGGCTGACGGGCGATGGGAGGAGCGGGGAGAATCGGAGAAAAGGACCTGTCAAAACAACCGGAAGGGAATTGTGCCATTATCAACTCTGCTCAATTTTGTGTGCCAAACCAAAAATCGAGGCAACCCGTTGTGGTGGAATACAACAAAGGACACGGGGGCTGGGAAGGGAAATTGAGCAAAAAAACTTTCCGGAGAGATCCACCTGTGATGCTGGCGCAAAGGTGAGGATTGTAGGGGATTTTGGAGACGTCATCCAAGGTATCAAAGCACCCAGTTTGAAGAAAACTTGAAACGGTTGAATGCAGAGGGGGAGGACGTCAATCATTCCGAATTTGGGGTTGAGGGGGCTGGAAACGCAAATTGACATAGAAAAAGCACTGTTGCGGAGGGGGGGGGACAATGGGGGTTGAAAGGGGGGGAAGGGCCAGCGTACTCAGTGAAAGAAAAACGGCATGACCGAACTGTTGAAGGGAGACTGAGAGGTTTATCCATAGTAAAGGCCGGGGAAAGGGTAACTCAAAAGGTGACACC
>Ga0179593_1311644_pt1 | contig 10283 bp, 8 predicted proteins | sample CZODoug2_1_08_16_FD_185931 | JGI IMG/M metagenome (GOLD analysis project Ga0179593, IMG submission 185931) | Vadose zone soil fungal communities from Angelo Coast Range Reserve, California, USA - CZODoug2_1_08_16fungal (PacBio error correction) | ecosystem: Environmental > Terrestrial > Soil >...
GTTGAGTCGGCAATGACTACCACCTGCAAGTTCACAATCCAACAGGGGGTCGACTCAAAAGCTCAAGGAAAACGCGGTCTAAGTCGCAACAAGGACTGAACCAGGCACGAACATACCACCCGCGACCAGCAGCTTGGGAGCACCGTAACGAAGTATTACAGCTCTAATGGAAGGCCTCGCCGGTCTCAATCCCCATACCGCGGCAAACTACAGGTGCAATCTCGCAGAAAGGTCACCCATAAATTGGGGACTCGGATACACAACCATAGGCTTTGGGAAAACAGTGGACCCCCGTCTCATCTGGGGTAGCAACAAATCAGGTGCATGGAATTATGAATCATAAAAAGCCAACGTCTGCTTCCCACGGTCGAAAAACGAATATCTGTGAGAATACACAAAACCACACACACAAAAAACAAAACAGATAAGGCACATTCATATAGACTAGGCCCTAAAATGTGTCCGTGAATCCAGGGATTGAACAGCGCGAGTAGCTAATCCGAGAGAACGCGGTGGCATACCTCTCAACCACTGGGAAAATCATCAAAACGCGGAGCCTAGCAGCGTGAGATCGGGCATCCCGCCCAACCGTAAACCCGATAGGCGGGCAAAAACAAAGCGAAAGTAGCAGGACGAGGCTTCTACCGACCCCGGCTTAAACGGTAACAGGGTCTCAAACAAAGCAAATGTTGGCCCCAGCCAATCCAATCAGCAACTATTAACATCTCCACAGAAAGCCGGCATCACAAATAGGCACCCGGGCCGCCAAGAATGGCCCTACAAAGGCGATTTGCCGACTAGTACTCCATGCTCGGGCTCACGCTCAACAAGGTGAGGAGAAAGCTGTCGAGCGCTGCGGAAGGAGTGCCCTGAAATGCACGAACGCATACTCAAAAGGTAGAAGCGACGCGGTTTGAGGTCAGGTCCCCAAGACGTCTGCCCAGACTCCATCCAGGCTCCGGACACGGCGGGAGATCGGAACTCTCCCAACGGATAAAAACTTGTTACACGCCAGGCGGGGTGGGCCGTCGCTTTGTGGGCCGGGGTAAAGAACGGAGAGTCGTCACGAAAGAAGGGACGGCCCAAAACAAAAAAAAGAACACCGGAGCCATAACAACTCCAAAGAGGCTATAAACCTACCGAAACTAAAAAATCAAGGTAGGGGTGCACTCTGCCAAAGGTATGCGCTGCGAAAAAAAACCGCAAGTCCGGCCAAAGGCAACCGGACACTATGGGGCCAATCCGGCAGAAAGCCCACCCCATGTAAAAAGTCCGAATAGACATAGGAGATAGCCTCTGGAAGTGAACTTCGAACTCAAAGAACAAATAGCCAACGAATAGACCCGGGCCATACATAAAGATAGCACCCTGCCGGGGCAAACCGACGATCCCCAACCTCCAAAAGCTCCTCTAAATTGGAAACGCTCATAGGAGACCGCCACAGTAAGGGGCCAGAAAAGGTATGGAGCGGGGGGGAGAGAAAAAAAAAGCTAACAAATGGTCGGGGCTGTCTCAGGCAAGTCGTCGCAGGAGGGAAAGTGCAGGGATGAAAAAAACCACGTACGTGGGGAACCTCAGTTGTACGCGGGGGTTGGTCCCACGTGCTGGCGGGAAGCATGTGCACACAGCGGAGTTCGGCGGAAAAAATCACCGGCGGCACTCCATATGTTCTGCACCAGGCAGGGAGTTTTTTCGTCGCATTCACGATCATGGGGGGGTGTCGATCAAAGACCCGATTTGGAGCGAGGGAAACGTAGGGGTTTCGACTCGTAACTGCCAAGAAGAAACTGAGTAAAAAACGAGGTTTGGGAAAACTGCCTGGGGCGATAATTTGGACGGCAGTGACAACGACGTAATATGGTCCGGGTCGGATCCCAGCACGGTAGAGGCTAAGACCAAAAAACCGTATCGCCAAAAGAAGCCGCGCTCAAGAATGTGCGGAAGTTTGCTGGTAGAGACGGAGGACGGATGCAGCTCAGCGATTTCTGCAACTTGGTGTCACGCTAGCTCTCGGAAAAAAACAACAACAAGGAGGGTTTTAAAATCAGGGGGAGGAGGCAAACAAAAATGGGCAGGCTACGCCAACGATCGGCCTCTACCATAAGAGCCAAGAACAGGGAAAAGTAATGAAGGGCCTTCGGTCGATCAACTGAAAGGGGGTTGGTGTACGGTCACCGTGACAGTGTTCGAAAAGACCCCTCGACTGGGTTTGGAGTCAGAAACTTATCGACCATCGGTACAACCAGGAGTATGGTGTGTTCACACATCGTAGGCGTAGAAAAGCAAGGGGGGAATCAACTCCGCTCTCATTGCATCGGCTTACCTGGTACGTAATCTTAATTATCGGTCTACTAAAAAACTAAAAAGTGGGGGTGACTAAGTTCCTCCTGTTGATCTTAACCGACTACTTTGGCCAATGTCCAACGGGAACCAAACCCGCGCATCGTCCGTCTTGCGAGGTTTGGGGAGTCAAAACCGAGGGGAGCGCATTTCCGGACGATACCCCCGTTCGTGCCATCTCCCCACAAACAGTTGGTGTCCCCACCATGATCTGGCGGCAGGAGTCTTAGCCATCTATCTTCTCAAAAACCTCTTAGTATATCTAACTGTTAGGTGTAAGGGGTGCGGAAAAGTCAGCTGTCTATAGCATTAGGGATTGGCAATGGGAGACTCAAATGGGGGCGTGCTATTCTTAGGGTCAAGCAACTGAAAGATGGGCTGAATCCGGGGTGGGGTATTCGTCAACTGACCATGGTGCTTGACTTTGAGGGGTTCAAATAATTAGATCAGAAAGGTTAAGGGGTGCCTAGGAAGGACTAGAAAGGGGTCCCCTCGACCTGTAGTCCAAATGCTGCCAGTTTCGGGAAATGTGTTCTGAATTGCTGTGGTAGGTCGGGGCCCACGTTCAAACGGTGGTGTGGGGCCGGACCAGGGAATAAACCTAACGGCGCCGGCGAAAAGGAACAACACTTGAACTACGAAATGCAACCCACACGCGGGCCCCTCTCTTAGGTGGTAGGGTAGAGATCCACTAAAGTTCTTCATTCCTAGGATCCGAGGCAGGGAAGGGAGAGGCGGGGAAGACTCACTAGCGACGCACACCGCGATGAAAGCTTAAACACAAGTTGTGAAAAAAGCTTGTCTGGGGAGTTCGAGGGCATCCCCTTAGAACCGCAAGCGAGGGCTCGAAATTGAGGAGCAAGAGGGGGATCAACACTTTATGAGACCTAGGCAAAAATGGAGTGGTACGACTACGAAGTATCACGACAGCATTGAGATGTCCGAGTGCTACCAAGGTGGAAACCGTTTATATTGACTGGTGGGGGCTATTTTTGGTGACACTTTATATTTTGTTTAGGGGCTTACCTTTTCTTTTTTGGGGGGTTAGAAAAAAAAACTTCTGTGACCGGTACTCCTTTTGGATCGGCCAGAGCAGTGCGAGACTAGCTTACACTAGACTGCGTGGAGTGTGGGTCTATGCTAACGCTACGTCTAGGAGCATGATTGGTAACGGGGCGGGTCCTACGACGAGTGGGAAAGCTACCGAGTGAAGAGACCGTTCGGGAATTAAAAAATTGAATTTTACTTGGGGGGAGATGCCACTGGCCGTCTGCAGGCATCAATGGGGGGGAATGTGCTGGGGTGGCACCTATATTTATTTGTACAGGAGGTGGCATACGCGGGACGGGAGGGGGCGGCCTCATAACAGATGGTGAAGGCTCCACGATTTGGGCAGTGGTCTAAGTGTTGAACCAACCACTTATAGTTGGGTTTCGCGAGCTGCACAATCTGATGTGGATCACGGTCCTGCCAGACAGTAAAGTTTTGCGTGGTAGGAAAAAGGGGGGGGGGCATTCATACCTAGGCCAACTCTGAGCGACGGATAACTGTTCGGGACGGTTGGAAAAAAAAAGCTCTGCCGGGGGGAGGGCTGGCAATGGGGTCAGATCCTTGTGGGGATACTCGGGGAATCCTGAAGATCGGATCGACAATGGGTATATGGGACCGGGGCAAATGGAGGGGCCCGCACGGGATCCGTAAAAAAACTAATATATAAACCCCCCACGGGTTAGGATGAAGGTGTAAAAATAGAATAAAGTTTGTAGGGGTCTTCAGGTCCCTCCTTATCCCCCAGAATCCACCGTGGGAGGGGAATCGCTCTTCATACATTGCAGGGCGGTAGACAACAGGATGGAACCACCAAGGTTCAATCAGAACCAAGCAGCGCTGTTGACCCGAAGGAGTAAAATGAATCGAAGGAGGGACGTTGAAGACCCAGCATCGTCATCAATGTAAGTATGCGCAGCTGCGACTGAATAATATGGGGTGGTATAACGCGGGAAAAAATCACGTGGGGGGATGAACAAAGTAAAAACCTGGCTAAATCGGTTTTGAGCGGAACGTAAATTTCCATTCTTTAAGCCCCTCCTCTAACACGTGGTCTGCTTCCCGCGACTGGTTCGAAACCTCCCGAGCCCAAAACGTTCCTCCCCCCACAGCCACAGCCTGAAGGCATGTCGGAAAAATGAATTTTTCATCAGACAAAAGGGAATGTCCCATGAAGAGAGGTGGCAGTCCCGATAGACGAGGTATGGGGCAACCTCTGATTGCAGCTCCATAGAGCGGAAGTGACTTAAAGAGGTCTAGCCCATAAAACCGTCAACACGGATAAGGTCCTGCAAAAACGCCTTCTGGAAAATCTCTGGAGACTTAGGGGACAAAGAAAGACCAGACCCAGGTCCAGCGGTATCACTTTGGTAACAGGCCCAAAAGAACACTAACTCTACCGAACAGTAGTCCCCAGAATCCTAAACAGGTATTACAGAAGGCGGTCTCCGTCAGCGGCCGCGCAAGTTCGGCAAAATAGTATTCGACGCGGGGAAAAAAAAAAAGGGAATTGTAAATCGCTCATACACTTTCGCAATGCAGGGAGAAAAGAGATCCCGAATTTCTGTCGGGGGACGGTGGGGGAAGGATGCCTTGAAAGCATACAAATATAGAAGACAGCTCTATCTTGGGTCCCAAGAGGATGACCACCGACTCAAGAAAAAGCAAAAGGAAGCGGATGGCCACGAAAAAAGGAGGGAGCACCGAGGTGCGAGCGAACGGGTGTGAGGGGTACGGGGAGGTTGGGTTAGGTCAAAGAGGTCTAGTGGCTTCAAAGCAAGAAGGAAGGCCAAACTCGCAATGACGCTCATAACAACGAAACCAGACGGCGATCCCAGAACCAAAATTGAAATTTGGGACGGGGGAACTGACGGGAAAGAAGGGACTAACACAGCACTATTCGAAGTAAACAAAGGAAAAAAAGGAGGGTTAAGACGGAAACCCAAGATGGAACGCAAATCGATCGTAGTCAATAGCACTCAAGAAGCTTTCTTGGTAAGGCCAGCGACGCCTCACTAAAAACGAAAAAGCAAAACAAGATATTCTTCCAGGAACCCCGAATGCGAATTGCCTTGTGAGAAAACTGCCCAAAATAACGCCCGCTCCGAGAAGCGTTAGGTACGTTGGGGGTGGCCCACATCAGGGAAAAACCAAGGCTCGCAGAGCGGGAGGGGGGAGTACATGACTGGTCTTTCTGACGGAAATTGCGAATGCGTATGTACGGGTCGTCTAGAAGACGGACGGGAAGCGTTTTAGGGGGGGGGGGGGGGGGGGGTGGGGGGGGGGGGGGGGGGGGGGGGAGCTGGTCGCGGGTGGTTGGGAAACCACTGGTTGCGCGCGCAGGGACAGCAGTGGGTCAATAAAAGCGACTCCAGATGTTAGTAAAGCGGGCGGGGTTCGTAAGCCCGATGCCGGCATCATGGAAAAGTTCCAGAGCGCAGTAGCCAGCTCTATTAAACCCCGGGGCGGGCCCACGCCGGACGGAATTGCGACTCGTAAGTCCAAAATGAAGCAATGGTTGAAAAGACGAGGGTTGAGTAAAATGACCTGGTCGTTCAGGGAGGAGGATCAACATCGTCGATGGTAGGTTAGACAAGCACTTGAAAGGGCAGAACCCAAAACCGGGGAGAAAACCCCGACGACGGCCATCAATGTGATGGTGGGGCGTGCTTTCCGATCGGGAGCGCGGCGGTCGCCAGGGTGAGTTGAAAGATAAGAGACTCAACAACAACGGGATGAAAAGGAGGGCGTGCGAAAGGTTGGAAAGGGAAAAAACAAGAGCCTCTCCGAAGACTGCTCCCCTGAAAGCCAAAAGCCAGGGAGGTCGGGCCGGAGGGGTCCGAAGCGCGTGTGAGTCGAATCTAAAAGTCTGGTTAAAAGAAATAGTACGAAGGGGGGGGAGGCACTCTTGATTGTCGAACGGGAAGGGGTACCAAACGAGTATGGGGTCAAAAAAAAAGCTGAGGCCAGGGGCCTACGATCGCAAAAGAAGTACCTGAAGACATTTTTTCAGGCGGTGGCTAAAGAGAGATAACAGAGATCGGGAGACCCGCAGGGGTGAAGGGACATCTTTCTTAAGGGTGGTAACTGACGGCAAGGCCTGGCACAGGATAAGTTTGGGGGACACCAACGCGCTACAAACGCTCCGGTCTATTTGGGGAAAGCGGGCAACACGAAAGAAGAGCGAATGTTTTCCCAGACGAACCCCGACCAATGTTTATGACACGCAACGAACCCAAAAGCGCACAATTAGAGGCGGCAGAATGGTCTATCGAGCTCTCCTACCTTTCAGAGAAGAGGCGGGAGTTTTTGTCGTCATGCAGGGACACATTCAGATTGGAGTACTTCATTTAGGGGTGTCTTTATGGGGGGGGTTCGCTTGGGTCCTTCTATATAGCATAGCAACTGCAAGAGGGAGGCCGTATCAGGGGGTCGGCTATGCGGTCAATAAAAAATTGGGGGAAGTTAGGCAGGATAGAAAGTCGATTGCGTGTTATTTTCACGAAAGGAGGGGGTTCGGTCAAAAGAAATAGACTGTCAGAGGGTAACTCGACCGGTTTCGTATGGGGAATGCACGGAGGGGAGGGGGGGGGGAGTGGGGCGAGGCATTTGAAATTTTGGGGGGTTGGGGGAACCGTCCCGTATTGCTACGGCCATGGAGACGGGCACAAAATCCCCGGAACAAAACTAGGCCTCTGCGTCCGGTAAGGTTCGGCATACGGTGCTGCGTAACCCTGGAAGACCGCGGGACGGTTCGATCTAGTAGGCGAAGAAAAGAGAGGACTAATAAAGACGAAACCCGCCAAAATGAAAGGGGGGAGGCGTTGTGTGGTGAAGGGCAACTAGGGGAACGACCCAAGCAATAAAAGCGCGATAAAAGGAGGGGAGAAGGGCTGGGAACTCCAAGGGGCTGACGAGGGGAAACAGATAGACACATTTGGTTACGGGGCGTAGGTACGAGGGTTGACGAAAGGGGCAGCGAGGGAAGGAGAATTCACAAAAGGTTGAGGGCTAGGGGGACGAGTTGTGGAAAAAGAGTGTGGAGTTTTGGAATTGTAGTGGGGCCAAAGGGCTGGTTTGGGGGGGGGACCTGCTTTAAGCAAGGGGAAAATTCCGGGGTCAACTGAAGCACTAAAATTGGAATGTTGGAGAAAGGAGGGTCCTTTGGCGATTCTAAGAAGATCAAAAAAGACTTAACGCGAGGCTGAAAAGCAAGGGTGCCGAAAAGGATGACCACGACTATCGTGACTAGATACGACACCCCCCCGAGACCGGGACTGTTAGCGGCTCTCTAATAAAAGGAGGAAACATGGTCGGCTCCTTTCTACCGAACCTGGTTGGGGGGGCTTCGAAGGTTGTACACATTGGGTGGGGAGAGGAGGCACAGGACTATGTATCCTGAACGGGGGGGGGGGTAAGGAGAATAGAGGGGGGGAAAAAAGGCGGGGGGACAGGCAGGGAAAAAAATGCGATGTGTCAAAATCAAGGCCCATGAAGGGTGGCTGAAGGCACAAACAATATGAGGCTCGGAAGAGGTTTTGTCACCACACACTGTATAGGGGGGGTTTTTTGGGGCCAGGGTTCTATTAAAGATGCTGTTGATATACGGGGTGAAGCGGTCTAGGGCCAATTGGTGGTCCCGGTGACGGGGATGGGGAGGGGCAAAAACCGGCGAGGCCGACTTCAACAGGGAGTACTCGGGAAAAGGGGGGGGGGTCAGAAAACCGCCATGGGGGTTAGGGCTGCCGGAATTTGGGTCATACTGTTGCCGAAAACAACGGACTGACTAGACAAGGAATGGGGCCATGACGTTGGGGGACATGGCCGATAAATCATCTCACAAGCTAGGACAAAACCACAAATTATATTGAGTGAAAAGAGTAGAGGGGGTTGATCGGATTAGGGAAGTCCCGGTCAAATAATGACAGAACAAATGGGAAAAACCGGTCAGATCCAGCATCCGGATTGTCTATCACGGGCCCAATAGATGAAAGCCAGACCAACACCCGCGCATCGGGGAGGGGGTGAGGAACACTGTCCCGAATGGGTCCCCGGCGCGTCAGGTCTGACCAGGCTACAGACACAAAGCGAAAAGCACCTCAAGTGCCTCGCTGAAAGAGCACGGAGAAACAGGGGTGGTGACCTTAAACTCTGAAAACATAAAATCTACACGGTGGATGAACAAAGTGGACAACACTCAAAAAACAAAAAGCGGGTTAGACAGCAAATGGGGCGTCATTTTCCATGGCCAGCAAGGGCTTGCAGCCTCTGAGTGCTTCAAACAACGGTCGAAACTAAGGAGTCGGTGAAAACATAAAATCACCCTCGAGGGGAAATCCGAAGTGAGTTGTGCCATCGGCCCACTTCATGTTAACGAAAAAGGGGCCGCCATAGGCAGGTAGTAAATACCGAAAGTCCTTAGGCATCCTATCAGTGCCAGCAATCATGAAGCGAGTGACGATCATCTCCGCGCATCTGGCCTCAAGTGTAAGGAGGGAGCACCTCTCGGCGAAGGATGCTTCTCGGCCCTTCGAACGCCGTCCACCGGTCCATCAGTTGGGGAAAACCCACTAAAAACCGGGTGGCCCAATAAGAAAACGACTCGCCAAATATTACAATATAACATACATCCGCATCACCGTAACAAAAATTACCGGGTCAAGGGGGGAGGGAAGGGGAAATCCACTTCTCGGTGTATGTCGATTCGGTAAAAATTCAAAGAGGTTTAACCTCAAAAAAGGGCGGACAGACGTGCGCGCCAGTCTTCTAAGATGACTGAAAAAAGGACAGTGTCTGGGAGTCGGTCTCAGAGAACCTTCACTACAAATGAAGACAACTGGCTAATCTCAGAGGTGTAGCAGCTTATTCCCTATTGGGAAAATCATCCCGTCTAAGGAAGAGTAAATAGGGGGGACCCTCATCCCATATGGGATCTATCTTGAGATAAGAAAAAAGGAGGATTGGTTCCGGTCGCTGTTGGGCCGAAAAAGGAGCCGGAGTACTCCAGAAGTTAACTTCCCCACAAAAAACTTCATGACAGAGGCCAATAAAAAAACGGACAAAAAAGGAAGATCAACCTAAACTGTAGACCGGGTCGTTCAAGCGTCCATGCCGATTACCGAGAACCAAAAATCACGGAATCGTGTGAAATTACATTTATAGAAAGGGGAATGGGAATCTTTCAACGCACCCCAATGGTCAGTGGGGCCGGTCATCAGCTCGTGTCTAGACCAGCGGTCCTGGTCATAACGGCGACGAAAGCCCGCGCCCGAAGATTGTCCATTTAATCCCGCGGAAATAGCCAACGATGAAGGTGAGACGCAGAGAACATCAAAAGACTCCGCTAACTAGAGAGGAGGGGCTAGACACGAGGGACGCCATGCGCAGCAGAAAGGCGAGGTGGGGAGGGGGAAAAAAAGAGGACATTGGGGGAGCGCAGCAAGGAGAGGCGATCAGTGCCGGGTCTCAAACAAACTCTACGTGGTCCAGGTCTATTACTTGGGTGAAAAGTTTCGGCGCGCAGGGCCAGCAGGAAGGAAGGTGAAAATCACAAGCCCTCAAAATGTTCGGCAAACAATTGTGCGTCAGCCACGAGGGCACGGCTCATGGAATGCTGGAGAGCCAAAGCCAAATGAAAAAAGACGCGGTCGGACTTCATTTGCGGGTGAACGCACGAATCAGAAACGGTATGTGGAACCGAATACGGGGGGGTGCGGGTTAACCTGACCGGAAATAAGGGGGGTGAGGCCTTGACCAACTCCGGAAGAGGGTCGGGGAGAGACCCAGTTAGAAGGGGGGGGGGGGGGGCACCAAACCGGACGAACCACCCGCAGATCGTGCTTTTTGTTGAGGACGAGCAAGGGGAGAGGGTGAAGAGGAGATGGGGAAGTCTGGAA
>Ga0179593_1376272_pt1 | contig 10283 bp, 7 predicted proteins | sample CZODoug2_1_08_16_FD_185931 | JGI IMG/M metagenome (GOLD analysis project Ga0179593, IMG submission 185931) | Vadose zone soil fungal communities from Angelo Coast Range Reserve, California, USA - CZODoug2_1_08_16fungal (PacBio error correction) | ecosystem: Environmental > Terrestrial > Soil >...
GTCTGAACGAACGGACTCGGCAACGGAGATGGAGTCGGTTTGCAACGGGTCACGTCCCAGGTAAGGGTGGCTAAAAAAAATCGGGGCGCAAATGCTAGAAGAACACCAGTTCCAAGCGTCGAACGGTTTCGGGGGAAGAAAGAAGGGTACCAGGGATATGGGAAGCTTTCAAACGGGACAAAACGTAAAAAAAAAAAAATTCGAGCAATGAAAACAGGGCGGGGAAGAAAAGCGGATGAAGCGCCCGAAGTGTGGTATTTATTATAAAATAGAGACCCCACACTTGGCCGACGTATCAAAAAAAAATCAGTTCTGTCATCTTGGTTGATCGTCTCCCAAAGCGCGCGAGCGACTAAAGAGAAGACAGCTGTGACGTGAAATAGGTCTTGCAAGTTGAGTCTTCTGCTCGGAAAGGGAAAAATGGGGCAGACCCCCACACCAACACAAGAATAAAGATGGACCTTTTGTGTACTGGTGACAGATCCAGAATATCTGGCTCCTCAACTAGTAAATATTGGTCACACCACTTCTACGAGCTAGTGGATGCTCTGCACCTTTCTACAGAAGAACTAGCATGATGAGCGTCAAAGAACACAGACATTCGTCTTCAGGCGCGGAAGGGAAAATCATGAATCCTCCTATGACGTCCCGCTGTAAAAGGCAGCCGTGAAGCACCCTTAGCCTCTCAACCGGACAGTGTGCCTACCCCGTCGCAGACAGTTTGGGACTACAGGAGGCTGGCAACAAAACAAAACCAGATCCAGTCGCAGCTTAACCGGAGCCTCAGCGATGATCCACATTAGCACGCCTAATAAAGCACGAAGGACTTGTCCGAAAACTGGACATGGCGAAGGTGGCAATTAAAAAGGCTAAGCACGGGAAAAAAAATGATAACACGAACTAGAGTCACTTAGGGCCGAGCACCCCCGTGAAGGAAGGGGTTTGGGAGCCGGGGCGAAAGGGACCGCTCCCGTAATAGGACGAAAAAAGAAGACGACCAAAGAATCAGCAGCGAAAACGTCGCAGGTACTCCAGGGGTAAAACATCACTGCGCGTAGGTACAAAAAGTGCTAGAAAAAAGCAGCTGGAACAAACAGAAACTGGGCTGGGGTAAAATCAATCGCGTCCGGTGTCAATTAATAAAGTAGGCCAGGGTGCCTCCATGCATGGCAAAGCCTTATAAGGTTTCTTCAAAGGGCCGCACATAAGGAAATTGGGGGGAGAATTCGGCCGCGTTTCATCAGAGTCTATTCAATAAACTGACAGATAGTAAATCATGGGCTTGACTACTGTTGTAGACTACGATCAGACTGGTCAACCGCACAGCTCAACCTAAATGACATTGATGCCGGTACGGAACAGTTGGTCGGCACTGCCCGCCTTGTCGCCGTACGTAAATTAGCTAGAAGTCTTTTCGCAAAAGGGCAAAGCAAAATCACTACTGTAACCCGTGGATTAAAAAAAGCAGGCCGACGGCAAAAAAAAACGGTAGAAGCGGGACGTAGAGAGTACTGCTAAGGGAGGCGCAATGAAGCAAACGTAGGATAGGAGAACACCAACACCAAGTGATTGTGGGGCAAGGGGACTAGTAAGCGGGAGAGGGAGAGAAAAGGGGGGGTGGGATTGCGCCGTAGCTCGTAAAACGTAGCGACATTGGCTCTCAAACGGCTCACAGATGAGGCAGTAAAAGTATTTACAGGCGCTTGCTCCCTTTCTTAGTCTCTATACTGCAAGACGTCTCGTGGCGGGTTGCTCAAAAGTGCAAAAAGAAAGTGTAAATCAGGGGCTGGGCGTACCACACGAACGGCAAAAGGGCCAAGGGGGGGCTCCTCTAAGGGGGGAATTTTCGAAGGGGGAAGAACGAGTCTCGGTGCTATGCTCATGAACCGACATCGTCCTCTACCAAAAAAGAGCTAAATACAGTGGATCCCACACTAAAACTTGCCTACCGAAGTAACTGGGATTAAATGACAACTAGCTGGGGGGGGCTCCTGGAACGAAAATCCTACCAAATGAGTTAGAATCGGGGAGGAAAGGTGAATACTTAACGCGAAGCACGAGCAGATGTTTTCTCAAGAAAAGGGCTCAGGGAAAGGCACTACAGGAGCTGTCTACGAACACTGGCAGCGGAGGGCACGAGTCGCAGAGTGTGGGGAGTGGAAAATAGGCATCACGGAATTGGGCCGAACTCTGAAAAGGATACCTCGCCCGCTTTATCGACCGAAGCAGAGGCACCACCGGGCTGTTTGTCGGATAAAAAAGAGACGCGCTCACTGGCAAAAGAAGGCGAGATCCGCGGGGAAGACGTCGACAAGTAAGGCGTGAGGCGGAAAGGGTGAAGGACGATTCAGGGCACTTTTACGAAAGTAAAATTGTCTCAAAGCATGGCAAGTTGCGTTGGCGGTCACGCGGGAAATCGTACGTAAAGAGGGGACGAAAACGTGTATGTCTCACAGGCGATGGAAAAAGCACGAACTCACTATGCCTCCCGACCACGACTGGGAAAGATTCGGCAGAATAAGCTACAAGAGAAGAACAGTGACGAAAACTCAAGCCGAAGGGGACGACGACCGGAACGTCCTTGTGATGCTGCAAGTCCGGGGATGGGCGCTTGTGAGGGAAGATGAGTGCTCACCGGGAATGTAGAAAATCCAGTGGAACAAATGTGCGAAAACTGTGTAAACAAGAGGGGGCTGTTGAAAAGACGATGGGACGGGTCAAACGCGGGGAGCGGTGACGAAGAGACGGAAAGCAGAACGAGAAAGAACGTGCTCGGATAAAGAACGGACGGGGGAGAGCAAGAGGACATCTTCCGGTACTGAGAAACGCGGTCCTCACCATGACCGAAAGCTCGCAGGAAGGGACCACCCAAAAGGGTCGTTCAGGACGCAAGCAAACCTCGACGACTTGGGGTCAAAGGGATTGAGAAAGGCACTGTTCAAACAACTGCACCGGACGGAGGTGGGAATATCTGGGACGAAGCGGTGGCAGATATTCGAAGACGCGATCACGTGGTGGGGGGCACAAAGCCTAAGGCTTCGGAGGTTCCGGCAAGTCTTGCGACTGATCGGGGAAGATCAACGGGGAAAGCCACATTTTACGAAGTGAGAAAAAAAACAGCAGGCCTAAAAAGATAGGCGACGACAAAAGCACGTAAAGGGGTGTAGGTTCTGGAAAAAACATGCGAGCCAGGATCAAACTAGGGGGGACAAATCTCGAACCAATAAAAACTGGTAGTAAAAGATAGAGATGAAAACCGGGGGGAAAAAGGAGAAGCGTCCTTTTCCACCAGACAAACCAAATCGGGGGGCGGAGCGTCGGGCAAACAGCGCGTCTAAGCAGACGACTAACTGGTTGCTTCATTGAAGGAGGAAAAAAGAAGCAGTAGACCAGTAAGGGGGGAAAAGAGGCACGCAGCAGATAGCGGCAAACGTGAAAGGATAAGGCGGGACTGACACGGACAGAAAGTCCGAAAGAGAAACCCATATACTGGGGAAAGAACCTAACTTCTTGGTGTAACTCTGGGAACTCGAAAAAAGAGGGAAAGGTGAGCTCGAGAGGAAAGCACAAAAAGAAAGGGGAAGGACAGAACGAAAGTTGAATTTAGGGGAGGTCGGGGGAAACGATGGACCGGCCAGGATATTTGGGTTTGAAAATTCATACTAGATGACAGAAAGTGAGTCATCTTCAAAACCTAAGGACAGCTTATTTCCCGCTACTCACGAAGACTAAAAAAAAAGGATCGTCAGCATTCTGCACCAGAAAATCGTCCAGGGCCCAGTTCTCCCAAGGGTGGACAAATCTGGGTGATCTGGGCAAACAAACAAAATGATAAAAAGCGTCCAAGGCAAGGTGACCTAAGAAAAAAGCGATCATGGAGGGAAATCCATTCTTCCAGAAAAAAAGTCTTCAACGGAGAGAGAGGTTTCGTTGGAAGGGGACAGGCGCTGAGCGGGGGCGAAAGGGGGGGGTACTGGCAACTCGGTGATTTGAAGGAAATCGAAGGAAGCGCAGTCGTACACGGCAAAAATTTGATCACGGGATCAATGGAAAATCCAGAACGTCTAGTAAGAACGAAACGGCGAACATGCGATATAAACATGTTCACAAAGCGGTCCCTCAAAATACACGTGTAACACCGACTCTATAAAAAGTCAAAAGTCACCAAACGGTTAAATTACTAAATCTAACGGAAAAAAAATCGAGCCTCCGTAATAGAAAAAACAGGCTGACGAACAACATCTGACATACAACTAACTAGTTAGGGAGGGACTAGTGTAATCAGCACTACTTACTCGTTGGGAGGGTAAGTAAACACAATCTGTCTATCTCCAAGAGCCCGCGTGAAGTCTGAACGAAGCGGCGTTGCTCCTGGACAGACGGAAATCGGAAAAACATCTTTCTGACAAGGGAGCGCGGGCCCGATAATGCACCTGACGAACTAGAGCGCCTAGTGAAGAGATGATTCAAAACAAAACCTATCGAGCTTTACAAAAGAAAGTAGGTAATAGGACGTCGGTCCGATGGGGTTACGATGAAAATCCTGTTGTGTTCCTAAGGAAAGGTTTAAGTAAAGGGGAATAGTGGCAATGCTTGTCGAGTACTGCGACACCAAACACAGCTCAGTTCCTTACGCCCTTCCACAACAACCTAGACGGCATACGCAGACAGAAGGGAGCAAAGCGGAGTGTGTGGGGGGGGCGAAAGCAAATTAGCAGCGTGGCATAGCTGTAAAAGGATGGAGTACTCGAAAAACGTCAGAGGTGAACAACAAAAAAAACGAGGCCCCCGGCGCTACGGCAAGGTAAGACGGTGCAATACAACTGCACGCAGGAACGCGGCGAAACCGGTTCATATGAAAAACAAAACGAAGGGCCTGGGGTAGAACCTAATAAGACCAGGGTGGCCGCAAGGCGCAAACTATGAGCCCGATGAGGACGACGGATATCTCAAAAACGATGGGCTTCAAGGCGAAGCTCCGTCGTCGACGGAAACAAACAAAAGGTGTCAGGCGGGTATGGATCACAGGCTGAAGGAGGTACTCGACACTAAGTCGAACCAATGACGTCAGGCATCGATCAGGCGGGGTGTCGGAAAGGTAAATGTGTAAGGAAGGGAGGGGGGCGCATCCCCTACAAGTCTGAAAGAGAGGTTAGAGGTCCGGGTGTGAAAGAAGCGCGCTTATTAAAGGACGAGGAGCCTACCGCCCGCGGACGTGAGTGGACCCGGCAGTAAAATAATGGGGCGGATCTCTTTGGCAAGGAGGACAGAGGACAAAAGGAAATATAAAAGAGATACACGAAAATGTTCCAAAAAAACGCCGTGAAGAACCGCATCCTCTGGGGAGGGAGGGAACCAGGGGGCTACGGAGAATTTATTAAAAAAAAAACGAGGGTCGAAGCCAGGAAAAGATGGCCGTGAAGTCCGAGCGATCAGAATTAGCACGTTCACCTCCGGAAAAAAAGAGTTCCCAGCTGGGAGAAACGGAGGCGGAACGGCCGCGCCAGGGTGTAGTGCTGATATTGCAAAACCCTGCCGGTGGCCATCGCAACGTAACAAGAAAACAGCGTACTTGGCTCGGAGGAGTTAAAAAAATAGGGAAAGGAGGGGAGAGGTGAAGAAATAAGGGGGGCGCAGACCTCTCATGTAGAGAGGTGGGACTAATTACGCGACAACGGTTGGAAAAGGGAATGGGGGGCGGAAAAAAATGGGACAAGCATAAATGTTGGTCTTCAGGCTGACATGACTCGTCATAGGAAGCGGTAATTCGAGAGGGCCTAAGAAGCGAAAGTACTACACAAAGGAAGTGTGAGTGCGCGCACTCTGAGTAGAGGGTAATCAAAGGGGCTTTTTGAGGGAAGGGTAAAAAAGTTCGCGAGTCACTTGGGAACTGTAGAGATGAGGCTTCAACTGGCGTCCAAAAGCAATCATGGATGAAGAAAAAGAAGAAATTCCTGGTCTAGCGCTGAGGAAAAGTTCGAACACCGCGCTATAATTAAAAGAACTAGGCACGAAAATTCATGAAGGGTCGACTTGCGTGAAGGGTCTGTACCCCTCGCGCTTCAGGCTCATGGTGTCGCCCTAAAAAAAAAAAAAATCCTGATACCGGGCCTACCGTGCTCTTTGGGAAAATGACACTTGTCTCCTTAAAAGCATCTATATGAGTAGGGCACGCCGCTATGAAAAACGAGTCGACTTAAATGGAGCTAAAGGGCCCAAGAAGTTGAAGACGGAAAAGAAATATCCAGACACGAAAAAAATGCATAGAGGGGGCTGAAACGCGTGCGAAAAAAATAAAAGGGGAAGGGGTCGTCAAGAAAGAACAGAAAGCAAGCGGGGGAGAAAAAATCACGTAGCCGGAAAGAAAAAAAGTGCACTTGCCGAAGATACGGGCAGGGGAAGGCAGTCCCGCAAAACCAGGGGGGAAAGTCCGTTCGTTCTAAGAGGACGGAACAGAAAACACCAACAATTAGTGCGGAAGAAAGAGAAATAGCGCCTTCGAAAATAACAGGACGTTCCGGAGGAGGGGGAGCCTGCGTCAGGCTTTTAAGAACGTTGGAAAGGAAAAAAGTCCGATCAAAAGATAAGACGTTGAGAAGCAGCCGTAAAATTAACGAACCTACAAAAAAAAAAAAGAAACAAAGGAAAAATCAGGCGAGGTCATAACTAGTTTCGGAAAAAAGAGAGGGAAGACGGGATTGAAAAAGATTCTTATTGCCAGGTTAACCGAGAAGCGTTACGGGCGAGAACGCTCAACTAGGGCAAGGGTTGAGGCGCGTTCATCGAAGCGGATGAAGCTCTAATGAGAATGTTGTATAAAAAAAGGGGGGAATATGTCTGTGCTCCCCAACGTGAGCGGCCCGTAAATTAGAAAGGTCAGCGGGGTTCTGAAAAATGAAAAATGGTATAGAACACATGAGCGACGGACTATCAGACACGAGAGCGAAAATCGAGACGGAACACTGGGGGATCGTGAGTTCTTATATCGAGTAAGAGCTCGTGATGAACAAAAAAGGGTGAATCAAAGAGGAAAGTGGGCAGTGATGTGACTTTCAGGGTCGATCCAGAAGAAGGGGATCTAAATGGGGACCGCGCCGATTCGCGTCACGACTGAAGATCGCGCCACCTAGGTTAACGCTATCAGAAAAAAGCACACCACATCCCTAACAGATAGGGGGAATGCTGAGGGGCGCGACAACGAAACAACACAAAAAAAAAAAAAAACAAAAAATCAAAGACAAAAAAAAAAAAAAAAAAAACAACACAGCCAAAAAACCCAGGGGAAGATGCATCAAGGGCCGCGATAGGGAATCTCTGAATCGCCAAGTCCGACGCGCTACTGGCATCCTCAACCAAGAACCAAGTCGCACGTAAGGAAACTACCAGTCAAAGAAACCGGGGGAGGCGATCTCAAACGAGGCCCCACAAACATGTCTCCGCGTAGACCTTACTCTGGCTTCCAAAGGGAAGGGGAGAGAGTCGGAGTAGAAGGAGGGACGGATAGGAGGGGGGAGGATGATCGGGAGAGAGTTGAGATCTGAGAAGGGAAGAGATAAGGTGAAGGAGAGGGGTGGCGTAGACGAGGACATTAGGCATAGACGGTTACCGGATCCATGACCCGAGAGGGAACAAGAAAAATGTAGCAGGAAAAAGCAAAGAAATGGAAACAGGCAGACACTCTAACCAGAGAGGAGGAACTCGGACGCGCGAACCGAGGAATGACGGCTAACCAAGTCAGTTTAAAATTTTGTGGGTATCACCAGCTAAAGCTCAGAGGAAAAAGAGACCAGGAAGAACTCAATCTCTAAATGGAGAACGAACGGGGTCCAACATTTCGAGGTTGTAAAAAAAGAAAAAACCTTCAACCGGAGTAACGACGGGGCAGGGGAAAGCGCCTTAGCGCTTAAAAAAAAGACTTGCGGAACGGGACGAAAAAAAAGGGAAACATGAGATCAAAAGAGCAGGAAAATGTGGACAAACAGCCAGTCATTCATATGAACGGAAATCGTATGACTGACGAAGCTACGGAAAAGTCGGAAGAAGCCTCGGACATGAGGCATAAGGACAGCTTGTGTAAAAGGAATCTTGCAAAGACAGGTTCGTGCCTGGAGGGAAAGCAAGAATTCCAGACGCCCGAGGGAAGGCGCGTTACAAGCGGGGGGAGGGACCCGGGACGGGAGGGGGGTACGGACTAAGGGGGCAGAGGAGCAAGGGTTCGAGGTCTAATTCCCGAGGGACCAATCATTCCATGGGAACAGTTGACATACATCGGAAAACCCAGGAAAAAACCGTTCTCCTACAGACAAGGCGCGAGTGGCTCCGAACCGTCGAGCCAGCCGAGGGCCTGGGGATGCAGGGCTCAACCTGAGACAGTGGAATAAAAACACCCAAGTGGCCTTGGGATGGGAGGTAGGTGCAACATAGGGAACCAGGTGGGCTCCGTTATGTGAAAAAAGTGGCATACTAGATCTACAAAAAAATAAGTCAATAAAATCTTCTTATTAAGGGACCTCATAGGGCGTCCAGTTGCTGGATCAGAGGCCGGCCTCGGAAAGGGGAGAATCACGGGAAGTCGGAAGAAAAGTTGAAAAAACAGCATCGAAACGACGCATACGCGGAGGGGAAGGGAGGCATGAACGGGGAAGTTTAAAGACAATCTAACGCAGAAAGGCAGGATCGCGGTGGCCGCGTCCGAAAAAGAACTGTCCATGGAATCATAAAAGGACCGGCTAGGCATTCACTGAAACCTACGGAGAACTTAACACTTCTGGAAAAGCAGCCGCGTTCCTTGGAGGCAATCCACGATACGATGTCTTGGGGGAAGGAAGGAGGAATCGTAAAAAACAGGGCCGCTTTCAAGGAGGAAGACCGTTCAGGAGGCGGCAGACGAATCGCGACGCAGAACCGATGTTCCAAAGGCCAAGGGAGGGAGGGTTGCCTGAGCGAAAAGCCACGCGAAAAAAAGAAAACGAAAAGGGAGGGCCAAGGCTGGGAATGCTGAAGCTGAAGGGTTTAGGCAATCATCTCGGACAGCAACCGGTACAGGTGAAAAAAAAAAAATAAAAAATCTCATGGGAAAACGAGCCGAGACCTTCGACGAGTGCTAGGGAACTACAGAGGGTGTCAGACGAGGAAGGCGGCTTATTACAGGGCGGGGACGCGGGGAGAGAAGTGGGGCTAGCAGCTGTTGGAAGACGGAGAGAGAAAAGAACAGGAAAAAAGCGGCGGGCGAGGTTCCGAATGCCGAAGGAGATGGGGGGAGGAGGGGAAGTGCCGGTTCGGTAGGTCGAGGCCAAAGTCTGGTGCTGGCGGGAAGGAAGGGGACGCGTCCCCCAAAGAGCGGGTAAAAGTCAGGGGAAAATAAAAAGAGTACACGGGGGGGGGGGGGGGGCGTCTCCTAAATAACCGCGACATAAAAAAGGTGCGAAAAAACACGCGCCCCATATAGAAACTAAAAATGGAAGAGTGAGTGACTGATTTAGAGGTCCGACCTTGTGTCCTACGAAAGGGGCTGCGCCGGGTGGATTGCTAACATAGATGGACGATGGTGATTCATCAGGGGGGCACTACAAAATGTGTGGGAAGATCACCTCCCATGGGGTGGGATGTGGAGAACAGGGAGGGACAGCGAGTGCTTTGGCAGTCAACGAGGGGAAAGAGATGGGAGGTAGAAGGAAAAGGACTTTTCGTGGAAGAAAAAACTCAGGACTCGGCTCTGAAATCTACAAACTAAAGAAAAAGGACTAGGAGCTTGAAACAGCAAACGGACATCTTCGACGGGTACAGAAACTCAGGTCGTCCGCTCAAAAGGACCAGCCATAGTTAAAGGCCCCGACCTGGTAATCATTCTCGCTTTAGAAAGATAACCTTCACGTGAAGTGCTGGGGTCAGTACTACCACGGGGAGGGGCGTTCTTGGGTCCAGAAAGATGGGGGGAGATGACGGCATAGCCGTGGGGGAGCGTCCTCTCGTCGGTCACGTGATCCCGACTGCGTGGTTCTCTAAGGGGTTCAGACATAACGGAGGAGAAAGGCTCGGGGCCCGAAGCTCAGGAAGAAAAGTCAGGGAAAGACGCGGACTGGGCACTAAAGAAATGCGGACGATCTAAAACAAACCCCCTCTATGGGATCGTTGGTCTGAAAAGGAGAACGCTTGAGGATCGCGTTTCAGTCAGTCTCAGGAAAAGACAACAAAAGGAGGGAGGAAAAAAGAGACGTTATGTACCCCGGGGTCCCTCTGGAAAATTGAAAGGAAGAGTCAAAAGAGGGGGTGCGGGGGGGGAT
>Ga0179593_1429877_pt1 | contig 10283 bp, 14 predicted proteins | sample CZODoug2_1_08_16_FD_185931 | JGI IMG/M metagenome (GOLD analysis project Ga0179593, IMG submission 185931) | Vadose zone soil fungal communities from Angelo Coast Range Reserve, California, USA - CZODoug2_1_08_16fungal (PacBio error correction) | ecosystem: Environmental > Terrestrial > Soil >...
TTCTGGGAACACACGCGTTTTCAATGAGGGGGTCGAAAGAAGGTGGAAATTGTAGAACGTCAGGGTTGCTACGACAAAATAGGGCAAGGAAAAAAATACCAAACGAAGAACCAGGGACGAAGTCCCCCTAAACTAAAACTTGGCCACTTTTTGGAAAAAGGGCAGAAGCAAAAAGGGAAAAAATGGGTCGTGTGGAAGAAACAGGGAGCAGGCTACATAGGTCGTGGACTTTTTACCTTACTGATAAAACGAAATTAGGTTGAGAGAAGAGAGGGAATGTGGGGGTTAGCCCCAGGACACGGCGGGTAGAAGGAGAGCCTTTCGAAAAGGGAGGATTCACCTAGTGGAGAGGAAAAGAAAAAAAGACGCTGGTCGGGGGAAAAATGAAAAAAAAAAAGGAAAAAAGGTGCGTGTCGGATCGTTAGTCGCAAAACAGAGAAACAACAACCACAACGGAGAAAGAGGGAAAAAGAGGAAGGAATAAGCCACAGCGAAAACCAGGTTCTGCGTGCACACGACAGAAGACAAAGAGGGGGATGAGGTATCCAAAAGAAGGATACGATGAAAAACGGGGGAAATTCACATAACCTCGAAAGACGGACAACTGAAAAAAAACAGGAAAAAAAAAAACGAGACGGAACCGCAGTCTCAGACAGCAACAAAGACCAAACAAAATGGGGGTAGATGCACAGAAGAAAACACGAAAGACGCTGGCAAGGATGTGGGATGCTCTGTCAAAAGGAAAAAAAAGGGGGAACAGGAGAGAACACAAGTAAAAGGTGAAAAAAGGAGGGTACCTAGTACACAGATCACTGGACGAAAATAAACAAGGTCAACCCGTTGCCGATCCAATAATCAACTCCCAATACACTCTTCCTCATCCAGAAAAACTGAAAAGGAAGGGGGGGGTACGTACAAAAAAAAGGCAGTCTAGCCCAAACCAACGGGGGCCGGGCGAAGTTATTCGGAAAACTTTAAACAAGTAAGAGAGACCGCGCCAGGGGGGGAGATCAGCCTTTATCGAAAAAAAAAAAAGAAAGGAAGGAAGGCGTGCGCACAAAAGATTAAGGCAAACATGAGGATGCATGTAAGGGAATGAGTAGAAGATTGGCTGAATTCCGCACTGCAAAAAAGAAGAAAAAAAGTCCAAAAGAAAAAACACAAAAAGAGAGGGGAAAAAGAAGTGGAACTCACTTCTGGGAGGCAAAAAGGAGATCGAGACTTCGTAAACCAGGAACAAAACCAAAGAAAAAGAAGAGGGGGGACAAACAAAGTGCAAAAGGGGGGGAATAAAAAAGCAAGTGGTCGACAGACCTTCCTCAGGGGGAGAAAATCAACATAAGTCAGAAAGGAAAAGGCGGAAAGGGAAGGGAGGGTAAACGGACGGGGCAGAACCACAACTGGCCACGGTTTTACTCTGGCCAAAAAAAAAAACGCCATGAAGGATTCAAAAAAGAAAAAAAAGAAAAGAGGCGAGAACCAAAACACGAAAAAAAAAACAAATTCAAGCGACGCAGCAAGGAGGAAACGGATGTTCTTAAAAGGGAAAAAAACGTGAAGGAACTAACGGAAGATGCCCAGAGAACCAAGGTGAAGAACACATTACCCAGGGGAACGATAAAAAGTGAAACAGCGGCTCCGGGGGAAAACTCCCAATAGTATTCGGAAAAAAACGACGGAGAGCAGTGAAAAAGGGTTTCCGTGTGGAAGAGGACCAAAAAAGAAAAGGGTGAAAAGGATTCAACTGAGTAAAAAAGGGGGCATACACAGTATTACCGGCGAAAAACCCATCGTCAGCAACACGATCCTACGCAATGGAAAAAAGGACAACGAAAGAAAAAGTAGCTGGAAAAAGGAAAAAAGGAGTTCTGTGGAAAGTGAAGGAAACTGAATACCGTCCAACCATCTCGAAAGGCGAAGGCCCGCTGGGGGGGGGGCTTTCGTAGGGTCCAAAGTGAAAAAAAAGGGGGGGGGAGATAAGCAACTCGAAAAGGATAGATGGGCGGACAAAAGGGTGGGCGGACAGAAATGCAGCCAAAGGTCGATCGTCATCAGAAACTGTATTACCACCGCAGAGGGTAGATGATTTCAGGAATTAACTGATGGAAAAAAAAAGGTGGAGCGGAAGGAAACAGGTCTGGAAAAGCAGTTTGGGTTGGCGCCTGTTACGAACTAGACGGGGAAAAAACAAAGAGGAGGGATGGGAAAGGCAACTGGGGATTATGTGTTGGAAACTGGGGGGAGAAGGGAGTGGAAAAACAGCGGAACTGTCATGAAAACGCAGTTAGGATGCAAGGTGAAGTGCCTCTCAAAAGGAAGGGGGGACTGCTTGCCTCTGAGAGGGCAGGAAGAAAGGATGGTTAAACACGGCAAGAAGGGAAAGGGGAAAGTCCATCTCTGGTATTGAGTCAATTGAAGCTAATGCAAACGAGAAGGAGAAATAGATGGGATTGAGCCTCAAACGAAAAAAGCAAAAAAAAGTAGAGTAAAAAAACCATGGGGGCGAACAAAAAGAAGATGGGGGGGGAGCCAAATCACATTATCACCCCGTTGTTTAGCGAGCGAGGGGCACCAGCGTGTCGGAACAGGGGTCGCCCGGAGAGGGGGGGACATGAAAGGATAACCGCGCCCCAGGAAAGTAAACATTTGGCTTTCTGTGCCAGGAAGAAGGGTACTTGAGGGGTCAGCCACGTACTGCGATGCCGGGCGGCGCGCCGGTGTCAAAGACACGCCAGAGAAAAAAAAGGGGGGAAAAGGAAGGAAAAACACCGGGAAAGAAGATGGAGGGACGACAAAAGAACCCAGAAAGAACCGTCGTATTGCAAAGTCACAGTCATTGCAGGGAAAAAGACTGAAAAGGTCGGGTGAAGTTCACATAGTGACCCGGGGAACCAGGGAAAAAAAAAAGATAGGACAGACTTGAAAAAAGCAGTTTCTGCTGAAGAACCGTTAATCGAAAAGGGGAAAAAAAATTGCGCCCTGGACTTGCTGCGTGGTAGCCAGGTGTCGGCGCAGAACTGTGGGAGGGAGCACGCATAAAGTCCACACCACCATTGGACAAAAAGGGGAGAGAAGGAAAACAAAAACGGGGAACAGGCAGGCAGGGCCAGCAGGGCAAAAAAAGACAAGGAAGGAGGAATTGAGGAGAAAGGAACAACCCACAAACCGGCATGAAGGGAAAGGGGGATCCTTAATATTGTGACATCAAGGAAAATCCTAAGCGCGCCACTTACCGGAAAGCGGACAAAAAAAAGGCCGAAATCAGGGAGGAGTGGCAGGGAAAAAAAGAAAAACGCAAGAGAAGAAAGTAGGGGAGAGTAAGAAGGATAAACCCCCCTGTGGGGGTCTCAGGGAGGAGGGCCCAGAAAAGGGGCTAAAAACTGTCACTGAGGAAAATACGCCGAAAACTAAGAGGTGAAGAGATCGCGGGGATCGTCAATTTAAAGAAAAAGGGGGGGGGAGGGAAAAAAAAAAAGCACAAAAAACACACACAGCAAGGATTTTGCAGAAAGGGAGGCAAAAGTGCAGACTAAAAGATGCGATCTAAGGCGGTGCACTTGTCAATCAGGACAACCAAATAAAAAACGAGGATAGGTGAAAGAAAAATGGGGAAAGAAAAGAGGGGAGAGAATGGTGAGAACACAGCGCCAACACTATAGCAAAAGATCAAAAACGATATGATGACACTGACAATCGGAGTAAAACGCGACAAGAGCGTGCAAGCGACCGTGCGTTGCGCGGACCGCGGGTCAAAAAAAAGGGGGGGGCCGGGAAACAACCAGGACAATAAGCGAGGTATGGGAATTAATCAACGCAAAGAAGGGAGAAGAGTGTGAGTATTTGGGGAGACAGCAACAGAAAAGAAAAAGGATTTTCGAGAATACAAAGGGGGGGGTGGGTTATCCGTTAGTTTGAAGGGAAAAAAGAAACGTAACCGGGGAGGATGTTCCCTATTATAGGGGGGGGGCGGGGGAACTGACCTTGGAAAGTAAGAGGAACCATGTTTGTGGGTGCATGGAGAAAGAAGAAAGGGGGGGCATGCACCTTCGTGGGGCAAAAGGAAAAGAAAGGGGGGAAGGGAAAAGAACGGAAATAAGGGGAGTAAGGAAGCAAGAGAGCGACAGGAAGTTGTCCCCAGAAAAAAATTGGAAAGAAAAAAGGGGAACAAGGAGGGTGGTGCTGAAAGGAAAAACTAGTCTGGAATCCGACAACACAAAAAAAGGGGGGGGGTTCAGGCGCAGGTCATTGTACGATCCAAGGACACAAAGGCGTTCCAGTGTTCCGTCCGGGGGGGATGGGGGGGGGGGTTGGGTTGCAACCAGGAGCGAATGCTGACTTCTCTATCAAGCAAATAATAAGTTTGGGGGGTCGAAGGTAGAAGGAAAAGGAGAAAATCCACAAATAGGAAAAAGAGAAGGGGGGCTGGCATGAAGAGCAGGGAAAAAAAAAGAACGAAATATCTCCACACGGGAACTAAGAAAAAAAAAAAAAAAAATTGCTTGGGGACTAACAAGGGGAAGAACAAAAGGGGGGGGGGCGCCAAATGGGGGAAAAAAAAAAAAACATCGTCGTGTTTGATAGTCCGATGTCATTGGAAAAGGCGGGAAAAGGCCACCAAAAGATTCCAAAAAGGTGTACGGGGGGAATAGAAATAGGATTTTTCCTCAAAGGTCGGAAGACGCAAAAAAAAACCTTGAAGATAAAAGCTGAGAGGCACCGGAAAAGACAGACATGTATCAATCCGGGGGGGGAAAAAGGGCCCAAACAGTAACAGTCCAGCATCACTTAGGTAAAAAAAGGGAAAGTGGGCAGATTCGAAGATGAAGAGAAGTAGGGATACCCGATTCCAGTCAGAAAAAAGGGAACAATATGTCCTTACATGTTCGAGCAAGGGGGGGTAGAAAAAACAACACCTGGGGTCATACGCACGCGATAGAAGAAAAGACAAGGGAAAACATCTTGCAGGCAGCTACCAGCGTAAAACGGAGAATTCATTAAAAGTGCTCGTAATCACGATGGAGGGGGACCCAGGGAAGTTCAAACGCCGGGAAAAGAACCATCCGGCAACCAGAAAAGTTAAAAATAGAAGCAAGCGAAAGCCCCCTATTTTGAGAGGGAAGGGAAAAAAGGAAAAATTAGCCCATATTGAAAACTAAGGGTTGGAAAAAGCTGAAGGCGAACGGTACTCTCATGGGAGGGGGAGGAAGGGGAAAGAAAAGTGGAGACACGTAACACAATCCAACAAAGCCTGGGATGAAGGCGGGTACACGACACAGGGGGACGCAGCTGACTTGGAAAAAAAACTCGCTTTCCTATGCTGACAGCGGGGGTAGCTTCGCCGGCCCCAAAAAGTGCATGCATCCGGGGGAAGGGAGGAGTTGGGGGTAAAGAGGAAATGGGGGTGGTGCTGACTTTTACACAGGAGGTGCGACAGGAGTAGGCCACTGGCAACCATTGGGTGTACCTGGAAAAAAAGGGGATTGAATCGGACAGTAACAGGTTCGGGAAAAGTCATACAGGAGAAAGGGGTGTGGGGACGCGGTTGCGTTAAAAAACCCCATCAGCCTCGAAGGGCGGTGCATTGGGGGGGGGAGAGGGGTGGGTAGGGGGGGGCTGGGAAGGAGGAAAAAGGGCAGGGGGAAAAACAACTGGGAATGTCCTTTCAGGAGTGTCAGAAAGGAGGGGGGTCCGGTCGCAAAAGGATACGCCAGGGGGACAGCCCGCTGAAGGAGAAATAAAAAGAAAAAAACTAGAGCTTGTAGGGGGGGAAACGGGGAGCACTTCGTGAGATTTTTACCAAGGGACTTCGTGGGTTATTCCTCCGCATGAGAAGGAAGGGGAAAGCCAAGAAATAGGGGGGGGGATGGGAGGGGGGTGAATCAGCCGTGTCGATTTGGTTGACGAGGGGGTAGGGGGAAAAGGACAAAAAACGTTAAGAAGAACCTACTAAAATCGAAAAAGCGGAGACAACGGAACAACTGAGTGGCTCAACTCAAAAGGACGGCACCGATGGGGTGTTTTTCGGACTTATGGGGGGTAACGAGGGGAAGGGACAAAACAAAACCAACTACGGAAAAAAACGAGGCGGGGGAGTAACGGGGAAGGCAGGCCGCTGTCCTATGCCTAGGTCCCCTCCTGGTAAAAAAGCAGCTCATCGTGGCCGTGAAGTATTATGGGGGGGACAGCAGAAAATCAAAGGCGAACAAATATCCGCGAGCAAAGGAAGAAAGAGACCTGTCGCAGGAGGATTATAGGGGAGAGGGATGAGAGGTCCCCAGAAAAGCGGAAAAAAAGGTGTGGCGTCAAGATGGGGGTAGAGTCTGGTACGTGACCGCAGGTAGGAAAGAAAAAAAACGCAAAAATGCGGAAGCGAGGGGGGGTGACGGACATCACATTCCTGGTTCGAAGAGGAGGGTTTAATAGAAAATGAGAATTCGGAGAAGAAAAGCGAAAAAGCGGTTGGAAGGGGGGAAAAGGCAAAAAGCGAACCGCCCAAGGTGGGGACGCGGGTACCTTGGCCTCGGCCCAAAAAGAAAAAGGAAGCAAAAAATGGTTCACGGGGAATAAGGAGACGCAACTACATAGTAGAGTGAACGAGGCCCGCGAATGGGCACAGACTGGCTTTCCACTAAAAGATTAGGGTGAAAGGGGGACTGACTTTTGGAGAGGAGAAAAATGGAGGAAAAAGCCTGGAAGCAATCGGATCCGGGGGGGCAATGAGCTCTTTACGTGAAACAACAAAAGAAAAGAAACAGCTTCAAGGATCTCCGGGGAAGAAGAAGGCGGAAGACAGACCAAAGGAAAAAACAACAACGGAGGGGGGGGGAAAAAAAAAAAAAAAAAAAAAGGGAGATAAGCTAGAAAATCCTTAGGGAAAAACGGAAAGCCAGTCCGTTTGATGAATAGCCCATCGGAGGTCAGAACAAGCAAAGCAAGTGCGAAACCACAACACGAATCTCATATCGATAGACAAGGAAATGACGTACAAAAAAAAAGGAGCAGACCAAAGGGACTGCGACGAGACCCAAAAATTACAATGAAGCCCCATGTTCAAAAAAAAAACAAAAGAGTCCGCACTGAAGGTCCTGTATTGCCCGGGTCACACAGGGAAAGCGCCAACACAAGAGAAAGAAATTTTATGAGGGCGAAAAATGACAAACGAACAAGGGGGGGGGAGCCGGCGAATCAGAAACGGTGCCGAGGGGGGGACTGGGGGGCCATCCTTTTACCCGGAAGGGGAAAAAGGACATAACAAGGTACAAAGAAAAAAGGGGGGAAGAAAAACAACCTCTGGCGTAAAAGCATCAGGAACGGGGGAGGGACCAAGCAGTTTACTTTACAAAAGGACTCAAAAAAGAAGAGGGTTGGTCTTGGTCGTTCTGTGAGAAAAAGTAAATCGCTCCAGGCGCAAGGGAACTATCTGAGAGAGAGAACAAGACAAAAGGGGACAGTGCGCAACACGGGAAAACGAAGAAAAGAGCTGATGTAAGGGACTTATTAGGACATTCAATTGACGAAAAGGAAGGCGCAAAAGAAAAGGAGACGAAAAAAGAGGGAGTCGAAAACACCACTCGAGGTTGGAAAAAAAAAAAACCGGTGAAATCCGCTTGAGGAGAAGGGGAATAACGGGAACGGCGAACACATGGGAAAAAAAAAAAAAAAGAAAACAGAAAAGAACGCTGAGTCAAAGTAACGGTTGAAAAAAGAAAACCAAGTGGCGAAGGACCGGTCCTGCTTAATAAGAAACAAAACTAGAAAAAAAACGCCCCTAGATAAACAAACAAGGTACTCTGCAAAGAAAGAGAAGCCGGTGGGGGTGACCAAGGTTACGAGGTGCACACGACAAAGCATTCCAAAAAAGGATTCCGACAAAAAGAAACACATCGCAAAACCACAAAAATGCAAGGCACGGCGATATAAGATTTACCACGAAAAGGAAACTGAAGACGACGACGACTTTCCGAGTAAAAGGGGGAAAAATGAAAAAGGGGGTGGCAAAACCCCCGAGCGGAGAGACGGAAAAACTCACTAGTATTGTGACTCAACCTCAATACTTCAAAAAGGTTGGGCCGGAAGACTAAACCCCGGAATCCGTCTCCAGAAAAAAGTGAAAAGGGAATGCGCAAGGGTTAATAAAAAAAGTCAAATAAAGACGTGAAGGGAAAAAGAACCGAACAGGCAGTCGCCACCGAGATCCATGAAAGTAAAGAAACGAAGGGAACATTGAAAACAAATTACAGGGGATTGGGGAAGGGGGGCCAGTCTTGGGTGATACACTCAAACCGCCACAACCAACAAAGATCGTCTTGACAGACAACGACATGAGGAATGTCTAGACTGGGGGTACAAGGGACGCCGAGGGATGGGGGAAACACTCACCACGAAGCAGGAAAAAATAAGCTAACTGAAACAAGGGAAAAAAAGAAAAAAACACAAGCTACATAAGGGGGTGACATTCTCCCTGCCACAGCGTCCATTACGGAAGGAAAGTCCGCCGGGGAGATCGCAGCAAAAAATCCACCCATTGAGGGAAATGAGGGAGAAACCCGGAAAAGAGTTAGCGGGTGCCGGCTGGAAAGATGGACCTGTGGTAAGCGAAAGGAATAACGATCGGAAAGGAACAAAAAGGAATTTTGTTTGCGAAAAAGGGGCTGCAACTGCACGCGGGAAAGGGAGAAACGACGAGTTCCCCTCAACATCTCTGGGACAAGGGGGGGGGAATCGGAGCTGGGGTCGGTTAGGGAGGACTCACCGGGAATCTGCAGGAGCACCACGGAAGTGAAATGGGGGGGAAGGGAAAAAAGGAATGGGGGATGGGGGACGAAGAATGGGGAGAAAAGAAAAAGGGAAGAGCACAAGTATTTGAAAACATTCTGTGAAGGGGGTGGGGGGTGGCAAGTGGGGAGATCGCAGGAGGAGGGTTGGGTAAGGGAAGCCGCGAGGTGTGAAGAGGTCCACCGCCAGCGCCACGCGTGCGACACTCCATGAATAGATTGGGTACTTACCACGGAGAAAAGGGCACAGCAGTGAAGGGACCCGGTACAGAAAGACGGGGTTAGAAAATTGGACATGGACCTCTGAACACAAAGAAACTGCAGAAAAAGGGAAACACTTTTGTATGCCGCATGTAGGGGAAACCCACAATAATGTCATGCTAACTTGCGGGAACCACAAGGGGGGGGGGAAGGGATCGGGTGTAATGGCGAGTCTCACCGGCGCAAATAAGACAAACTGGGAAAGGGACCCCCCTGATAAATCGGTGATGGGGTGGCGTGGTCCGACGAAGTAACGGGAGGCCCAATCTCACTTCCAGAGAATGAACGCGCCTAGTCTGAACTCGGGGGGGAAAAAAAAAGAAGAGGGGGAAGACGCACGGGACCAGGGGAGGAAAAAAAGTCTCGACACCCCTGCCTCCACGCGCGTGCGCAAAGAGGGGCAGCGGCCCAAGATTCGTTGCCATCATTGGTAAAAACGCGAGAGCAAGGAAAAAGAAAAAGACACAAAAGGTGGTACAACACAAACGGATGGAGGACGAGTGGAACTAATTTGCGATGGCCGTGGAACATACGGCCCTCAGACTCAAGGCTGGAAGCAGGGGCAGATCTGTGAATAAAGAGTAAGCAGCCAGCTAACATGGGTGGCGACCTGAGACATAAGAAGGGAAATGGGGGGTCGAGGTTAAATTTCCATTGAGGGTGCGAGTAAGACGAAGAAGCGAACCTGGAACTCGTGAGGGTAAGCGAACAAGTAAAACTATTTTGGCGTCCCACTTGGGAGGAAAAAGGAAGATGCGCTATAAATCGAAAACAGAAAAAAAAAAAAAAAAGTCGCGAGTGGAGTAATTGACTCCGCCGTGCGGGAAAGGTTCCCAGAAAAGAGAAACAGCCGGGAAAAAGCACCCGTCTACTATCTGTTCTAAAAAAAAAATAAGGGGAAAAGGCTTTGAAGGGGACCAAAAGACAAGGAAAGTAGGGGTGAGAAAGCAGAAAAAACAGAAAAGCAGGTCCCCAAAACGTAGGAGGCGAAAGAAGAGAAAAAAAGAAAGACCAAAGCAAAGAAGAAAATGAGTTGAAAGATTTAGAAACACATACACAGTAAGCCGCAGAAATAAAAAAAAAGCTCACACTGCTGTAAGGCCAAATCCCCGCGGAGAAACGGAACACGAGGAGATGGGCTACAGAGCGAGCCGATGTGCATCATCATACAACTGGCAAAGGAAAAAAACGAAAAAAAAGCAAAAAAAAAGGGAGGCAAGTGAAAAAAGACACTACACGAAAAGAAAG
>Ga0179593_1484403_pt1 | contig 10283 bp, 8 predicted proteins | sample CZODoug2_1_08_16_FD_185931 | JGI IMG/M metagenome (GOLD analysis project Ga0179593, IMG submission 185931) | Vadose zone soil fungal communities from Angelo Coast Range Reserve, California, USA - CZODoug2_1_08_16fungal (PacBio error correction) | ecosystem: Environmental > Terrestrial > Soil >...
TCGCAACCGGACCTCTCTCAAACGGGAAGAAAAAGAGGAACAAGGAGAGGGAATGGCACTGCTGCAAAGGTAATGACTAACGAAGGGCCGAGGGTTCGGAGCGCCATGGGAGACCCAACGCGATGCCGAGAGTAAAAAAGGCGGAACTGGTAAGAAAACAAGCCCTGCTCTTGAGGAAAAAGACAAAACGAAAAGTAAGAGGCGGGGGGAAGTCATGTCGCCCTCCCACACCTCCACCTCGCAATCATTCGGGGGATGGAGCGGACCTTGTAACGTCTACTCTTACTGGGTCTGACCAGGTGGAAACTTGAACGAGCTGTGACGGAGGTATAAAACAACACCGAACCCAAAAAACTTTCTTCGACGGCCGGAAAGGCCGGGACCGAAGAGAGTTTCCTCTTCCGAGGACACTCTGACGGTACACCGCAGAAGCGCGATCCTAAATTCACGAGAAAGGAAAGGGAACGCGCGCAAATCGCAAGGAACAGAACAAAAAGATGGAGACTCCCGCCGATACGAAAATGAGGGCAGAGTAAGAGGGGGACAAAAACACTTGGAGGGGGAAAAAGACCTTTCCTGGGCTAGATGAGAAAAAAGAAAGGCCCTGCTAGTTGAAAAAGGGTTAAAAAGAAAGCGATGGAACAGTGTGCTTCTCAACGAGTAACGGGGCGCCCTGAAACTTCAAGGGAAAAAAGACTCGTCGGCCCCAAGAGCAAGGTCTCAAACATCAAGTGGGAAGAAGGATACGAAGTAATTGAGAGCCAAGCCGACGATCATCAGGGGGAAAAAGAAAGTAAAATAGAAAAGCGTGAAAAACCCGGAGAGGCGTTCGATAGCAGCAGCTGAAGGCCGGTAAAAAGAAAAACCTCTGGAAAGAAGCAGCAGAAACGTCGACTGCCAGCCTGTAAAATTTCGGTGGGGGGGGTCGAATGAACTACTGTCTTGCAAAAAACTAGCATGGGGAAATCCCTACGTCAGTCTTGCTGTAGAGGTCAGAGACTAACGCCGGTCCAATTAGTTCGGGGAAGGGGGGGGTGAATGCAAGTTCGCGAGAGAGCGGGAGACACATAGACATAGACGACCGAATCTTGGGGGAAAACTGCAAGAAGGGGCTGGCACACGAAAAAGGACTGCGCTTCCTCCCTGAAAAAAGATCAAGCACGGAGGGGTGGGGCGAGTTGGAGAGTTCTAAATTAAGTCTCGTTAACATAAAAAGATCCACAGGTTGGAATGACTGAATAACCTCAAATCGAAAAAAAACTCCTTTTCCATAACTTGGGTGAATCCTCTCGTCCTAGGCATCCAAAATTCTCAGGGGACTGGTTAAATAGACTTAAGTCTAATGGCGGGTCCCAGTCTGGCCAAGAAACTACTTGTGTTCGTTCAATCTCGTCGACGTCACGGATGGCGATTGTGCTGGACCCTGCCACAGAGGAACAACAAAACACTCGAAAAACCGAGCCATAAGGGTGACAGTATACAAGAAGAGAGTAAATGGGGTTCCTCAGCGAGCTGGTGGATCAAGCCAATTCTTAATTGGGTTCTCTAACCGAGTCGAAACCGAGGCATACTTCCAGCTCACGCATTGGCTATCAATAGGTGAATGCCCTTGTCGCTCGCCGCAGTGCTTCGGTGGTGAACATGTGCTAGTAAACGGGCCGATAAAGCAGTCGCTATCGAAGAATGAACAACCAAAAGATCAGTAAAGAGGGGGGGGGGGCCACAGTCACCTTACCGAGACGCAACAAGTAAAAGTGGGACGGCCATTATGCCGAGAAACGGAAGAACGAAAAAAAAAAGGGGGTGAGAAATATAGAGATTTCCCGAACAGGTCTCAGAGCAACACGAAAAATCTGTGTTGGGCAGGTATGGTCAGGCCCCTCTTACATGCTGCTTTGGTGGAATATGGGGGGTACGTTCGAGAAGAGGCAAGTGCGTGGGTAGAGGGAAGACCAAAGACCTCATACAAGTCACAAGTCAAAAGAAAAAGAAGCAGTGGTCCGGGGATGAAGAACTAAAGCGTAGTAACGGCATAGGAACGTTTTTGAAAATACTAAAAAAGCGGGGAGACATCTGGGATCAACCAGGTTCGGAGAAGTATATCAGATGCTAGGTTTATTCGTGAAAGAAAGAGAGGCCGCCGGTTGACTTTTTCAAATCTCCAAGTATTCTGGAAAAGAGCGCAGCGGCCAAGCGACGAAGGGATTCGAGACTTCTCATGTTCATCGAATCGGCTAGGGATGGGACAAGTCGCTTGTGAGATCAAAAATTGAAAAGGGGGGGGCTCGAGACGGGAAAAAAGAAGCGCATTCATAGGATCGAAATACTCGGGGAAAAAAAAGAAGACATACCTTTTCAGGGGTCATGTAGTGGCGGCGAGCCAAAACGCGAAGCCGTAAAAAGATAACGGTCGTTATCTCTTTGGGAATGAGGGAGACAGCAATGAAGGAAACCCTCAACGAGGTCGGGGCACTCGAAACCGGGAAAAGTAGGGAACGGACACGCCGAGTATGGATCTCAGCTCGAGAGAGGAGCTCCCCCGAAAGCCACGAGGGAAACTGTTGTTGGGGAACGAAAAACTTAGGACAGCTATTCAGAAAAAGTGACCTCACGTGGGTGATCTAAGGAAGAAAATAAAAAGCCTGACTACTCCAGACACGCGTCGGCGTTTGATAACGCGGAAATGGGACGGGCGGGCAGGAAACTGAGATCGAAAAAGGCTTCGGTGGCCGAGGCAAATACAGGGAAGGGAAAAACTAATCCGCGAAGGGGAAACTAGCAAAGACCGTCAGGGGTCGTACCGTTACCTGAATCCACGCCTGTTCTTCGGGAAAGAAAGATTGTGCTGGGTCAGGCGCAGGACGAAAACGCAGGGGACAGAGGTTGGGGCAAAAAAACAAAAAAAAAAAAAAAAAAAAAAGGGGGCCAAAACCACGGGCCGCCCGGGCCTGGCACCGAAACCTCAGGCAACGGAGCTTCCGTAATTAAAAAAAAATTGCAGTCAGGTAAAGGTCGAGAGAGCTCTCTCGCTGAAGCGAAATGGTAAAGGTGGATCAGATATCAACTGGGGATGTCTAGATGTAGGACGGCTCATGGGATATCAAGGAAGGTGTCGTTATGATACAAAAACACCGTTGTTTTATATTGGGGATTTGCTTCAGCCTCAAAGAGTAACCGGGCGGGGCCGCTCTAACCGTTTCACCTCAGACTAAGCCTTCTACTTCCAGAGACATCCGCCGGAATTAAAACATCGAGAAGGGGTCGAGGTGTCCGTGTTTATCCATGGCATACAGAAAAACGTGATTGGACTAATGACTATGAAATTTAGTCTGACTGTACTACTATAATCACAAAGGTGTTGGTGGGTGCGTTGAAACTACTCGTGGAAAGGGAGGTGACTGGCAAGGGTGTTGCTAATGACCTGGCAGAGGTCGAACTAATGAACAACACTCCTGGATGTAGAAAATCGAAAGGGACGAACTGAGTTACGGGCTATGGGAGAAGCACAACTCGCTATGCGTTGCGCTCGCGTCAGTAGAGACATCTCACACAAAGGGGGGAGTAATAAAGGAAAATTGGAAGAAAAAAAAGAGATAAAGATCTCAGGACGATCGCAGGCACCCTCGTGACACCTCTAGAGATTCAATGTCACCTGTGTCGAAAAGTACTTACCGGGACGTGCGGGAGTGACTACAAAAGCCAGGGCATCTGCAAACTCATCACAAGAGAAAGCGTCGAGCATTTTCAGCTCATCACAAAGACCTATTAGCTCGTCCTAGCATTCACCCTAAACATCATTTGAGTCATGGGTCGGCCTTCCACCCGGAAAAAAGGACCGAGATAAGGTTTTGGCGAAGAGGTGGGGGAAAATTCGACGATGAAGAGGGGTCCAGTGTCAGCAGGGAATCCTAAAAAGCCAAAGCCCCCCCAGTAATCCCCCACCAATCTGGAGGGGGGTACCCGAGAAAAGCCATCCCATATGAGGGAATCTCTAATCAGCGACATACAGCAGCGACGCGATCCGACCAGCTCAGCTCGCGGGCTGCAGCAAAGCGCCAAAGAAAGACAACGGAATACCAGGGGGCCGACTTCAGGTGCGGGGGGGGCGGGGGGGGATGTAATTCATGCTCAGGGCAAACCACAAGTGATGTTTGGTCCCCCCCTTGACGGCCAGTCTTAAAGGCCCGTTAGGAACGCCCTGACCCCCCACCCTTCCAAAAAAATAAGCTGAAGGCCGAGAGGACAAAAGCAGGGTACTGAGGGTCAAGGTCTGAAAACTCTCTTGAGTCCCTAGGACAGAGGAGAACCAAACTCATTCATTTGGCCGGTTGCAGGAAGTTTGCTTTGCCATCAACCGCATGTACGTGGGAAATGTCCCAACTTCAAACAAAAAGCGAGTGAGACAAAGCGAAGCTGGTTCTCCCTTAAGTACGAGGCAAGTCGGGAAAGACAAGTGAGGTGCCATGTGGTTGTCCCTGAGGCAATCAAGGTATTTCCATTGCAGGGGGGGAAAGGACTGCAGCGGGGGCGGATCTCGCGGGAGATGAGAGAAATTACTCTTCGGGGCGGGAGAAAGAGCGGGAAGCCTGAAAAAAGCAGGAAGTCGTCGGAAAGAGGCTCGGCGAGGCGCAGCGCAAGTAGACCGGAATGGGGAGGCGAGAAAGGGCGTGCAAAGGCTAACAGCATTTCAACATCACGACTTGCCACGTGGGATCTCTCCCCGGGTGAACGCTCGGGACCGTCATCGATCAAAAGTTCCTAAAGGGTAGGGGAAGTACGCCCTCCATTCGGCCAGAGGGGGCCGCCTCTCCCTCCTCGCATCCCCTCACCTGGACGGCAATTATCTCCTAGCTGATGTCAACTCTTTCTCTATTGGGTATCAAGCATATAGGGGGAAATAACGAGGAACATCGGGGTAGCCCTTCCCCTGTGGTCTGCTTCGCATAAGGGAGATGGGAACCCACAAAACACGGGGGACACCCCCTCGCATCCGTTATATTAAATCTACAGAGGGGGGGCTTGAATAGATCGATTGTTGATAAAACTGAGACATTGTCGCGTACCGGATCACACGATCATCTGCCCGGACTGGTCATTATAGGACGAGGGATGTGTAAACGAAGGAAAACGGTTGCTTAAAGGAATGCGGCGCAAGGGAAAGGACGGAGTGGAGAGCCGAGAACAAAGTGACTGGCAGAATGACCAATCGCTAAAAAGAGAAGGTCCCCTCGACAAGAAAAACAGAAAAAAAACAATACAGCCCAAAAAAAGATAGTGTGGATGAAGGGGATTGCGGAAAGATCGAATGGCAACAAACACTTCTGGGGAAAAAGAGCAGAAACTTTCCGACTGTCACGTTGCCGACAAAAAGGAGGTTCTAGGAACCAGGGCAGGCACTGGTCAAGGTGCCTCTATACGGTTAGGCGGAAAAAGCGAAAAGGCTGGGTAAATAAAAATCCGGAAACAAGGTCCCATAAGGTGAAAAAACGCAAACGGTCATAAGTACCTCGCTCGATTTCTAGGAAGAGGGGGCTAGAATGTACTCAAAAGAACAGGACGCAACTCCGAGCGATGCATCACCCGTGTCTGCAGAAAAGTCCACCCAGGATGGAGAAAAAAGTGGAGGGGTGGGGCCGCACGTTATTGAAGGGGACTGTGAACAAGATCGAGACGGCTTCATGGGTTTTAAAAAGGATCCACAGGAGCGGGAGCGAGGGTCCCTCTCGGAAAAGTATTCAGGGGGACGGAGAAATTCGGCCTTGAGAAAGGTGCGCTGCGGCAACTCGCTGGACACGCCTGGAGCATTTCCTGTCGGAACGGAGGAACAGGTGTTCGACTGTCCCATAAAAATCCTATTCGCGAACACTGTCACCCTCATTTTCGTGCAATGGAGGCTGTCAGGAGAATGTCAGAGAGAAGTCCCGAATGACTGTCCAGACGATGCGGTCATGTCAAGGCCACAAATAACGATCGGTCAGGGGACCCGGCGGCGAAGCGTTCCTACTTTCCCCTACATGATAGAGGCTATCAGGGGGCAGCACCCGAAGTCAGTACTTAAGTTTGAAGTTCCCTACGACAGGGTTCCTCAAAATGGAGAATCACGGTGGCGAGACGACGCCAGATCTGCAGTGACGGGGGGGCGGTGGATCACTCAAATTCTTCTCAAACGGGGGGCGTAATGGGAACAGGATCGACGTCTTATTCGGATCAACGCTGCATCTTAAGGACAACGGTCTATTGTGTTTTGTGCTACCTGCTTCCTCTGGGCCGTACTAAAATACTTTAATGAAGGGAATTTGCAGGGAGTGTATACGCCACCTCCTGTTCCAGAAAGGCACGGAAGAACTATCATTAAACCTTTTGCTTTTCCTTGAGAAGGGGGGAAGGGTAAAGGAAGGGTGGGGGCCAACCTCCACGTGTGGGGGCCATATCTTACCATCACACTAGCGCGGATCGGTCTTCTGCCAGAAAAAGGGGTCCACGCAGTTAAGGTCGATGGCGACTTGCTAATGTTCTCAGGGAAGGGTTATGAGCAAGGAAAAGGGAGTGTCGACGGCATAGCCCCTAAATGAGATACGGCTAATGGGGAGAAACCAAGATATTGTTGGGGGATGTGGGGGTGCTTTGCGGACATAACAAGTTAGTACGGGAAAGTTCAAGCATTGAAAAAGGGAAATATCAAAAACGGGGCCCGGAAAAACTCCGGGGGACTCTTGCGCGGCTGTGGAAGTGGGGGAACACAGACGGCCACCGGGGGCGCGACTTTCGAATCGTCGGAATTTCTGTCGGGGAGATGCTAATAGCGGGGTTCTTCAGCGACGAAAGCGCGTTGAGGCAATCGCGTGTGGTGGCGATGACCCGCTGGGTATAACTCCTTACCGTACGCCAGAGGAAGGGTTCAAGTGACCGGGGGACGCCCGGTTATTAACGCTAAGATAGGGGGGCGCTTCCTGCGACGGGAGGTTGCGCATATCTCTCTTTAACTGAGAGAAAACATTGAAGGGAAGATTGCACGAAAATAGCGACGAGATGCAGCAACGCCTCGAGCATACTCACCACTGTCGCTGTAATTAAGTCCTCGGTGCGAAGTGAGGAAGGGGCCGGGAGAGTTTACGAAACAAATCGCAGTGTCGAGAGGAAAAAAAAAGCACAGGAGGGTCGAGCAGGGGACAAAAGACCGATTAGATCAGTCCTAGGATTCAGCCGGAAAGCAAACATCTTATATCACGCCCTGGTCCGCATTGGAGCGACACGGACAAATGCGTGTCGAGAGTTGTTTTGTGTGTCAGAGCGTCGGGATCTGGGACCGAAGCTGACTTGTTGGAGTACCTGGTCTAGTCCTGAATCTCTGGGTAGCTGTCTAAAAGCCTCCACCATCCTCCCCAAAAACTCGGGGGGGCCATTCCTCCCAGGAAGTAAGAGCCATAGGGGTCTCATGTGATCGGACGAAAGGATAGTCACCGCAAATCATAGCGATGAGAAACAGTGCCTAAGACTGGCTTCTCTCGCATCGGTGTCACCGACTCGAAAAATACCGATTGGAACCCGGGATATCGTCGAGGTGCAGGTGGCGCCGGCTCAGCTCGGCCACCCACACATTTTTGACCACCGGAATGGGCGGTCGGGAAAGGGAGCACATACTTGTAAGCGGGTAGGAAACCTAGGAACGAATGTGGTGAGGCAGGGTCGCTACACTTCGGCCGCAAAAGAGCTACTGCCACATAGAGGTCACGCTCATCAAGTTTCCGAGAGGCAGAATTGATGGGGGGGGACATCCCCCCATCACTTACTGATGTTGAAGGAAGACACGTTCATATAAGGGGGGATCTTGACCGTACACCTTAGTGAAAGCGCTGAGGGCTGACAAAGGTGGGTCCATGAGATTAATTAGCGGGCCATCGGTTTGAAAAAATGTTCACCTATTGAATCAGCAGAGGCGGGCGGCCGAATCTGAGCCCTGATGACCATTTGGGTGGGCAGAAAAGGAAAGTAACCTCAGGAAACCGGTTGGGGGAAGGGGAAGAATGAGCTGATACCGACTCAAACTAACAGACCGCAGCGTTTTACTGGGGAGGCTCGCGCGGGGTAAGGGATTCAGGGAAACTTAATCCAAAATCAACGCAAAATGAGGTTGGCACTGGGGTTTCGTATTGGGGAGGGGAAAGGAAGTCAGTGGATCAGGCGAGCCAAACTATTGGTTGAAAAGCACAGAACTCCAGGAAGGTTCAGCGGTTTAGCCGCGAAAGAAGCTCTCCAAGAAGTCAGCACGTAAAAGCTGAAGAGTGGGGCGTAGGAGGTGGGGGAGGCCCAGATCGCATCTCTTCTGGATTAAAACCCAACGTGCGCCCCAGATGTGTTGGCTAAACCCATCCCAGAGCCTCCGGGGAACACTTAAGACTGGACATTGCAAATCATCGCAAATTCGGACGGATCAACAGGAATATGAACCTACTTGGGACATCGGGATAGACGGCCTGGAAATGACCGTTAGGGTGTTCCTACCCAATGGGGGAAACGGTCCGTAGGATCCAACGATCGGAGAAAAAGGAAAAAAATAACCTTCTAGCCAAGGCCAGAGACACAGCCAAATGGCGACGTCCAAACCAAGAAGAACCAGTTAGGTGTGGAAGGCCGGAGAAAAGCAGATAAAGAGCACAACAACAAGAGGAAGGAAACTAAAGAGGGGAATCGGTAGAGGATCTGTCTAAACGGCATCCACCCAAATTCGGGGGTATTAGTTGGTAAGGAACCACGCTGATTGGGGAAAACTGTATCATGGGCTAGACGGTAGGTCAGCGCGGGAAGATCTCCCTTCTTGGTTTGGAGGGCTAAGCGTAAAAACCGTCCCTACACCAGAACACCTCAGGAGCCGTGCGGAAAGGTGCAGGCAATGGAGAAGTAGGGGCAGATGGGAAAATTTCTCACTTCCGCAAGGGGCGGCCTCGGAGAGATGGAAAGGCCCCCGGAGGTCATTCTCGTCTCGCATGGCACGAAGGGGTGGGTGGGGGGAAGCTTGGGGGGTGCAAGGGACCAGAAGAAAGAAGCTGAAGAGTGATGGGGACTCACAGAAGAAGAGTAGCTCTAACCTCCGGACTTGCGGAAAAAAGTTATTTTCTCGGGGCTTGCACAACTCGCTTAAAGTTAGTATGAAACCGAGGAAAAGTGGGCTCTGGAAGGCCCAATGTCAGACACAAGGAAAAAAAAAACATGGTGCGAGGTGCATGGGTTAAGGGAGGTCACTGCGAGAAAGGGGAAAAAGCTTCTTCAAGGGAGCACTAGGGCGAATGAGTGGAAGAGAAGAGATCAGCGAAGAAGTCACACTCACTAAGGCATTTGAAAGCAGGCGAAAGGGGGATACACTCTAACACAAGGGGGTTGTCATGGTAACCACGCAGAGTGATAGGGCTCAGACATGGGGGGACGACCGTTTCGCGAAGTTTACCACGTACTAGACACTCAGGGGGGATGCGACGAACGAGGCGACAGCCGTTCTTTATCACGTCGGCGGGAACGGGGCGGAATAAGTTTACTGCTAAGGAGTATTTCTGCCATAAGGACAACGGCGATGATTTGGCTACTTCTCTCTTGTTAAAGGGTTCGGGCCGGAAAGGAATTGACGGAAACCTCCAAGGTCATCTCGGCTCGGAAGAACTAGAACGGCAAAAAGTGCGGGTCCTGAGGAGAAGACATTCAATTTTGGGACCAAAACGGTGGGTCAGAGAAAAAACCGGCAACAAAGTCATAGGAGTCATCTGTATACGTGAGTAGGTCCGTCGATGGGGAGAAACTTCGAGAGAGAGTTACCGAAAACCGTACTAGTAGGGAGGGGGGGGCGGGAGAATAGGCACTGGTATTGTCGGAACGGTGCAAAACCGAAATCGTTGTGCGAGGGTGGGGGCTTGTCTCTAAATCCGGACACTAATTTGATCCTTAAATAGCGTCCCTCACAACGAATCTTCATGACTTTACTCCTACAGAGCAGATAATCTTGCAGGAAAGCCTACATCGTTCAGAGGGTTTAACTTTTTGGTGGGGAGACAGGGACTCCAGGGCCTCAACCTGTCCGATTCTGGATAGATGCCGGATGAAGGATAGGATATATTTGGAAAAGTTTTTGAGGAATTTCAGATAGGATTGGGCTCTTTTTTTTGAGGGAACTCTCTTTTGGGGGGCTATTCCATGCGAACTCCTTAAAAAAGGAAACTCTTGGGTCAAGGGCCAGAACTGTGAAGACAGCGAGAGGGGGGAGGGGGAAATCCTGCTAAGGGAAATAGAAGGTCAAA
>Ga0179593_1485811_pt1 | contig 10283 bp, 13 predicted proteins | sample CZODoug2_1_08_16_FD_185931 | JGI IMG/M metagenome (GOLD analysis project Ga0179593, IMG submission 185931) | Vadose zone soil fungal communities from Angelo Coast Range Reserve, California, USA - CZODoug2_1_08_16fungal (PacBio error correction) | ecosystem: Environmental > Terrestrial > Soil >...
TGGGGCAAGAGCATGACTTCTCTTGGAGACAGAGGTCTTGATACGGGGGGGAAGGGGCAGCTTCGCTACTCATCGAGGTTCAGTCGAGAAAGGGAAGCGAGACGATGGAGTTTCTTCTGTTCCCGCCTAGTATCAAGGCGGAAGGTAATTACCGAAGGACCGGTACTATTGGGGGCAATGTTCCTAATTGAGAAAGAGAAGATGAAAAAGGGCGGGGAGTGACCTCGAAGTGATTGTAATATAGAAAAAAAAAGAGGGGACGGGTCACTTAAAGGGAACGGATGGGCTCGGACGTCCTAGGGTTGATCCTGCCAAAAACAGCGAGCCAGGAGGGGTGGCCAGAAGGGAAATGTTCACCACCCTCGGTTGTAAGAAGACGAGGGGGGGGTTTTTTACCAAAAAATGATGACGGTGTGCGGAGCGGGAAAAAACTGGGCAAAATTTCCTGCGGGGGGAGAAGCGAGGGGTTGGTCAGAACCATCTAGGGGCAGGTCGTGGGAAGTGGAAAAGGCGAACTCACCAAGGTGGAACCCGTGGGCACTGGAGCCTATAGGCTGGAAAAGACCGGAAGGAGAGGAGGACACAGGTGATGAACAAGCAATGGCAAAGGGAAAGTAAAACAACCTACTGTCAACCAAATCTCTTATGGGATAGCTATAAGTAGGGGCAAGGGGGGGGAGGGGGCCGTAGAAATGGAAAAATCAAGATGAAAGCGGAAGAAAACGGGGAACCCCTTCCCCCTCGGGAGAAACTAAGAGAGGTGGGGAGATGACCAATGATAGATGAGAGACTGCTGCCATGCGGATACGGGGGGGGGGGGGGTTGGGGGGGGGGGGGGGTGGTAGTATCTCAGGAGGACATAGCATTTGAACGTGAAGACATTAGAAAAACGTCCATTTTGTGAGGGGTACCAGGGGGGTGAGAGGAGGAAAAGTTCGAAGTGTCTATTAGAGGAGTTTGGGGAAAGGGTTTCCAAAAAGAGGACTATTGATGGAGAGGATACGGGAACAAGACCCCACACCTCAATTGGGTAGATTGATGGGGGGAATTAGAAAGGGCGAAGAGAGAGGGAGGACGTACTTGTCGGGAAACATCGCTGGGATGGAACGAGCTCTGGGGAACGCAAAGAGGGAGAACGGGGTGTGCCTGGGGTGGCGCAAATATCGGGATTGGAAGGGGGGAGGGGAGCATCCAATAGGGATCGATATATCCTCGGCCGTTAAGGGGAAGGGTAGGGGAGCCGGGGAGACTCAGGCCCTCGGTCACCACAAGGGATCTCTCTCAAAAAAAAGAGAGGGTCCCGTGGGAAGTTTCCGAAAATGGAATACTCGAATAAGATATTAAAATGGCAGAAGAGCCGATCACGGTATGAAAGGGCAGACGCCCGTCCAATGTGAAAGATAATAGTCTCCTGCACACTCGAAGAAGAGGAAAAGGAGGACTGCGAATCTCAGACAACGTAGTCAAAGAAAAAAACAAAGTCTGGGAGCAGGGGATCTTCGAGGGAGAATACCTAAAGACCAACACGTAGAAACACCGGGGGGAACATGCAAGAGAGAAGAGACGCGAGGTGCAATGCCAAGATCATTAGTAAACGGAATAATAGACAGCTACCTGATCGGGAAACAAGCATTGGAGTTAAAGGATAAGCAGGAAGAGAGGCATCCTAGATAAAACGATTCAGAGAAGGCGTAATAAGGAGAAATGCTTTAAAGGAAGAGGAACCAGAAAATAACGCCGATGAAGGAGCAAACCGAAAAGGGAGAGGTGTGGCATAAACCGTTTTCTTGTTGCGGACATGGGTGCAGCGCTGACGGCAACTAACACCAATCCGAAAATCCGGAAAAAAAAAGAGAAGAAGGGGAAGAGGGTCTGGTGCTTACGGGGATTCAGAGGATTTTGACGTATCCAAAAACGGTGTAGAAGGGGGGGGGATAAAGAACTGCGAGAAAGGGAAGAACAGTATGAGACATTTGCAACCGAAACGGAGAGGCTATGCCCTGGAAAACAATGGTCAGCAGCATGAAAAAAACCGGGGAAAAAGAATAGAAACTCTCGAGTTTCAGCGCCCGCAAAACTCGTCCTTTAACAGTGACCAAGATGGGAAGAGACGGACCGGACCAAGGCGGGGGGGGGGAAAAGACCTTGAAAGAAATTCATGAGAAGTCCTTGGGAGGTAAAAAATTCTCTCGGGGAAAGAGGACCAACCGGGTGGATGACGCTGCAAGAAGGAAGGCGTACAGATACGAAGTTACCTCAAAAGAGTCAATGTCCAACGAACTTAAAGGGGGGGGACAGGGAAATAGAGCCGATCTAGGAAAAAGGAACCTAGATGGAAGGCGGGAAACGAAACTGACAAGCAGGGAAGCGGCTTTCAATCTTAAAAGAATCAGTTCAACGGATTAGGCGCAAGGAAAGGGGATACCGAAAGAGGCAAAGGAAGATAAAACATAAAGAACTAGGCGGTAGAATAGTACAGAAGTTCATTTACGTTTCGTCTGCGGATCACGTAACCTGCACCAAAAAGGAAATAGCCGGAAAAAAGAAAAAGGTCTAGGAAAACAATGTGAAGGAAGAAAAAGAAAAGCTACGATCTCGGCTAGAAGCCTCTTGGAGGGTCCGTCTTAGAAAGAGAGAAATCCGCAGAGATACGATGTCGAACTCTACAATAGAGGGCTCTAAGGAGGCCGAAATGAATCAGCGTCAAAGCAGGCGGCATAGGCGGAGAGTGCGAGAAAGAGAAGAGAAAAAAGGATGCGCTTTGAAGAGGATGGAAAGAAAGGGACCTAACGAATCAAAAGGTTGTCGACAAACGTCAAGGACACGCTCCTGCATCTCAAAGAAAAAAAAAAGGGGCTCACGAGGCCCGATATGACCGATTACTGGGGGAAGGGGTTAGGGACTAGCTTACGGTCAATCAGAAGAAGAGTGTTGAAAGAAAGAAATTCTTTCCTGAAGGGATCAAACCTTGGGGAATAGAGCAGGAAAGGGAAGAGTGTGTAAGATCAACCGAGAACGGCACATTAGAAAGTAAGCACACCCCTCCACTAGAAAAGAGAGATCACTGGGGATGAAAAATTACCACAAAAAGGTCGGGAAAGGACTCTCAATGAAGAGGGTTCCCTAGATAATTCGAGAGAGAGTAAAATCTCTCGAGACGAAAGGAAAAGCTTTATATGTAAAATCGAAAGAAAGGCGGAAAAGAACCAAATTTAGGGAAAACAAAGGAGAGAAGAAATCCGTGAGGGGTCAATCGGGAATGCAATACAAGGGTTTAAGGGGGGGGGAAGCTGACAGGGAAAAGGGTCATCAGGAAGTCAGGGGTACGATCGAATTTCAGGACAAAAACGTACGCTTAAGGTAAGACAACAAGGAACAATCAAACAAAAGATAAGAGGGGAGGTGTACAAGAAAAAATCTAAAAGGGGGGACTAAAAGTGGACGGGGGATTTTCTGATATGAAAGGGAGATTTTTCGGGGAGAAAGGCTTTGGCATGAGGTGTATGCTAGCTGGGGAGAAGGAACCCAGAAGGACTAAACAAGGGAGGATCACTCTCTCACACAACAGTTGGAAGATGAACATAGGAAAGAGGTGTAGGGTGGGAGGAGATTGAGGAAGACTCTTAATAGGATCAGTAAACAAAAAAAGGGGGGGGGTCAAAGACTTGGGCGGGCCGGAAGAACCGGAAGTTTATCCGGAGATCGGAAGGCAAAACAACGTGTCTAGTTTTGCAGAGCGGAGGAACGCGTCCGAGTAGGGGCAAGCATTGTGCAGAGGGAGACGGAGAGGGGGGGGGGGAAGGACAGGAATAGTAAGAGGAAAAAGCAGGTACCTGGGAGGGGGGTAGAGAGATAGGCGTCTGGACTGACTTGAGAAAAGAGAAATGGCCCTCAAAACTCAAGGAGTAGTCAGCAGGGTGGTATTAAGCGGAAGTTCGAAATCCTTGCTGCGGGGAGCATCGAAAGAGGGAATACGTCGTTAGTCCCCTACTCGGGAGACCCTGTAAAGTTACGGTCCTTCGAACTGTAGAACTCGAGAACTCTCTTCGGGGGATAGTTGGGAAGGGGTAGAAGGGACCCCAGAGTATGAAAAGCTGGAGCCTCAATTATCCATTGTGGGTTGAGGATTTACGGGGCCTCCTAGCCGATTTTATCAGGCCCAAAAAAACTCTTCCCTCAGACAGGATCAAAAATGATCACTTGAAGCAAGAAAGGTGAGGTTTTGAACGATAAGCGGGACGCTGGGGGGGTACGTAAAACTCTCATCACCCCGAGGGCCAAGAAGAGGGGGGGGGGGGGGAAATGGTATGGGATGCCTAGTAGGGAGGGGAAAACCAAAAGGGGAAAGTGTTCGATGACTGCCAGGGGGGACTGCGGGATATATCGATAACAACAAGGGCAGGCACCAAGAATGTCGCGGGGAAAGGGAGAGGAATCAACAGAAGAACGAGTTGGCGTCTCGTTCCAGTGAAGACTAGTCCCTTTGCCTATGCCCAAGCTAGAAAAGTGCCTGCTGCTAGATGCATTGCTGGAAGGGAGGGACATCGGAAGGAAGAAGGCTTAAGGGCCCTAGAAAAAGACACCGGATCAGGGCGACTAAAATCCGCCGCATCGGAGCAGGTACGAACCGCAAGTGAAGAAGAGAAGGGAGCGAGGGGGGACCGCGTCTGTGAGTACTAGTAAGGAAGGCAGGGGCAGGCGAATAGGGATCAGAGAAGTCGGGGGAGCGCCGAGGGAGTTGGGGGGGGCGGCACGGAAACGGATAAGCTATGTATCCTGGACATTAAAAAAAAATTCCTACCGGGTTAAATGGGCAAGAAGGGGGAAAGGACGAAAGGCCCAAGGGGGAAGGGTGTAGGGTTCCGCAGAGTGGATATTTTGAGCAAGAGGTAAAGAGGTTAAGAAGGTTATCTGAGAACCTTTGAAGCCGGGGAGGGGAGAGATAAAGGTCATCGCCAACGCCATTCAGGAAAGGGAGAAAATTTAAAAAACCGTTTTGCAAAAAACCATAGGTTCGGCCTTTCGCCGAATGGGGGAGGAGGAAGAGAGAAAACGGGTGTTGCAGGGTGGGCGCGAAAAAAAAGTCTATTTTCAAGGGATTTCACAGAAGGGTTAAAGGTGGGTTGGGGGGGAAAGGAACTGCAAAATCGGTCGATGTTCGGTTTTCGGGGGGGAAATTCGAGTATCAAGACCGGGTGGAAAGAATGTTTTAATCCTAAAAAGGAAGAGAAATCTGCATCTCAGTTGACAAACAGATCATCGACGTGAGGAAGCAAATAATTCAATGGTCACGGGGTAATAAAACCAAGGTCCGTCAATCTCTAGGGGAAACAATAGGGAGGGGGTAAAAAGGAAAAATGTAGAGAATAAAGACGCTCAGAAGAGCCCAGGAAGGGACTACTATAAGCCCCATCATCTACCCGAAAACTAGCAAGAAGGGAAGGGGAGAAGGATTTAACGTCGATAATCTTAAAATTCCCTCCTCCAAGAAACGGTTAGGTGGCTTCATTAGTGCCATATCGATAGGGAAGGAGAAAGAAAAGCACCAAAAAAAAGGTGCGATGGGTTCCGCGGGGGAGGATCCAGGGCCTGCACCGTCGGGAATGGGAGGACGTGGGGGGAAAGCGAGGACATGTAGGGAGAGCCTCACAGAGACACACCGGGGTGGGGAAAGGTTAAGGGGGAACATGATCAAAGCTCTCATCTAAATTCTACTGGGTCGGAAGAGATCAACATAAAAGTGGCTGAGGAGAGCCGGGGGTTGGTGGGAGAAGGGGGGGGGGAAAAGATGGACTTTGAAGAAGGGGCACGGATTGGCGGTGATAAAACGTGAGGGAGAGAGGCAGGGGGCCACGATTCGTTGGGATGAGGCATGGGAAAGACGTCGTCCTCGGTCAAAAAAAAAAAAAAAAAACGGGAGGAGAGTTCACGAAGAAAAATGAGTATCAAGGGGGGGTACCGAAAGTCCGAACAGACCAATACTAGACTTCAAACTTCAGAATTCAGGCGCAGGAAGAGAAAGGAGTAGATCAAGCAACGCCAAATACTTTAAGAAAGATCAGAATTAGAAAGGGAAATGCATCACCTTAAGGCGGAACTTCTATTCTATATTAAGCACAAAGGGGGCCCCGAGAAAGGAAAGGACGCCGAGGAGAGGGGAGGGGGGAGGGACATCCAAAAGTCTAAAAATACAACGCGGGTGGGGGAGAAGAAGGGGGGTCAGATAGAAAGACAGAAGCTATTTGTTGCCTATCAGAATGGAGGCCGCGGAAAAGGGAAGGATCGGGACTAATGATCATCAAGCCTGACTGGTATTAAAAGGAAGTACCAAAGGAGAAAAAGGGCATCCTGCTCATCAACGGAGGGTTCCTACGAAGGCGGGGCCTACAGCGAGACAGAAAAAGGGAAAAGGAGGGGGGTCGCTGCGGGAAAGAGATCATAGTCAGCTTAGGGGGTTTGATCGTTTATAAGTCCTGACGCTCGTCCAATCGGGGACCTGAAAACAGCTGCCCAAGAGGATGGGAAAAAACGGGGATGGAATTGTGAAAGGGTGGGGAAAGGAAAGACGGTTAACCTTATAAAGAGCTGCTGCAAGGCGAGCCAGGCAGAGTGATAAAAAAAGAGGCAATATAAAAGTATCACCCTGATGGAAAATACGAAGGGAAGGCTAAAGTTGAATAAAGACCTTCCTCCGATTCTTTTGGAAGAGAGGAGGAAAAACGAAGAAAGGAATCGAAAGTTAAAGGGAGGTCCTCTATTGGGGGGGGGGGAAACTAAAGGGGACCCAAAAAAGCAGAGCTTTTTGGATGAAGAAATGAGAATAGGGGACAGATTTGTTCAAACCGTCTTAGGGCGTATCATATCCACAATAGGGCCAGGCTTTTTGGGGCGAAAAATCGGCCAGGGAAAAAGAATAAAAGTGATCAGGCAAGAGGCAATAACAAGATCTTCCTAAACAAACCGAGGTTGAGGGGGAAAAAACAGAAAAAAGAAGTCTCGCGGAAAGAAGGGCCAAGTGAAAGAAAAGGAGAGCCGTAGGGGGCACGGATCAAGCACTTATCCGAAGGACAGGGAATCTAAAACAAACTAAGGACTAAAGAATCTGTATTGTAAAAGCGTTTATCTCGCATAGAAAACGCGGAAACCAACAGCCAAAGCTACAAAAGAGACACAGCTCTTCGCCACAGATAGAGCAGGCTGAAAAAGAGAGGTCTCGGGAGGATAGGATAAGATCTTTTTCGGGGGACCGAAGGGGACCGGCCAGGGAAGAGAAAGTGTCAGAAAGCAAGCAGTCTGATCTCCTAAAAAAATAGGATAGGAGGAAAGAGACCCTTTATTCTATTCTTGCAGAACCATGGAACATGAGGAGGAGGAGGGACTCAGTGAGAGGAAAATAGGGAAAAAGTCTTCAAAACTAATATATATCAGAAACTCCTGAAACGAGAAAAGCAATAGATACCCAATTTTGAGGTTCAAACGGAGTCCCTACCTCCGTCCTAACAGCTCTTGGTCAGGAGGGAAGTGCGAGAAGAGGGAAGGCTGGGACAAACGTTAAAATCAAAAATGAGGGAATAAGGAAGAAACGGTGTCTGTGGTATCTGGACGACGGGAATTTTGCTTACTATCAAAGAAAAGGAAACGAGGAAGCATGAGTGAACCCAAAAATTAAAGAAGAGCTCTCCTGTTTGGGAGGCGCGTGCAGGACTGAAACTGTCAAGACACCGTCCAACGCCGGAGGTGAAGGAAAAGCAACGAAAAGACTTCGGGAAAGGCATCAAAAAGAGCGAAAACGAGGGTTGGGGAGACGCCCGGGATCCAAAGGAACATCGGAAAAAGAACAGGAGTGAGGCCCGCTTAAGTTCGTGAGGTGTGAAAAGGAGGGGGATTAAAGGGAAGTGGGGGTGTATTACGCAAGACCGGGGCTCCTATCGGAAGGGAGAAGACTGAGGAAGAGGGAGGGCCGGAAAATAAAGGCCGTGTCCCAAAAAGACTCTACTAGATAGGGACTGTCGTAAATCAAAAACCCCTTTCGAGAGGGGTAGGTATGCTGAGGGTGCCGGTAGCCGGCGAAGGTTTAAACTTCCTTTGGTGGCTAGGCGAAGGAACGCTGGAAAAGGGCGCCGCTATTCGATCTCTCTCACAACACGTCAGATTAATAAAGGGGGCGCGGTTTAGGACGGGAAGCGAAATGAACGAAAAAGTCAGACCAAAAGGAGAGAAAACGTATCAAAGGGAAGGAAGTCACTATGTGGAAGAAACAAAAGTGCCTAGAACCCAGGGTTGAAATGGGGGGAGAAAGGAGAGCGCTGTAGGGATACCGGCCTTGTGTGTGAAAAGTGAGGGTTACTAAAAGAGAGTGCGAGTCATAGAAAGGCGGAAAAGGAGGATCTAAAGAAGGAACTTAGAGAAAGAACAAAAAAAAAGAGAGACTCCTCTCACTCTTCAACAACAACGAGCTGTATGGAAACTATGGGATCGGGGAAATCCGAAGTGGGCAGGCCCTACAAGAGATTTCGTCAATCTAAAATAAAAAAGACAGGGGTGAAAGGGCTTCCGACCGCTTGGGGTTGGGGTTGAACTGGACGGCCGCGCCCGGCTCGGAGGGGGGCAGAAAAACCTGGTGAAGTGAAAACCGCAATGAAAAAATTGAATAAGTGGAAACTCCTTTGAATTGGGGTGTTGGTGGCGAGGGAGGGATAAAATAACGGGCTACGGCTAACTTCCCTAATCCTGAAAAAGTCAAATTGGAAGACCTGCAAAGCACCTTGAGGGACCGAAAAGCTTTAAGACGTAGACGAAGGACAACGAACTTTCCAATAACCAGTCAGGAGGAAATTCGGGTCTCGGTCGGTCCAACCTTGGAAGAGGTATGCGAAGGGAAGGTAGATTTCTATAGAAAGGTTGGCCCTTGCTAAGGGAGATTTAGGCGACCATTCTCGTAAGAAAGAAAGACTCCTGTGGATCAGGTCCAGCTGCAGCCGAACCGAATGAAAGGGAAGAGAGGGAAGGCGAGGGAGAAATCCTCCTGCGTAACAGGCTCGGGGCGCCTTTCCCGTGAGGGGGATACCAGAGAAAACAAGGGGCGTTCACCGGGAGCCTGAAAGAGGAAAGAGACCAAGGGACTGGTGGGAAGAGCGGCAGAATGGTCGCGAAGGTTTGATCTTATGGGAAATGCCCGGACGAAAACTCGAGGACGTAAAAAGATGAACAGACAAAGTCCTGGTTTTCGGAACCGAGAGGAGAGAATGGAAGCAAAGAAAGGCGATTTGAAAGGGGTAAAATGCTAAAAGACTAAAGGATGCAGCTGCTGTTAGGGGAAAAACATCTCTATGGAGTGTCGGCTAGGGGACCATCGTGACGAGCTGCCAAACAGGGGGAAAGGGAGGGATGGGAGAGGGATACCCTCGACCAGAAGGAAGTGGGAAAAAAGACAGTTGGCAACCCCATCGGTTGAAGGTCCGGGGAGAGCCGATGTTTTAAAAAAGTAGGGGGAGGGCAAATCGGAGCGGGAACACATTCTTATAGGCAAGACGTCATTGGGTCCGGAAGTGTTTGGAAAATAAAATACCTCGAAGCGGGCGAAGAGGTGGAATTTAAACCGGCGCGCGAAAGGCGGGGCATTCCCATAAGTGGGCCAGAGTGTATGGACCGACCGGTGACGGATAAGTCTGCCGAGCGCGAAGCAGGAGAAGATATAAAAGAACAGGGGAGGAGCAATACGAGGAAGGAAAAGGTCAAAAAAGAGAAGGTTCGCACCATTCTCTAGAGAAGAAAAGTGCAGGCGGCACGAGCGACGACTCCGAAGGATGGGAAAGAAAAATCAGAATATCACCCGCGAGATCGGGCTTAAAGGAAGGAAAAGGCAGGGGAAGAAGACGGAGGAGCAGGTTATTCTCTTATGACTCAAGAAGGAAGCAGCGAACTAAGAAACAAGGAAATTTTTCGAAGTAGTAAGGGAGATCAAGGCCACGGGGAGACTTCTCGGAGATATTGGCGGGGGGAAAAAAAACGAGGGAGGACTTTGGAAAGACAGACATTCTGATAAAAAAAGAGGGGGACCCAGTGTTTGGATGTGTCATTATTCAAAGGAGAAAAAGAGACGAGACGACGTGGAAGCTGACAGGCAGAAGAGGGATTTAAACGACTCTCGCGCGCAATGAGGTGATAATGTTCTGAGCCCAAGAGGGAGGAATGAGGCCGGAGAGAGGGGAAAAAACTTCTAGAGGTAAAGAAATGCCGTGTGAAGATAGGGGGAGCGTTATTTGAGGGAGTCCATCTGTCAC
>Ga0179593_1554179_pt1 | contig 10283 bp, 8 predicted proteins | sample CZODoug2_1_08_16_FD_185931 | JGI IMG/M metagenome (GOLD analysis project Ga0179593, IMG submission 185931) | Vadose zone soil fungal communities from Angelo Coast Range Reserve, California, USA - CZODoug2_1_08_16fungal (PacBio error correction) | ecosystem: Environmental > Terrestrial > Soil >...
TACATGATTATGTTTTAACGCAAAGCGCATTTTTCTAACTTTGAGGAGAGACAGGCAGAGCGCCTAAAGAAGGAGGGGGGGGACGGCCGAGAGAGGTTGCGAAATGCGAAGATCAAGGTTTGGCAGACCGCCTTCAGAAAAAGAGAATTTCCTTGGCGATAGAAAATTGGGCGAAGCCTAACCGCAAGACGACGACGCGCGGCACTCGTGATGGACGGGGTTTTAGAAGGTGCGCAGCACAAACTGGGAAACTGCTTATATGAGTGAAACTCCCGTTTAGAGGAAATAGTTTCCGCGAGGACGCGGCCGCGCATGATCGACGGGGGAAAAAGGAGCGTCGGGCAGCGACGAGATCAAGGGGATAGACGACGAGAAGGTCCAAAAGCTAGAGATGCCCTGGGCTCCGACTATAACGGGTACTCCTCCCCTCTCAGAAGGGGGGGGGGGGGGGGGAGGCATGGGGGGGGGGGGCTAGAAAAATCACCAGAAAATCTTAACGAGCGGCACGTGTTGGATTTTTAAAGGGGAAGAGGGACGGGGTCAAGCTGCGGCAAAAACCCCCACCAGGGAATCCAAAGCGGGGGTTGAGGCTCAGGGCATTTTATCTTGAAGCTGGCAACAAAGAAGAGGAGCTGAAAAATACGGCATCCGGAAGCCTTGACGAAGCACCTGAGCAGAAAGCATTGCCGTTTAGCAACTTCGAAGATGTCCTTCATGGTTCCGCGCGGTCAATATCACAAAAAATAGCAAAGGAATAGTGAGGGAAAATTCGCCTCTCCGAAGAGAGGGAAGAGGATCCCGGAAAGGAAGTTCGTCGGCCTTTCCCGGGGTCGAGGAAAATCTCAGAACTGTGCCCACTCTTCACACTCGAAGTTGGAAAACGGCGGCGATGGCTTTTTGTGGAGGGATGAGGTTATCTGAGAAGCGGGCGCCGATAGGAAGGGAGGTTCGTGGCAATGGGGAAGGGGCCACGTCCATCGGGCGGAAATGAAGGACTCCGAGCGGTTCAGCTGTTCCGTTTGTCCTCAAGAAAAAAAACTCTGGAAAAAGCGGACAGCGGAAGAATGAGCGACGGGGGTTCGTAGAGAGGGGAATGTCAGGAACTAGCTTAAACGGAAGCTCAAGTTCGGGGAAGCCGGCAAAGTCGCCAGCTCCCTTAGATTTCTAAAATGAGAAAGAATAGCGGCCCATCTTACGCGGGGAGAGCTGGCGTATCGTCCTTCCGGAGAGTGCGCAGCAGAGAGCTAGGGGTAGGCGCCGGAACAGGAAAAAAAAAACCTGTCGCGGCGTCACGTTTTTCGCTGAAGGCCTCTTCCCAAGGTAGAGGTTCTCCTTGGGAAATGAGGCCGTTTGTGGGGGGGGGGGGGGGGGGGGGGCCAACTCGACGCGACTTAAAGGAATCAAACCTTGTTGTTAGATCTCTGGGTATATTGAGGAAAGCCTTAGGATTGCAGTTGGGAATCCAATGTGACGCAAGGACGATGGGGGGGCCAGGAAATCTGACGGCAAAGCTGCCTGCCTCGACTGAGGTCTTTCACATCGGGCTCTATAGAGAAAGGAAGCCATAAAACGCAGGCCGAGGTCTGGACGCGGAAAAAGAAAAAGGGGCAAGTCTCATAACCTGGTATAGGGGACGTGAACTCCGGGGAAAGTCGCCTTTTCGAGGGAGCGGCCGCCATCTACGGAGGACGTGGCGTCCTCGGTCAGCGAATGGCACATTTAACGGCAAGAGGCGCGCGCGCAAGGAGGATAAAACCGTGACCTTATCAACGCCCATCCAAGAAATCAAAAAGAAGTCTCCAGTCAGTCAATTTGGGGGGGGACAGGTCTTTTTTTTCCCCCCGAAGCGGCGCGGGTTAGTCGCCAGCGTGGAATCGAGACAATAGGCTTTTGTCGTAAAGGAATGACGGCATCATGCCGCAGGACAAAACACTGCGAAGAGTTACTCAATTGACAACGAGGTCTCACGGAATTCGGGAGTGAGGAAAGCCGACCCCCCGATTTGTCAGATAAGAACGCGGCGAAGAACCGAGCGGATCATCGCCTCAGAAAAAAGGACCCTATCTCTCGGAGCTCGAAGAGGGGGGGTAATCAGGCGAGAGGGGGGGGGTAAAGGCTCTGTCATCACTAAAAGGACGACCGAAAGGTGAAAACCTCATCTGTTTGCAATCTACGTAGTATGGAGGCGGACACACGAGGGTGGAAAGTCTGGATTGACTGGGGATTCAATTGGGGTATCTGATCCGAAGAAAAAAAAAGGGGTCTAACAGACAAATACAGCATCAATCTCCTACGTTCACGCAGAATTGAATGGAAAGAAAAACAATTTAATGGAAGGGCGGGACCTGCCGCTGGATAGAGGGGGTTTCAGGGGTCCCGTCGCTGGCGGCTAAAGGTCTTACGTTAACCACTTTGTTCTACCTGATACGACGTCTCCAAGGTCACGCCTCGCGAGCTGCGAGGAAGGACCTGGACATAGGATAACGTCCCAAGATAACCTTTTACGCCTAAAAAGATCCCCAAGAAAGCGGGTGCACCTTCTTTCCCTTTCGCTGGTTTTTCTCTATGGGCGGGGTCTACCGACTTTACTAGAAAACTTCGAAGGCTTGATAGAGGGAAGTTCTGCCGAGTCCTGGACAGACGAGCCGGGGGGGGGGGGGAGACTCAAGGAAAAGTGGATCCACACGAGAACTGCTTTGGGCCGCAGGAGGAAACCTATCATATTACAAGGATCTCTTGAAAAGAACTGAGGAGAGGGACTTCCACCATTTACCAAAGGAGCAGGGACTCTACGGAAGAGGCCAAGCATGGGACATAGTGCAGGATCATCTAAGAGTGGAGAGAAAGGAGAACGTCCCGTCACCCCATCCAGGGAGAGAGCTCTAAGGAAGGACGTTACGCCAGCTTGAAGGAACGGGCAGTAATTACCGCATTCAGTCGACGGAGATTTACGAAGGTCGTGACGAGTTCTAAGAAATATTACTCGAGCGAGGACGAAAAATCTCAGTAAGAACTTCTATACGAAAAGCGCTGAGACTGCGATGGCAAAAGGTGTACAAAAAGAACTACGGGCGGAGACAGGGGGCGCCACCCCAAGAGGACAGCTCGGATCTTCAGTCCGCGAAGGGGGGCAGAGGAGCGGCAACCAGGGGAAAAACTCTGGCTCAAACGGCGGCCAGCTTCTATCACTAAGGGAACAGAAAACAAGAAAGAGAGAGTAACCTCAACGCGATGCTACTCCGAGGGGAAATCTCTTTATCGAGAACGGACTAGAAGCTGCAGACCGGACTGAAAGACTTAAGGCGAAGCCCCAAGCAGGATATTTCCCGATCTGGATCTCTGAAGAGGTTGCCTACGAGTTAATGCGGCCCGCGCGATCTGTCACTCGGACGTGCACAGCTTGTTGGGATGAACAGCTCCTTCAAAGGGAGGGTGCTGCCGGGAGAGGATCCTTCAAGAAAATTATTAAGAAGGCTTCCTTAATTTTGGAGGTGCGCCTGCCGAACGTGGGGGTGCAAAGCTTCAAACGTAAAATTGAAAAGAACCGAAACCCCTTTGGTAGAGGGGGGTTCCGAAGATGGCCGTGATGCAAATCGGGGGCGGCGGAAAGACACACGCAAAAAAACGTGCCAGCTACTCCGGGTCTGGTGCGCGCACAGACCCCAACCCGGCCTTAAACCGACGAGTGTATGGGCTTATTGAGAGGACTAGGTCAAGGTAGGGAAATTCTATAAAAGGAAAAAAATCCGTAAGAGCCGCTCTCGGCTCCTGCTCATCAGGTAGATTATTCAGAGGCAGAGAATAGATCGGACTTGCGGGATGTTTCCTTTAAACTCTCCAGTCGGCATCTACTCCGCCTTCACGTCAGAGCCTGTTAAATGAAAACATCGTCCATACGATCATTACCTCTAGGTGATGTACTTAGGCCTAGAAAGGGTCAGACGCGACTGCACGATCTCTCTTAGGGAAGTCGGTCGCAGAAACCATCGTCTCCATCAGGATCGCCACCGATCGACTAATTTCTCAGGCGGACTCTCTCCACCTGGTGAGCGCGCGTATAAAGTTCAAGCAAAGGGAGGGGACGCGTCCGAGGGACCCCTTACCAGCATTTCCTATGACAAGAAAAAACAAAAGGGAGAGGAAGAGAGATATGTACATTAAGAAACAGAAGATTAGAAACGGAAGAGTCTTCCCATTCCTAGACGGGGAGAAGGAAGGAGAAGAGCACGTCTTCTGGGGAGAACGGGGATGGGGGGAGAGAGAGATTGGGGGAGAACTAGTACAGAATATGGAGGTAGCGTCTTCGAAATTGAGGGCCTAAAAAAATACAGCCACTCTCCTGAAACGTAGACTCTTGTTTAGAAGGGGGTGGAGCATTTTTACGAGGCGTAGATGATGAGCGCCGGGAGAGGAAAAGAGCCAACGGAAGGATCTAAGGCTGCGAGAATCATCTCGCAGCGCGTGCGCAAAAAGAGCGGAGACAAAATAGCGAAAATATTAAAAAGAATTTCGCGAAGGAGGACTTGTACGACAAGCCAAGCTCTATTTTTATGCCAGGGGGGGGAGTAATGAAAAAAGAAAAGGATTCTCTAGCGGTACACGGGTTCTGGGAGAATTGCCGATGTTACGGGCAAGAAAGAGCGGCAGGCACCACCCCAGGAATAGGGGTATTTCTAGAATTTGATCTGGAAGCTGCAAAAGACGGAGTGTCAGCAAAAAGCTAAAACGCAAAAAAAGCTTTAATTCATCTCTTGACGGCTCGTCTGACCTTCATCAAGAAACGAAGCTGCCTGGGAGAATCAGGAATTGGGCAGTTGTCCGCGACAGGAGTAGGGGAGCCGATGAAAGGGAGACCCCTCCCGCCCTAAGAGTGTAAGAGGTCGGACGGTTGGGTCCGCTGAAGGCGTTAATGTCTTCCTTGAGAAAAGGAGGCAAATATAGACCGTCTGATCCATCTTTGCAAAAATCTCCTATGGTCGGGGGAGGAGAGTGGATTTACTCGCGGGGGGTCCTTGTGAGCTGGCGAGGGCGGATCGGCGCCGATCGCCAGAGTTGGTCCCTTTGGGAAGGAGCTGACATCTAATGGAACTTGCTGCCAAATACGGGAAGTGAATTGGGCTGGCGAAAGGGGAACGGGCACAAATTGACGAAATTACCCTGGAAAAGGGCACTACACGCGAGGGGGGAGGGTCTAAGGAAATTTATGCTAGCTTCAGCGTCAGGGGGGGACGGGGATGCGCCGGCGGATCTCAGGTCGTCTTGTAAACGTCGACGGCCGGCCGTTTAACTAGAGGACGCGGCCGTTCCAGAAGTGGGACGTAACCACCGGCCGAGCCAGACATCTCCTCGCACGGGGAGGATGGGAGAAGTGTAAAAAGTCAAGCTTTCCAAATCGGAAAAGAGTCTCCTTGGGGCATGCTCAAACAGGTTCGAAACTGAGGCCGCTGGGAAAATACGGGTTTGGCCAGGAAAAAAAAAGAGAAAGCCGCGTTCTTCAAGATATCTTTTGGTAATATGATAGCGGGGTATCAGATGGAGGAACGCGAGGGACTTGCAGGGGGGGGGAATCCGACCGTCTCCCAAGGGAGAAAAATTTTGGTCCATGCGACGTCCTTCATTTCGTAATTCGACTGGCAAACGTCTCGACGTATCGAAAAGTGGAGGGCTCGACCATAGGAATCACGCTTGAAATGGAAGGCCGTGAGCGGGGCGGGAGTGTAGTGTGCCAACGCGCTGAGGTAAGGGGGCTTCAGAAGGCTTTTACGTGATCACGCCGGGATGCGCCTGGTTCAGCCGAAAAAAGAAAACGCGAAAATAGGCGATTGGGGGGGGCCCCTGGCAACGGGGAACGTCACGTACGAGGCGCGCAGGCAGAGAACGGGCCCCCGCCCTGACTCCAGCACCCCCGCCCACCGGTGGGGCAGCTGCTGCGATGGTACAAGTGTGTTTTTCCATGCCGGGTTGTCCTCATCGGCGGAAGTCCTTGACACCAAAAACGGAAAATCTTTTGCTGACAATAGGCCTTGGGAAAGGCGGTGAAAAAGGAATCATTCAGGAAAAAAAGCGGTTAGAAGAGAGCATCGAGTTGTCATCAGGAAGAGGCGATGCGAGACTCCCCCGGGGAGGACTCAAGCGCGGACCCCTCTGCTATATCATAGCGAGCAACCACGTATTGAGGAGGAAAAGGAGTTATCGGGAGTTTGTGGCCGCTCGGGTAAGAAAAAAAGGGGTTTAGGCTCGTGGGGCAGAACCTACCCGAAGAGAACGACAAACACCCATCACGCTTTGGGAAGCCGTTCGGCGGCGAAACGGACTTGGGGGGAAGCTCATGAAGATGAATGTTGGGGGGGGGGGAGCTAGCACTCTACAAAGACTATTTTCGGCAACAGATTCAAGACTGCGAAGACGGCCCGCCGTAGGCTAATTAGTGAAAAACCTAAAATGCAAACTTTTCATTTAGAAGGGCGAGAAATGGTGGCTTGGGGCTCTACGTACTCTCATGGGGGATCGCGCGCCGGAACGGGGACGAACTCAACAAGTGGTGAATGAGCCGACAGGACGCCAAGGGTCGATCTCGGTATCTTGAGGAGAAGAACTCATTCCTAGTTAAGGTAAGATCACCATTATGGAAGAAAGGACCTCTTCGCAAGCTCCACAAAAACAAAAGAAAAAAAAAAAAGGCGCAGAGGTCGGGGTACCGGAGGGTTCTCTTTGAGAGACCCTCTGGCCGATACGCGATGCAAGGGGGGGGAGATCTTAGCCGCTAATCCTCCGAAGAAAACTCTGCCCAGTGGCACATTTGGATTGGACCTACGGAGGGCCGCACGGGGATAACAACGAAAATCTATGACCCGAAGGAGATTAAAGAAGCGCGGACTCGGGAAGAAAAACAAATGGGCACCATGCGACATGTCTCACGTTTGAAGAGGGTTCACGAAAAATCGGCGAAGCAGGGGAGAGGGAGGGGGACCTGGACAACTTTCTAGATACATCCTAGGGCGACGGAGGAGAAAGCAACAAGGGGATTACGCCATCTTAACGTCGCACCGTACCGAGATACCCTGCGTGGGGAGGGACGTCTTCAGGGGAAAACGAAGGGAGCTGGTCACGCGCACCGCCTGAAAGACCCTGACAGAAAGAAGCTAGATATCGCATTGACGAGCTAGAAAGAAAAAAAGGCAGCAATGATCTCCGAGGGGCAGCTGGTACGTCGAGACCGTCGTGCAGGGATTCGGAGCCATTACTTCCCAACTAAGCGTGAAGGAAAAGTTGGAACATTCCCTTCGAAGGACGGAAGTGCAGAAAAATCAGCGATCGGCGCCATTTCGCTCAACCGGGGGAACAAAAAAGCAAACGGGCGCCGAGTACGCACTTATGTCTAAGAGGGAGATGTTCCCTCGACGGATCGAGACGGTCTTATATGCAGAATGGGCAACTAAAGTTAATTCAGCGGACCCAACACGAAAGAAGGCACACCTGGATGGCGGGAGGCAGATTTTGGACCTTCGGAGAGGCGGCCCGCGCGATCTTGGACGAGCGGACAATGCACCGCAAAAACGCGCGAACCAGGGTAACGCCTTCCGGGCGGAAAGTACTAAAGTTGAGAGGCGTCAATAGTATCCCGGAGCCAGTATAGTTGCACGGACTCCTCCTTGGTGGGGGGCCACAAGGCAGAACGAATGCCCAGACCAAACAACAAAACTTGATTGGGTGATGGGCACGGCCGATTGCGTTAGGTAAACCATAAAAGAGGAAAAGGAACAGACGACCTTGCCGGGGTCTCGAAGAAGGGGTCTTTTTAGCATGGAGCGCAGAAAAACCTGACTCCCCTCGGAGCGGAGGTCGGAGCGTTGAAAAGGCGCAAGGAGAAACAAACAGCTCTAGCCTGTTAAGGGAGAGAGAGCCTCTCCCGGAATAGGAAGCGAGGGGCGCGAGCCGTCGATCGGGATGCAAAAACCGCGCGCGAAAAGTTGGCGATTTCAAGCTCAAAAAAACGAGATGAAATCATCACGCCTTCACCGTCTATCCTGGAGGCGCACCGACAACATCTTCAAGAGAAGGGGCAAGAGCGGCGTTAGGAGTTCGGGAGGAATCGCAAGGTTCGGACGATCAAGAAAAACAGATCATTTCTTAGGGAAGGAGGGAGAACTCTCTCTTCTGCACATGAGCGCAACCACGCCGAGGGGGGGAGAGGAGTCCTCTGCTCCTCGCGCTTCCTGGCTCGCCGTACCAATGTTTGGAAAAAAAAATCGCGAGTCTGGTGGTAACCCGGGAAGAAAGGGAAAGAGAGGAACCACACCTGAGGAGGAGGAAAAGAGATATAGACATGGGAAAGGGTGAAAGCATCGAATCAGCATCAGCAGGAAGGTACTCAGCGATAAAAAGGGCGAGGGATCCTCTTACGCGGTGGCGACGATGGGGGGAATCTAGTGGTTTGCCGACCGCACGCCAAGAGGAGATTTTTCATTAGAGTCGAAATTGTCAGAGGCAGACGAACCTCGACGACTAAAAGGCCATCGTAAGGACCTTTGGGAAGAAAGGCGCAATCCTTATAGAAGGGAAGGCGGCGTAGATGATAGAAGCGGCGAGGAAAGAACGCCAACGTGCAACGAAAGGGCTCAAGCGGAATATCTCGGGAATTATTCCGGGCAGCGGGACGAACGGAGAGCCAGGTAAACGGTGCCCAAGGAAGCTTCGAATGGCGCGAGGGGGAAGAAACTAACCTCTCGAAGTTTCTTAAAGGGTGGGCTGCGTCAAAACCAAAAGCCTGGCTTCGCTAGCTGGGCACGTTGCGGGGGGGTATTCGCCGATGACATCACGCAACTTCGAAAAAAAAATACCTCTACCGGGGGGAGGGGCTCGATTGGTATTCGGGGGAGGTCAAGCCGACGGAAGCTTCGAACGAAGCCACTTAAACGGCACAAACGGTAGAAAAAAAAGAAGAGTGACGGGATCATCGACCGGAAGATCCCTACTGGAGATGGTAAAATGCGAAATGTCCGGGCAGGGACGCAGGGAGAGGCGGCCTCGAGTAAAATTCTCAACCCAGGATGTCCGGGGGAGAAAAAATCATAGAAAATAGGCGGCGTGGGGGCAGAACCTTTACAGTCTTCCTGAGACCGGTTCATATCTAAATCGACGAATCCAGCAGCGGGAACCATAAGCCGGAATGCTAATCATCATTGCTGACGGAGGAGAATTTCCTTTTCAGTGATGGCCGTGGATAGAACGGGCTATAGTCCGAACTTTCACTTGGTGCATCTAAGCCAGGAAAGCTCAGAACGGCAAATGACTCCGGGGTACTATGACCTTTTTCGTCAGCCCTTGTCCTCCAAGGAAGCCAGGGGGAAAGCTTCCATAGACATAAAGAAGGGGTTAGTAAGATGCTATCGCAAAAGACCAAAGCAATTAAACGTCATGAGGGAGTGTATAGGATCAGGCGTACGTAATCCTTCGTACATGTTAAGGCGACGACGCGCAGACCAATCTGTTGAAAGTCGAAAGAGCTTGGCGTAGGGCTAACCTGGAAAAGAGAGGGAGCAGCAGCGCCTCGCCGAGGATTCTCCTTTCTGGGGAGAAGACGAAATTATCTTCAGGAATGGTTCCTGCATTAACTTACTTCTCGGAATCGCAAGGGAATGCGAGTTGCCGGCAACTCGACGACGTCAGGCAAAAAGAGAAGTGGGAAGGGAAGGGAGAGTGCGGCACAGTAGGTAATTGGGCCGTTGTGGGTATCACGATTGAGGCTCCAAAAATCGATGTTGTTCCAGTAAAAAGGAGGAGCAGAAGCCGGCCTCGAAGTATCCAAGGAGGGGACACGGGCCCGGGAAGAAGTCAGCGTCTAACCTCGCAGGGGGTTAAGAAAAGACCAGGTGAGATTGAACGGGGGAAAGGGGGAACTTTTACGATTGCCTTACTCTCGCGGGAATAGCGTCACGTCGCGGCGTTGCTCAATTGAGCAAAGCACGTCATCGTCCTGCGCCAAAATGCGGCCCCGGACCACGAATCAAATCCAAAATGAGCACCAAGGCGGCGCGCATCCATGCAAAGGGGGGGGCCAGTTCGGGTTTTCTACCCTCGAGAGGGAAGGCTCGACCACGTTAATGGGGTTGGGCCACAATAGGCTTTGCAGGGCTCAAAAAAATTGAAATAGTCAAGCTGCCGCGCAAAAGGGGTCCGCGGCCGCAAGAAAGAAGAAGAAAAAAAGAGGGTCATCGTCGGATATGGTTTAAGGACCGAGACCCCACCATTTCTACTGATCACGAGGGACCCAGTTACGAATC
>Ga0179593_1556895_pt1 | contig 10282 bp, 10 predicted proteins | sample CZODoug2_1_08_16_FD_185931 | JGI IMG/M metagenome (GOLD analysis project Ga0179593, IMG submission 185931) | Vadose zone soil fungal communities from Angelo Coast Range Reserve, California, USA - CZODoug2_1_08_16fungal (PacBio error correction) | ecosystem: Environmental > Terrestrial > Soil >...
GGGAGGGGGTACTGCAGGGTACATCTCACAAGAAAAAATGATAGTCAGCTGAAAAGACTGTCCTATTACTCTATTGCAACTATAGTACTTGTAAAGGGATTGAGTTGTCAATGTTTTTGACATGTTTGTTGGGACGGGGGCAGCACCTATCGGGAACAACCCAAAGGTTACCAAAGGGTCTCTACTTCCCGAAGGAAGTCGTCTAGAAATGAACGATTGATCAACAATGGCTCAAGTAAATTTGCTGAAAAAAAAGGCACCGCCACACTAAGTGGCGCCTCGGGCTCGCTTGGGGAATGTTTTCTAAGGGGGGGACTGCCAGGGCAATTCGGATGGGCGACGGATTTGAGACCAAATTCAGGGGAGGCAACAGCTTCATGCCTCACAGAGCGCAAAGTCATCTAGCAGACGGCCGTTAAGATCATGTCTCACATTCTGGAAAGGCAAACACGTCGTCTCCTATGCAGAAAAGGGAGAAAAGGCTGGAACCGTTCTAGGGGGAATGAAGGAAGTACTATACTTTGAAAGAAACGAGACATATGATTTGTGAATGAGCAGTAGCATGATGAGTCGGGAAACAGAGGAGGGGGACAGGCATATATCTCTTTTGGAAGGAGAGTATATGTAGTTAAAAGGGGGCAAAGGGGAGGAGAATCTCCTTGGAGGTGCTAGATTGAGAGACAAAACTTCCGGGGACGAGGGACGAACCAGAAGCGCGGTGTCAGAAGAAGGAAAAAATTGAAAATAGGCGGGGGACAGGGGTAGAAAATCGTGTCAGGTACTGATCACTAAAAATGGTCTGGAAAGGGGAGGGGAAAGAAAGATTTCAGCGGCGAGGCCATAAGAAAACTTCAGGACACTATACATCAAGACTAGAGGAGGGCGGGACCGAGTTGGGGGCTGAAAAAAGGGGAAGATCCAGTCAAGAGGAGGGTGAGTGCAAGACTGAATAGTCTGGGGGAGGCACTAGAGTGAAGGCTAATCAAAAAAGAAATAAAAGCACTCCAAAACGAAGATGACTCATGAGGGAATGAAAAGTGGCGGGGGCAGGAAAAGGGAAGAGAAAAAAACTACCAGATTGAGATGAGGGAGCAGCATCAGGGCGGAAGCAAACGAGAAAGGCAGACCATAGAGAAATCATATAATGGAAGCTGTACCTGCTGGGCAGGATATGAGATAAAGAAATGAAGGCAGAAGAGTGTCGGAGGGAGAAAAAAAAAGTCGAGAGGAGGGGCTCAGGGGGGGGGGGGGGGTGTGAGCAGAAGAGAAGTTTCAAGGCCGTCTAAGAAAAAAAGGGGAATGGGAGTCAGGTGACTCTGACAGACATCCCAAAACAAAGGGGCAACCTTCAGGGAGAGGAATGACACTCAGGGGGAGGTGGGATATCAAAAAATATACAACTAGGTTCCAAAGATGGGGCCATTATTCAAGAAAAGGAGTAACCTATTAAAACAAAAGACCCAATATCCTTGAAGGGGAGTCCTGAGAATAGCTCAAAGGAATCAACTAAAGATTGAAAAAAGAAAACCAAGGGGTGTTGGGGGGGGGTGTTTGGGAGAAGTCGCGCCAAGAAAGAAGCAAAAGGACTAACCGGAAGCAGAGGTCTGGAAGCGGTGGAGACCTTGAAGGGGGGGATCCTATTCCTCTAAAAAAAACCCTCAAGGGGGGGGGGGGGGGGGGGGAAGAAGCGCCCTAAAAACGCATCGAGAGGGTGGCTAGGGAGGAAGCTCTGGACTCCAGCCGATAGCAAAAAAGAACTGGTACGAAAAAAAGGCATAAAGGGAAAGGCATTGAGATCCAACACCAGTAAATAACGAAAGCCTGAGCAACTGACTAAAAGAAGCTGGATTCGTCAGGTAGACTAGCGTGCCAGGGGGGTCTGGGGGGGGGAGAATGTAAAAGGGACGATCGCTCCGAAGCTGCATGTAATCCGATGAAGGCCAAAAAGGGAAGGGAACAGAAGACGCACTAAAGAAGAAAAAGTCCGAAAGAGTCGTCCACGCCCCTGGGGGGAAATCACCTTGAAGGAACAGTAAAATTCTCACATAGGGGAATCGACCAGAGAGAGGGAAAAAAGGGCCATCAATACATTAGGAAAAAAAAAAAAAAAGGAGACATAACTTCTGGGGGGGGAGGATACGCACCGCCGAAAAAAAGGGATACTCATGGAAGATCTTAGAAAAAAAATACTAAGGGGGCTTCCTGAAAATATGCAAGGGAGAAGTTCTGCGGATCGTTTTTGGGGGGGGAAAAGGGGGGACGTCCAAAAGAAAAGGGCCCACTCTCAAAAGGGGAGGCTCCCGAGGGGGAGGAAGGCCAGAACCAGAAAAAGAGGGGGCCCTTATCAAGGAGGGGAGGGAGAGAATCCCCAAAAGTAACTAAAAAAAACCAAAGAAGATCTGTCTGGGGGGGCTAGAAAGACTAGCCAAGAGTACAGGGGAAAGTTGAGAAATCAAACATCCTGGGTTAAAGGGAGGGGGGGGAATTGGGTAGGGGAGTTCACAAACCGACTCGAAAAAGGTGTTTTCATAAAGAAGACAGGTTGAATTTATGCCAAAAAAAAAAAAAACCCTGGGGGGGGCTGGTACTGAGACCCGACGAAGCTGCAATCCGAAAAAGGGGAACAGTATCCACTTCAACAACAAGAAATCCAGCCGTGAAAGAAAAAACTCGAGCCATAGGGGGGAAAAAGGTCAAAAAAAAAAAATAGAAAGCGTCATTAGGGATCTTAGGACAAAAAGTACTGAAATACCTATCGAGCGAAGTATCCAACTCAGGGGGGAAGGGAGAGAAGTGGGGAATTAAACACTTCTCCTCTAAGTAAAAAAATTGGAAAAAAATTAAAGTAGGGAAGAAAAGGGGACCAACGGGGCACGGGAAATGGTTAATCGAGTCCTGCACAAAGTCTAGGGGCCTTTGAAAAAAAGGGACATTCTGCAACAAGGGAAAAAAGTCGATGAAGAGGAGACCGTCAAAGGGAACCCGCGGTTTGGAGACTTAGTCATAAGGGACAGCTCTTCAAAAATCTAAGGGGGAACGTTGGGGGGGGGGAATAGAACAACTCAACTGGGGAAAAATATAATCTCACACAAGGGAAAGGCAAAAGGGACTCAAAAAGGGCAACAAGAAAAAAGTCTTGAGGGGGAAAAAACGACCGTTAGCCTATGAAAAAGAGAAAAAGAAAGCTCGGATCCTTTCGGAAGGGTACTCAGAGAAGCAGACGATTTTGTGGAAACAAGAAAAGACTCTCTCAAGGAGGAAGAAAAACGTCGTGCAGTATCAACTCCTCAGTGAAAAATAAGCTGGGGGGGGACAAAGCCCAAAGGACGTTTGGAAAGGACAAGTACTCTGAATCGAAAGTCGGCAATCTCATTAAGGGGGCAAAAAGTGAGAAACCGGGGGGAGCCAGCCAACGAGAGTTAAAAAAAACCTGGAACGTTTAAAAAAAAAAAAAAAAAGCGTCTCCCACGGGCTGGAGAAATTGAGAGGAATCAACAGAACACTTGTAAAAAAGGGGAAGAGGAACGAACCAATGATAAAATTCGCCTGACAGTTTTAGAAGGTCAGGGGCGCGCCGAAAAAGTCAAAGCGGGGGAAAAAAGCCAAGAGCTGCCTACCGAGAAAATCACTCACCTCTAGGGAACTGACAGGTATCTACTATAGAAAAAAACGGAAAAAAAAGCAAAAGGGGTATCACTCACACACAAAAGGGGGGGAACAGAGGTTCGGCGTTATCTGGAGGGAAAGATATGGTTTGGTGGGGAGTTCTCTGCTATCGGGTAAACGGATTCACGGGGGAAGTCGAGAGAACCCAGTCTCAATCAAAAGAAAAAAATGAAAAACCAAAAGGGAAAATCGCGGCTAGAGGGGGGCTACGAGATCCATGATGTTTCAGCCTACTCAACAACCGAGGAACCGCGAACACAAAAAAAAAACGTGCCGGGGTCCGCCTGGAAAAAAGAACCATACGTAAAGGGTCTGAAAAAGTTTTGACAAGACAAAACGCACGAAAAAGATCAGCACAAAAAAGTCACACGATGGGACTTCCCCCTAAAACCGATGGACGATATGGGACTCACGAGGAGAGCAAAACGAGGAAGAAATCAGGGGGAATGTCATCGAGAAGAAAAAAGGCGAAGACAAAACCAAAAAAAAACCCCAAAAAAACGGGAAGGGGCCTTCACTGTCGCAAAAGAAGGCATGCTGATTGGGAGGGGACTTTTTTAACGCTGGGGGGGCACGAGGGGGCAAAAACTGGAGAAACGAAAGGAGGGGAGAAACAGCAAATTGTCAGGCCGCAGTAAAAGGTTCGAGGGCCAAGCTAACAGGGACTAAAAAAGAATGTCAAAGTCAAGGGTATTCATCATTTAGGAAACACAGGAAAAACTAAGGGGTATCACACCCCAAAAAAAAAAAGCAGACAAAAAAAGAAAAAACAAAAAAAAAAAAAAAAAAAAAAAAAAAAAAAAAAAAAAAAAAAAAAAGAAAAAAAAAAACAGTCACGCAAAGCGCCGGGTCTCAGGGGTGGGTAAAGTACTTTCTTCGGGAGACGGTTTTCGGGAAAACTTCGAGAACTCACAGGGGTCACAAGGTCCGAGGAGATGTCAAGAGGCCGGTAGTCGACTGTATCTCAGGCCAAGCAGGACCACTGAGGAATGTGGAAAAAATTGAGGACTTTCAAGGAAGGACGTAAAAAGGGGAGTAAGCAAAAAAAAAAAAAAATCAACGCGCAAAAACACAGGAAGGACATGTGAGGGGACAAAAAGGCCTCGGGGCAATCAAAACATCAATCAAACCAGTACAGCACTTTACTGACTCGCCGAAGATGGAGTAGGGCCACATTTGACGAAATTAGGCGAAAAAAGGGAGTCTAGAGAAAAAAGAAAGGATCTCTTTCGAAGCCCGCGAATCGTAGAGCCTCGAAAGTAAGCATCATATAAAGGGGGGTTGTTTAAAAAAAAAAAAAAAAAAAAATACATAATTGTGTGTATCATCTAAGCAGAAAATATTTCAGGACGGGGGGCCTACAAGTGAAACAGTAACAGGTATTTTCCGACCTAAAAAGAAGGGAGGTCCGGGGGCCACTATCGTGCCCACGGAAAGTCGGAAAGTTAGGAACAAAAAGGGTCAAACCAGAACACACACGGATAGCGGGGCCGAGTGGGGGGAAAGGCCCTAAAAAAAAACTGATTTCTCAAAAAAAATCTGAAAAGCTGGGAAAAAAAGGTTCGTCAACTTGGCCACCGACAAAAAGAGCCACGGCTACCCTAAAAACAAAAATTCGAAGAAAAAATCAAAAGGACGAATCTTGTCTCGCCCCATAACCTAAGAGGAATCGCGTAAAGGATCTCAAGGAAATCGAGAAAAAAGAGGGGAAAGGATTATAGTCTTCTCAACATCACCAAAACAAAAGTTCGGTGGCCTTAGAAAAAAGGTTCTTGAAGAAAGACGGAAAACCAAAAAAAACAAAAGGATTGAAGGCAGTGTGGGCAGGAGGTCGGGAACGGGGTATCATAGAAACTTGCTAGGTTTCAGGGAAAAATATGTAGAGATTTTGAAAGACACCTAAAAAAAAAGAGATAAAAACACCGAAGGGGGAGATTTATGCAGGTTGGTAAAATGCGGAGGTATGCAGGGTTTGTTTGTTTGGGAGAAAAAAGCAACCGCAGTACCATCCCCTACGGGAACCCAGGGATGAAACATATCAAGAATAAATTTAGGAAACAGACCCAAAAAGGGGCCGCAAAAGGGGGGCTGGGCAACGCTGGAACGCGCAAAACTGTATAGGGGGGGATCACAGACGGATCGCGAAAGTTGTCACTCAGGCCACCACGCGAAAAAATGGGAAGGGAGGAAAACTCACTTCAGAAAACAACAACGGGTAAAAGAGAGAGAAAAATAGCAAAAAGAGTGGAAAGGGAGCTGCAAAAAAAAAAAAAAATTGTCTAATCAGAAAAAGGTTAAGACCGCAAGAAGGTAACGAAAAGGGACGTTTGAAAGAAAAAAAAAAAAACGCCCATCGCGCTAAAATGTGGGAAAAAAAACCAACAACAAACGCACCGGAGTCTGGAAGGGGGGATGAAAGGAAGCTGAGGGGGGATAAAGATAGGGACATTCGATGCGGAGAGTAGTGTTGTAATGTGGGAAAAGTGTCGGGCATCAAGAGAGAAAACAGGAAAAAAAGGACGTATTTCGGGGCAATTGGGGGGGGGAGGAGATATGAAAAAAAGTCGGACGCACCGGGCGGGGGGGGGGATAGCCTGTTTCGGAAAAGAAAAAAAGGAAACATGGGGGATATAAAACTGGCTCGTAAAAAAAAATGGCAGATTTCCAGACCAGTCTAAGGGGGAACAAAAAGGGGAGGCATCTGCAATGCTTGCACCTTTCTAGAAGACTCCCAGAAGAGGACCAGGGGGGGTCAGGATGGGAAAAAAAAAAAAAAAGACAATAAGGAACCAGCAAAGAGAAAAAGAATCGGGGATGGGTAAAAAACAGGAAAAAACGGGAACCTCTTATTTACAGAGACTAAAAAGAGGTGTCAAACGGGGGATCCTCCCAGAGGGAGTCTCATTCACAAAGGGAAGAAAAGGCCTCGCAAAACATGATGGGGCAAGGAAAATTCGTACGGCGACGAAACTTCAGGAGGGAATGCTGAAAGTGGAGGCCGAAAACAAATAAAAAAAAACGGCAGTGCCCGGGGACGCCCAACTATTAGTGAGGAAGGAGATCGGTGTAGGTGGTCCAGAGCTCGATGCGAAAAAAAAAAACATTGCACAGCCTGAACTGCATGAAACAAAGTGTCAGCATGAAGAGCGGTCAAAGAAAAAACGCTTTCCAGGACTCATGTCGGTTCGCACAGGAAAAAAACTAGTACGATATTGAACAGACGGGGGTCCACCTGTGAAAAACGACGGGGAAAGGGAACCCACTGCAAAAAAAAAGATTAACACGCTCATAGACAAAAGACTTCAATTGAAAAGGAAAGAAAGAAGGAAAGGTCTCCGTTAAAGAGCTAGGGTGTCATCTCGGAGGAAAAATTATACGCAAGGTGATTATCTTTGGGGGAAAAGAGGGAATATGACATGGAATCAAAAGGTAAGGGGGAATCTGTGGTAACTGGGGAATAATGAGGGGAAACATCGCAAAAGGGAGCAGATGCAGTCAGTCGGAGATTTAAGAAGGGGGGGAGGAAGGGTTCTTTCAGGCTTTAAAAGTGGGCTTTAGAGAAGGGTCGACGGATGGAACGCCTGCATGGGGCTGGTGCAAAAAAAAAAAGTATCAGAAATCCTAAGAAAAGGTGTAATTAGTAGACTGTGCTAAAGGAAATCAAATCCGTCCGAAAATGTGAAAAATCATGAGGAAGCCAGGTAATTGGTCGGAAAAGTCAAAAAAAAAAAAAGTGTGGAGGTAACTTCGCGGAGGCAAAATTCAAAAAATAGCTCAGACAGTACTAGTGAGTCAGGGATCCGCAAAAAAATTAAGATGGCACAAGAGGGGATCATCGGGAGAAAAGAAAAAAAAAAGGGGAAAAAAAAGTGACCACAAAAGGGGGAGAATTTTATTGTTAGAAAAACCACAAAAAGTCGGTCAAGGAAAAAAGGGGCACTTTCAAAAAACCCCTCATGCCTGGGAAAGGGGGCACTAAATGGGCTGCATGGCTGAATACGAATCAGACAGGGAAAGAAAAAAAAAAAAAAAAAAAAAAGGCTTTCTAAAAAAAGAAGTCAAGGGGATGCAGAAGATGAACGCCAAAACGGTGGAGGCTGCGAAAATCCGGAGAAAAAAAAAAAATCTGCGGAAAAGAATAGAACCAGCGTCTCTTTGGGGGGAAGGCGCGAAAATCAAGCGTTCCGTGAAGGGGGAAGGGAAAAAAAAAAAAATTGACATAAGTGCCTAAGACATGTCAGGAAGGGAAAATGCCACTTGGGGTCGCAGGGACAAGACTCCATCTATCTAAATCGGCACCCTTCAGAAAAACGGGAAACTTGGGGTGGAAGAAGTTTCCTTAATTCCAATCTAAATCGTATAGTTAAAAAAGGGGGGAAAGGTCTCCCTTCAAAACAGGGAACCCATACTACAGGGAACCCCAGGAGGGGAAACGGTGAGCCCGCCTCAGCTAACAGGCATCGTAAAAGTCGTGGAAAGAAAAAGGGGGGGGTTTCGGGGAAAAACTATTTGTATCAGAGGCTGTTCACATTCAGGTCCCTCTCGGTCTGGGGGGACTGAAAAAAAGTCTCCCTTCAGGGGGAAAAACGTTTCTTCACGGGGGCGCGACCTGTTCTGCCAGAAAAAAAATGTTCACCAAACACTAGGGGGAAAAAAAAATGTTGTACTAAAGAAAAAAACGGGCAAGGTACTCTCCATCAGAAAACTCCATTCACGGGCAAGATAAACATCAAGAAGACATCGAAGGAAGGGTTCAGGAAGGGGGGGGGGGGGGGGAATTCGGGGGACGCCACAACATCCACAGAAGAAGATCTGTTGGTACGAAAAGGGGATCATGGGATAAGGAAAAATCTCAACAAAAATCTCTTTTTAAGGAGAACTGTCGCAGACACGAATCCATTGTGTCTCACGAAGGAAAACTCTTTCGGGAGGGGGGGAGTTTCGTGGAGTTAAGTCAGGAGTATGGAAAAGAAAGTATGCGAGGAAAGAAAAGTGGCCCTCTATTCTTTTGTAAGAATTGTAAAATCAAAAGTGAAACTTGGGAAAAAACGGTGAAGGCTTACTGAAAAAAAGAAACACACCCGTGACGGGGGCCGAAAAAAAAGGGCATGGTAAAACATGTGAATTCCAGGGGGGGGCTTCGGGAGGGTTATTTTTCGTAAACAATGGGAAAAGGGGTGTTTAGGCAAAAAGTTCTATTTTCCACCAACACAAGGGGAAAAGAAGATTCGTCTTGGGAAAAAAGTTCTATTGGGGGGTACTTGGAAAGGGGGGGCACTCAAGATCTCCTTCTTTTTCGTATTACAGGGAGTCTATGAAAAAAAAAATTTAGGAACTTATTTCAAAGATTCTCCAGAGAACCATAAAATTATTTGTCGAGCAGGAAAGGGGAAATCATTTAAGAAAAGGGGCTGTCTTAGTTTTAGCTACCTCCCAGAAGAAAGAGGAAGACTGACAACGGAGAAAGGAAATTCAAGGAGGAAAAAGCATACAAAGGGGGGGGGGGAAGGGGGGAGTAAAAAGTAGATTCAGGGTCTCGGGAAGAAATGGGGGGGACCTTCACAACCTGTAAACTGGGACAAAAAAAATAAAAATTCAAAAAAGGGAGCTCAGACGTTTTCCTCCGGGGGATAAGGATATAGGGTATGTCCGTTGCAGGCAACTCTGGAAGCTGTGCGATTGAGAAAAATACGTTCCCAAGCAGACACAAGTCAGCCTGCTCTATATTCCATAGGAAAAAAGAAGTGATTAGGGGACTCCTTCACAAAAAGGAACAATTGGGGAGATCTGCAAAAAAAAAAAAGGGGGGGTTTTCGGAAATCCCTGAACAAGCTCACACCTCGCGTATCACGAAAGAAGCATCTTTGACTTCACAGGAGAAAAAAGAAAGGTCTCAAAAAGAAATCTTCTATTCGGGGAGATTGGAAAAAAAAAATGACATCCACAACCGTATCTTCTATCATCGGAGGGGAGGAGTGCACTTAAAAATCGCATTTTTGGAAGGAAATATCACAGAAAAAAAAACCATGATGTGAATTTGTGGAAAAAAAAGACGGGTATTCGCGAGCTTTGGACGGAACGCAAAAAAAAAACCGGCTGGACAGCAGAGGGGGGGGAAAAAAAATTCAAAAGGGGAAGGACGGGAAAAAACTCCTTACGAGGGGGGATCGTTCACTGACTCGAAGGACATGGCCGTAAAATCAATGACATAAATCATCCAACAGAGGATAGAGTAGAGGGGAGTGGGGGGGCAGGGGGGTTGTTCGTTTGGATGGGAAAAAAAATAAAGGAGAAAGGGGGGGAATACTTACAGGGGGTGCGTTCTAAGTCTGGGTGGGAATTGGGGCAAAGAAGAACTGAAAAGGTTTGGGGAAAACAAATGAAAAAACCAGGAGAGGGAGACACCGCTGAAGGAGATGTCTCGGGGGGTGAGGTGAGCTCGGACTAAGATCATAACGTTGCAGGAAAAAAAAAAAAAAAAAAAAGGGGCTAATAGAAGAAAAAAAAGGAATACTTGTCCAACATCGATGGGGGAAAGACTTGAGGGAAACGCCAAAAAAACTCCTGCACACTCCCTTCCCCCCAAACGCCCCACAAAGATCCATGTGGGCAGGGG
>Ga0179593_1575706_pt1 | contig 10282 bp, 9 predicted proteins | sample CZODoug2_1_08_16_FD_185931 | JGI IMG/M metagenome (GOLD analysis project Ga0179593, IMG submission 185931) | Vadose zone soil fungal communities from Angelo Coast Range Reserve, California, USA - CZODoug2_1_08_16fungal (PacBio error correction) | ecosystem: Environmental > Terrestrial > Soil >...
CTCTCCTTTTCCTGCGAGGATGATCCCATCGTCTAGTCGTTCTTGGATACTGAAAATTCGAGAAAAATCGTCAGAACCGGAGCCGGTTTGGTACTACGGGCGTCTGAAAAACGGGTTCGGCGACGAAAAATCCGGAAGACCAGCAGGGGAAGAATTACCGGTATCAGCCCTCTAAGCGGGCGCGGAGGTACGAGCAGCTCCATCACAAATCAACCATCATAAAGACCGGCGTGGGGAGGAAGTAATTCAGCTAGAGAAAGGTGAACACACACGAGAGCGCGCCACAGCCGGCTCAGGAAAAGGTTTTGGAACGAAAAAGTGGGGGACGATGTCAGTTAAAGGGGGGGGGGGAGGTAGGGGGAAGGCCCATCACCGGTCTTTCGTCCAACCGGGGGAATGGGCAAGGGGAGGAAACCTATAAGAGACTCGACTGAACCCGACAGCTCAAAAAAAACTGCTACTTGCTGTTGAAGACAGAAAGAAGGAATCTTTGGGCGGAAAAAAATCTCTTCTCCGTGTTCGTCTTGGGAGAGGATGAGATAAATCAGCATGTCAAAAGGTCAAGAGTCACCGGACAGTATTGCGATGGAAAGAAAAAAAAAAAACCGTCTTCTTTCCAAGGTGCGACCCACAGCCAAACCAGCAAAGGAATGCACAAGCGGTCGTGGGCTATGACACTTGTGGGAGAGGAAATCGCTCAAAATCGTCAAGAAGGGGAAAGAGGAAGCGTCCGCCCACTACTTCCCCCGGGCTTCGGAGGAGTCGAAACAAAGGCGCGTGCGATAGATCTCAAAACACCACGGAAAAGAGAGAGAATAGAATCGTGCGCTGGAAGGTAAGACGGTAAAGGAAGAGGGGGGAAGACGCTAGAAGTCACGTGGGATTGGGGACGGGCGTAACGCTTCCTTTGGGGAATGTTAACGAATTTGAAGGAGTCGAGCCAGGATGCGCTATGCCGTGTCATAAGAACCGCTTTGTTTCAAAAAAAGGGGAAGGGGGCTCGGGTGGGGAGAGGTGTCGCCGCGGTCACTGTAATCCGGGGAGCTTATTGCGAAGAGGGTTCACGTTGACCTGGAGAGTAGCTCTGAAAACCTGTGGGAGGCATGGGACTGATGAAAAGGCGACTGAAAAAAAACACAGTCTCAGAGACGTAATTGTCCACCACTATTGCCTAGGGCCTCGATGAGAACACAGTGCCGTCATGATCGGAGGGGGGGGAGGGGAGATTTCGGGGAAAAAAGTGCGCAAAAACGGCTTGGAACTACTGTGACCCGTCTTCCAGAGGGATGCTGTCCCCAAACCTTAAGGGGAAATCACGGAGCGTTAAAAAAATCTCCGTAATGGCGGGGCTGGAGGACGAAGAAGAGGGTGTGTTAAAGTAGGGTTCCGAAGGAAGAATGCCCGTTCAAACCACGCCTGGTACTTGGGGCTTTCGATCGGGTCTCCGTATAATTCGGCTCGTGAGAGTTACCTGCATATCAGGTCGCAAGCCGGTTGGACGATTAAGCGTTCCCGGTAATTCAGGAAAGAAATGCGGGGCTTACGCCGTAGGTCTGGAGAGGAAGGCCGTAACCGGAGCGATTCGTGAAAGGTCATAAAAAAAAAAACAACCTGCTCTAGGGGTTGAATATTAGGGGAAATATCGGGGAAGAATCTTCACGGCAGATTATACAAAGATCTCCTCTTCTCACATCTCCGAAGGGTTATCCTGAAAAAGCTAGTAAACTCAAGGTCGGGGAGAAGGGAATTCTCAATGGGTAGGTCTTAATGAATTGGAGGCCGGGAAAAGGATCAACGTTCGGGGGAGCTCGGTGGGGAGTAGGAGTCGAAAGGTATGTCGGTGATGGATAAACTGTCAGGGCCCACGATCGCGGGGGGGATCGGGTGGCCCCTATGCGTTAACAGGGTGTCTTTCAAAAACGTCGTATAGAAGTCGACAAGAGGCGAATTTCCTTTAAAGTTTTAAGGTCCGGAAGAGAGGAAAAGGTGTGGAAGCAGTCGCGCGTACATTTCTGGGCCAGGTAGAAAAAAAATTGCCGCCGCGCTGTCCCACGGAGGGATTTCGGTGTTCTCTTTTGGGAGGTCCGGAAAACCAGAATAGTGGTGAATTCTCGTAAGGCAGAAAGGAAAAAAAAAACACCTTGCGGAAGGTCCAGGATGAGAGCGGGCCAGAGGCTGCACTGAAATTACTGTTACTGATGCCAAAAAAAAAAAAACAGCGGGGATGCTTTTTCGAGAATTGGGAGAGAAAGGGAAGTTCTTCTGAGTGAGCCAGCAGGTTGGTAATCGGGGAGAGGACCGTTCTGGGCGAGAGGCTCTATCGGAGAGCGGGTAAAGGGGAAAGAACCCTAGACGGATTCACCGAGAAAAGAGACGATTCCTCCTGGAACCAACTCTTTGACTTCTGCGCCAAAGTGCCCAGGACAGAGCGATTTCGGCTTAATGGGGGTGCCGCTACTAGATTTCGAGCGCTAACAGCAGGATGGGGGAACAGAATCGCTCCCACTGCCCATCCCAACCTAATTAAAAACCCTGCTTCACACACGTACCCCATGGGGACGAATAATGTGCGGGGGAGGGGGGTCGTCGCAAACCTTACCATGGAGCCCACAATGCCCTACTCGAAACAACAACAACTTATAAAGAAAGGGTAGGCATTTGGGGGATTTGAAAAGAACTCCAACATCATCTTCATTGGGAACAATGGATCGGGGGGTTACAAGGCAGGGTAAAGAAGGGTATTAGGGGACTCAGAGTCTGTGGGGGGCCGAAACCAATCACTTTTAGGAGCAGAAGAGTCGGGACTAGGCCTTCGCTCACGGTATGTCCACGGGTTTCTACTCAGAAAAGGAAAAGTTGGCGGAAAAGGATCTTTCAAACATGACTCTTTTGATTACGCCCGATTACCCTCCGAAAAGCACCTCGAAATACATCCCTCCAGGAAGGGCTCTCGCCGCTGTTCACACAAGCTCACTCCAAAAAGTACCCGGGGGATTCTAAAAAAGCAAAACGGCCCTGACTCTTGGATGAAGATTTCCCAGCCTTAATTGAAGCGACGAAAACCTAATGAGTAGAAACAATGATTTGCTTGTGCATCAAAGAGGTTGTCCTCCTAGGCCGAAACGGATCAGGGACTTCTCCTCGCAATTCTAGCAACTCTGGCGCAACCCTTGTTGGGCCCGGGGACTTCTTTTCACTGCTCCGTATCCTCTGGGAGACACGCCGAAAAGGGGAGGGCCAGAGACCTCGTTTAAGTCACAGGCAATCACTATCGGAGCCGTACGTATAGAAATCGACGAAATTGTGAAATCCGGCAGAGCGCGGACCAGAAGTCGCGATCTGGGCCAGAGACAAAGAAAAGAATAGCCGGCAGGTCTCGACGCAAGAAAGGAAACAGTTCGATCCTCTGGCTTGTACCCTGCTGCAAAACAGGAAAGAGAGGAGTAATTACTCCGCCTGCATCGAAGATATATCTCGCTACAGGTCTAGAGGGGAGGAAGGGGAAGTACGTTACCGATGCGAATCTGCTATGGAAGAAAGATAGTAGATAACATCCCTTTGAAGCAGTGATCGGCGGTACCTCTTAGAAAGCAAGTTATTCTAGGTACCTTAAAGAGAAGCAGGAGGGACCGGGAAAGGGAATTCGCAGTGGCAGGGGACTCTTCAATCAGGTGACAAAACGGGCGCTTGATTGTAGGGGGTACTCTCCGCGCCATAGAGAAGGGGGAGACGAGGACATTCCCGAGGTTGGTCGAAAAAAATAAGGGGAAGATCCCGAGACTGAACAAACAAGATTCGAGTCGAGACTCCACCGGGAAAAGTACGGTAGTGGAACGGAAAAGAGTGGCCGTGGCTGTAAAGCGGCGCAGGCGGGCCGCACACCTTAGAAAAAACTGTCTGGCAGGAAAGGGAGTGCGCGATGGGGGCACGCGACGTGACCGACATCTCCAAGAAGACGGAAGACTGCGATTGTCAGGTTCGAAAATCTGGGGGGGGCAGCCGAAAAGCGTTTTCGGAAAGGGGGGAAGAGCCTTTGGATCGTCAGCGCTGCTGAAGGTCAGCAGTCAACGGTTGAGACGATCCTCCGAGGGGGGGAACTTGAAATCTATTCGATGGGCATACGAAGATGTCTTTCCACGATTGAAGGGGGTAGGGACACAAAAAGCGTCACGCCCTTCGCCAGATCACCTTAAAAAGGGGGGGGAAAAAAGGAGGCATTACAAGGAACCTCACGGCAAATCGTTATCGAAGCCTTTCAAGGGGGACCATCAAAGGAAGGCACGGTTTCCGCCCAAAAGGAACCTCACCGTGACGTCGAGCGGTCGGCGAGAACGCTTAACGTCAGAGGAAGGAAGTTATGGGGGGAGAAGAAAGGCTCTTCCTTTAATCGGAAGGAAAAGCGCTCTAAGTCCACGGAATAAAATTACGAAGAGTCCTTTACGGGGAAATAAAAGAAGTTGAAGTCGTCAAGAAAAGAAAAGAGGAAGGGGGGCTTGGGGGAACACGGCATCACTGGGGGGCGAGGGTGGTGGAGAATGTTACGAGTTGGGAGTCCCCCTGGTCACATCGGAAAAGACGCGGCCGGATTGCGCCAAGGAGGTAAGGGAAAGTTTCCCTGGAAAACCGGGGGTTTACCAGAAGTGAGGGGGGAAACCGGACGGGGACCCCCGATAACACAACATAGACGGGAAGAAAAACTTCCGCGGCTGACAGTCCAGTAAGATGTATAGGGAGCTTAGCTTTAAGGAGAGAGGTGCTGAAAAAAAGGTGCTGATATTACCTCAATTTCACAAGGAGGAAGTTTGCCGTAATAATTTGAAGAAACCGCCCCCCGTTAAAAGCCACTCTTTCTTTTGCATTTCAACAAAGAAAAGGGGGAAGGGTGGCGGACGTTTGGTTGTGTGGAGGTTCCGGTAGCCTTCGGGGAAAGAAAGTTCAACCTCCGGAAATTCGGGAATGCTTAGATTCGACCGGAGGGGGGCGGAAAAGAAGTCATAAAAGGCGCCTGCCGGAAAGACAGAAAGAGAGACCAGGTAATCTTTCCCAAGAGGAACCTGCTGTGCGTACAGAGATTCAAGAAGGGGTCCGCCGAACCGGGGGGGGGGAAAGATCGCAGAGACAGAAATCATTCTCACAACCGGATCAATGGTGAGAAAGCGAATGGCATATCTCAGGAGGTTCCACGGGAAAGAGACGAGAAAAAAGCGAGTGAGCAGGGAACCATTCGATGGAAAAGGGGGGGGCCTCTTGAGCAAGCTGCTGATGCGGCCCGGGGACAAAATCAACTTGGTAGCTCTAAAAGGGGTGCGTGGTAAGGGAGGAGAAACTGCCTTATGTCAGGGGAGGATGATCGGGCTCAGAAGGGCGTGGCCGCTCCGTCGTGCAGGGGGGTTGGGAAAGGGAATCCGGGGGAAATGGATGCTACATCTGGAAAAAATATTGGGAAGCCCGGTGGGAGGTCGCTTTCAAAGAAAGGGGGCTGCTTTCAGGAAGGAGGCTCGGAGGGGCAGGCCTTGAATGTGAGGCCAACAAACTGGAAGGGTGGGGCGCGGTAGCGTAAAAGGGGGGGGCGCTCAGAGGAAAACTGATAGCTGGAGCTCGGTTCGGATAAGGGGGGAAAAACCGGCAAACCGCCATGAAGGAATGGCATGAAAAAAAGCGCGTATGAATTCTTGTGAGGGGAATGCAGCCACTCGGTAAGGCGGGAGGCTTGGGAGACTCAGGAGGTCCGCCCATGGAAAAAAGGGGATGGAAAAAGGGGGTAATCACGTGAAGGACCTTCCTGGAAGGGGGCGGGTCCTATGATGAGGCTTGTCAGAGTGAGGAAAACAGAGTCATGAAAAATCAAGAAAAAAGGACCCTGGATCGGGGGGGGGGAAGGCGTCGTCCAAGAAGGCAGACCGTGAGAGCAAATATCCTTCGGTAGAATAGCCTCGACTCAGGATTCGACAGACAGCGGGATTTGTGGGGAAATAAGAAGAAAGCCCCTACACTGTCTTTTTACCAGGGAACCAGAAGTCAACCTGGAAACCCAAAAAAATCTACCGGAGGGCGGAAAAGTACAATTGATTAACCTGCAAAAAAGGGAAAACACAACGAGGGGATGGCATGTAATCAAGGGAAGGGGCTAAACCCTCCCTCCGTCGGAAATGTCCTGTGGGAGAACTAGTGGTGTGGGGGACCAGCATGGGAAAAGGGGGTATGGTAAAACTTCTGTAACCCCCCCCAACCCCAAAAAAAAAAAAACCCCACAAACAAAAAACCACAAGAAAGAAAACAAAAACCCCAAAAACCCCCAAAGAAGAACCAAAAAAAAAAAAAAAAACACTCCACAAAAAAAAAAAAAACCCAAAAACAAAAACAACAAACAAAAAAATCCGCTTTTCGCGAAAGAGGCGTCGTAAGGGCGGAAGGACTCAAAAAGGGAATGTGGCAAGAGGGGGAAGGAAAACGATAAGGGAAGGAGAATCGTCCCGGGGAAAAACTATGGGAAGAATCCCTAGGAAAAAGGCCGATCTCGACGCCCTGAAACCCCAGAAAACCGAACCCTTCCCACAAGGGGACAGAAAAAATTTTTGCTACCGGTTCGGGGATCCCAAGCCTAAAAAAACCATGGGCGGGATTCTAGCCCTAAGACCTAAGCGCAATGCCAGTGTCTCAGGAGGGGGAGCCAGTTTGAATCAATTCCGAACAGGGGGAAACACTAGGGGGAAACGGAGAAGCATTCTGCACGAGCACCAGGCCGATTACGGCCTGTAAAAAATCATTCACAGGTAAAAGAGGGAGCTAATGGAATCACCTCAAACGGCCAAAAACATCGGGAGGGCAAATCACTATCTTTCAAGAAACTATTGAATCCAAGTGGTCACGAAGAAGAGGCGCGGTTCCAGAAGCGGATCGTGGGAAAAAATAACAACGACAGAAAAAGGCGCTAGAAGAAACAAATGCCCCCTAGCGATCCAGTGATGGTCAAAAGGGGTTCCCGACCCCGGCGCGGCGATATCGGAAATTGAAACCGGCGAAAGAGAGCAAAGTCGGATCATTTTGGTACGAGAAGGGAGTTACCTATGAAGTCATAGCCAGAAGAGCGCCGTTGGGAGAATGCTACGGGCTCTGCTACGAGAAACAGTAGGGGGACCGGACTTTAGCAAAACGAACGTACGCCACAAAGGGTCATGACAGAGGGGGGTCTGGCCGAACAAGAGGCGGCTTGGCTTGAGGATCGGAGGCCATCACTACTCTCTCGGAAACGCCCGCAAAAAGACCGAAGGGGAATTCATCGAAGGCGAAGGAAAAAGAGGGGAACAACACACTATGGAAACCCTACACGACACGACTATAAGGGGAGATTGTGTCGACAGCAAAGATGTGCGTAAACGGCGGTACGCGTGGGGAAGCACAGGCTGGACGGCAAACTGTCTGGCAGACACAAGAGTTCCCGAAGGAAAAATACCCACATGAGGAAAAAAAGGACTCTTCCGATCATGACGAGAAAGGGGGGCTTTTCTCATCTGGAAAAAAAGGTAAAGCCGGGAAGGTTCGCCTGTGGGGGGGGGTCGCTCCGCTGGAGAGACAACGGGGGAAAAAACCACGCCTTACAGGGAACGGGGGAAGAAGAGCTATGGAATGGCTCAGAAAAAAAAAGAGGTAGAAAGATTGACCGGCGGGAGGAGAAAAAATCGTCACTCCTGCTCCAAAAAACACAGGGGCACCTGGGGAAAAAGCGGGGGGAAGGGAAAATCGGGCCTCGGATCGCAGAAAACCTCAACTGCCACCAAGAAAGAACGGAAGCGTTAAAAAGGCACTCGAGTTTACTGGGGAAGCGAGAAGAAGACCGATTAACGGAGCGGTGCTAGAAAGAAAAAAAGAGGGTCTGAAAGGGAGAAGAGGGGGGAACTGCGCGGCCTTTACTCGGTACTAACAAACTGGGGATGGTGACGGGGGGGGGGGGGAGGAGAAATTCCTTTTACTTGCCATGAGGGAAGTGAAAGGAGTCCCTAAGACGTAAAGACGCCCGCTGTGGGGGAAAATGCAGGCTACTGTGAAGGAAAAGGGTTGGAGAGATTGGGATGGGGGAGGAACAGGTCACATCGTGGAAAATCCGCTGATGGCGCCAGCCGGGACACTTTGAAAGGAAGCCTTTACAGGAGGAAGATGAAAACTTGAAGGGGGGAAAAACCGCGAAAAAACCCTCTAACAAAGAGACGGAAGTGGAAAACCCACGGAAGAAATGCCCGAGTAGACCAGCCAAGGCCCGGCATTATCGGGAAAGAGGGTGAGGGAGAGGTAGGTAGTCTGCGTGCGCAGGCGAGGACCAAAGTCCAGCAGGGCCGGGGGGGGGAAGAAGGGAGGGCCCCCTAAAAGACTTAACGACCTCTTGGAAAAAAAAAAAAAAAATCGACGGATTTAGCAGGAGCGTCAAAGGGGGGTTGTTTTGTTCCAGTGGGAGGGGGCCTAGCTGAATGTCCGGGCGAACAGGGGAAAAGGGCCGCTTAGACCGAAGCGGGATGCCGGGGGGGAAAGAAAAGACGGCCCGTTGAGACCAGGAGGGGAGGAAGTAATGCCCGACATTCCCGACAAATAACTTCAAGGGTCCGCCGAGAAGGGGGGGGGGAAGCTCATATCCCGGGATAGGAAAAACAGGGCAAGGTTCTCTTATCGATTGCCAATGCGCAGGAAAAAAGAACGATCGATCGACTTTGCAGCGCGAAGGAAAATGTAGAATTCAAGTCTGGAGCGATATCGCCGCTTTGCTGTATGGGGCATAAGGGGACCATGTATAAGGGCGCTCTTTTCAGTTGAGGAGGAAGAAAGGCAAGGGGTAGGGGATTATTCATCGGGGGCCCACGACTCAAGCGCCCTGGGAGGGGAAGGGGGAAATTTAACAGTTGCTTAAAGGGGAGGAGGGAGACACTCCATCAAGGAAGGATTCCTTTGACGCCAGGAGCGGGGAGATTTCCTAGGCTCAGAGAGAGGCCGGAAGGGAGGATCACCCATGGATTGAACAGGGAAGGGGTGGGCTCTGGTAGGGTGGAAAATGGGCGCGAATTATAGGGGGGTTCTGAAGGATGGACAGAAAAATTTAAAAACCTCCCCTTACATTAAATGGGGAAAGGGCGCGCGCGAAAGGTATTCGACTGGGGAGAAAAAATCGGTAAGGCGGTTGATATCGTCCTGGGAAGCAAGGGAGAAAGGGACTTCAGAGAGCATCTGTTTGACGTGCTGCTGGGGGGAGGGAGATAAGGGGAAGATCGGCCTGCTGAGAATAATGTCAAAAAGAAAAAAGTCATGCTCTTCAAAGCGACGATTCCTCCAAAAAGTGGTGAAAGGGGACCAAGAAAGTGGACCGTTGGAGATCAGGGTAGGGGAGAGACCGCGCTAACGATTTCTTGCGCTGAAAAAGGGGCGGCCCACAACAAAAAAACCCTCCCATAACCTCTTGTGGGAAAAAGATGGTCACCCACGCGTAGCAAAAAAACGGAGTCAACGTGCGGTGGGGGGGAGGGGAATTACAATTGATTAACAATGCAGAAAACAAAACCAACAAGGGTCATGGGGGGGAAGGGGGGGGGGCGAAACCCTCCTACAGGAGATGAGGATGGACCATTGGTGTATACGCGTGGGGAAAAAGGAGGGTATGGTTGCCGGGGCGCTTCCTTTTTGTTGAAACAAGACTCTGTTTCGCAGAGGGCGCGGAAAGACGGGAAGGGCGCTTCGGAGACGTCATGGGGGAGGAAGAAGGGGGAAAGATCAGGGAGGAAATCTCTGCTTTCTCTGAAGTATCAGAAGCGGGGGAAGGAAGCCCTCTGACCAAAAAGAAGGATCTGTAAAAAAGTCTCTGAACGCCCATCAAAGAAAAAAGTGACCAAGCTGGCTCACGAGGGGGAGACGTTGATTCTCCCAAGCCGATCGAAAAAGGCCGGACCGCGTGGCTTGCAAAAAAAGTAATTGAAAAAAAGCGCCCGAAAGGACAGGGCCTTCCGTGGGAGAGAAAGGGGGGGGGGGGGTGGGGAGGGGGAGATTCAAAGAGGGAAAGGGAGAGCTCCATTAAAAAGGCTCTAGCAACCTTCCTGTTTTCCCTGAACCTGGTCTCCTCCAGTCACGGGAACAAGGTAAAAAGAAAAAAAATTAAGCGCCCCTCCACAACAGGAACAGTGCAAGAACTATCTGGGAGAGTTCGAAGAAACGTTAAGCCCCTGTTCAGGGGCAGCGGAAGGCGCGGAGGGTGGCCAGAAGAAAAGAAAGAAACACATCCGGCAGTTTCGGGCAAGGGACAACTTGC
>Ga0179593_1614578_pt1 | contig 10282 bp, 10 predicted proteins | sample CZODoug2_1_08_16_FD_185931 | JGI IMG/M metagenome (GOLD analysis project Ga0179593, IMG submission 185931) | Vadose zone soil fungal communities from Angelo Coast Range Reserve, California, USA - CZODoug2_1_08_16fungal (PacBio error correction) | ecosystem: Environmental > Terrestrial > Soil >...
AGCCTCGGGTGGACGAAAGTTAACCTTTTTCCTCGCTACGGCACATAGTCTGATCTCTGAGATTGCAAAAAGAAAGAGAAGGAGAGATTCTGTTCTCACGAGGCTGGAAATTGGCCAAGATGTTATCGTCAAAGGAGGCTGGGGGGAAACAGGGAATTTCGATAAGGAGGAGGGGGGGAGGAATAGGGGTTACTCTAAGGCGCTATCGAAAGAGGGCGGAAACTTGGGCTTCAGGCGAAATGCACGAAGATCCGGCTAGAACGGGCACGTGCCGAATCACAACAAGGAGGAGAGAGGTACTTTCACCCTCGTCGGGTCGACAGGTGAACAGGGCATGGGCAATCTCGCCACGTTGGGAAGGGAAAAAATTTCACAACAAGTCGAGAATCTCCGCTCCTGTCATCTGTGGCAGACGGTCCCACTATATCGCCAACCACACGGTGCGCTCCAGCTGAGGGGAGAATCGGAAAAGACTCAAAACTACCGTAGTCGACTAAAAAACGAACGAATCAAAGTACGACACAACACTCTTCGCACGGAGGGGCGTGTGTTTTCCCAGGTAGGTTATGACAAGCGGACGATCGGGTAACACCGGACGGATGCGGAAGAGCCGTGACAACAAAATCCCACGGATCTCAGCAGGAAAATCACGTATAGCTTCCGAATGGAACGAACGGACCAAAAAGAACTGAACTTTTACTCCCTTGGAACGAACCGCAGGGGCAAGAGCGCAGTCATTAATCAAAAATACTCCAAAATGTGGTCAAATTGGTAGTCGCCGGAGTCCAGGAATCAGATCTGAGATTTGTGCGGCCGCTGTAAACCATGAGTGTAAAGATTCATGCCTAAGGCAGCAATCGATGGGGGTGAGGCAAGACTACGTAGAAGGGGAGGTAGGCACGCAAAGGTAGTCCCTTACTTCCGAAGACATGGGGGGCGTGACCGGGAAACAACTTCAGGATGGAAATGAGCCCGCGGACCCGGAGTAAACAGATGGCCTCAGATGCTTGTTTCACCAGGGTAAGATCGGCCGGCCGTGACTTGATGACTGTTGGAAAAGATGCAAAAGGGTCAAGGGCCCATCAGTGGACGGGACGCCCAAAATAAAAAACAAATCCCGTTCTGAAGCGGGGATGGGCTAGGGAAAGAATCTTACTACGTCTACTCCGTCAGAGGAACGCGAATCAAACGGGGAAGGCTGGCAGTGAGCTTCCGGAAAAAAAAAACCTCAAGCCTTAAACCCTGTCATCCTGTCGCGGGGAGGAGACAACTAAGAACTCCCGAAGTCACGAGAATTCGATTAATAGTGATATCTTTGAGGGCGAGCGGTGTCTGCCGATTCAAGAGGTACTCCGGTACGGATGGGATCCGGAAAAATGACAATGCGTCCACGCAGATGCAAGAAAGGGGGTGAGGGTTGCACACTTTTACGGATGCGCATCTAACTGGGGGGAGTAGGGGCGGCCTTCCAGTTACTTCCGGTTAAATCGAAGGAAAGGAAGATAAAGACGTGGGGGTGCCCATCAATAGCGTTCCACCGAGAGGCAAGCACTGCGGGGAGGTCGGGAACAGGATGTTCGCTTACCAAAAAGAAGGAAGCGATAATAGTGAGTGCATCGACTCGATGCGACGGCGGGATTTGGCTTGGGGTAAGCACCACGGGCGGTGGCTACACTCGGCCAATTTTTACAGCAAAACATCGTAAGGGACAAAACCGGAACGTTTGTGTGAATCAGGACACTAACCCAGACCCAGCCCATAGTGATCCTGAAGAGAAATTCCTGACGAGGCGAGGGGGGGGAAGTGGAACGGGTGATGTCTAGGGGGCAGGTCAAGGGGCGTTCCTCGACGCATGGTGGGGGACCGGATCAGGGATCAATGCCACGCCAGCGGAAAGGGGCCTAGGAGGGATTACGACGTCTCCCACACACCCGGATACCCAAAAGGGGAGACTGGGACGACCAGCTCCTTGGGGGTGCGAGGATGCGACGACCGACATAGCATACTAACGGGCAACCTCCGCAGAGAAAGGGGGAAGTTAAAGCCCGCACCGGCCACAGGAAAAAGGGGGCGCCTATTGAAAGGAGTGCATACTCGATCTTCACGTTTCGTGATCCCCCTAGGGGACGACGATGGGACCTCGAAGCCAAAAGGGAGCAGGAGGGGGGGAACTCAGGCTTCGGAGCCCGCGAAGTGGGTAGAACAAAAAAGAAAAGACAGAGAACGGAGGATTCAAGAAGAGAGAGAATGCAACATAAAATTACTAAAAACAGACGTAGGGCGGAAGGGAGCCGAGCTCAGCGGGAAAGAAATTTGAGGCGAACGTACAAAACTGGGATCAGTCAGAGGTATGGCTTGGAATCGAGTCTCTGTGCAGACACACCGAAAATGCGCGCCGAGTAGATGGTTTGCCGGCACGGAGAGAGAGAACCAGGCGCTCCGAAGAGGTGAATATAAGGGAGAGGAGTGACTGCCGGAGGGAGCAACCTAGAGCCGAAACACCAGAAGGGATGAGGCCGAAGGATGGAGGCCTGCGGGTCTCCTGGGTGAAAGGTAGTCAGAGATACGAGAGAACCGCCCGAGGTGACCTAAGATCCGTCCCTCTCATCTGGGGGAAAGAAAGCCGGAGAGTACCACGGACTGTCCTCTAAACCCACCTATTCACGTCCCACAATCGAGCCGGAGATTGAAAAATGGAATTGAAGAGGGGTTCATTGTCACTCTCGGGACACAACCAAGGGTGCCGCCCTCCTATTTGCGTCCCACGGTTGGGCGCCTGCGTATACAAAAGGCCAGGGTGCCGTGTAGACATACAGTAGCATCGAGGCGCCGGTCTTCGAGCAGACAGTTTGACAGAGACATGGCGGGGATCCCTTTGGTAAAAGGAAACCCTCGTGGAACTCCGGTTAAGGGGGGCGGATGACCAGCGGGACGAGTCAGCTGAGATGTGTAGGGCGACGTAGATCGTCATACCGTATGGGGCATTCACGTCGATCGGGCGCGCGAGGCCGCTCTCATAAAGCCCCATATCAATCTGGGGGAGGACTCAACCCCCGGGGGCACGAACCGGATTCTGGCAAAAATGATCTCACTCCCCGCCGACGGAAATCGCTATGCGTAGGGCTAGCCACATCAAAAGGGCGGATTCCGAGCACTCCTATTCTCTGTTTGAAGTCAGTAGTATCGGACTTAAGGAACGAAGAAAAGACACGGGGTGAACGTAGAAAATGGAGGAGAATGGAGGTAGAGAAGACTTGAAGGAAACAGGTAGCTGCCCAGAAACCCGCCTATATGATAGAAACTGATTAAGGTGCGGAAAACTCGATGTCCATTAGGATCTTGTTGACAAACCGCTACCTTCTATCACTTCGTCGGGTAAGGAAAGAGATCGAAGCTCCTGCCCGGGTCTGTGTAGGGAACATCGGGTTGCACTCGAAGGCGTAGATATATTGGTAAGTCGGCTGTGAGAAGGAAAGAAAAGCTCTACTCCCAAGGGAGGCTTAAAAACCTTTTTCTAGTTGAAGGGTATCTTGTTTCCAAATCAACAGGGGAGACCAGTCCCAAGGGGTATAGCTACGAGAATGTGTCACAAGAAGATCCAGGGGGATATTCATAGAGGAGCGCAGAGTCGATAGTTATACGATCTACTGCAATAATGGGGGGGGAGGGACGGAGCTCTCTTTGTGTAATGCCGAACTAGGCCTAAGGTAACAGAACCCACAGGAAGAAGAGATTGCCGGAAAACCCAATCGACGAGAGGGGGGGGGGCGTGTCATGGTTCGCAGTAACGGTCCTGATCGACGTCAGAGCGGACAAGAAACCTAAATTTCGGTCGTGAACCGGTACTACTAAAGAAACAGGGTTAAGGTGATGGAGAGGTACCTGAGTCGCTCCTGTGGGGTTTGGGGACTCTGGACTTTTATGTTGGAGTTCGGTGGATGGAGTGAAAGATCCTGTCGATGTCAAATGGGAATATCGGGGGGGAGGAAAAAAGCTTATTTGACGGTCCTTCCCGCGGCGACCTGATCTAACCTCTTGACGCGGGGGCGGGTCCTACGTGAGTAAATACCCAAAGAAGACACTCTCGGCATGTGGCGGACTAAGGGCGAAAAAGCAGCAGAAGACTCTTCGTGTTCTTCCCTAAGAAGGCTGGAAGTCGTTCAAGCTCTGACGCTCATGATCACAGGCGGGGTGTGGTCTAGCTATGGTGAAACGGACCGATGGGGTAGATCGAAGGGGGCGGCGGAAAATCGCGAACTGTCCGGACAGTGGGCGGAGAGGGGCCATGACCCGCTTGTAACTGGACGCAACGAAAGTATCCAGCATTACGGGAAAGATCCGTGAAAAAAGAGGGCGCCCCAAGCAAGCGTGGCCACGGCACGCCTGCTTCCAGGAACTGGAGAACAATCGCCATGACGCGCCTTCGATCCTAAGGAAAGATTCATCGACCCAGAACCTTCAATCGCCCAAGACGGATGAGGGGGGGACAGAGCGTCGCCTTCAATAAAAGAGTGAAAGACAGAAAAGGAAGAAACGATTATCCCTACAGAAAACTAGCGGGGAGCGAGCTGGGCTCCTGAAAAATAGGTTAATAGAGTTACCAGTTCTTGTAGATCACAGCAGTGACGGAGTCTGGTTTGGGAAGAGAAGGATAGTTCATGACCAAGTAATCATAAGCCGTGCCGTTTCTGGGAAAAAAAGGAAGTGAAAGTGTCCATCTCCGACGAAAACATTATCCGGAGGGAGGAAACAAAACGCCTTAAGTCCGGCAGGAAGGGAAAAGCAGAATCCACACTGTACACTTTGGGTGGGGTTAAAGGGGAGACGGACGGATTCCGGAATCGTAACACGGGATTGTTTTTTCGGCAGGAGTCGTAGGGCGTAAGACTAGCCATAGAGTAAATTCAGGAAAGGAACAATCGCGATGGGGGGTGACCCTGAGAAGAGGGACCAGAAGGGACTTTCGTCACATCGAAAGTGCTCATGGGAGGTAAGACTGAATACGCCAGCGCTAGAATGTGGACAAGTAGGGGAATGGACGTATAAGCAGGGAACAGAGGGACCTGGATCGATACTAGGAATCCAGCTTGGGTCAATTTTATCCCGCTCGAGCTATGGAGTGGGAACGGCTCGTAAGAAGGAGGTCAAGGGGAAATCAGATAAACTAGACAGAAAAAGCCTGGGGGTGGATCTGTCTTGCATCTGGAAAAAGGACTGAGAAGGAGAATCTTCGATGACTCGGGCAGAGAAAGACGTGGTGTCAAGGATGTCCTAGAGTAGTCAACCAAACTCCGCGACGGCGCTCCGGCGTCGTGGAGGGCAATTAAGATCCTCCTCACATCTGGAAAGAACGTTCTTGTCACTCCGCAGTGGCGAAAAGAAAGGAGGGAAAAAAAGGTGGAGGCAACAGAAAAAAAAAGGTACTCCGAAAGGTCGACACGCCGAGTGGCATGCGAAAGAAGGGGGGGATACACAGGTGTGTTCATGCACATGCCCTGGGAATAGAACAGGGATAGGATTGGCGGGGATAGAGGGACTGACCGGGGGTTCCCTATCAAAGAAAGGCAACAAAAAACGGACCAGTTGCATCAATATGCTACAGGAGCAAAAAGAAAGAATCTTTCTTGGAAGAGGCCGTCGGAGAGTTGGGAGACTACCACCAGCGAGGGCACTTCGTCGTATCGAGATGGATGGTAGAATGCTTGATCCAGGGGCGTGGAAACACCGAAAGTCATACTCCTCGCAGACGGTGGGGAATGTTGGCATCCCGTCTCCAGGTACAGAGGGGTTTACGGTAGAGGTAAAGACCCTGCAGTGAAACATGACCGGATGCCCGCTGCTCGAGGGGACGCTCAGCTCGATGGTCTAATTGGGGCGGGTCCGTCACGGAGAGAAATGGACCTTCTGTCTCTGAAGATCAAAGGGGAGATCGGGTACTTCCGACCATTGAACTGCTTAATCAACACCCCCTTCAAAAAAACACCGGAGATGAAAGGAGGTAACGGTATTGAGGCCGGATCCTGTGGGGAAAGGGGTAGGGGCGGCTAGGACTCCTGAAAGACACTAACCGGCTGCCCGCGCAGGGAACATCGTGTCCCTGAGCCGGAAACGGAAAGGAGGAGTACGTCAAGGTTCAGTTTTCGGTGTAAAGCTAAACTGCAATGATGATCCTTTTAGTGGTTGGCAAGATGGGGGCACGATCCCTACCCAAACATCAGTCTCATCTCTCGGACCTGTAAAGAAGGAAGGGGGGGACACGCTAAAACATATTATAAACAGGAGGGGGGGGAAAAGATGGAGGCCGAGCGTGTTCTAAGACAACTGTCTAGGGGCTAGAAGCCCACACTACGGAGCAAAACCCGGAGGGAGTACCGAGGATCAACCACGAACTGGGCCGAACAGAGAAAAAGAGCTGGGAGTTTCAAAAAACTGAACAGATGACGACGACAATGTCTCATCTCTGTTTACTACGTCTCGGCGCCATTGCAACTCGGGGGAAGCGCGGTGGCGAGACTGTGAAGATAGGGAAAGAACGACCCCAAGGGCGGCTCCGAAGCCGTACAATCAGGGTAGCCGTGTGAGGTGGGAGAGAGGAGTATTGAACCCCGGATGGCAGGACACCATAAAAAGGGGCGCAGACAACGTCGAGGGGGCGTCCGTATGTACTTTACACTCAATGAAAGAAAGAACCAAGGACTGCTAGCGACAGGATCAATCAGGATCATTTTTCTCACGTCGAAAACAAGGGACGGAAAAAAGTGTTACGGGGGACCCCTTAGAGGGGGAAAGACGGGTTTTATACTTTACCAACCGCACTTATCCAAAGAATCTTGGGAGGACTTGAACTGGCAGTGGGGGAGCAGAGCGGCGGTGGATAATCGAGGCCCATCCGTCCGAAATGTTAACAAGAGTAGGGGAGGGAGACGTGAGGCTCTTGATGGGCAAAATGGGAGTAGACGTGGGGGAAGGTCGAGAGGTAACCGATTCACTAAAACCCCCGGCTCGTAGAGGAAAAGCCGAAACATTGCTCTGTCGACAGCAAAAGAAGATAATGCGATAGAGCGAAATGCAGGAAGGGCGGATCCACTCAGAAAGGCCGGGAGCATACACGTCGCGGGACGTCGTAAAAAATAAAAAAAGTCCAGCTGAGATGACACGAGAACCGGCCTGATCTGTTCAAAGAGGGAATTAAGCACATCCCGAACGAGAACGTCGTACAGGGCCGCGGAGTGTGTTGGTTCGAATACTCGTCGAGGAGACAGAACCGTCGGGTGGGGGGGGAGATCCTTCTCCCTCCAGTTGGCAACGGTATCTGTGGCGTCAGGGAATGGCGAAAGGAAATCCTCACGGATGGTGAGGAAGGATCACGGGGAAGGTGACTCCGTCGTACAAACTGGGAAGTAAAGGGCCCCTAAGGAAAAAAAGTTGAGTGTCCGAACCATCCAGGGCTGGAAGGGAAGGCGTTACAAGAACTGGATGTTAGGATCTCATGTCCGGAAAAAAGGAAAATGCAAAAGCTTGCGTCGGCCCGTCAGACACAGGCCCGGGGATTTAACCATACAAGAGAAAAGCGGCGCTGCAGCGACTAGGGGGGAAGGCGGAGGCATAAGGGGGGACAGTGGGAATCACGCCGTCAAATCGACAGGGGGGGTAGAAGGGCGATGGCAATTACGACTCCCCCAACGTTGGGATTGGAGAGAATGAAGAAAGGCCCATCTGGATATTAGGGATTCTGGGGGGTTTGTATGTTCCTGTTAAAGTAACTGAAAGGTTCGTCATGGATCAAAGAATTGAGGGGGCAATGACAGGTACTGGCAGGGGGTCATCGGGGGGATATATCCGGGGCTTTGGTTAACCTCCTGCTCAAAGACAACCGTGCTGACCTGGATACCGTTTCGAGGTGACTCCTGACACCGGGGAAAGCGGAACTAACGGCACGAGGTCGTGCGGAAGAAAGTTAAACCCGCTGATCGTCGGGCAACTGCGGGGAGAATCTTAGAAAACGCTAGTTCGGCCAATGGGGGCAAAAAAGAGAGTACTTACTCGAAACACGGGAGGGGGCCTGTGGAACGTAAATGTAGACTATTACCATGGTATAGGAAGGAGCAAGGACTCTTATCTGTCGCGAGATGGAAGGCTTGGTCACCATGCCGGGACTTGTGAAGGAGGAAAACGGAACACGTGAGAGAATCAAAACGGTTACTAGGGGAATACGTGCAACCGGTACGGGGGCAAGGAGAAACTCAGCCAGGGCATGACACGAGGAGAGCTAAATTCGCCCTATCCTCGACATAGGAAGAGAGCACTATGTACGAAAGACCCCCATATTCCAGCAACCAGCATACCCTCGAAGAGCGTTGCCGCAGCTGAAGGCAGGGAAACCGCTACCAGGGGGGTCCGAATAACACTCTAGGAGGAAACAGAGGCCTAAGAAACAGTTTCTAGAGTGATCGCGGGCAACGTGTAAAATTATGCGCACTTTATATTTCTTTTAAGCGCGAGAGTGAGGAGGCTTTGACAAGCAAAATCCAGAGAAGGAAACAGGAACAACACAACCTGCATCTACTGAGGGGACCGGTTTGTCAGATACCAACTAACGAACGGGGTCTAACCCGGAGAACAGAACAGAAAAAAGGAAAGCGCATAGGGAATAATCTCCATAAAGGGGTCGGGGTGTCGTTTACCTTATCGACACGTGGTCTAGAGGGGGGAATGGGGAGGTCTGTCCGGCCGGGGAAAAAACACAATGAATAGGGCCGCCTGTGAGTACGCGACAAGGGGGGGGTTGTCCCAGTGGAGGGGGTAAAACAGTTTTCGTCCAAGAGTGAATTCGAACGAAGCTGACCGTGTTGACTTTGACGGGAGGGAGTTGGGAGAAGAATCAATCACAGTGTGGCACGCGGACGGATCGCCTCTAAAACAAGGAAGAAGTCATTTTTCTGGCCGAGTGAAACTGGGGCGCGGCTCGGGGGGGGGAGAATTACAGGTCATTCCGAATCAAGTTAATACTCCCCAAAGAAGCTGAGGGAGGTGGGGTATGGGGGTCTTGCCACGCTGCCCCGATACGGGTATACGCCTTAAGATCTGAAAACAAAAATTAAACTGGCACTATGTAACGGAGACACCTCCGGCCTTCCAGCAAAGTGGGGAGAGAACTTAGAAAAAACGCACTGGCCTGATCGTAGCGCGGCCTCACGTAACGTTCCTTATCTACTAAAGCGTCAGCAACGAATCAAAGCTGGCAACCAGATTATCCCGTATCGAACTACGAAGTGAGAGGACATCGAAGAAAACGGGCGGTGTTTTGGGGGCGCGGCATAAGCACTGGGCTAAAGGAGACGACGGGGGAGAGTCTGGTAATTTAGAGGGAGCTGGAGAAGGAAAGTGCACCGATCAGGTAGAACGCAGAGCAGAGAACCTTTGCCCATACATAGGAAAGAAACTACCAAATACGGCACTGCGGGGCCTCCAATCACCGTTCGACTATTTTAGGTCAACAAAGGAATACCAGCTGAAGCAGTGCGCAGACGAAATGAATACAAGTGAGGGGGGGCTGGGGTTGACGTCGGCGTACAGGTCTACTATCTGCCGACGGGGGGCCGATCGGAAAACCCCATAGTAAAGGGTGGGGGGGGTGTCGATGTCAAACCAAGGAAAGAACATGGGAGGTTATCGGGACAAGCGAGAAAGACGATACGTGTGAACTGCTAGGTGGAAAGGGATAAATTTAAATGGGTTTTCGGGAGGGGGCGCGACCGTCAAAAGGCGTCTACAATGTCAAAACCAAGAGTGCGTTCCTTGCCAGTCAAGGGGGTGTCTCAGCTTCTCGGGAGACTACCGGACCACAACGGTGCAACTCTTCCACAGACGGGTGACACCTCTGAAAATTTTGGATGTTCCAATAAGGGCGTCTCCGCCGTCGCCAAAAACGCTCTTCCGTCAATAGTGGCGGAGCACGCATCGGTCCTGCGGATGGAGTTAAAGAAAAAAAAGAGGAACTGATCTCGTGATTGTACTTCCGGTGGGTAGTCAACTCTATCTGCACCGGATTGAAGAAATTGCTGGGCCGTCTTGGGTTCAGAGGAGTCAAAAAGAAGCCCCGGGAGGAGTCGATGATTGTCGGGGAGCTGTGAGAAAGGCACTCTAATTGCGAAAGTGACAAGGAGGGAGAACACAGATCTCCAAAAAAACAACGTAGACGATAAATTAACGGTTAGCTAATCTAATCGTATGAGGGGATGAAGACCGGCCTTGCGACTAGATCTACGGTGTTCGCTTAGGT
>Ga0179593_1624880_pt1 | contig 10282 bp, 14 predicted proteins | sample CZODoug2_1_08_16_FD_185931 | JGI IMG/M metagenome (GOLD analysis project Ga0179593, IMG submission 185931) | Vadose zone soil fungal communities from Angelo Coast Range Reserve, California, USA - CZODoug2_1_08_16fungal (PacBio error correction) | ecosystem: Environmental > Terrestrial > Soil >...
ATACTCCTATCCCCTGTAAATGCCGGAACAGAAAAAAAATAAAGGGGTCTGTTCAAAAAAATCCTATGCGAAACTAGGATCCCAAACGAATTTCGGCCCGACTAACGGATGACACGGAGACAAAATACCCCAACAGTCAAATGAGTTTTTGCGGTTGGAGGGCCAAGAAAACAAGTTTGCACCTCCAAAAGAAAGAAACAACCTGATCAAACTACAAAACCTGCTCGGTCCCAGAAGGACCAAGGTTAGCCGTCTGGCGGGATGAGGCAAGGCACCTAGGAAAATGAGAGCAGAATGGGGTTCAGAAAACTGGAACAGACCCGGTCACAGACAGGGCACAGTCGGGTACGGTAAGAATCCCGTAAATGGAACGGGGACGGGTATCACCGTGTTATAGTATCCCTGGACCTTTCCAGAAGTGATCAAAAGTTTCCGGCAGGGCTGATTCTAAAACGCTAAGAGTGGAGGTTCATGTGAAAAATGAAGGTGAAGCAAATTGGGTGGAACAAGTCAGGGGGGTCCCGAGAAAAAGGTTCTGCCGAGAATTGCACACCGGGGGGGGAGTGGCAGGGGGAGGGAGTTCTAGAAAAAAAGAAAGGGGAAAAGAGGGTGATAGGGGGGCCTGTGGTATCATTCCAACAGGAATAAACAAAGGAATTCGTTCGCGCCGGAAGGGTGAACAATCGGTCACAAAAACGGGGGAAGCTAGAAACGCCCCCAACAGAGAGTAACGCACAAAAGGCCTGCCACATACATCCCACAGGGGGGGGAATAGTGTTGCGAGCAGATGTGGGAGACGAGCAGGTGAGCGTGCAAAACGAAATTAGGTGCCACAGAAAAATTTCATCAATATGCGGAGAAGGGGGTGGAGAGGAGGTTGGGGGAAAGTGGATCGAAGAGAGACAGCAAACGGAAAAAAAAAAATTAAAATGGATCAGCAAGGGAAAATGTAAACTCCGGAAGAAGGCAAGGGGGAAGGCTAATCAATACAAAGTTGAGATGGGGGGAATTGGAGTTGCACTCTATACCGGGAAATGAACACACCAAAAATGCCACAAAGAAAAAGGAATGATCCCAGTGTCCAGCAAAAAAAAGAAAAACTACACGGGAGGCAAGCATGACCACCTCTGAGGGGGGTTGTGGGCGTACACAAACCAAAAAGGAAAAAATGAAAGGAATGAAGGATCATGAAAAAAAGAAAATATAGCAAGGAAAAGGTGCAAAGGAAACGCTGGTTCCAGGAGGGGGGGGGTGTCCGAGTGCTCAGGGGGTTGAAGAAAAGTGGAGCCACGTGTAAAGAAAAACGGTGGGGAAAAAAGAACGGCGCGGAGAAAAAGAGGGCCGAGGATGATAAATTAATTTGGTCGCCGGGTAGAAAGTTGGTCTATTGGTGGGAGGGCCTGACGAGTCGACGGGGATACATTGTGTGGGCCGTTGATAAATAGAGAATCTTAGGAAAAAGCCATTGAAAAAAGGAACTATGTCAAAAAAGATAGGTCCCGTTGGGGGGGTTCCCCGAACGATGACGTGAGACCCAGGGGGTGCTGGTGGCCATTCAAAAGACACACAGGCAAAAAAAGAAATAATGGGAATTCGGAGAGGATCCCGCTGTACGAAAACAGAAGAACTTCCAATTCCTTGTAGAGAATCACCAGGGATAGGATTCAGGTTTAATGCGGAAGAGGAAGAGAAACCTGAAAGGCGGCCCGGGAGCTGAAGAGCTCGAAAAGGGGTTGTGCTAAGGGGGGGTTAAGGGGATACAAACTCAGGAAGTCTGGGGGGGGACGAACGGTACCCGGAAAAAGTTAAAGGAAAGATGATTCCGAAAACGTGACGTTCAGGCCTAAAGCGCAGGGGATGATAGATGACCCGGAAATGGGAAGCATTCGGGTCTTCGGTATAGGGTGTCAAATGGAATTGAAGAAATAATTCAATGAAGTGGACAAGACCAATTGAAAAAAAGAGCAGTAAAAAAAGGGAAGAAAAGTGAAAAGGAGTGCGCTTTGAGTGGGAATGTATAAAGGTTCTATGGTTTGAAGGGGATGAAAGAAGTGTGGATCTAATGGTAATTCGGATAAACTAAACACCCACGGCAAAGGGTTTTGGGGGTAACTTGAAGACTATAAAAAACACGGGGGTTCGTCAGGGGAAAGCAAGCCCCCCCACTCTCTAGAGCAGTTTGGCACTCAGAGAAATCCACGGTAAGGTTCCCGAGAGGGGGGAAAGTGAAGGGAATAAAGGGAAAAGAAATAATTTTTGAAGACCAGTGGAAGGGAAGGGGGACGTTGGGAAAAAAGCCTGCCTTGGGAAAGGTTTGGAGAAGTCCGGGACTCGGGTAAGGGGTAGGAGGGGTCTCGTATATAGTCAGAAATAATGGACAAAATGGTGGTACTTCTGACTAAGAGAAAAAGAAAGCAAGCAACCGGGATCTTTAACCTGTACCCAATCAAAAACGGGAATACATGCGTCAAAAGTCCGGAAAGTGGGCAAAAAAAAGAAATGGTTCAAGGAAGTGAGAAACGAAATTCCTGTGGAGGGGAGAGGTTTCGGGGTACGTGGGTGTGGGGTCGCTGAAATACCTCAGGATAAACACGGAAAAAAAGTAACTGCAGAATGTAACTTGGAAAAAAACAAACGGCAAGTGAAAACGACTGGTCTCCGTTGACGAACACGCCCTTGACTGGGAGGGGGCACCTGTAAGTGGTAAGGGGGAGGAAGAAAGGAGGATGGGACGCATAGTCGTGCACAGCAATCTGGACATGTAGAAGGCTACATAAGACCGATAATCCTCAGAAGGTTGTGCGAACCGCAATCCGGGGGAGAAAACCTTACACCTGTGTGCAAGGGGGAGACTGCAGGACCCCAAATATCAGGAACATATGGGAAGGGAGTGTTGATACAACATATCGGGTTGGGGGGGGGAACAAAAAGGGGGGGCACACGTAAAAAGTGCCCTTGACGTTGGTCACGGATCGGATCATGCGGGCTCCGAAGGAGTTAAACTTACACCGGAAGGATGCAAGTCGCAAAGAAACCAGTGTGCAAAGAAGAAGGGTTGTGGGGGAAAGAGCCAGTCTCCAAATGGATTGGGGCCGGGAAGAAGGTATCGCAAAGAGCGCACCATTAATGATGTCATGAGGAACTCAACCAAGCGGGCGGTAACGGGCGAGAAGAGGAAGGTGTACCGTGTAGATAAAAAAAGGCCACATGGGGAAGCGCGCCACCAAAAAGAAAGAGGCTCACATTCTCTCGATGTTAGACATGGCCGAGGGAGTCCGGACCTTTGAACGGAAAAATGAGTAGGGGGAAGAGGGGGGGAAATGAAAGCGGAGAGGGGGGGGGAACGATAATAGGTCGGTGGATATGAAAGGTAGAAATGATGACAGAGAAACGCGATAGGACACTGTGGGGGGGGGGAAAAAAAGGGGACCCAGGTACATTGGTTCGCCGTAAACGAAGATTAAGGGAGAGCGTCCTCCGCCGAAGAAGGGTATAAGAAACTATGAGGGGGATGAGAGGAGATAAGCCCTGGAATCTGAAGGAAGTTTCAAAGGGACTGAAAGGAGAAACGAAGATTATCAGCAATAAAATCAAAAGATCCAAAAAAGGAAAGAAAAAAAGTCACAAAGTCAAAGGGGGGAAACGTAGGGGGACTCTGAATAGAAAACATCGAAAAGTGCTGAAGTCTGGTTAGAAAATCTGAAAACTCTAAAAAAAGGGAATCAAAACATGGTGCCCAGGCACCTTCTAGATCACCGGGAACCGACAAAAACCAAAAAAAAAACCGAAGAAAATGTCAAGAATCAAAAACGGCCAAGGCCCGGACAAGGGGAATCCAAAGGCCAGCAGGAAAAAACGTTAAAAAGAGCCCCCCGGAAGGCGTCGGGGCTGAAAACGAAAAGGCTCAAATAAAAGCCTCCTCGGGCCAAGAGAAAAAAAAGAAAAGAAGTGAACGCGGAACCGAATTGGCAAAAGGGAAAACCGGGGGAAAAAAGGGAAGAAACGTCGTAAAGTGGCAGTGAGCCAGCGTAAGAGGAGCTCAAGGGGCAGCCCAAACTAAACGTGAAGAAAGAAAAACCAGGGCCAGGGACAAGAACGACACGTCGTGGGGGAATTCAAAAGAACCACCAAAATAGGGAAAAAAGGACAGTGGAAAAGAAGAAAAGGGGTGGAATCCGAAGACAGTAGAACCTAGTTCGCCAAAGAAGGGAAAAGAAAAAACAAAAAAAAAAAAAAAAGCCCGAGAGCAAAAAAGTAGGAGCGGAAATGGGAAGTAAGGGAAAGCGAGAAAGAAAAAAAGGACTGCAAAGGAGTCAGGAGGATGGTGGAAAACAACTGGGGAGAAAACCCGAAACTGCAAGGGAAATTGGGTAGGAACCAGGAAAAGGGGAGAGTGTAGAATCACATGACGTGGAAACCAGGGCATCACATAAAAAATGAGCTCGGGAAGAAAAAGAAAATAAGGGGGGGAAGGCGGTGAAAGAAGAAGGGAGAAGTCCGAGGAAAAAAAAGGTCAGACCGGAGATTGATAAATGAATAACCTGTCAGAACTCAGAGAGAAGAAACGGAGGAGAGAAGAGGAAAAGAAAAAAGAAGGGTTCGTAGAAAAGAAAAAAAAAGGTGTTCAAAGAAAAGGGGGGGGGTGTTCCAGTTTCTCCATCGGGGAGATTGTGTTCAAAAGCGAAAGAAACACCCAGAAACCTCCGCAAAGAGGGGAAGGCCCCGAAAAAATGGGGCCGGGAGGGTCACAGACCCTTGTTGGGAAGAAAATCACGGGCATGGGGAGGAAGGAGGAAAAAATCAAAGGAGGGTCAAAAAAGGTGAGAAAGGACACAATCATTGAAAGTCCCTGCAAAACAAAAAGGGACAGAGGGGGGTTGCTCACAAGCTAAAAAACAAGAAAAAAAAAAAAAAGGGGGGGGAATGGAAGAGGCACAACCTCTCAGGAAGGTGGGAAAGCGCGAAAAAAAAAAAAAAGAAGAACTGATAAAAAAACCACGACGCAAAGGGAATCCACTGTCCCAACACAATAAGACGTCGGGAAAACTGGCCCGAAGGGGACCCTGCCGAAAGGAAGAGTGGTGTCCCAAAAGAAAAAAAAAAATAATGGGTTGGGGGGAAATGTGAAAAGAGAGAGCAATCCGAAAAAAAGGGGAAAAAAGACTATATAAGCCCTCAAAGAAACGGGGCGGGGGCGCAAAGAAGAGCCGTAGAAAAGAACCGAAAAAGGAACTCAGCACCGAGGGAAAAAGAGGGGGGACCGCAAAAGTACTATGCAGGTAAGTATGCAAAGAGCCAAGGAAAAGAAAGGAGATAAGGGGGAAGCGGTGAAGGCCCTCCGACTTTTATAAAAAAATGGGGGGGGAGGGTGGGGATTAAAGCGAAAAAAGAACTGGAGGAAGGGGGGAGATGGAGAAGGGAAAACTGGGGGGAAGGGGGGGAAAACCAAACCGACGGAACCGTGACAAACAAATAAGGAAAATATCGGCAAAAAATTTTCTCCCGGAGGGGGGTGGTCATAAGAGACCAAGGGCCGGAAAAACCTGGTCAAAAAAGGGAGGGCACATGTCTTGTCAAGGGGCAGGCCCAGAAGGGAAAATCAAAAAAAAAAAGCCCGGGGAACAAATATTCCTTCCTCCCTGGTACCGGACCGGAGGGAATGAAGGGAAGAAACCCTGGAAAAGGACATTGAGAGAGATTGTCACAATCCGTGGCCCAGGGCCCCGATCAGCGGACGAGGGGACAAAAAAAAAAGTGTTGGGACCAACCAGAGCGGGCCAACACTATATCCATCGAAATTTTGGCAAACACCCTCGGGGACCACATAAAGGGAGATCGTAAGTAGGAGGCCCTGTACAATAGGCCAGATTTTAAGAGCACCACTCGTGCAACAAAAAAAAGCAAGAATCTTCCATTGTGCTTGGTCCAATCGGGTGAGGGGGAAAAAAAAGATCACTGGGGTGAAGAGAGTGGGAGGCGATACCGGGGCGTGTGGGTCTAGGAAAGAATAGGACCCCTCAATACACCCAATCGTGAGAAAAAAAAGTGTCAAAGATCAAAAACAGGCACCGTCATTAGGACAAAGAAAAAGGTCAAAACGTTGAAAAAGTGTGCGGAAAGAAACCCGAGGGGTGTTACCCGGCGGAAAGCCAACGGTATAGAAAACGAAAAAAAAAAAGGAAGAAGGGGGGAAATTTGAAAATACCCAGAGGAGAGATTACCAGGGCTGGAGAAACATCAGATCGGAAAAAAATTAAAAACCTCAAGCCAAGAGATGCCCGTGGGGGGGGGGTGGGGACCGTTTGGGGGGTTCTAGAGAAAGGGAACTGTGCCCTTCTGTTGGCTGTTAAATCGGAGCCGTGCAAAAAAACACCTCAGGGGGCAAAGAAAAAAGGCAAGAAACGAAGGGAGGCAAAATGGCAATCGTCAGATCTGTACAGAAAGAAGGTCAGGCCAATACTAGTGGTCGGGCTTCGGAGGGGCAAAATAAACAAATTTGAGAGAAAAGCAACCAAGTTTCCAAGGGTTCATTCAATCAGGAAAAAAAGGGCCACAGAAAGGGAGGGCTCCCAACGCTTCCGAAAGGGGTAAAATTAAAAAGAGAGAAAGAAGGGAAATTAAAGAGGACGGTCCCAGAATAACTAAAAAAAACGGCGGGTTCAACAAAAACGCAGGGCCTAGGACTACTAGAGAAAGAGCCAAGTTCCCGGGATTCATAGACCCAGACGTACAGCAAATGGAGGTTTCAAAAAGAAGAACCTCAAGAGAAGGGAAAGAAGTCCCCTCTTTCCCTGGGACTTCGGATTGCAGGGGCGAAAGGGTGTTGGAAACCCGTGTCCAGGGCGAAGTACGGGTACAAGGCCAGATGAGGGGGCCAGAACCCAATAAGGGACCAAAAAAAAGCTAGACCGTTTCAGAACTACAAGAATTAACCAAAAAAGCACCCGGCCTCCGCCTGCAAGGTGGAGGACTTGATGCAAGGGTGGTTAAAACAACTGACTAGGGGGGGAAGACGCGGTGGCTACTCCAAGTGTGGGACCCGGTGGGGGGAATTGGAAAAAAAAAAACCGCATACCTCCCCATTGTGAAGGTTTTGAAACGGAAAACAACACTAGAAAAGGTACTACGGGGTGGTAGCCCCAACTCAAGTACTAAGAAATCTGAAAAGAAAAGGAAAAAAAGCATTGTCTGAGGTGAAGGAAAAAGGAACCAGGAAGAGAAGAAGCCAATGAAGTGCCAAAAACCATCCTGATAGGGAAAAAGGCTACTAAACAACTCCACGGGACGAAAGAGAGTAAGAGAAACTGGGCAAACCAGCCAACAAAAGCGCTCTACAAAACTTCTTCAAATGACAAGGAGAACTCTGAAAGAACCAACTGGATGTCATTCTAGAAAGGGGAGGGGCCTTCTGCAGGCGGGAAAGGGGATTTCTTTAAAAAGTTTGGAAGCTAGGTCTAGTGTCGGAAGGAAGGAGGAGACAAGAACTAAGGACGAGGGAGGAATGGCCGGGGTCCACGGGATCAACTTCTACAAAACGTCGGAGACGTATAGGTCAAAAAAAAAGCACGTCGGAAAGTTCGGAGGCGAAACCCATGGGGCCAAAGTGGGTAAGCGTTGTTGAGAACCCAAAAACCCCGAGGAGAGAAAGAAAAAAAAGTTAAAAAAAGAGAAAGGTCTGAAGAGTAGAAAGCACCGACAAATTCGTGGCTAAAAGATTTTCGAAAGGTCCTAGAAAAAGGGGGAAGAGGTCCTCGGATCAGTCGGGTTTCGGAAACAGTTGGGCCCAAGGGGGGGGCTACCGAAAGAAAAGGGAAATTGGCAAGGCAAAAGGGGTGAGATTCACAAAACTTTGAGAGAAAGGTCTGGCACGAAGAATCAGACAAGGGTTCCTCCAAAGAGGGAAAGGGGGGTGACAAAAAGAAAAAAAGGGAATGGGGGGGATGTTCAAGTTGCAGGGAAAGTCATTGGTAGATCGCGAGAACCAGGAACATGTCCGGGGGGAGACAGAAACCGGGGTGCCTTGGGAGAGAATTTGGTAGGACTTTACGAGGTTGAAAATAGGAAAAAAAGTTTAAAAAAAAAGAAAAGAGTCCGTTAAAGGGTTGCACGACAAATCAAAAGGGGGGAAGTCAAGGGTGTGGGAAAGGACTTTTGGGGAAAAAACACTAAGAAAAAAAGCCCTTCTTGGTCATGCCGGGGTTTGCGGGGGCAATTGCATCCCTTCGTAGAAATACCGATTACTCCGGAAAAGAAAACCACAAGATAAAAAAACTTTAATTTCGAAAGGGTTTGGGGGACGAGCGGTTGACTATTTAGGTTCCAAAAACCCCAAAAAAAAAAAGAGGGTGGGGGAAAAAAAAAAAAGGTCTTTGGAAGACATGCAGAGGGTCGCGGGTATCCAACCCAACGGCAATTACGAAAAAGAAAACTCAACGGAAGAAAGGGTGCCAGAGGTTTACGAGAGAAAGGGTAATCGGGCAACGGAGTATCTTCTAAAAAAAAATATAAAACAAGAGAAAAAAAAAAAAAAGTGGGGGGAAGGGAAAAAAGAAGGCGAGAAAAGGGCGGGATCGGGGGGGAGAGATAAGCGTCGTTCCCGGAAGGCGTAGGCCGCAAAAAAAGGGAAAAAAGTGCAGAAAAAAAAAAAAAAAAAGCAGAGGAATCGGGAGGGAGAAAAAAACCTGGACAGAAAGGGAAGAAACAAACTTGCATGGCAGGACTACAGATTGAAGGGGTTGGTAAAGGGTAGGAAGCCAACAAAAAAAACGTGTCAGGAAGGGTACACACCCAGTACGTCAGAAAGCTAGACGTTCTCTGACGGAATCTTGGAAAAAGTTAACGAAAAGTGAAAGCCGTCTTGGAGCTTGGGGATGTAGACTTTGCATGGGTGGGGGGGGCCCAGGGACAAAAAAAGAAGAAAAATCTCAAGGGGGTTTTTCAGGGGGAAAAGCCCGAAAAGTCCCGTTGAAATTGGAACAAGGGATTCTTTTTGTTTAAAGCAAAAGAAAAAAAAACACGAAAGACAAGAAGAAGAGAAAGGTCTTCAAAAAAGAGAGGTCTATCAAAAAACCTAGATAACCTCACGGAAAAAAGGGTGAATCTTATCTACACCGAGACTCGAGGAAAACTATGTACGAAAAAAAAAAGAAAAGAGTCCGAAACAGAGCAAAAAAGAAACAAAACAAAACACACGGGCCACTTCTCACTTCGGCACTAGGGCCATGAGGAAAAACCTCGAAGAAAAAACCAGAGAAGGAAGGGTACTAGAAAAAAGGATTTTCAGTGGGGGTCAGAAAGTCCACCCGGGAATCCAAAGGCCGATGTCGACCCCCGGACGGAAAGGGGGGCGATGTCAAAGACGAGAGACGTACGGAAAAAAGAATTTTAATGTCCTCAGAAGGACGGGACCTCCAGCAGTCCGTCTCACAAAAAGAAAAAAAAACCTTCATGAAAGAAAGCCATCGTACAAAAAAAAAAGAAAGGAGAGGACAGTCCTACAAAAAAAGCGTAGGGAAGGGGGAAAAACTCTTCCGGCGACACGCAGGCTCAATTGCACCTTCCGACTCGGGAGGAAAAAAAAACGAGGTTCGAGAAAAGGTAGCAAAAAAGGGACAGAAAGGAAAAAAAGAAAAAAAAAAAAAAACTCTCCGGAGGCAGTGACAAGGGGACGCTTGGGGGAAAGATGAAGATACATGTTACCCTGAAAAAGGCGAGAAGGAAGATTTGACTGGAAAACAGGGGACTCCATCGTAGAGAAGGTAAACTTCGTACAGGACGAGCCAGAAAGAGAACCCCTATCATCTTCTATGCTGGGCCAGGAAAGATCCCGCAAAAAAAAAAGGGAAATCCCCGGAAAAAAAGAAAAAAAAAAAAGGTATTCAAAGAAGGGGGCCCTGGCAAGAACCGGGAAAAAACACCCGCTCATCAGAGATCTCGTGCAGGAATGCGGAAAAAAACGTCGGGGGGGGAAGACATCGGGAAAAAAGAGACTCCCACGAAACCGAGTGGGAGGAGACTGGGGGACACACCGACCGAACTGGACCGAAAAACAGAAAAATCGGAAAAGGGAGATCCTGAGGAAGGGGAAAGAAAAACTCAAAAAGGGTTCACAACGGAACTCCCTACCCAAGAAAGACCATCATCACCAGGAACCCGGGGGACGTGGCCAGTAGAGGAGGGCCCGGTGAAGGGGATAAAAAACCGCTCGAGAGACAGCGTCGCAGGAGCTAACGAACCAAGGAAACTGGCAGGATGACGAACATACGAACGTGGTGTAATCCAA
>Ga0179593_1632350_pt1 | contig 10282 bp, 17 predicted proteins | sample CZODoug2_1_08_16_FD_185931 | JGI IMG/M metagenome (GOLD analysis project Ga0179593, IMG submission 185931) | Vadose zone soil fungal communities from Angelo Coast Range Reserve, California, USA - CZODoug2_1_08_16fungal (PacBio error correction) | ecosystem: Environmental > Terrestrial > Soil >...
CTCTCCCTAGGGGAAAAAACCTCCTTGCAGATAAAAGGAGGCAAAGAGAGAGGTCTTCCCTGACCTCTGCTCTGGTGCTGCTAGGGGGGGAGATGTCAACTGACGCATACCATCAAAAAGAAGGGAAAAAAAACGCACGGGCATGTTCTCTCTCGACCGCGGACTTTCCTGGTCAAAAACACACTTCGTCGAGTCCAAGAGAAGGGAAAGAAGAGAGAGTCGACACCAACAACGCCCTGTTCGTCTGGCAGCACGAGAGGCGTCGCTCCGACATTGAGAGGAGAGGACGAAACGCGTCTGGGGGGAAAGAGGGAGGGGGAAGGGGAGCGATGTATTCGCACGCCTTGCCGTTCGGCTGCAGAAAAAGAAGACGGCGCGATGTCCAGAAAAAAAAGGAAGAAAGCGAACGCAAGACGCCGCGCCCGTGCGCGAGGAGGTGAAAACGCAAAAAAAAAAAAAACCCAATCTCGGGAGATGTCGATGGGAAGAAAGGAGAAAACGCCCCACCTGAGAAACAGCATCAGGGCCTTCTCGCGGCAGAAAAAAAAAGCGAGGCGACCACGCGAGATGAAGGGAGAGAGGGAGGTACATCAAGACACCGCCTTCTCGCGCGTGAAAAGGACGAAGCCGGAACCTTTGCGGGGGCAAGAAAAAGGGGGGAGAGGGTGCGCACATCATCAGTCGGGGGAAAAAAAGACGAGAGAAGGAAGAAAAGCTGACCGACGCTCTTTTCAGACGGCGGAAAAAAGAATTCGGTGAGCGCTTAAGAAGAGAAAGGGGAGAAAAAGGACAGAGGTCGAAGGACGGAGCACGCGTCTCAGGATGTTCGTGACACGACTCTTCAGTTCTTGTAGGGAAAAAAGGCCGGCGACGCGGGCTCCCGGGCCCGGGAAAGGGGGAGCGTAAAACAACGCCACAACTACAGCCACCCCATGTGGAAGATACACCACACCCCCCTCTCCTAAATTAGGAAAGGGGGGATCATTCGCCGCACGAGAAGTCTCCAGGGGACACCGGAGTCAATTTCCGTAATTACTACTTTTTTTCGTCAGTTCTTCTTACTCGCAGAGACGGGAAAAAGCGCATTCGGCGGCCAAAGAGAGAAAAAGGAAGGGTCAGAGCCTCGTGAAAAGAGGCATCAACGGCGTGGAAAAGGGAGGAAGAAAAGGAGAACTCCGGTGACACCTCGACACAGAGGAGAGAAAAAAACTCAAACGTCCCGCACGCCGAGGCTACCTAATATGCGATCTATTCTTCAGAAGAAAAAGACTACCTGGCCTCCGTTAAGAGAAAGGGGGGAAAAAAAAAGGGGAAAAAGATCTGATCTTCGGAAGTATGAAAGAAGGGGGTTCGCAAGGAGACAAATGCTTCTCGTCATGAAAAGAAGCCGGGCTACTCTGCACGCGCTTGAAGGAAGAAAAAAGACTTAGAAACGTTCAGATCGGAAGCGAGTCAAGCTGTAAGCGGGGGCACTTGATCATAACTACTATTCCTTAGAAGAAAAAGGAACAACAGAACTTCGACGTACGCTGGGGATATCGAGGGGGGGAGGAGGGAAGGAAGAAAGAAGAGGGAAGGGAGAGCATGATGCGAAGGCTGCTGATCGATCTCTCAAGAAAGATATCGATACCGGGAACTCCGCTCCTGCGAGTCCGTGCCGAGAAGAAAAAAAAAAGATAATCCCCCGTACGTCGAAGGGGGAGGGGGGGGAAGGAAAAAAAAAAAGGAAAAGGAGAGCGAGTGCTCGGACGTCTTACCCCTCGCCCTCAGGAAGGAGAAAGTTGCTTTTCGAACAGGGGACGAGAAGAGAAGCGTGCAGCGTATCCCTGCTCATCTTGCGTGGCAAGAAAAGAAAAGAAAGGGACATGTTTCTCGAAGTGTAAAAAGTTAGACCATCACTATATCGTGGGGGAGACGCTCGAAGATCAAAGGGCCGAAATTGGATACGGAAAAGTGCCAGGTATCTTTGTGAGGGAAAAAAAGGGGGGAAAGAATCGCGCGCCTCGGAAACGGAGGATGTGGTCTGCAACACTCGCTCAAGAGAAGAGTCCTCTTTTACCGGACGTAAGCAGGGAAAAACAAATGGGTTCTGCGGCTTGTAAGGCAAAAAAGAAGAAACCTCGCGGTACGGGGGGGAAAGAAAAAAAGCAGCTTGGCGACGAATGCGCAGCTAATCTAGAAAGCGGCTCGGCGATTACCGAGACTGACTAGCGGGCACAGCAAAAAAAAATCACGGATTGACCTCCCGGTTACTCGGCGAAGGGGGAGGGCGCGCGGCGCCATGGAGAACACGAAGGGAGGAGCGTGGGGTGTCAAAAGGGAAAAAAAATCATTCTACTTGGGTGGCTGGGGGGGGGCGTTTTAACCCGTGAGAATCCGCCGGGAAGCGTCGCCCGGCAAGAAAGAAAAATGCGCGTCGTTCACGACCAAGAGTTGGCCGGAAGGAGGAAGCTGAAGGGCATAAAGGGAGGAGGACATTACATCGCCTCACCGAAGGAAAAGGGAACGCGCCGCTTTCTGCGGAGGGGAGGCCTCGGGGATCTCGGAGGGGGAGAAGCGTCGTCTATTACAAGAAAGGAGGGGGTGCGCACCCGATCGGAAATGGATCTGAGTTCCCAAAAGGGGGGGACCGGCTTCGGCGGAGGGGAGAAACCACCGCATCTAGAGGGGGTGCGAAGAAAAAGAATGAGCGACCTGCAGCTCGCTGGTTCGCAGGGAAGAAGTGACGACGCTTCCTCGCTGGGGCGCGGGGGAGAGGTTTCGCCTGTGGGTGAGGGGGGAAAAGAGAGGAAAAAAAGAGAATCCTATAAGCCGTGTGGAAGAAATGACTCCCGCTGCGCACGGTCGAAGGGGGAAGGGGAGTGGCTCGTTTTCGGGGGGATCGCGCCGATCGTGCACAGGAGCAAGGGGAGATCTGGCATCTCTCAAGGGAAAGCAGGAAAAAAAAGACTACAAATAAAGCGTGTTCGGGGGAAAAGAGATCCTCTTCCGAGAGAAAGAAGAATAAAAGAAAAGGAGGTCAAGACGCACGTCGCGGTGGGAGGGGGGGGGAGAAAGCTGCGTCACGGGGGAGCTCTCACCCCAACAACACTTAGGATTAAAATATTAGATGGGAAAAGAAAGGGAAGGGAGAGAACCCCGTCTCCTTTCGTCGGAAAGGGGGGGATCCTTCCTCTCCTACCTTTAGAGAGGCAAGAACTGGTAGGAGGGACCGTCTTCTCTTTTCCTGTTCTAAGAAAAGGGGGGGGGAAGGGAAAAAGAGAAGGGCCTTTCTTCGCATCGATAGACAGAATTTCCCCTAACACTATCACCTTTAAAGTACGGGCCAAGAAAGAATGCGCGGCGATGTCTTCTGATACACCACAGGGAAAGGAGAGGAGAAATAGGGTTCGATGTCATCGAGAGAAGAAGCGGGGAGCCAGAAAGGCAATGCGCGCGCAGCGTCGTCAAAGAAAAAAAAAAAAAAAAAAAAAAAAAAAAAAAAAACACGAACCACGCTACTGCATGTCGCTCAGTAGGAAAGAACCCAATGCGAAAGGATGGCGGTGGTTCAGCGTAGAGAGAAGAAAAAAAGGGGGGGCGGGCACTCAGATCCACCAAAAAAATCCTCTTCGTGACAAAAACGGCTGAAAAAGGAAGAGAGAGTCGATGACCGACGAGGAGGGAAAGGAAGACATCGTCGCGGGAAAAAGGATTCGGGAGGGGGTGAAATCGAGCCGTAGCGCAGGACAGGAAAAGGGAGGGGAGAGGGGGAGAAAAGAGTCTCATTGATGGTCAAAAAAGAAGGGTCTTACACGGCTTTTTTCCGGGAAACTTACGCGTACGGGAAAAAAAAACGCACAACGGGAAAAAAAAGGAGGGAAAGGAAGTTCTCCTCAACGGTGAAAAAAGAGGAGTGTTCTTCAGAAGCGAAGAAAAAGGCGCCGGTCACCGGGGGAGGGGGGAGACGGGGGAAGAGAATACTTTTTTTTGCTGTGCCGTACTCCTCCTGAAAGGGGAGCACCAGGGAGAAGAGTACGCAAAGCGATCGCCGCGCAGGAAGGGAAAAAGAAGCTGTCCACACAGTTGAAAAGGGTGAGATGACCATCAATCTCGACAGTCACGTTAACCTTGGTGTGGGGGGGGGGGGGGGGGGGGGGGGGGGTTGTGACCCAAGGGGTTTGCCGACGCAATCCGTATCGGGAAAAAAAACTACGAAGAGGGACGGGCCGCGTCAATCCCAAAGAATAAGGGAAGGGGGGAAAGGAAGGGACGAAGGCTTTCCCTTTAACGATCGGGAAAAAGAAGAAACTATCTCTTTATTTTCGAAATCGGATCTCAAAGGGAAAGAGGGAAAGGAAGAGCGAGAAACGCATATTAGACCGGGAAGACGAGGGAAAAAGGGGAGAAAGAGAGACGGCCCTCTTCGAAACTGCACGTGCAGAAGAGCGGCTGTACTCCGTTGCACTTGATCAGAAAGAAAAGAATAGAAAAAAGTACTGGGGGAATACGGCAGGATATAGGCGTCTTGTGCCGGCGAGAGAAAAAAGAGAAGGGAGGGGCCCTGCTTATCTATCTCTCTCAACAACAACAAAGGGGGATACGCATGCCTTCCGCATCAAATACGGTCGCAGAAAGATCACCGCGTACTCGAAGTTCTTCTTGGTCCATAAGGGGCAGGAGGGGGGAGGAAGAGTAGTTTCTGAATCAAGGGAACGGCGTACCGCCTGCTCTCTAGAAGGAGCGACCGGAGGCACGGAGGGGAAGGGGAGAAGATTCCTTTACGGCAAAGGGGAGGACGTTCATCGTATCCCGGAGAAGGAAGAGATCCTTCTTCATGACTAAAGAGAAAAACGTGGAGAAAAGAGGGAGTTAAAGAAAGAGAGAGGGGAAAAAATTTCCTCCTTCTGAAGGAAGGGTATGGAGAAAGGGACAAGAATCGAGCAATCAGGGGGATATCGTTATACTATCGGAAGGTTCTACTGATGGGGAATGAACAGAGAAGGAGGCACCTCCTCTTGGTACAGGGGAAAAAAGGAGGAAGCGTTTTCTATATTGATGGTAAAGAGGGGTTCTCTTCCTCTTATGAAGGGTTGAGGGAAAAGCGAGTAGAAGCGCGTCTCTCGCGTTGGGGAAGGAAATCATCCTCGCCCATAAGGGGAAGCCGAACTGACAGGCACAAAACCAGGAAAAAGGAAAAGCCAAGGGACCTTCGACGTGGCGAGCGGAAAAGGGAAAAGGGGACTAACCTCCTTGGGGGGGTGTCACCGTTAGGCTACTTCTTTCATGAAAAGTTTGGGGGGGGGGAGGGGGGGGAAAAAAAGCCAGGAGAGAAACCGATCCTCTCTTCTCCCTGCAAAAGTTAAAGAATCGAAAAGAGTGAGAAGTCCTGCGAAAAGCATCGCTACTTCGAAATTACTCGCGAAAGGGGGAAGAAAAAGAAGGGAGATCCTGCTGTCGGGGAAAAAGGGAAGGTCATCTACTATCCTCTTAGGAGAGTCGATGACTCCGGGGGGAAAAGATTTGAAAAAAGAAGCTTCGTTCGGGGAAAAACCCGATCCTCTTCTTCTGGGGGGGGAAAAGCAGAAAGAGAACGCGCAGAGGGAGGGAGGAAAAAAAAAGGAGCTACTGCCGCTCGCGTGTGTCGAGAGGGGAAAGACGCTGCGACGACGCCCCATTGAAGAGAGCGATTCTTTTCGGCCAGGAAACTCTAATATCTCGAAGGAATCCGGCTGAAGGAGAGAAAGAGGGCGCCCGGGCGCGGCGTACGGCGGGGAGGCGGCGCAATGGTGCTCCGTGGGAGGGGAAGGAAATCGATGCTACGAAAGGGAGGGCAATCCGCTCCGGAACACGCTCGAGAATAAAAAAAAGGGGCGGAATCTACAAAGACCAAAGAGGAAAAAAAAAAAGCTCCGATATCAATTTCGTCGAGGGGGGAGAGGAAAGGCAAACGAGGAAAGGGGGAGCGGTGTTCGCGCTAAAAGGAGAACTTTCCTTGAGAATCTCAACCAACAAAGGTAAAGAGAAGGGGCCTTCCCGTGATATTCTAGAAGGGGGAAAAGTCTCCGTGCGGAAAAAAGGGGGACCTCAAGAGGGAGTCTCTAGAAGCCTACATTATAGAGATCTGCACGAAAAAAGTCTTGGGGAGAAGGGAGGGGAAGTAATATCTATTTGAGGGGGATCTATTCAAGGATCAGGAGAAGGGGGGATCGATCATTTTCACGATCGGAAAAAGAACTATCCCCTTTCTTGGAAGAAAACCGGAGAGACCTTTCTCCCTATGGATTATACATCCGAAAGGGTACGGCTTGAAAAGGAGGATCTTTGATATGTCGATGGAAAGTAAAATCACCCCCTTCAAGCGATTCCTCCGGGGGAAGAGGGAATTCAGGAAAAAAAAGAAGATCTTTAAAGCGGAGATCTCTTTAGAGAGGTCGCTCTTCTCCAGACAAGGGAAGGGGACAGAAAAGACAGGGTGCTATGGCGTATCGAAGGAAACCGAAAAGGGGGAGGGCCAAATAACTCCGTCGGGGAAAAGGGGGAAATCTCGGGAAAGAGTAAAAAAGAAACGAGCGACGAGATAGGAGATTCCAGTAAAAAAACGAAATCTCGCGCCCGGGTCTTTGCCCGGGGGGAGCCTTCAATTAATCGAGAATGCGCATAAAAAGAGGGGGCGAATTACGGAACCTCCGTATTTTCGGGAGCTCAGCTTCTTGTCGGAGAGGAGGTGGGGGACAGGGGGGCCCGACTCTTGCTCGTCGAGGGCTTCCACCCCTCAAAACGAAGAAAAAAAGTTAGGAATAAAAAGTGACACCCCAAGGGGGCTGCAATTTCTCCTTCCGCTCAATGGAAAAAGGGGAAGGTCATTTCCGTTAATAGACTACGGGGGGATTCCGAAGGGACGCAGAGGGAAGATTTGGGCGAGGATGAGTGCACGGAAAAAAAAAAAAAAAAGCTATCGTCCGGAGGAAGAGTTCGCGATTCCCTCGAAAGAAAGGTCAACGAGGAGGAACATCAATCTCGACAAAAGACTCTTCCCTCATCGGAGAGGAAAAAAAAAAAATCCTATCTCCCTACGCCGATAGGGGGGGGGAAGAGTGGGGAAGGAAAAAAAAAGGGAAGGGAGTCAATCCCAAAGACTACCTGGAAAACGCCTTCTTTCCTTTAACTAGATAGAGGAAAGAGGGACGATTCGGGAGAAGTGTTCTGACACTAAAAAAAGTAAGAATGCTCTCGAAAAAAGGAACGCCTGCACGCTCTTGAAGGGAAAAAAGAGAAAAAAACCCTAAACGCAAGAAAAGGGAAAGGGAGGAGGCCGGCTTTACGCCGTGGCACTGAAAAGCTCTAACAGTACTGGACCAAAAGAGGAGGCTTCGTGCTCGCCGAGACACCGGGGGTAAGAGGGAAGGGGGAGAGAAAAAGATGAAAAAGAGAGAAAAAAAAAAAGAGGAGGTAGGAAAAGAAATACTCAGTCCTTCCCTCATCAGGAAAAGAGAGCCGCCGTCACGGAAGACGACGATAGAAAAGAAAGAGTCTAGCTTCTTTGGAAAGGGGAGGGGGAAAAGCGATCGGGCCTCGTAGCAACGTCGCATGAAAAAAAAAAGGTACGGTCCAAGCGACCGAAGGGAAAGGGGAGGGTTCTAATGATGGCCCGAGATTCAGGAAAAAGTATCCCTGCTCATCTTTCTTTTCAAAAAAAGAAAGACAGGTTGCCGCCGTGTCGAAAGAAAAAGAAAGAAATGTCGGGGTTGAAGGAGAGCCGAAGATCAATCGTTCACGGGAAGAACTAGACACGGGGAAACGGCGTGCCAGGTATGTCGTTGAAAAAGCATCTCTCGGGGAGAGGGGGCGGCGTGTCGGGCTCTACGTAGGGGGAGGGGGGGAAAAAAAAAAAAAGAGGGGGTCCTATGTGTACCGGACGTAGCGGGGGGGGAGGAAACTCCTTGGGCGTATTCACATGGAGGGGAAAGGATCTAAGGGAAAGGGGAAGAAGCTTTCCGCGGGAAAGACGGGTTAACTCATCCTCGGAAAGAGGACCGGCCAAAGTACGCACAGCAAAACCAGGAGGGGAAAAAAAGGGACCTTTACCTCCTGTGACAGGGAAAAAATGGGCGCGGCGGGCTCCATTGAAGCAAAAAGAATCAGGAGAAGGAAGAACGTCTTTCATCGCCGAAGGTGGTTGTCTGTCCGTTGTGGGAGGGCCCGTCGCTAGGAAGAAGGAAAACGCAAAAGGAGGAAAAAAGAAAGGCGCGCGTGTCACGAAACACCGTCCTTCTACACGAAGGGGGGAAGGCGAAACGGCTCGATTGCCCAACACCGAAGTCAATATCAGGGGAAAGAAGTCGGCGGCTGAACTCGCGTCAGGGGGGAGGAAAGGGGGAAGCGACTGACGCAGAAAAGAAGGAACGACGATGATGTGCGCACAGATCTTCGTTCGGGGGGGGGGAAGGAAACGGGGGTTTCCGGGGCTGCGGAGGGACGTGAAAAAAAAACATCTCACGCGAAAGGGGGTCTTTCTACGATCGAAAGGGAAAAAGGAAGCGCGTGGTCGCGAGGAAAAAAAGGTCTCGCTGAAGCTTCGGTAGGACGTCTCGGCTGAGGAGGGAACTTTGGGTGACGTGATCTATTTCCAAAGGGGGACTGCTTCAAGTGGTTTGTATGGGAAAATCCTCTTCTCACTTTAGAGGAGGAGTAGGGGAGCCAAGGTTGGGGAAAATCGCGCCTGATCGTGGAAACGTTCAATTATATCTTTCAGAGAGAAAAAAAAAAGGGATCCTTCGAAAAGGAAAAAATCAGGAGCCTTGAGACCGAGTGTTCTTTCCTCTCGAACCCTCCGCTGGGTCCAAGAGAGAAGAAGGGAGAAAGAACGAGTGCTGCAAGGGTCGTTTGTTTCTCAGCGCGCCCCGGGCCGGGTGAAAGAGAGAACAAAACAAAAAAAGGGAAAGAGATTGACCCGTCCCGTGCGCGGAAAAACACCTCTCCTTTCGCGGAGGAAAGAAAACACTGGGCGGCGGAGGGGCGGAGAGCGGCACGAACACGCAGAAAGGCGTTCCGCTTTTCGTGAAAAAAGGAGCAAGGAGCGATGCCAGAAGACTGCGGGTCCCGGGGAGAGGAGGGAACCGACCACGAGCACCTTGCGGCCAACGCGCGTACTCCGCTCCCGTGCGGGGAAGGAAAGGAGACACCACCTTGAAGCACGGCTTCTAGGAAGGGGATATGTGGATGGAAGAAGAAAAAAAAGGAAGAAACATCATCTAGCCGACAGAAGGCTCTCATCTTAGAAAAAAAAGAACCACTCTAACTTGTTGAAGGTAGCTCGGGCGATCTGAAAAGAATGCTCGCGCGTGAGAGGTCAGCGTCTCTAAGCCTCATCTGAAAAAGGGAGGAGATCCACCGAACGTCCCGCAGAGGGGGGGAAAAAATACTTCGAAGAGAGACGCTGCGCCCCGACGAGATAAGGAAGCGTTCATCCGCCGCAAGAGGGGGCGCGACCGTCCATGCATGAGGAGGGAAAAAAAGAGCATGCCCTTCAGCGTGTCGAAGAGGGTCTTACACTACTGCGCAGTGTTGGAAAATTGTGAAGGGGAACGCGGGCTCGTCGGAAGGGGAGAGAAGGAGGGGCAAAACGAAAAAAAAAAAGTTACAGACGTTCGCATAAAGAGTGGGAAAGGATGGAAAGGGAGGGCATGCAAAAAAAAAAAAAAAAAGCAAGCTCGCACGCTCGAGACCTTGAAGATACTCCTGGGGGGGGGGGACTGCTCGTCAGTTCGGCAGGGGGAAAGTAGAGGATGATTTTCACCCGAAAAAAAGCGGCGCGCGCTTAAAGCAGAGGCCACTACAGGGCATACGCAGGAAGCGCGGAAAAAGAAAAGGAAAAAACTTACTTCGTTACACCTCGGACCATCCCAACCCCAGAGGGAAGTGTTTTGCCGACCACTAAGGAGGAGGAAGCACGCAAACTCCGGAGGAAAAAAGTCTATTCTGGCCTTCGTCAAGAAAAAAAAGGACTGACGTTATGCAACTTGCAAAGGAAAAAGTCTGACTCTTCGAGCGTCTGACACAAGAGGTGAGGGGGAAAAAAAAAAAAAAGAGTCATGAGCAGGATCTCGAGAAAAGACGCTGCCTCAAGAATCTCGTCTGCAAAAAAAGGGAAAGAGGAGGGTCACGCTTGTACCGTACCGGCGAGGCGGAGCCTGGACGGGACCGTGCAGGGAAGGGAGAAAGAAGAAAGTACTGGACCCAGCAGAACTTCGGGGAGGACCGGCGCGAGACACCGTCATCTTCAGCGTGCGAAAAAAAAAAG
>Ga0179593_1657237_pt1 | contig 10282 bp, 16 predicted proteins | sample CZODoug2_1_08_16_FD_185931 | JGI IMG/M metagenome (GOLD analysis project Ga0179593, IMG submission 185931) | Vadose zone soil fungal communities from Angelo Coast Range Reserve, California, USA - CZODoug2_1_08_16fungal (PacBio error correction) | ecosystem: Environmental > Terrestrial > Soil >...
AAAGAGGTGTTCGTAGCAAGGGAGGAAAAGGGGGGGGTGTCGATGAAGAGAAAAGACTGCAGTCGTCTCAATCTCTGGAAAGGGGAGCGATGGGGGAAAAGAGAAAAGAAGGGGGCGTCAATGGAAAAGAGGGGAAGGACGAAATTCCGTCGTGGCTAAGAGCCAAGATCCAACTCTACATTCGAAAAAGGGTAAGGGAGCTGGGCTGGAAAAAAAAAGGAAAAAGGGAAGAACATTTACCGAGAGGAGGGGCATCGTCACCGCAGTGTCAGAAGGAGAAGAGTTATTTCCGAGAAGAGAGGTCTCTATTAGAAGAGAGAGCTAATGACAGAAAAGAAAGGGTCTAGAAAAATCATTATTTCCCTTCACCGGAAGGAGTATAAAAAACATTTCACATCCCTCATGAGAAAATATGATCTAAGGGGGCAGGATGCGTGAGCCGATATCCTCTCTCGAAAAAGGAGGAGGCGAAGTTCTCCAACTAGAAAGGCCGGAGTCGAAAAAAAAACAGAGTGACCCAAAAAGAAGGCAACTGGAGAATGATAAACCGCGGGATGGTCACCCTTATCTCAAAAAGAAAGGCTAAGGTGAGCCGAAGAAGGGAACGAGAGCACCGTGAGAGGAGTATCTTCATTCTTTGGAGAAAAAAAGGATCCAGTAAAAGCTCGGTCATACCTCATTTAAGGGGCCAAACAAGAAAAGTGGTATAGAAAAAGGTTCTTTCTTAAGGGACTTGCGGGCTTCCAGTGAAGAGGGAAAGAAGGACCGCAGAAGCAATTCTTCTCTGCGGAAAAAAGATCTTGAGAGAAAAGAAGAGCGCTTCCAATACAAAGGAACCAAAGAGGAGGGGAAACTTTCACTGTAAGCTGTAAGAGAAAGAGGGAAGGAGGCTGAAAATTCCCTTATCATCACGGAACGGGCACATATCAGGTCCTGAGAAAAGTGGAGCCCAAAAAGGGGCTTGACGCCTTTCTCGGCATGTGGGGAAAGGGAGCCTCCCGGGAAAAAAAGCCTACGAAATTCCTCGGAAGCTCAAGGGGAAGGGGGGGGGGGGGGGGGGGGGGGGGGGGGGAAAAGATATAGTTACCATCGAAGGTTCTTCAAGGGGCTGCTCAAAGGAGAAAATCTTTCGGAAAAGAAAAGGAAAATGGCGACCTGGGGGGAGAAAAAACCGCATCACGCCGGGAGAAGCGGGGGGAGAAAATTCCGACCGGGGGGCATATCTTCAACTCTTCCAGGAGGGGGGAAGTGGGTAATGTCAGAGAAAGGAACTTTCCCTTTTGGGAGGGACGGGTAGCGGGGGAGGAGTTCCCTAGGGGGAACGCATCGGCGAGCGATCAAAGCAGAGGGAAGGTATCCATCTCAATTTCGGGGGGAGAAGCTAGCCCAAGAGGGGGGAAGAAGGAATGAAAGCTCTCTTCAGGGGGCTCTGCGAAAAAGATCCTCCATAGAAAAAAAATCAAACCAAAAAGGGGGGAACAAAGAAAGGAATCCTACGAGAAAGGGTCATATGACTAAGGCCTAACGAAGAGGGAAAGTAGGGGCAGCGTTCGCATAGAATGGGGGAAAGCTCAAAAAAGGGTCTCATGCAGAAAAACGCCTCGGCCAAAAAGGGAGATGTCGGACGCTCGGAGAGAACGCCGCGGAGAGACGCGGCAATTCCTGTCTGTAAAAAAAAAAACCACGAAGGAGCGGGGGAATCGATTTATTACTTTATTAAGAAAAACCTGACTCTGAGGAAGAAGGGGGGGAGCTTTTGGGGTGAGGAAAGCAATGCTGTACTTAGAGGGGGAGGGGACGGTTTTCGGAATGGAGAGACAGCGCAAAGACGTTCCACCAAAAAACATTGGGGGGGGGAGGAAGGAGGAACGGAGACCTCAGGCAAGCAAGAATTCAGTCTTGTTAAGGATACTGAACGAACAGTCGGCTCTGAGAGGAGACGGTCCCAGGTAGGAGGGAGGGGGGGGAAATCTTCCTAACCAAAAAACAGGGACATAAAGGGAGGGACAGAGAGAAAGTGTAGCGAGGTTACCCTTGGCAAAGGCCGGGGAAGATGGGGTAATGAAACCACCCTCTTCAATCTAAAGGAAGGGGGTGCGAAGGGACTCCAAGCGATTGAAGGGGAGAAAAAAGAGTAAGTCGAAAAGGGAAGGGGAAGTCTCCCAACAGACCTTCAGGAAAAAGGTCGTCAAAAGAAGGAAGAGGCAAAGAGGAAGAGGATGAGGTTCGCTAGGGGAAGGAGGTCAGTAATATATCAAAGGGGGACATATTTGACGAGAAGAGGGCCCACTCATCCATATGCGAGAGGAAAAGATTAAGGGAGGGGAAGGGACGTAGGGGAAATGAATCTACTTCAGTGAGGGAAAAAGGGGAATGAAATATGAAAAAGGTAGACTCAATTTGTTGCTAAGAAAAATTACTAGGGAGATCAGAGAAGGAAAACGCCTGTTTGAATGGGGAAGGAAAGGGGTCAGAGATCTAGAAAAGAACAACAACACGGGACTACTTGAAGGCTTGGGGAAGGGAAAAAAGGATGGAAATCCCGTCAGAAGAGGGGATTCCAATCATCAATGGGGGGAACCCGCGTGAAACGGGGGGGAAGAAACAAGGAAGACCGAGTATTGAATATTAGGGAAATGCCTGCCGCGGAAGGAGGAAGGTACAAAAAGAAAGGAAAGAGGTGTCGCCTGGAATGCTTCATGACAACCTGTATGAGTTGGGACGGAGAAGCAGCTGGAAGAGAGAAAAAAAAAAAGACTGGAAAATAAGAAAGAAATAGGGGCGGGAGACCAAGGGGGTTTGCAGAAATGGGGAAGAGAAGAAAGGAAGGGGGGGTCATGTTGGTCTACGAGAAAAGTTGTGGAAGTAGGGGAAAAAGAAAAAAAAAGGAAATCGTAAGAAAGGATAACTTTTATCCCAAGGAAAAATGGGAAAAAGGAAAGGAGGGAAGTAATTTCCACAGTCAAAAAGAGGGGGGAGAACTGGAAAAAAAGAGTGAGCTAAGGATCCTTTTGTTAGAAGGGAAGGGGGGGGTCGAGGAAGACTTCCTTATGAAAATAGATAAAGAAGGGAATAAGGGGGGCTTTGAAGAAGGACTGGCTTTTCTCAAGTTAGGCCTTAGGGGGAAGAACTCCACCTTAATCAGCGGAAGAGAAAGGGAAGCTGAGAAGTCGCAAGAGGGGGAGGTGACTTGGGAGGGAAGGGGAAGAAATTTGTGTCTCTTGCGATCAAGGGGAAGCAAACCCGATGGTGGGACATCATTAACCGAGGAATTGGGGCAAGGTACTTAAAGAGAGGGGTAGCTTACTCAGGAAAGGAAAGCCGAAATTGATTGATAGGGGGAAGGACTGACAACTAGAGGTTTTTGCGGAGCCCCTATTATTTATATTTGAGCTCGGGGACAGGGAGCTTTCCATCGCTGATAAAAAAAAGGGAGAGAGGCTGGCGAAAGAGAATGGCCGAAACAAGAGTTTCGGCTGCCAAAGTCAGAGGTGCTCGACAAAAATAGGCGACCGAAGGGAAAAAAAAGTGGCAGTCGGCTACGAGTCGGGGGAAGAGGCGGGTTGCCAGTGGGGAAAAAGAAGGGGGAGGCTGGTCGAGGCTTCCATGAAAGGGGACTGTAAGGGAAAGGAAAAGGGGGGCCGTATCTTCAGGAAAAAAAGCCCAAATTGGAAAGGGAAAGAAAAAAAGGGGAAGCTCTCTATGAAGGAGCACAAAGAGAGAGAGCCTTTAGGGGAAAAGAAAAAACGTTAAGGGAAAATCCGGAGAAAGAAATTTTCTCTAAAGGGGAGGGACCAAATCACATAGAAAGAATAAGCCGTAACCCCATAGAGGAGGGATTCGGCTTTTCGACGTAAGGGGCGGGGCTCAGCCACGCTCATAGCCCATTTCGGTTTTGAAAGGGGAAAATCCGACTAGGAAAAAGGGAAGAGAGAGGAAGCAAATTTTCTAAAAGATTTTCCCCTATATCGAAAAAAGAAAGAACTCTCTCACGGCAGAGAGAAGGTCAAAGAAGGATGTCGAGGGAAAAAAAAGGGACCTCTCTCCTCAAGGGGAGAAGACCCCTTTCCGAAGGGAAAGTGCCAAGAAAAATAGAGATCGCTGGGCAAAGGTTTCCCCCTATCTAAGAGAGGATCAGGGGAACAGAGAGCATCATCCTTTCAAGAAACTACCAACTTTACAAGAGAGGCCTAGAAGGGGGGGAGAAATCTTTCCTCAAGCCGGTTAAGAAGTCGCCTATCTTGCCGCATCTAAAGAGAGCCCCAGTTTGTGGGAAGGAAAGAGGGAGAAGAACAGCGGCATCCCTTCAGCTTCGCCTTCGAGTAATTTCCTCAAAGGGGGGCAACACAATCTTGCGTTTCTCGGAGGGGGGACTAAATCTGGAGGAAAGAGGGGGGATGAGAAAAGTCTCGCGAAGGAAAAATGTCTCATCACTTCCTATACGGGAAAAAAAGCCTAATAGTGTGTGAAAAATAGGGGCTACCACTTCTCCTACAGGAAAAGGGGAAGAAAAAGACAGTGGGAACTGTCTAGAAGAAGTGTCAAATTTGCTTAAAAAAAAAGGGGGGGGGTATTGGAAAATACAGAGGGAGAACCAGGCCGCTTCTTCCATGGAAGATCCAAAACCCGGAGCGAGAAAGGGGGAAAGCCGGGGAAAAGGATCCTTCATGGAATCTGAAGACCGAAAAACTGGTTGGTTATCTGATCATACAGGAAGAAAGGAGGTAGTGGGTAAGGAAGGAGTTTTACATGGGGAGGGGGGGAGACCGCAAGAAAAAGACGGTTCCTTCCCCGAAAAAGGGGGGGGAAGAGACACCAAGGCAAAGGGGGTATGTAAGGGAGGAGAAAAGAAGAGAAAAGCGCGGACATCACGCTCTCGGAAGGGGGCATCTGTGCCGGAAAAGGAGTTCGATGGAGAGGACCGCCGTCATGTCTAAAGGCAAAAGGCCTTCACCCTTTTCGGTAAAGGCCGAAAGAAAGGAAATAGAGCGATCGGGGAAAAGGGAAAGGGGGGAAAAGACGCAATTTCCTGTAGCCGGGAAAAATATGGGACCGAAAAAAACATCCGCTTTCAGCCAGAGAGAAAGGGATCGCTTTATGGGGGGGAAAAAGTATCAAGCAATCGTCTCCTCGGAGAGGGAATGGGGGAAAAAATAAGATTTGATTGAGAGAAGAAAAAACAACTGATGGGGAGGCCACTAGGTGGGGAGAAGAGGGAGAATTTTTTTCTATTACAAAAGCAATGGACGGTGTGGAAAGGAGAAGAAAGTCGCATGGACGAGAAGGAAGGATGTAGCTTCCAATTACAAGGAACGTATTACTAATTAAAAGGATCGGGGAGGCGTCGTTCTTAAAAAAGAAGGGAGACTAAACCAAGGAAGAAGACTCAAAAAGCTAGAAAAAGCGGCACATTTAGGAAAGGCTCATAGGGCAAAAAAGGTGGTCATCTTAAAAAAAAGATTTGAAAGGAAGGGGCCTGAGGAGGAGAAGGAGCAGCCTTACCACCAGAAGTAGGAAGAGCACAAAAGGAGAGGGGACAGCCTGACTTTAACTGGAACAAAGTAACAGGGGGGAAAACTCACGGAAAAGTATTAAACTCTTTTTCGGCAGGGGAAGTAAAAGGTATCTCTCTCAGGGAAAGAAATCCGAATTCGCGAGGAAGGGGAGATCCCAAAAAGCAGGGGATTACGTCCAATCCTAAAAAAAAAAGAAAAAAAAGGTTTCATGGTGGGGGGGATTTATTCTATCCAGGACGAGAAGCCTGTTAAAGAAAGATCGCGACTTTTGCGGAGGGAAAATATAAAAGGAACGAGGAGCGTAGCTACACCGTAAAAAAGGTACTGGGGATAGGAGAAAAAGGGGCAGGGAACTTTCTACCGGAAAAGAGAGGGGGAAGGAAACAAAGACAAAAAGAATGCCCGATTTTTAATAAAAAGAAGTTTCTTGGAAGGGGCCGTTCTAATCTGGAGATCTAAATCCTAATCTCCTGAGAGGAAACCCCATTCGCAGGCGAGGGGGGGAAAAAAGATCGTCTGTCGATCTTCAATCTCTAGGAAGAAAAGTCTCTGGTGGTACAGAGGCAGAGTGAAACCTCTGCACGAGGGAGTGGTTTTGGGTTGTTTTATTGGCTGGATCGGCTGGAAAAAGGAAAACCGCAGACTAGCCAGACAGGGAACATCTCGGCGAAAAAGGGGGGGAAAGGTCCGAAAAAGCCAGAATCCGCACGTTTGGAAAAAAAGGAGAAAATAGCCGGGAGAGCAATGTTTGGCGTCGAAAAGCCCGGGCAGCCGGGGGGAAAGAGAACCTCTCCTCCAAGGTGTGAGACGAAGAGTAAAAAAAAGTTCGCTTGAAAAAGCGCCTCAAAAAAGGAAGCGGTCGAATTCTGCACGAAAAAAAAGGACGAAAAAAAAAACCTCAGGGGAAAGGGTGCCGCTGCTCCCAAAAAAAAATCTCAAAGGAAAAAACTTGGCTCGCCGAGTTTTCACGAAAAAAGGTTGTGAAAGAAACGCGGAGGGGAAAATAGACAATGTCTAGAGGGACGGAAAGGGGGGGCTTCTTCTAGAGAAAATCTTGGAGTGCGAAGCAGAAGGGAGCTGCAAGGAGAAAAAGGCCCAGTTCATCCATCGGAAGGCCTCTCGCGAGCGAATCGCGGAAACTGGAATTAGGGGCATGGAAGAATCGTCTACCATCTAAGGGGGAGACATGCGCCAAAGACCGAGGCACCCTATCCAGAAAGAAGGGAATTGAATAAGAAAACAGTCGGAAAAATTGAGGAGGAGGGGGGGAAGGCGCTTGATCCACAAAAGAAAACAGGATTTTTTCCGCAGGAAAAACCCTCGGTTCAGCAAAAGGAAAGGAAGCATAGAAGGGGGGAGAAACACCGCCCTCGTCATCCTGCAAGGGAAAGGTCCATCCAGCAGAAGAAAACCCTATTCTCTGAGAAGGAGACTTGTAAATTAAGAAGGTGGAAAAGAACCCCCCCCCAAGGAGAGAGGTTTTGGGGGGGGGGGGAACTTCATACATCATTCTTTACTGAAAAGGAAAAAACACAAGGTTGGACAAAAGCGTGGCTCTCAAGCACAAAAAGGGAAAAAAGCTATCAACTCACAAGTCACCATCAGAAAAAGAGGAACTTAGACGAGGACTGACGACGAGAAGCGCTTTCAGCGTTTATGGGGGGAACACTGAAAAAAAAAAGCAAGAAGGCGTAAAGAACTGCAAGGACGCAGTTTATCTACCGGAGAAATCTATCAAGGAGAAAGACCCAAAGCTCATGTAAAGAAAAAAAAAGGCCAAGTAATAGAGGGAGGTAAAAAGAGTAATCCTTCGCCAAGGGGGAAGGAGCGCCAGACTTTTGGAACTGAAAAAGAGATCAATCTTCACATTTGTCCACGGAGGATAAAACACGGTGGAAAGTAGGGGACCAGAACAGAGGAGGAAGGGAAGCAGAGCTCTATCGAAAAAGGAAGCGAAACGAAGGAGATGCACATTTCGGCAAGGGCTCGTTAAGAAAAAGAGAGCATCATATTAGAAGGAGCTATTGTCAGCCGGACGATAAGAGGGATACCTTTACCTGAAGGGGGATAACCGAAAAAAGATCCGGAGGGGAAGGAGAAGAAAGGCCCTCCAGGAAAAGTATTTTTTGACCTTCAGGAAGACAGGGGACGAAAGCAGGACGGGGAGCAAAGAAATATTCCCTACTAGGGGGGGTCGTGCAAAGCGGACTAGGCAAGTGGGGGAGGAAAGTCCACTATCTCAGGCACGCGGGACGGGGAGGAAAGGGTCCAAAAAAATAAAAAAACAACGTGTCATATCTCTCGAAGAAAAAGCGAAAGAGGAAGAAGGCGTCTGGCGGGGGAAAGGGGGGGGGGAAGGTTCAATTGAAATAAAAAGAGAAGGGGAGGAGATCGTTGGAAAAAGTGGAGACATTGCAAAAAAAGGGGAGAGAAACGAGTGGGGAAGAAAGGGGAGTACACGTTTCATTCTTTCGATAAAGGGGGGACAGGTCCACAAGAATTCCCTGCTTGCTGAAGGGTGAGCAGAAAAAAAAAAAGTCGGCGAGGAAGTCAAAACTGGTCCAGAAAGAGCTCGGAAGGGAAAAAAAAGGAACACAAAAAGGAAAAGAGGAAAGGGGGGGCCGAAATGTGTGCATGAGAGGGGAGGGTTGTCAGACGGAGGAAAGGGGTCGAAGTAGACATATTTGAAAATGGGGCCAATAAAAAGTACTAACGGTAAGAAAGGCAATTGTTAAGATTGAGAAGGGAGAAGGTTCCAACATTCTGTGGCTGAAAGGGAAGGGAAGAGAAGGAGACTATTTGGCTCACTTGTCAAAAATCCTTGGGATCAAAAAAGTGGACGTCCGGAAGTTGAGAGAGAGAAGGTAGCACGGTCGATAACTGTCTTACAGGAAAAGTCTTTAGATAGAGCGAGAGGAGACGCAAGTTCACAGTCTCGAAAAAAAGGAATAGTTACCGGTAAAAAGCGAAAGGGTGAACACGCTGGGGGGGGGGGGAAGAAGGTGGAACGTCTTTGCGAGGAAAGTCCGGAAAAAGAGGGGGTGACAGCATTACCCTCTCATTAAAAGGGGTCCAAATCGAAAAAGGAGAAAAAAGAAAGAAAAAAAAAGTGATTGAAAGGGGGAAGAGAAAACACTTCGGCGTGTTTTCTGGGCCTTCATTGGCCGGAGGGAGGAAAAGGATGACTCGTCTGCGCTGCTGGAATGAGGACAAACGGACCGGAAGCTGCTGCTAGGGGAGGAGACCTCCGTTGGCTCTTCAGGAGAATCTGCGACCGAAAAAGGTGCTTTCTTTTCTCTAAGGAGAGGGGCATCGGACAAGGGGGGGAGCCTGGCTGAATCGGAAGAAGGGTCGCCTAGTGCTTCCATGCCAGGAGGGGAAGGAAACCGTTCACGGACAAGAAGGGGGAAAAATCGACTATCATTATCCAAATGGAGAACAGCGTGAAAAAAAGCAGGGGGGTCAACGCCTCGCACAAGTAAGGGCAGAAGGGACTTTACGCACTCTACATTACATTGTGGTGGCCAGTAAGAAAAGAAAAAGCGATGCAAGGAGGAAGAGGAGGAAAAGAAGCGTTATTCTGGGCGCCGAAAAAGGGTTTCTTTTAGTCGATAAAAGGGAGCGCCGCATCCTACTTTAAGCACGGGGATATGATCGCGGGGGAGAAGAGGAAAGGGAGGCTGCAGTGAGGCAAGAGAAAACTTCTTGCCTTTCTCTCAGAGAAAAGTGGGGGGAAGGGAGAAGAGAACTTCCTTCAATTCCAGGGAGGAAGGAGTCTGGAAGCTGGTAAAAATGTCCCGATCGCAAGCGGGAAGGGATATCCTTTCAGGGCAAAAGCGCTCACTTCAAAAGAGGGAAAAAGATACCGAAGCTTATGCACATCTTCTCGCAAAAAAAAAGGGGGGAGCGCTCGGGGGAAAAAGGGGAAAATCCTATCTAGCGTCCTAAAAGTGTCTCCTTCGTCAGAGAGGAGGAAAGATTCAACACTCCAGCTTCATCCCGGCATAGTAAGACAAACTAAAGAGGGAAAAAATCTTGGCGTGAGGGAGGAGGGAACTTTTCCAAAAATACAGCTGAATCTTCACTTGCGAGGCGGATGCTACTCATCCCAAAAAAATCCGATACTGTGTCAGGGGCTCGCCCTCTCTATCTTTTAAGGAAAACCACTAAGGGACGTAAAAAGGGTACAATTCAAACGATTAGAAGGGGGAACAATGCAAATTGCTTTTTTGGGGCAAAGAGGGGGGGACTTCATCCCCGGCTTAATCCAGCGTCTTCCCTCGGAACCAATCACATGGGAGGAAAAAAGAAGGGCCATCGCGAGGATACGGCAAATTTACGTCTCATCCTAAAAGGGGGGGAACTATCATACAGACTGGCGAAAAATGGGGTCCATTTGCTCATTTAGTGATGGGGGCTATCACGCTCCAGGAAACCAGGAAGGGGGGGGTTTCTAGCAAAAAAATGGCTTCCTGCCTTCAGCGAAAAAAGATCTCGGACAATCACGCGCTCCGTCTTAATGTGAAGATGTACTGGAAAATAAAAAATTTTTTTGCGATCAGGAAAGAGGCCCCTGTTCTGAGAGGGGGTAGGTTGAGCCGGGAAGAAAAAAACGATCGAATTTCGTCCGAAGGAAGAGAGTCAAAAGTCCGGTCAAGAATTAAGCCATATCTCGAAGCACGCCCTGGGGGCGTAAAGGGGACAAAGAATTAGCACTAATCTTGCCGAAGAGAAAAAAAAAAAGGAAGGAGCGAAAAAGAGGGGGG
>Ga0179593_1688591_pt1 | contig 10282 bp, 18 predicted proteins | sample CZODoug2_1_08_16_FD_185931 | JGI IMG/M metagenome (GOLD analysis project Ga0179593, IMG submission 185931) | Vadose zone soil fungal communities from Angelo Coast Range Reserve, California, USA - CZODoug2_1_08_16fungal (PacBio error correction) | ecosystem: Environmental > Terrestrial > Soil >...
CTCTATTGATCAGCGAAAGAAAGGATAAGAAAAGAACCAAAAGGAAAGAGAGAAGGACCACCCTATTCTCTCTTCTTGAATTGACGCGGTGGGGGGGAAGGGAGTTGCCCCCTTCTACCGTTAATAACAAATGGATGGGAAAAAAAAAAAAACTGATAGGGGGAAAGAGAGAAGAAAAGGGACCTCACTTACTCAAACTTCTAATCCCTGTAGGGAAGTATGTCCTCTACTCAAGAAGAAAGAGTAAAATCTTAGGGGGGGGGGAAAAGAAGCCTTTCTACATCCTCACTTAAAGCGGATAAAGAGGTAAAATAGTGGTCTACTTCTACTTATCCTATTCTTTACGGGGGAAAAGAATGCCCAGTCTGAAAAAAGTTTATGTGATGATGAAAAAAAAAAAATTTTTTGGGGGGGACTTATCTACTCACCACCTCCTACACGATCCCCGAACAATCGAAGGGGGAGAAAGCTCCGCGTCGTCCTCGATCCTTTCGTTGTCTTAATTGGGAAAAAGAAAAAAAAGTTTCAGAAAAGGGGGGGAAAGGGGGGAGAGAAGGTCTTTCTCTCTTCCTTCATACAATAGGAGAAAAAAAGGGAGGGGGAGTGAAGTCTTTTTTTCGCCCGAGAGGGAGAGAAAAAAATCGAAAGAGGGAGGCGGAAGGGAAAGAGTCGTCTCTATTTTTACTTCGAAGCGGCCGGGGAAATCTCTGCACGTCTTAAGGAAAAAAGGGAAGGGAGCAAATAGAGACGGGAAGAAAGAGGGGAAGGGAAAGAGGGAGCTGTCCCCTTTACCTTACTTGGTGGGAAAAAGGGAAAAGGAAAGCGGATTCTCGACGCAGTGTAAAAGAAAAGTTCCGGAGGGGGGGGGGGAGAAGAAAGAACTTTCACCTACGCTTTCTCTTAAAGCGCCTTGTACGAAAAAAGGATAGAAAGTCGGCCTGCCCGGGAAAAAACTTGAAAAGGGAAAAAGGGAGACTCTTCTACTCGCCTAAAGAGAAAAAAGAAGCGGAATCTGATTTTCTGGAGGGGAGAAAGAAAACTGGCTCATAAAAAAAGGAAGGGGGGACGGCCTCCTATCTCAAAACTTCCCCCGAGAAATACCAGAAAAACCGCACACAAAGGTTCATTGCAACCAAAAAGAGGAAAAATTCGGCCCCCGGAGAAAAAAAGGGGAAAAGGCCCCGCTTCTACCCGGTTGCAGCGGCCGGGGGGGAAACACGTTTTTCCTTTACGCCAGAGGGAAGGGGCAAAAAAAGTCAAGGGAGGAAAGGAAAAAAGGAAATACCTCTTATTTCTTTGTAAGCAGAGGAAGGAGGGGGGAGGAGAAAGTGCGAAATCCTACTCCTGCGAAACGGGGAAGGACATGCCGAGAGAAAAGGAGAAAAAAAGAAAAAGACCTCGATCACTTTATCTGAACAGATTTAGCAGCACAAGGGAAAAGAAGAAGAGAAGGGCAGGTTCGACACCGCCGAGGGGAAGTCCGGGAAAAAAAAGGGAAATCGCCCTCCCCCTCTTCAATGCGGAGCGGGACGCAGGGGAATTCTCGGAAAAAAATTAAGAGGGGGGGAGAAAGAAGACATATCTACCTCTCTACCACTAAATAATATTACTTAGAGGGAGGTCTTTCTGTCTTCAGCTTGAAGGGGGAAGTCGAAGGGGAGGAAGAATCTATACTCTTTTCATAAATCCAAGGGGAAGTCCTCGCGAGGAAGGGGAAGGGGCCCCCAGGAGGAGGGGAGGGAGTCCCTATCTTCCCGCCAGATAAAGGGGAGAGGGAGGAAATCGATTTCTACTATCATATCTCCCGGCGGGAGGAAAGGCTTGAGGGGGGGGGAGGAGAAGAAAAGAGAAGGAAAATCACCTTCCGGCCGAAGGACAGGGGGGGAGTATCCACCGTCCCCTTCTACCACTATTTCTTCTTCAGGGGGAAAAGGAAAATGTTCACAGAGGGGAAGAGAGGGAATCTCTCATTTCTTCCACCGCCGCGTGATAGGGAAGAAGAGAGAAGAGAAAATTTGACTTATCCTCCTATCTGAAATGCACAGAAACTAAGAGAGTAGATGTGGGGGCTTTCGGGGGGGGAAAAAAAAGGGAAGGGGGGAAGAAACCTATTTAAACTTTCCTACTTTTACCCCGAAACCAGCGGGGCCCACAGGAGGGGGAAAAGAGAAAGAGGGAGGCCCCTTCATTTCCTGGTGGCAAGGAGGGGGGGGAGGGGGGGGGGGGTAGTCTTTACATTGGGGGAAAGGGAGAGGAAAATTACCCTCCCCTATACTCTCCGGAATGTCTGAGAAAAATGAGTAAGTCGACTAGAATTCCGAAAGTCCCGGAAAGGGGGGAAGGGAAAAAAAGGGGGGGAGGAGGGTCCTCTCTTAAATTCTCTGTCTTTCACAAAAGAGTGGGACCCAAGGGACAGGCCTTTTTCTAACTTCATCCTGTAAGCAGGGGAGAGGAGAATTTAAGAAAAAAGGATCCCTGCAGGTGATAAAAGAAGAGACGCCTCCTCTCTCCGTCCTCAAAAAAAAAAGGGGAGGAGTTGCTTCGGGGAAGAAAAAAAAGGGGGGGAAAGAAAGGCAGCGTTCTTTTTCTTTAATCTCTTTCCGCACGCTTGAACCTAAAAAGCACGAGGACTTCAAATCCACGCCGGGGAGAAGAGGGAGTCGCAAAAAGAGGAAAAAGAAAGAAAAAGGAGACCCCTCTCCAAAAAAGGGGGAGCCAAGGGAAATTCTGCGCTCGTGATCTCAGGAAAGGAGGGGGGGAGGTCTCTCTTCTTCTTCGCCAAATCCTCCAACCATCTCGTAGGCGGAAAGGAAGCATGGCCGAGGAAAGAAAGGGGAAGGGGGACATCTTCTTTTTCTTCACCAAAGAGGGGTATTATCTCTCCGCTTTCCTTTCGGCCGAAATAGAGCCGAAAAGGAAAAGGAGAGAGGGCGGTCACCTTTTGTTCTATGCGATCGAGGCCCGCCGCAGGAGGGGGACAAGGGAAAAGTCTGCCTTGAGAAATCTGGGGGAAAAGGGAAAGGATGATGATAATTCTCTGCTTACAACAAGAGGAGGAAGAGGGGGACGTTTCTTATGGAATGGAGGGGGAAGATTGGGAAAAAGGAGGGAAAAAGGTGCACACTAGCTAATTTCATCGGCAGAAGGAAAAAGGGGGAAAAGGGGGGGTTCGAATCTCCCCTCTCACGAGGTGAAGATTTGAAGGGGGGGAGGGGAAGGGGGAAAATTTTTTTTCTTTTGTTCGGAAGGGAAGGAGGACCCTTCTTTGTTCAGGGGGGGAATAGTTTTAGAAAAAAGAAGGGGGGGCAACCAACCTTACGTCTTTTTTCGCCTTGCAGAGAAAACCATCACTCGGGAGGGGGGGGAGTTGGAAAAAAAGAGAAAGAGGGGGGAGACTTTCTCTCCTATTTCAAGGCGGGAAAGGGGAGGCCTCCTCAAAAAAAGGAAAAAGGGGAGAAGACAAGTCTCTTTTACGCTACCGGTCTGGGAAAAATCCGCTGCGGACCGGGGGAGTCAAGGGAGAGAGGGGGCCCTATAAGGAAGGGTCATCAACGCTGGATAGACTGAGGGGGGAAGGGGAACACTCAATCTTTAAATCATTCGAAAGGGGGAAAAAGAAAGACCGCGCTCGACGTTGGGAAGTCCGAAAAGAAAGAGGTCTCCCTTCTTGCGACTGGAGAAAGGAGAAAATCTATCTCTAATACCTCTATCTGAAGGAGGGGGAGAAAAGGGTCCTTCTATATCAGCGATGCGAAAGAAGTACTTCAAAGGAGAAAGAAAAAGGGGCGCCTATTCCTCTCCTATCTTCTTAAGTTACATATCAGAACGCGAGAAAAGGGGGCAAAGGAATACCCCTACCCGGATCTAGGAGGGGGAAAGAGAGGGTTCTGAGGAAGGAGGAAAAAATGGAAGAGGAGCGATGTTCGGATCGTGGTCGGCGGTTGGGGGAGTGGGTCGGCCCAAAAAAAGAAAGGGAAAGAAGGAACGACGAGCGATCAGTACCGAAAGAAAAAAAAGGAAAAGAAGAGCTCAGTCCTACACTGCTCTGCAAGCCGGGGAAGGAAGGGGAGGGATACCAAAGGGGCGAGAAGTCCGGTCGAGGACATGACGATCGAGGGGAAGGGGAGGGGAAGGGGCGCCCGGGGGAGGAAAGACAACGTCAAAGGAGGGAAAAAAATTTGTTCTTCACGGTCCGACGAGGGGCAAGAAAAAAGGGGGAGAACGCGGCAATCCAATACTCGCGAAAGAATGTGGTCAGTCGAGAAAAAAGGGAGAAAAAGGCGTATAATCTGTCGCTGATCACTCGCCGATCTCGAGGAAAGAAAAAGAGAAAGATCGCGTTTATCCGCGCCCGAGTAGCAAAATCCCTCAGAAAAAAGGAAAGACCACATAGTCGGAGTCTTGGTGCGGGGGAGAGAGAGGGGAGGGTTGCCCCTCTTCGACCGTGAGAACAAAGGAGGGTCAAACGACAAACAAAAAAAAAAAGAAAAAAAAAACACGTACTCAAACTCAATCCCTGTGGCGGAAGAGGGAAAAGAGAGGAGGGAGTTGTATACTTCGCCGGTCGACATCCGCAGCCGAGGGCTGCAGCAGGGTAGTTCTCGAAGGAAGGAAGACGTCTCCTATTCTGGAAAAAGCAGGAGGGGGCTTGAATGGGGAGAGTGAATCCCTTTTTTTTGTGTAAAAAAGGAAGAAACGATCCGAACATCGATATAGCCGTGAGGAAAGAAGAGAGGGTCGCACAAAAAGAAAAAGAGGAAAGAGGGTCGTAGCTGTTCCGGTCTAAGGAGGGAAGAGAACGGTCTTGATCTCGTCCTCAGACGATAGGAGGAAGAGGGGACGTTTGGGGGGAAAGTCGTTCTTTCTCCCTCGTGATCTCGAAAAAGGAGGCAGCTCGATGACTTTTGCAACGAGGAAAACGCGCCTGTAGACATCGGCCAGGCGCTGCAAAGAAGAGGAGAGAGGCGTGCTCGTCCTTGTACGGGAGGTTAAGAAAGAAAATTGACCTTCTTGTTGAAGAGGGGGGAAAGGGACCGGATTCTCGACAGGTAAAGAAAACGGACTTTTTTATACGACATCCTGGAAAAAAAGGGAGAGGAGAGATTACCTGGGCATCGAGGCTTTCCGAAAGAAGACCAGGATAGGGAAAAGAAAGGAGACCGATTGTCCCTCTACCACTATCGAGCTGATGGGGGAGCATATGCTACACCCCAGGAGGGGGGACGGAAAAGAAAAAATTCCCCCCTATAACAAAGCAGGAAAGAAGGAAAACGAACAAACTCTCACACAAAGTTTCATGAGAAAAAAGGACCTCCGGGGAAAAGGGACCCCCGCTTTAGAGGGGAGAGGGAAGACTTCCCCGCTTCTACACGGGGTTAGAAGAGGAAGGTTTCACCGTTTTTCACTAAAGAGGAAAGGGGAAATTAAGACACAAACGATGAAGAATACAGGGGGGGGGAGTTGTAAGCCGCTGAAATATCATCACAGTCAAAAAAAAGAAAAGAAGCGCCCGCTCCGACAAGTGCCGTCCGAGGAGGGCCCTCCGAGCGGGGATAGAAAAGAAAGAGGGGAGCGGGATCGGAAACAGATTTAGCAGGCCGAGGGGAAGGAAGGGAGATGGCGGTGCCGAAACAGGGAAGAGGACCAGTGAAAAGAAGAAAAAAAGAAAAACCTTCAATGCGGATCGGGCCGATCGTCGCCCACATGAAGCGGGGGGAAAGAAAGGAATCTCTCCACGAAATAAGTAAAGGGAAAGAAAGAGAAAGGACCGTGTCTTTCCTTTCTCAAAAGAGGTATTTATTCGAGAGAGGGGGGAAGGGGGATTTTTCAATAATCCCTAAGGAAAGGGGGGGGGGGAGTCCTCTCTCTCTCCTCCCGATCTTGGGAGGTGAAGAAAGGGGTCGGCCAAAAAAGAAAAAGGAAGGGAAGTCGAAACCGTTTATCGTCGGCCATTTGGCGGATCTATCGAAAGGAGGGAGAGGGAGGGATGGTACTTCATCGAAACCTAGTTAAAAAAAAAAGGAAAATCCCTTCTACTATCACTATTGGGAAAAAAAAAAAAGGCCCGGCGACCACGATGGCCGAGACGGGGTGCAGCTCGGGAGGGGGAAAAAACCTCGCTCATGCGGCCACCGCCGCGTGACGAAAAGGAGGGAAGAGAAATTTGACTATCCGCCGAGCTGAAGGGCCGGGAAGGACAAGACGTATAGGAGGGGCCGGGCCTAGCCGATGGAAAAGTCACGAAAGGGACACAGCAAAAAGGAAGAAAAAAAAAAAGAAAAGGGGAAGGAGGAAAAGGAGAGATATTCTCGGGCCAGGGAAGGTGGCCGCGGGGAGGAAGAGGGGAAAGAGGGCTTCGCCCTGAACTGTTTCGGATTTAAAAAAAAAGAAAAGATGGAAAAGACTGAAAAAGAAGAATCAAATTTTCTCTACGAGAATGCCGCAAGCGGCAAAAAAAAGGGAGGGGGGGGACGCCATGAGCGAGGCCGAGCTGAAAGTAACTTCGTTAAAAAAAGGAAAAAGAAGGGGTCTCCGGGCCGGTGGCTAACCTTCATCCTGCAAAGAAAGGAGAGGAAAGAAGGAGGGCGGCATTTTAGTGCAAGGCGAGGGGAGAAAAAAAAAAGGAACAGCGCCGCCGCCCTCCGCGGCCTCAAGAAAGAGAAGGAAAGAAAACGGTTTCGCCGACATTCCAGCTGAGCGTGGGAGGGGGGGGGAAAGCAAGGGCAAAAGAAAAAAATCAACCATCGATCGGGGAAGGCGCGCGGAGGCGGCAAAAAGCCACCAAATCTGCAACGAAAGAAAGGAAAAGAATCCCCAACTACTACAGAAGAGAGACAGAAGAAAAGAGGAAAAGGGAGTAGAAGAAACGTATTTCGTTTCCGAGCGGAAAAGGGGAGGGGGCCTCTAATAAAAAAAGAAACAGCTCTGCTGGCCCGATCCCGCAAAAGGGGGAGGGAAGGCATGGAAATCCGACTGGACAGCGTGAGGTGGCAGAAGCAATCGGAAGGGAAAAAAAGGGGGAAAAGGTTCTTTTTTTCGGCCTCAATCGGCAGAGGGGGAAGGGGGGAACAGGGGGGGTCATGTCGATCGAGGCCGAAGAACCGTGCCTTGGAAAGGGAGAGGGGAGCCATCGGGCTCGCCATCGTTGTAATGCTGAGGATGAGGAGGGAATCGTTTCGTGTCTTAATGGCTTGAAGGAGGGGTAAACCGCGAGGAAAAAAAAAGAGATAATTTGCATCGCAGCTTAAACCGGGGAAGAAAAAGGTTTTCGATCCGCCCATCGCCAGTGCGAATGAACCCTTGTGTTGCGGTGTGGTTCGGAGAGGGGGGGAGAGGGGGGATAGTTTTTGAGCTCGGCTGGGGCCGGGTCAACAGAGGGAAGCGCCCGGGGCGCAGACCATCCAGAGGGAGAAAGGGTCAATCTCGGAGCTGAAAAAAGGTTCCAAATGCTGGACCTGCGGCAGGAAAGAAAAGGGAAAAAAAGGGAAGAGACAGTCTCTTTACTCTCCCGGGGATTTAAAAGGAAAAGGGAAAACTCTTCCTGGGACAAAAAATCCGGTCACAACCGGATCTCCTTCGAGGGAAAAGGGGGAAAGCTCAAGCTTTACATCCAGTCGAAAGGAGAGTAGCAAAAAATCGGGAAAGTCATTCTCGACGGGTGCAGAAAAAAAAAAAAAAAGACGGCGGCCGCTTCGACTTCCAAAAAAAAAAAGAAGGAAAGCCTCTCGACCGTCTTCAAGGAAAAAACTACGTCAATACCATCCGTTCTGGGGAAGAAAGGGAAAGAAAGGTCGTCTTAAGGACGATATCAAACTTCGATAACGAAGGAGAGAATTCCTGAAAAAACCGACCTGATCGAGGCGACTCGCGAGCTGTTGCGAAAGGGGGGGAAAGGGGGGGTCGGATCTTGGGTCGCTTTTGGGGAGTTCGAGCCGCATCATCACCTTCACTATCTACGGGGCGAGAAGGGGAAAAAGAGAAGGGGGAGGACGTCCTCTCCAATATACCGGAGAGATACGAAAAAAAGAAGGTACCGACCGGCGAACGTCTACAACAACGAAGAAAAATCCGTTCGAGGACGGGAAGAGAACGAGGAAAAAAAAACCGACAGGGCTTCTCCGGGGGGGAAGGACCCGTGCGCCCGGGTGCGGACTCGCAAGTCCGAGGGAGGGGAGAAAAAAAAAAAAGGTCGACGAAAGGTGCACGCACCTAGAGAAAAAGAAAGGAAAAAAGACTCGCGACTATTTTGTCCGGAGAGATTCAGGGAGGGGGGGCGATGGTATAAAATCGGGCGCTGAGGAAAAAGAGAAAAACAACAACACACTTGTGAGGGAGGAAAAGAGGAGGGGGATCAGGCTCCTCTTATACTCATCGAAAAAAAAGGAGACGGACCACATAGTCGTCGAGTCTTGGAATGCAGCGGAGGTTGGCAAGAAAAGGGGCCCCCCTCGTGCGACCGTGAAAGAACAAAGTGAGGGAGGGGAAGGAAAAAAAAAAAGCCCTGCTCACTGACAAAAACGCGACACTGGGAGAGGAAGGCAGTCCTCGACCGACTTTCTCGAGAGGGGAAGGGAGATCCTCAGGCTCTTCTTGCCTGCATTGTAGGAGGAAGAGAGGTTAGGGTATCTGACTTCGACGGAAGCCGATTAGGGGAAAAAAGTCTCTCAAGGAAGGTTGTGCCGGATCGAACTCACCAAACGCCGACACGAAGGGAAGGAGAGGCAGCAACCGCTCGCGGTCGTCCTCGAGCCCGGGAGGGGGGGACTAAAAGGAGATTGGTAAAAAAAAAAAAAAAAAGGGGAGTCTCTTGATCTCGTCCTTCAGACGATATGCGGAAGAAATAGGAGGGGGGGACGTCGGTCTTTTTCGCAACGAGAGGAAAGACGCGGCTGTTCGGCAGAGGGGAAAAAAAGGGAGGGTGGACGTCGAAGCTTGCCCAAGCCCGGAAAAAAAAACGCTGCACGTCGGATCTGAAAAAAAAGAGTTCCTCTCTTCCTTCTACTGGATTTACATAGGGGAAAGATGACCTTCTTGTTGCCCTCGAAGGCGGAAGAAAAAAAGTGATTACCGATTCGGCGAAGACGCTGCCGAAGGGGAAAGAAAACCTCCTTCCCTCCCTCGAGGCGAAGAACGTTTCGCGTCATCGATTACCGTGGGAATCGGGGAAAAAAAAAGGGAGAGCGCACCTTCGACGAGGAAAAAAGAACCGATCGCGCTGATTGTCGTGTGGTTTGCAGAAAAAAAACCACGCCGTCCGGTTGACTCCGAAGGAAAAAAAAAAGACGGCGATGCTCTTCCCCGAACAACGCACACAAAGGTGAAAAAAAGAGTCCTTCTGGCCCCCGCGTGAAGATGGGCGATCGAAAAGGGGGGGGGAAAAAAAAAGGAAGAAAAAGGTTTCCGCTGCGATGTCCAATTAGCTCGGTGGAAAACCGTGGGGGAAAAAAGGGGGGAAAGAGGCAACGCCATTAGACATCGAAACGATGCAGCATAAAGAAAAAAAAAAGGAAGAGAATTACAACGATGGCTATCCCGATTCGAAAGCCGACCGAGGAGCACGCAGAAAAAAAAAAAGGTGACCGCCATCGAGCCTCGGATCGGAACGATGGAAAAAGAAGGGGAAAAAAAAGAAAGCCGAGAGGGCGATGCTGTGCCGGGGAAAACGAAGGAAAAAAAAAAAAGGCATCGCCGCCACCTCGGCATGCGGGAAAAGGGGGGGGAGCTGGTTTTCGGATGGTAAAAAAAAAAAGAGGAAGGACCACTAAATACTTCTCTTCACTCCTACAAGAGCGCATTGCCGGGTGCGAGGGAGAGCTGGGAGCTTGCTGATACCGAGGACGGCGGGAAGGGAGGACGGCTTTGCTTGACGGCCCTCATCGGGAAAAAACAGAGAGGGAGGTTTCTTTTCAGCGTGCGGCCCAGAAGTGCCCAGCACGAAAAAAAGAAGAAAAAGGAGGCCATCGATGCGACGATTCAGATCGCCCGTCTTGAGGAAGGAGAAGGGAAAGGGGAGGAGGGACGGGCATCTACCCTATCCGTCCGCACCGAAAAAGACATTGACAGGATGAAGTTCGCCACCGGCCCGCGACCAAAAAGGAAAAAAGGACAACGAAGCTGATTTCCTGCTAGGCAGAGCGATGGAACTGGCGGCATTCTCGTCTCCGAAGAATTTGGGAACGGGGAAAAAAAAGAAAAAAGGGGGGGGGCTGTTCATTGAATCCGACAGTTCGGGACGAAGGAAGAGGGAAAAGGTCAAAAAAAAAAAAAAAAAAAAAATGGCCTA
>Ga0179593_1815310_pt1 | contig 10282 bp, 9 predicted proteins | sample CZODoug2_1_08_16_FD_185931 | JGI IMG/M metagenome (GOLD analysis project Ga0179593, IMG submission 185931) | Vadose zone soil fungal communities from Angelo Coast Range Reserve, California, USA - CZODoug2_1_08_16fungal (PacBio error correction) | ecosystem: Environmental > Terrestrial > Soil >...
TGTCCAGGGGTTGAAGAAAGGAAACGTAGGCGCTGAAGTATCGTTTGTCCAGACTCCGCTACTTCATAAAAAAGGGGGGGTTAAAAAAAAGCCTACCGAAGCCTTGCGATCTACCAAGAGTAAAGGGGCCGGGGAGTTGATGTAGAAGAAGTGCCGGACAAGCATCATGCTTTGAATCGGAGCAAAAAAATGACTAACGAAGTAATCAGTCGTAGGCGATCTTCGAATTATTCGTCAACTGGACAATAAAAAAGAAAACTGTCAAGTGATCAGAGGAAGCAAATCGCATCATACGCTCAACAAAATCTCAAAAGCAAACAAAAAAAAAAACAAGGGACGTCAGAGACCGACGCGTCACCCAGGGGCCGCGCCAGGGAGACAGGGTCGACCCCCAGCCAGCCTGCGGAAGATGGGAACGGCAAAAAAACAAAAATGTCAATAACAATTGACGAATCCTCTATTGGCTTCTTAACCTGAGCAATAGGTATCGAAGGGACGCGAATAAAGTGCAGGGGAAGATATAATTCCTCTTCCGGAGGAAGAACATTCTTACATCAACAGGAACTATGGAGAAAGAAAAGTCCTCGGAAGTTCCCAACGCCTATATGTTATGGAAAGAAAGAAAAAGGGGCATTCACTTTTGTGAAGGAAGGACATGACTTCAAGGGGGTTTCGTCCCGAAAATTTGCGTTGCCGAGAGTCTCAGGACTTAGCTCTTGCGACAACCTGCAAAGGTCCTTCTCGACAGTCTCACAGAGAGGTGTTTGCCACAGGGGGACGCCGGAATCGAAACCTATCATTACGAAGGGAGTGCCGTCTATCAATTCGGTGGCAATGTTTCTCGGGGGGGGAGATCCCAAAAGAAAGGAGGCATCTTGGGGGGGAGAAATGTTGTAGGAGGGAATACGGCCAAGGCGGGAACGAACAACGGGGAAGTAGAGGAGGAAGGCCGAAAAAGGAGAAAAGTTTTGACTAGAAATACAATTCTGTACGCTTATTTTATGAGATCCGCCCTACATGAAGGAGGGCAAGTTAGGAAAGGCCAAGGATAGGTATGGGGGAAGTTTCTTGTTCGAACGGTTAAAGGAAATCATATAAGAGGATCTAAACAGCGCGCTTTCGGGGTGACTTATGTTAAGGATCAATTTAGGCCGTCTAAAAAAAGAGTAATGGGGAAGGACAGGAAAGGGAAAAGGAACGAGTGGGATGAGTCAACCTGCCGAAAACCCTTGAGGGACCCCGTACGTGCAAAGAGTCAAAAGCCACCAACTTAAGGATTCGCGGGGGAAAGAGGGAAAGACAGAATGGGGAGCAAAGGAAAAAGTTTGAGGGTCGCTTACAAAGAAAAGTCCCTTCTATAGCAAGGGGCTTGGATTAAGACGAAGAGAGGAAAATCAACTTTAGGGGAAATAAAGGCGGGGTAACAGCTTTAGCTTCTCCTACTACTACTCAATAGGAGCTATGGAAAAGGAAAAAAAAGGGGAAAAAAGAACCGGGAGGGGGAAGAGGGAAAAGTTCTTAGGAGGAACATTCTTTCTGGGGGGGTGTGAAGAAAGAAGGCAATGTAGTCTTGGGGGGGGAAAGCGGAGAAGAGGGAAAGGAGGATGTTGAATCTGGAGTAAATCAGGCCAGTAATCGAAATGACGATTATAGCGAAAGGTAAGGGAACAAGGAGGGAAGGGAGAGCCGGATTCCGGAAAAAAAAATGTTTCCACCATTAACCCGCCCGGAACGTTCCGAAAGAAGGTCAGGCCGGGGTAAGAAAGGGGAGAGGGGAGGGGGTGGGTGCGCGTTCAATGAAGTAGTTGTCCGCTGTCCACCGCTTAAGGCTTAGGGGGGAATGGGTTGGACAGAAGAGAGGGGAAGGAACAGGAGGGAGGCATGTTCTGGGTGAAGGTAAGCTGCGCGACCTAAAAATGAGAGTCGCGCTCTAAGCATCTGCCAAGAAAAAACGGGAGGTGGGAGGGGGAAAGCAGAAAAAAATCAAGGTGCAAAAAGACGTAAATGAGATGTTATAGCAAAAAACCCAGAGATATCAGCAACCTTAGAAGGGGAAGTTAAAAGCAAAGGACTTGAAAACAAGGCGTCCGCCGGAGGCTCATGGGGGGAAAACTCCAAGACCCTGTCCCATCGAGCTGCTGTGAAAGGTATATATGGGGAAGGGGGGTGGGGGGGAGGGAGAAGGGGAGGACTTTGAATTGTGTCAACATTTCCAAGCATTGGGAGTTCTAGACCGCGCCAAGCCACGATGCAAAAAAAGGAGCGATGTGTGCAGAAAAAGAAAAGGAAGGTTCACCTGCTTTAAAACTACAGGACTCGTCGGCCTCTTCTCAAAAATACCTGTCGGACGCGGATCTTCAAAAGGATCTAATGGCCTGGCCGCTGCTTTGCGCGGAAATCGTTGTCCCCACTGAGTTACTGCTAAGAAGAGGCAACTGGAAAAGGGGGACCCATAAAGAAGGGATCAGAGAAGAAGAAACAAAAAATTGATGTAATAGATTCTCACAGATTAGGGCAAATATTCGTGAATACGGGTCCGGAGAGTCATGGGGGAGAACAACGGACAAGGAAGAAGAAAACGAGAAGGAAGTCGTAAGCCGACCAGTTATCAACCGGAGAGGGGGAAGCTCGAGTCAGGGGGCTGTTGGAAAGTTGGAGAAAGGGGGGGAAAGTGGGGTCTGAAAAAAAGAAGGTGAGGGAAGGTGGGGACTCTTGTCTGTCGACTCGCAGCAGCCCAACGATAAAAGTTGGGAAATGCAAGAAAACTAGGAAACTAAAAAACCAAAAACACAATTAATCATACTTTCAATTTCAAAATCTCGGGAAGGGGAACGGAAGAGGGGAAGCAAGAAGCGGGAAGTAGGATTTCAGAACCTATAGAGGTAACCAAAAAAAGGAGAAGGGCGGGCGGAGAGATGAATCAAGAGGATCCTCTTTCGGGGCCGCCTCACGAGAGTTGCCAGAGGGTAGTAGACGACAACAGATATCTACATCTGGGGGCATTTCTTTGAAGAAGAAAGTGGGGGAGGGAGCTACAATCTTCAATCCACTAAGGGGGATTGAGCTGGAAGGGAACCCGGGCGGTCGGAAAATGATCCCAGGGGGGGAGAAGTTACGAAAGGATTGGAACAAAGAAATCATCTTTTTTACAGCCGCACCTTCCTCTCCGATTACACGGAGCACTGAGGAGGGGACACCAGGGGAAGTCTGGCAAAGAAGGTCTGAGGGGTCAAAGGAGGTGCCTCATCAGCAGTTGCGCATCTTATCAAAACTCTTTCGCCGCCGATCAAAAAAGAGTCTCAGAGCTATAGAAAGAAAAACTGAGTAATCTTCAAAAAAAAACTGGTCAATCTCTAGCAGGCCGGTGTCCTTCAATTTCCGAAAAAAGAGTTCTTAAGGGACACAGGACAAGAAGACGGGGATACGAAGTCCAAAAGTTCTCCCTACATTTGAGGCTGCTAGGAGGAAGGCCATGGAGGAACCATAAAAAAAGGGCGACCAGGGGGGAAGGGGGGCGCCAAAATCTAAAAAGGTAAACGCCGCCGTTCTCGGAGAAGCCTTAAAAGTCTACAGGAAGGGGGGAAGACAGGGTCTGAAATCCAGTCGAGAGACTGCCCATCGAGTCTTTAAGTCCGGGACCAAAGAAAAATGGAAAAGGATAGGCTAAAGGGGGGGGGAATGAAAGATAGGGGGACTTCATCGGGTGGTTTCTCCATCTTTTCGACACTGGTTGACGAGGGGGGACGTAAGGGGGGTGAGGGAAAGGGACGCCCTAAAAAAAGAAAGTGCGGGGACCGCTGTATGAAAGGGGCGGAAACACAATGTAAGAAATTGGACTGCTGTCACGAATTCAAAGGAAACCTCGCAGGCCCATGGAGGAAAAATTCAGGAAAGGGATGGTAGAAGGGAACCACAGAGAGCAGCACTCTCGGGGCATTACTCGGGCAATGGCAGGAGAGGATCACGGGGGGAAACTACTAAACAGAAAAAGAGGGGGCAGTAAGGTAGTAGAAAAATAAAATAATGGATATCTCAAAAGGTGGGGGCTACTGGTGAAAAGCCTTCCTAAACAAAAAAGAACAACGAGAGATAGAAGGTGGCGAGTCTACAAAATTTTCGCTCTAGTTCTTTGGCTGTAAAGGGATATAGAAGAGCTATTTACAGATGGACTGCATAATACTGTATTTATCGAAAAATTAAAGTAGTACTGCGGGGGGGTTCTGATGTTCGACTGGGATTACTTAATATCAACAAGGTGTCAGTCCATGGGCTACCGTAAGGACGGAGTTTAAGGAAAATCTCAAGGGGCAATAATGAATGGGTGTCTCGACATGGCCTGTATTCTACTCACCAAAGGATGAGGGGGGTCTGGAGAAGTCGTTAAGAAAAAAGGGACACCAGTGGCAAATATAGACAAGACCGCCATCTATGAACGGGTTCACCAGATTCATACAGAGGAGAAAAAAACCAAAAAAGAGGGCTAAGAGAAAGTTGATGGGGACTCAAATAGGGCCTCTGGCACTCGCATTAATGACAATTCATCGACGCTCGAGATTTCTTACGATCGGGAATGGGGGGGGGAAAACTAAAACAGGAAAATTTGAGGGGGGGGTGTCGAAGCCATTCAATCGTTTGGGCGAGGGCGAAGGTCTGACAGGCAGGAAAGACGCCGGGAAGAAACTGCGAGGGGAGTTCTGGTCTGTAAGAGGGAAAAAAAATCTAGGGTGAAAAAAAGTGCGTAAAGGATCTGGCGAGAATGTTTGAAGAGAAGCGAAAATCGAGAAGCGAGGATTACTATGATCGCGGCGACAAAGATTGGGGTGCTCCAGGCGAAAAAAAAAAGAAAAGGGGCTGAGGGTAGGGAGAAAGCTTAAGGGGAAAAAGGTTGACAAAAAGAAAAAACGATCGGGCCTCAACAAGTCATGTCACTCTCGCAATTCTCAATCATCGGAGAGGCGGTTGTCGGATGAAAAAAAAGAGGGAGGGGATTCGGGGGGAAGAAAACGGCGGAAGAGGGTAACAGGGAGAGTTGCTCAAGCATGGCTGCTTCCATGTTGCGAAGGGTTTGAGGGGTTTCGGGGAGGGGAAAAAAAAAGGTCAAGAGAAAAAGAGGGGAACTCGGGGAAAAAGCGTTATCAGGGGAGGGAAAAAGGCCAGTCCGCCTAATACAGCCAAGTGCCGCTAGCGGAAAAAAAAAAGGGTCAAAAATGGGGGGGGGGGGGGTTTGCAAGACCGAAACAACCTGGAGGGGGGGGGGGGTGTGACGGAGGCGGATCACCTCATGCCTGATTCAACACCGCTTGCGTACTTCCGAAAAGGGAAATTGGGAGGGTTGAAAAAGGGGAAAAAAAAACAGACCCGGGAACTTATTGAAATTTCGATTACTTGAGGAGGGTTGAAGAGAGATCGAGGGCTAAAGTTGGGTCAAAAAGGGATGATTGGTAGGCTGCTAGGACCTCTCGCCACGATGCACCCAAGGAGGGGGAAAATGAGTCAAGAAAAAGAGTCCGCAAAGGGAGCAACTGAAAGCAACTAATGGAGAGAGTGAATCGTAAGGGGGTTACCTCTGAAACTATCTTTAGCATACTCCTCAATGAAGGGGAGTTCCTAGGAGGAGAGAAATATGGACCGAGGCTGAAAGCACTAAAGAAAAAGAAGATTTTTAAATCTCTCGAAAAGGAGGAGTAAATATATAGCACATATTATGGGAGGGAGTATATCCGTGTAGGAGAAAAGAGAAAAAAAAAAGGTGTGGGGAGCTCTCCAAAGCTGAAGTGTGAGGGAAGAACGGGGAGGGAAGAAAAATTTCACCTGGGAAGAACATCGCAGTCAGTAGTGTGCTGTAGTCAACATTTTGGATAAGGAGGGGGAGACTTCAAAGACCTCATTCTGGGGATTGGGAAGGAAATCGCGCAGAAGGAGCAACGGGGAACTCGAAAAAGCATCCAATCCCTCATAAAAAAATTCGATATACCCTAAATCCAGAACTAACTAGAAATTCGGGGGAATGATCAGGAGGGTAGGTGTCGGAGGGGATACAAAAGGATACCGTCTAATCAATCTTCTTAAGGAATGTCTGTAGTTGAAGAAAGGCGCAATTAACCAAAAGAGGTGTGCGCATATAAGGTCCTAGAAACACAAAAAAAAAAAATACAAGGGAAGAGTCGTGTAGGTTGCTTACATTCCCAAGCCCATACCACCCCTATCCGCTACAAAGAAGGGATTTGCGAGGGAGGGAAGCTAGAAGAAGAAAGGTCAGCGAAGAAGAGAGGACGGGGGCTTCTCACTCGACAGTTCCTCCGACTTGAAAAAGGGAAGGGTTTAAAAAGGCCGGGAAAAGCATGGGGTAGGCGGATCAACGATCTTCATCAGCAATGTGAACGCCGAACCCGTTAATAGAAGAACCTGAGCCACTTAGATAGGAAACGGATGGATGAGGAGACGTGGGATTTGTAATTTAACATGCGGAACGTAGCGGCCGACATCAGCAAGTCGACAGAAAGGAACAAAAAATATCGTAGCTGTAGAAAAGCTAAATGAGATGGAACGGAGTAAGAAACACCGCCAAATCACTCACAGGAACTGTTCCATCGAGCATCACAAAGAGGGAAGACCTGTCTACTCCGGGAGCAGAACGACTTGCACCTCCAGGAGACGGAGGGTAAGCTGCGTCATCCATGTATCTGCCAAAAAGAGGCGCAGAGGGAGGGGGAATGCAAAACGGGGAATCTTGTTAGAGGAAAGGAAAGCTACATTGCAGATCGTCAGAACTCTTCGTCGCTTAATTCCAAGTTCCTGCGAGAAGCAAGCTTTCCTTAACGGAGGAAAAAACACAGGCAAGTCGGAAAAATATCTTTGAAACAAAGGAAGGGGTTACATGCTCATCTGGGCAACTGGAGGGAGGGGGAGGACTCAGGGAGGGCAGCGTGAAAAAAAGAACCGGCTCCTTTTGAACGGTTCGTCGAAGAAAGGAAGTGCGTCCCAATGCCACGAAACATGGGAAAGAGGGTGGATGGAGCAAGAAACACATCAGCGGCCCAGGAGGACATTCTTGAAATTCATGTTGAGAGGATGAATTTTACCAAAGAGCAAAAACGAGATGAAAGGACGACATCAATGCTCTAAGATCACGCTACTGAAGCGGGCGTTTGAAGGCGTCTATCTAAAGAAAATAACTGGATCTCAAAACTGGTGGGACTGGGAAAAAGAACATATCCATCAAAAACAAACGTAATAAGGGAAATAGATATATCTCTGACCTTTGAGGGAAGGAACTCAACAGAAGGGGGGGGCGCGGGCGCGGGCTGTGGTCTGAGAACAAACGCGTTCGTATACGGGGGCATATCCGGTGTAGAGAATCAGCTCGAGGTGGGGACGAGGGGGACAACTGGGTTAATCATACATTAAAGTGAACCTTTCGAAATGGTCCGAGCGTCGTGGGGCTGAAAAAAGACTAGGGAAAGCGACATACGAGTCAGCAGATAGACGCAGGTATCACGACCGAGACCAAATGATCCTGGTTCTGTCGTACCGCTGAAGGGGGGAAAAAGTTAAGTCAAGAAAAAGATCCACCATTGAAGCCACCAAAGGTCCTAAAGGGGGAAAGAGACGAAGATGCTATTTCGAAATCTTCATGTTTGGGGGTGACCGGAATGTCAGCCGCCGGGCGGGCCGCTCAATGATGGGATCGCGAAAGATTACATCTGCAAGGGGAAAGGTAATGGCTACTCCCCGCCGGCGTGCTGGAAAAGGCTTTTACGGGTGGCGGAAGGAATGCAAAAGGGGCTTAGAGGGCTCCATTTCTTCCTCAGGAGCCGCCGGAATGTCCTCCGGCGGGAAGGCGGGGCATTCAAGGGGAGGATCAAGGGCGAGGAGGGAAGGACACCTTACGAGGAACTTGACAGGATGTGATGGAAAACGGGGAGGAATCGGCGCAGGGCGCTCTACGAGGTGCCTGAAAAGAGCAAAGGGGGACTATGAAAAAAAAAAAAGGGAGGAGTGATACGTGTGTCATTAGCACACCTTTTGAAAGCCAGCAACTCCCGGACTCCTCCCTCAGCACGTTCTCAGGGGGGGTACTATAGAAGGAACATCGGTGCGGGAAAAGGGAGGAGGACTTTTCGTCGCTGTGCAAAAGACTACGGCGTAGATGCATAATACAAGGCGCAGTTGGAAACAAAATAGGCTTGAAGAGTATTGTCTAGGAGGAGGTGTCTCGAACCGCCCCTTAGAGGCTCGCTCAATACCGCCCCACCTCTTTGAAAGGGGGAGGCCCAGAACGGGAAATACTCTACTTGGCAAAGGCCGGTTTTCTGAAAAGAGGATGGTGCATAGGGGGAGGGCGAAGATGCAAGAGGGGGAAGGACAAACCTCAAGAAACGCTGCGTCGCCGCCACCTTTAGTAACGAAAGCCAAGACCCGCCGCGGATCGGCTGCTGGGATTACTTGTAGGAGGGGTAAGTCTGGGGAGAAATTTGGGGGGGGGGGGAGTCACCGGGGGTGGAGGGAAAACATGTCTTTGACTTCAGGATGCTTCTAGGGAAACCGCGCCAAAGATCCCAACAAGAGTGATTCAGACAAACCTGGAAAAAACCATAGAGGGAATCCGATTGACCAGAGTTCTCCTTTGATACCTAGGTCCGCTTCCAAGATCGGAGACAATCTCCTAACTCAATGGAAAAGATTTTTCTGCCGCTGGTGTCGAAAAAAAAGCCTTAGGAAGAAATACTAAAGAAGGAAGGGGGAAGGACTGGAGTAAAAACAAAAAAAAGGGAGTATGAAAAGATAGAGTATTATAGAGTCATGGTCAAAGTGCTTCTCTACTTTGTCCGTATAAGAGCAAACGAAGTTGAGCGCCAGCAAAAAACAAGGGGATATTTCGCATCGTGCCTCGAACTAGAAAACGTAGAATAGCCACGCAGTCAGTTGCTGTCGTCCCGCAGGTGGATACCTTCTTGGCGCAAAGTGATCGGGGAGTCGGAAGAAAAGCAACCAATAAGACCTGTTTGACTAAAACGGTGCGCCAAGCCCTCATCAACGATTGCGATAGAACAGAAAACACCCTAGACAGAATAAGGGAAAGGCACACAGCTTCAAAGGAAAGGGGGTTGGCAAGGGGGCGCGGACACGAGCAGGGGGGCTTGAGGGCCTGAGAGGCCGTTAACCCAAGAATTGCTCGGAATAGAAGGGTAAGCCTATCACCATCCCTCTGTCCTGCACTAAATCAACAACTTTAACCCGGTAAAATGAATACCACCCGTATCACGAGTGCCTGGGAGGTTCGGTAGAACTCAGGGAGGAGATTGTCAGAAAGACCAAACAGTTGGGGAAGTTTTAAATGAGACGTGTCCCACATTAAAGTTACTTCTAAGCAAAGTTCCGCGGTCTTGCCACGAAGGGGAACTACTTCCTGGAACCGAATCCATGAGAGAGGAATGCGATAGGGTGACACACCCTCATTAACGTTCGGAGGAGGCACTAGGCTTTTTTATGGCGGGGAAAACATTTGTGAGAACGGAAGACGGCCGAAACGTTTAGAAGGAGAAATCGGAAAAACGGGGGGGGTCAAAGAAGAGCGGATGAAAGAAGGGGCTGCTGGCTACTGATTCCCTAGTGCGGGTCAATAACCATCAAGGGGGGGGACGCGGCGGTGTAATAGAAAGGTCTCATGGGCTAAAGAAGATTCCATAACACTGCACAGCGCATTCCCGACGCCGGATCCGAAGGGTCATAGACCACCAGAAATGAGGAGTTAGGTGCCTGCTAAAAAAGCTCAACATGAATTTTACACGAAAGGCCGGAGGCGTAGAAAAGATGTCTCCTCAGTGGTCTTCAGGAAGAGAAGAACTTAAGAAGGGGGGGAAAAGAAAGATTGCAAAAGCTGGTCAAGGCTCCAGAAACATGAAATATGACGAGGGGTCCTCGGGGGAACTGTGCCCCCCCACCTATAGGGGAGTTTAAAGATGGGGGGGGGGGGGACTGAAGGGGTGACTAGTTTCATTACTTCACGTTGTGGGGTCGGAAGCGCCTCCAAACCAGGTCTGGCCTTCGTAACAGGGAAGATTTAGAGGGAGCTCCCTTTGAAAATTCTTACACTCATCAACCGCGGCCCATTCGAAAAATTCTGCCAGGAAGGATAGAAGGAAAAGTACACAGTCTAGACGAAGTGTTGGAACGTAGCGACATCATGAGCCCCGTCCTTGAACGCTGGCTTTGGGGGGGGGAGGTTAAAAGGAAAATCATGGGGAAGTTTAGAGAGGGTTTCAGGGTTCAAAGGAAGCCT
>Ga0179593_1257857_pt1 | contig 10281 bp, 7 predicted proteins | sample CZODoug2_1_08_16_FD_185931 | JGI IMG/M metagenome (GOLD analysis project Ga0179593, IMG submission 185931) | Vadose zone soil fungal communities from Angelo Coast Range Reserve, California, USA - CZODoug2_1_08_16fungal (PacBio error correction) | ecosystem: Environmental > Terrestrial > Soil >...
GGAAGGTCGAAGGCGGACAAAAAAGTCAACACAACACAAGATAGAAAAAAAGTCTGGTCCACTTGCCGAGGTTGTCAGACGGATAGTTGATGCAGTGGAAGTCGCGGATCTATGGAGTCTTTTCCCATGAATTTGTGCGATGTACCCTGAGGGAGTTCCTCGAGCCGTTCTGGATCACGTCAAATCAGGTGGTTGCCTCCCCCTGAAGACACAACCGGCGAGAACGCGGCGGAGAGACAAGACATGCGACTGATGGAGGGCCAGTCGGGCAATCGTCTTGTGAGATCGTACTGATGACCAAAGATCATCCATCCTATCAGGATTACATCCCTCAATCGACGACAGCGTACCAACCGGAGGGCCAGTCGCCAGAGCGAAAAGCACATACGCTAATTTAACCAAGCGCGGCAAGCTGAAAAGCCGACAATGCTGGTGGAAGGAGCGGGAAGCGAAGTTAAAACCTAAGTAAATAAGAACTTGAGAGAGAGTCCGTCCGCCATTTGCATCAGAGGCAGCTCTTTTTCGAAAAAAATCGCTAGGCACTGAGAGGCAGGATTTCGCAGGGGCGCGTGGACCGTTGGTTCGGGCAAAACAGCGAAGGCGACCGCATAGAAAAAAGAATTGCATTTATTCCAAATCAATTCACTCGTGGGGGAGAAAGTTTGAAGATTTTCAAAAAAAGATCGTGATGTGTTTGAAAAGAAATAAGTGCCATTTGAATATACTATGCAGCTAGAGGACACTTCAATGAGAGAAGATTTTGTCAGTTGACACCAAAGTTGGATGCATTCTTAAAGGGAAAGCAGACCCGTGCCATAGATCCCACAGAATTCGACGGGTTTGGGCAATCGTAGGGAACTGGCTATCATCAAGGAAGAAGCGAAAAAAAAAAAAAGACCACTTCTGCAGGTATTGTGGAATCTGTGTAGAGGTTCAAGTGAAAGATCTCGTGAACTTTTTACAACAAAGGTTAGGTGGGGGAGAAAAAAAAACCTATAAAGGGATAACTAGCGGGCAATGGTTTCGGCGGAAGGGCGTCAATCTTTACGTGGAATGCCGGGGAGGGACCAGTTTCAGTGAGGGGTCGTCCCGAAGGAAGTCCCAAACACACCAAAAGCAAAAAAAAAAAAAAAAGAAAAAAAAGAAGACAACCAAAACCCAACCAAAACACCCCACACCAAAACCCCACAACCACAACCCAAAAAAAAAAAGACACAGAGGAGAAAAAAGAGAAACCCACACCGAACCAACCCAGAGACGCCCAAACTCGGCGAAGTGGTGGGTTTCCGACTCTTGTTCAATGGTCCACTCCAAATGATAAATTGAAAACGAGGGCTCAGTTGCTTGGTTTGTCTTTAAGCAACAGAGAGATGACGCAATGTTTTGTGAAACACCAAAAAAGGTAACGAAAGGTGAGGGGCACCTCATGGTGTGGAGTTTCAGATTTAAACGTGTGTTTCGATTCGAGGACTAAGGAACAGTCTTCATGCGTTCGACTGTAACTAGATTAGTGCACTAAAACTCCATCTGCGTAATCAAGGTTCTGAAAAGAGAGACAGGACAATCTACGAAGTGCGGATAGTTTGATGGGTTGCTCAAACCCAGTGCATAGAAAGGGTCCACGTGGGTGATCTTCGAACTCCAAGAAGTGGAAGAAGGGGGAAGGGATCAGGAGGGTTTCAGTCAATTAGGCAAAGGCCAGCGAAGGAGATAAATAAAACGCGGAAACACTCAAGGCGTTCTGTCGGCGAGAATGGAGCTCACAGTGGTGGTGATTCTCTGCAGGATTGATTGTGGAGGAGAGGGTGGCACCACGTAAAAAAACGGAGAGAAGAGAAATTTTTGCGAGTAAAACCCGTCGAGGAAGTGAGGAATTGGAACAGATTATGACCGAGGATTTCCTGACCAACAACTCTCGCAATGGATGTGCCAAGACTATCACACTATCCATTTGTAAAGAACCTACCAGGGGGAAAATTTGCCGCGAAGCACAAGGTGGAAGACTAGGTAAATTTTCAAGCTTCCTGCAGGTTTGTCGAGATAGGGGAGAGTCATGCGCCCAATCCGGGAAAGGTGCACCAAAGTCTTCGTGCAGTCAACCATGCTGGTAGAAGAGGGGGATAACGAAATTTTGCCCTTTGGCTATCCCCCGAGATCATCGCTATTAAATAAAGAAGATGGGTTACTTACATGTGAGGGTCAAAAGAACATGCTTGCATTCGACAACCACTGGTGGAAGAGCGGGTAGTCTTCCTTCAATGAAAGACGAGGTAAGATAACTGGTTTTCTGATTGTGTGATGACCCTGACTTAGAAAAGCTAAGCGCGGCTCATCAGATTACGGATTGTCAATAAAAATAGACGAAAGATGTTTAATGGAGAGGTGAACGTGTCTGAAAGGGGCCAAAAAGAAGTCTTTTGATACACCGCGGACAAAAGAGATTTTTCCTGCTCGGGGAGGTACAGACTTCGAAGGAGGCCGATTCGCCACTGTATAGCTTTGGTCCCACTTCAACTCTTTACTGAAGAAGGGTCCCTTCTAGAATTAACACGTGATATAAGCAGCTAAATCAACACAACAACAAGTGGAGGAATGAAATTTAGCGGTTAGCTCAGGAGTTGGCGAATGAAGGGACTTCATTACTATTTCAAGATTATCGGGGAGTTTGGCGAATCGGATCTTGAAGTCCGAAAACCTAGAAGTGTCAGTACTCGGATACAATCCTTTGAGGTTGTCCATTTTATAAAAAGAGGACTTCTATAAATGTACACACGTAAACATAGAAAGACAAAAAAATAGAGAGACAAGAAAGAGCAAAAAAAAGAAATCTACATAAAACGTAAACATATATTCGAAAAGGACCATCAAAAATAATCAGAAGTAAGTAGCCGCCGCTAAAAAGATAAAGGATTTTCATCCTACGCACGATAATTCGGAATCGGTTTGCAGAAGAAATCTTGCTAAATAAAAAAGTGTTGACACTAACCTGCAGGGTGAGAGGATTGTAGAGCCCTTAGCTGCAACATACGGGGGGATTTTTCCTTGCGATTTTAATCACTCCGGCCGAGATCATATTCGGTGTGAAGAAATCGTCGTAATAACAATGGGAAAGATATGCCGGGATAGCATAGGGCACAGCTTGGGCACTTTCGCAGCCACCGGTAAGGATTGTGGCTGAGAATATCACACAGCGAACCCGGGGTGGAGGTCAGAGGCTGAAGGAGACGACCCAGTGTTTTAAGGGTCTCAACTTGGGAGGATGAGGCCAATTGCCGCTTGCGTACAGCCGTGGTATTGAAAAAATGTACTAGGTAGACTTGGACCTAGTTCTATGAGGTGTTGCGTCGGGAACAGTGTAGGGAATTAATCTGTGTCAATCATTTCGGTACGGTGACTGTCAAGAGTAGGAGCAAATCGTCTCTCTATCTCCGTTGTTAGAGTGCCTGTCAGCAACAAAATGCCTGAGGAAGCGTCACCGACTCAACAACGGACTGCGGCCCCTTCTCTGGAAAGGAAAGAACTGGGGGGTCCGCGTTGTGCCTAGCGAGGAGATTTCCCGTGGTAGATCCTCAAATGAAGGACGACTACAATGGGTCAACTCTACTATTGGCTCACTGCGGGAGTTCCCGAAGATCCACAGAGGATTATGAAACATCACGAGGTGGAGACAACACATCAACCCGTCTTAGCACTTCGAAGGTATGCGCTTTGCGAAACGCGATCTTCCGTCCGGTGGGCGGGAGAAAGACAGTACAGTCGAAGTAGAAGGTCTGTCTCGCCCAAACCAAATGACGACGGATTCCTATGTCTCGTCTAAACGCCAAAACTACCATCATGAAGGATTAGAATCAGTAAAGTTGCTGGTGGGGAAAACAAGGCGTCCGTGTTGCAACTCCTTTGATACCAAACAACAAAAAAAATTAGCCTCATTGGACATGATCGATTGAGGGTTGTGTGGGGAAAAGAATTACAGCGAACGTAGAGAAGGATAGTAAAGAACGCGTTTAGCGCCCAGCCGACAAGAAGCGAAAACTGGATAATCCTAAAGGATTCGTGGAAATCAGCTGAAGCCACAAGGAAAGAGAAACACTTGGAAAATCGATTTCGACGCTTATTTGAGGACACTAATGAGAGGTTCTGAACAAAAAGAGTGTGGACTGGTCCACCCACGCGCTTCAAGAACCTAGACCCGTCACGCTTCAAGAAACTGCAGAAGATCGCTTAGGTAATTGAGTAGCACAGCAAGAACTCAAAAATGGATCAATCAAAACCGTCCGATGGGACAGTTAGATAGGCCGGGATTCTTAAGACTCCGAAAGAAATCTGGGGGCGTACTGGTTCAGTGAAAAGCCGGCGTTGACTTGATTGTAACTAACCGCTGACGAGGGCGATCTGGTCACAAGACCAGGGGTGGAGTTTCACGGGGGAAAAACTTCACATTTAAAACGTGGTGGTAAGCATCGGTCCAAGATGGCGAGAGACATCGCACCAAAGAGCTGAGGTTCATAATGCAGGTACTGATTCAGAAGGATCGGAAGGTGCAAACATTTGTGAACCCGCGTCCTTTAGGAATAAATGGAGTGAATTGAAGTCGGATCGAGAACCAGTGAAGAGTGCGGGACACATGGCTCAAGAACATCAACTTACTCAAAGGCTCGATATTTCGGCGGGTAAAGTCTGGGCGAATATTACCGAAAAACGCTGGTGCGGCTGCAGGGACTTCTATGACATCAACGGCAAGCCTCACTGTGGGTTTAAAAAAGTCTGAAGGCGGAATGCTGGAAAACGCGGTCCAGGAGATAGATCGAATATGACGTTGAGGACTATTTCAGCTCACAAGGTCTCCAAAGAAGAAAAAAGAAGTTCAAAAAGGGTCCTGGCATGGCAGTGAATAACTAAAGCGTAGGGGCAGACCCAGAGGAGTTCGAAGAAGGGGAAAAAAATAAAACTAGAATGAGGGGAAAAAGGGCTGGTGATGGAACCAATGCTTGGGGGTACAGAACGCTTGGATCGAAACCGCCGCCGGTAAACGTAGAACAAGAGTTAATCAAACACCGAATCTCTCTCTAAAAATCATCTTCGTTCATTGTGGGAACTAAAGAAGAATTTAAAATAAGCCGGAAAACATTGGGCCAATTGTGTCTAGATAGGGTGTTGTTGAGTGAAAGGATTGGGAAAATGAAAGTCCAGGCTCTAGAAAAAAAAAACGTGAGGAGGAAAGTATAAAATGAATTTGGTGCCGCCAGGGGTTGGACTGTCCCTTCACAACACATATAAGAGACCAAGTCTGGTCCAGCCAATTGTCGAAGGGGGTTCCTGAAGTTGGTGACAAAAAGAGGGAAAGGGTAATTTGACTATTATGTAGGTTCAACCATTCCCATTGTGCAGAAAGGGAACTCGGACGGCGGTCCTCGCAAAGGAGGTTCATCCAAAAATGGGGCCCTCTTGTGGTCCGCAAAAAGGAACAGGTAGGATCTCGCATAGGACATTCGAGAAAAGCGGAAGGGTAGCACGAATATACCATTAGGTAGTATTGCTGGTGAATCGTATTGCGAATCGGGGCAGGGATGTACAATAAATCTATCTAGTAAGAAAGAGAGAGAACTCGGCCGCCAGGTACGTGCCAAGTAAAGAGTAACCAAACGGACTGTTTAACTCGGTCAAGGTCTGCAAGCCGGTACAGCAACCATTACGTGGTGGAGGGATTCCTTAAAGACTATTTAAAACAGCCGATGGGTTCTATGAAGTCGTACTGCGCGACTGTGTCAAATATTGGGGGTTCTGTAAGAAACCGATAGTAAAAGAAAGAAGAATTGCTAAAGGGGTCTCTTTTTCTTTCCCTGTTGTGGAGCCAATGAAGACGAGATCTGCCTAAAAACCAGAAAGTTTGAGCAAAAACTCACTTAGCGCTGGTTGATCAATGGAAAAATAAGATCAAAACGCTTCGGGTGGGGGGGAAAGGAAAGGATAAGGTGGGTAAAGGAGAAATCTCTAGGACATCATAGACGGCGAGTTTCAATGTGCGAATAACACAATTTATATGAGGGAGGGGTCTGGAAGAACTTTGAAAAAAGATATCAAGGCACATTTTATAACGTTTTAGAAGGCTAACGAAAGGAACACGAGCTTCGCAGGGTTGATCGGGAAAAGCTGTGAGGGGACTGGGGGAAAGCGCGAAGTGAATCGTTGGGGCAAATGACATTTCGGGTTTCGAAGAAGCGACCGAAGGGGGGGAGAAGTACGGAGTTGACGCGCGACAAGTGTGGTGTCGTCACAACTTGCCTTCCACGAAGAAAGGTAGATGACCAGTTTCCGGCTGTTTAAGGCAGTAAAGGACACGTCCAGGAAGAGGAAGAACGGGGGGGGTAATCATCGGAAGTCAGGTTCCGCTTCACTTCTAAATGAGAGAAGGTCCCGGGGCTGACTTGTTGGGGGGGGCTAAATAAGAAAGGCTGAAAAGCAAATGGAAACCAGTGTCGCACACCAGCACAACTTTAACCCCAAAAGGGTTGAGTTCATAAAGAAATTTACTTGGCGTTTTGGGGAGTTTGCGTGGAACGAGAATCGTTTAGATGTCCGGAAAAAAGGTGGTTTACAGGAGGTCGGACGTAAGGAACAAGTGAAGTGACAGGTAACTAGGTGGACTCACAGCACCACCGAGATTCAGAGGAAATAAGCGGGTAGACAAGCCGAAAAGAATCGAAAGACTTTCTGAAGGGTAATGAGCCATAACCGCGGGTCAGGAATCACATGAATTAACGGAGGAGCAAAAGAAGTCAAGGATGAGGGCAGACTGTTTCTTTTGCTTTAAATGGGTTAAGACGACTCAATGGCCAGCAACGCGGATCAATCAAGGGGGCACAAGGGAAACCCAAAGTGGAGGGTCGGGAAGAAGTAATTGATGGCGCACCTCAGTTGGGTGGGGGGATAAGAAAGAGCAGATTTCTTGTTTTAAAAGCAACTAAAAAATAGAGAGAGGACTGGGGAAGGGCCAGACCGGCAATCGCAAGTTCTACCTAGTCCGGAAAGAAGAAAAAATGCGAAAGAACAAAGAAAAAAAAAATCGCATCGTCAAGGGGAAAAAGTGGAAAACGAATCCATGGACAAAAAAATACTTTCGCGAACCGATCAAGCTGAAAAAAAATCACACTCCCAGTTGATAAAATAATCGTAGAGGGTCTTGAATTCTTAAACGCAAATAAAGGTTTCTAGAGGGGGTAGAAAAAAATTTCTACAACAAGAGGAGGTGGACTAGACCCAAGAGTTGCGAATAGGGGAGCCAGTTAAAATGCATGTCTTTGCCCTTGATGGCTAGAGGAAACCTATATCTAGAGAGGGAAAAGCCCCTATAGGGAAAAAATATTGAAAATTCCGCGAAAAGGGAGGTAGATTATAAACTGAGCATGGCTTAGGATTAAAAGGGGAATTCACGAAAGCTGGGTGAAGCGTTGGGTAAGATTTAAAATAAATTAGATCGCGCAGCGGCTCAGCCACGTTCAAAGTAATGATTTTCGCATCTTTTGGGGGGAGGAGCAATAAGGGGAAAAGGGAATCGGGAAGTCAACCCGCGGGAAGTGATAAACAGAGGCAAAAATCCAACAGTCAGGATTTTCAATGACAACTGAGAGGTCGGGTACAAAGAAAAGATGCGCAGGGGATTCCGATGGCAGTCTAAGAGGAAGAAAAATTTTGCGAATTCCCTTCAGGCGGCAAAGGAGAAAACTAAAAGGGATCGTCTCTCAACAAAAAGCAGAGTAATATGGGAGAGGGTGGCTATCACGTGAAGGATATGATTCAGATCACGTGAGAGGAGAAGGTGAAATACAAAACGGTGTGGGCAATCTGGGCGACTAATCAGACCACACAGTTTCAGATACTCGGCGAAATCCTGGAAGGTGGTTTTTATTGGGTCAAATACGTCAAGGTGGGCAACGGAAAGAATAAAGGAAGAGAACGCAAAATCTTCCGTCGGGAAGATGTTATGAACACCCAGAAAGCAGTAAAGTACGATTATCAGCGAGTGAGGGACTAAGTGACTTTTGAGCCTCGAGACAAAGAAAAAACAGCGATCGAAAAAAGGGGTTGCACGAATGCTAATAAAAAAGTGGGTTTGAAGAAGCAGAAAAACGGTTAGGGGTCGACAGAGACCCTTTGAGTCATCCACAATAGGGTTTGACCGAATAATCCTACTCAGTAGGGGTGAACGTTCGGAATTACGGTGTCAACCGTTAAGACATAAAAGAAGTGCGAAGAAATTGGTTAGGAGATACACACCGGGTGTCATTAAAAGAAAATATAAAAGAGAAGAACAATGGTTTGAATGCAGCTAAAAAAAGGACACAATTTTAGTGTATCACTGGGGGGAACGTGAAGTGGATGATTACGCTTGCAGGTTCTGGAAAGTGAGGTATTGACAAATGGGAAAGGTAGGTCATGGGACACCTCAAATAGTGTTTGGCTGCAAAAGAGGGGGAAGGGGTAATATGTCCAATTCAACAATTTCTGTCCGTTCGTCTGGTCAGAAAGCATGCAAATCAGATAGACTAGAGAAGGGCCTCGAGGAGAACCTCAACAATACCTCCCTTGGAAGACCAACCGAAACAAACGACTGCGTTGGATGCCTGCCCTGATCAACATTGGGTTGAAGAGTTTCGGATGGGTATAAAAAGAGGGGGAGAGGTCAACTTAGTCGGAAACAAAATGAGCTGGAAAAACGCCATATCAAAACAAGAAAACAGTTCTCATTAGGAGTGGTCTAGATCACCCGTGAGATGAAGTAAAACAAAATCGTGCAACAGAACAGCCTTCCGCTTCGGATGGGAGAGAGTGGAAGAGATGAAGCTTACATATCTCTTTTTTGGGAGAAGGAAACTCAGGGTAAAGGAGAAAGTCGATTAAGTTGTTACTCCGAGGAACGAAAATTCAAGACAGATTATCAGAAAAACGCGAACGACAAGAATAAGGAGTAATTGGCCCATTGGGTAAAGGTTATGGGGTGTGCGAGACAATGGATTCCATGGCGGTGGTCAGAGGGGACAATAAAAAATACCTAACACGTGGAAAGGCTCATCAGGGAGGGGTAAGCAGTGCAACGGAAAGAGGTCCTATTATAAGACATAGAAACATGGAAGGGACGCTCCATTCTGACGCAACAGATGCATTGTCCTGATACAGTGCATTGGGGGTCACTCTTTGACAAAGAAACAGCTGCCAAATCATACTTCAACACACTATGCAAAACTTGAAAGGAGTGAACAAAATTGTCTTGGGTTCCAATATAAAAAGACTCTGTCAAGGAAAACACTCACAAGGAAGAGACTGGGCATGTCAGAGAAACGGAGCGGAGGGGGAGGAGGGGTAAAAGGGGGGAAGGGACCACGCCCAATAACAATTACCAGAAAAAACGTCCGGATGAAGGAGGATTTTCGGAATTAGCATTCCGAATAAGAAAAAAAGAATGTGCTACTTTGGTCAAATTGGAAAGGTCATTTACGTTGGGGCAAGGAGGAGGGAACGCGAGAAAAAACGTTTGCGTAAGGAAAAAGGGACAAAGGGGTGACGGGTTTTGAAACGACACCAGATCTCAAATCGAAACCGATAAGTCAATGAGGGCTTAACATAAGTTGGCAGTGGGTATTGGAAAGGACAAACGGGTCAACACCTCGCAATGGTCTAAGACGCTTGAGTTACTACAAACGGGGGGTTACTCGAAGGCAATAGGGTAAGATGGTAAACAGGCGGCGATGAAGAACCTTATCAGAAATGACGCACACTAATTTATCGGGGGTGACCCTCTTAAAAGTAGGGATACGTAACCCGTAGGGGGAAGATAGAAGGGTTTGAGGAGGTCCTGACAGCAAAACGGTGGGGTTGGACAACTGCGAATTGGAACTCAAGCTTGAAGCTTCGAAAGAGTTGTGCGAAAGCTATAGACCTACTAGGGAAAGAACAACGATAGCAGAACGGTAGAGAAAGCCCCGTAAAGGATCAAGTACTTGAGATAAATAGGGGGAACCTAAGGAGCCTAGTCTCGAAGGACAAATTCTAGTCTTGAAATTGTTGTCAAGGGACCACAAAAATGAGGGGGGTCAGACATAGAGAAAGGAGAACCCTTGATTGTAAAAGGAGGACACAAATGGGAAACGACATCCAGTACAGCAAAATAACGTCAATTCAATGTCATGGATTAACGAAAACGCAGAAAAACAACCGACGAAAGGTGGAAGAGAAAGGGGGCTTTTAGATCGGGAGTGGAGGAAAGGAAGGGATGATGAAAGGCCA
>Ga0179593_1289859_pt1 | contig 10281 bp, 16 predicted proteins | sample CZODoug2_1_08_16_FD_185931 | JGI IMG/M metagenome (GOLD analysis project Ga0179593, IMG submission 185931) | Vadose zone soil fungal communities from Angelo Coast Range Reserve, California, USA - CZODoug2_1_08_16fungal (PacBio error correction) | ecosystem: Environmental > Terrestrial > Soil >...
TAAGGGTCGCCTGAAACCGAGGTTGTGAAGAGACACGGGAGAGCGCACGTACCTCCCCGTAGTTAGGATGCATTCGAATGAAAAGGGGAGCCAAAAATGCGACTTGGAAGCCCAACAGGAAGAAGAACAGGGGGAACGGAGAGACGGGGGACGGGGGTGTTTACGAGAACCAAGATCGCGGGCGGAATCGGCTTAGAAACTAGGAGTTGGGACAATGAGTCAGGAAAAAGGAAAAAACTAACGCAGGGCGGCTTCGGGATAGGAGGGGAAGACGAATAGGGGGACAGACGGAGGGAGGGGTGCGGTGGCGGCGGATTTCACAAACCGAAGAGGACAAGCTATAAAGGCCGATGCGAGGGGGGAGGAAGAGGTGTCTTGAAAACGTGGATCTCTACACGAAGAATGTTGTAGAACAATCGTGACATAGTGGACACGAAAAAAAAAAGAGAAGGGCCCGGAGTTCGTGGGGAGAGTAAAAAATAAGCACTCGACGGATTTGCGCGAACAAAAAACGAAGCATGAAGGGGTGGGAACCGATTTGTGGAGAGGGGGCTGAAACAAAAAGAGACGACAATATAGCACTCAGGAAAGGGCAGGTCCCAAGACGACTGCAGGAGTAAGGGAAATGGAAACAGAAGAGGAGCGATAACCAGTTTGGTGAGCTCGTTTGAGTGAAAGAAAGACACTGGGGCGAAATTGTGCGACCGCGTGTAGGGACAAAGGGGAGGGTCGGAAATGGGTGAATTCAGAGGAGGAATGAAAGGTCGGCGAAGTGTCTGGGCAGTCTCAGAACAATCCGTAATACAAGAAAGGAAACTGGGGGGGAGCAGTGCTGCCAAAAAAAAAGAAGGAGGTTTTATGCCAACTCGAAGATTAAAAGAGAAGCCAGAAAAGGGTGGGTGGAACACAGCTATGTGACTCGGAGGACAGAAACATCACGTCGAGTCTCCATGAGGATTGACCCGAGGGCGGTCGGCCTGGGCCAGAAATAAAAGGTCGATGGGAACAGTGTTCCAATGAAATGAACGTAGGTGAATAGAAAAAACGGGCTCGACAGGCATCAGCGGAATCAAACCGAAAGGAAAACACAGGTGAACTTTGGCGCGGAGGGGTAAAAGTCGGAAGAAGAGGGAGATAGCATTCAAAAAAGAATACAGAAGGCATGTTGGGGAAGAAGGAGTAAAAAAAAAAAACGTAAAGATAAAAGAAAAGATCAAAATCTAGAAGAGCAGAAAGACAACAAGCCGGGAGAGAGGGAAAAGTCCTCGTCGAAGAGCCGCAAAGAGAAAAGAGAAATGTCAGGGGAGAAAAGGCTGAAAAAAAGAACTCGGCAAAAATGAGTTGGGGGTGGGGGGGTGGGGCCGACGGCGCCCTCCTGCACCAAAGGAGGGGGGAAGCCCGATTCGAAAGAGGTGGTAAAGTAGGGAAAAAAGAAAGTCAGAAGGGGCAAAAAAAAGAGGAAGAAAACTCTTCGTTGGTGGAATATAGACTTCTCCCAGATTGTGAAACAAAACTTGGCTTGGGGTTAGAAAACAGATCGATAAAGAAGCACCACGTCGAAAATTCGCCAGTAAGTGGGACGGTTGGACTGCAGAAATGTGTCAGCAAAAAGTGCTGCTGGTGGAAGCAGAGCAATGGTGGGGTGGTGTGGGGGTGGGGGAGTGGGGTTTGGAGGGGGGGTGGGGTAAAGGGGGAAGTAGGGAGGTGACAGATCTTGATAATGTCTCTGCCCTCAACTAACTTCGTACAATATCCGAAAGAGCAAAGTGTCAAATCGACTCTGCTGAGTCCACTGCAACGATGGGCGAATCTCTCTAAGAAAGCTGGGGGGTATAAGAAAATGGATCGCTCGCTCGCTTGGGGCCGAAATAACCTTTGGCACGTCGAAAAACTGTCGGGGCTGTGGGTGAACAGGAAACGGCGGCCAGGAAGAAGAGTAGCCGGTCGGAATACGGGGACACCCGATTTCACGATAACTGAGTAACATAACTGGGATGGAAGTCCCGCATGCCGCCGGAATAGACGAATTAAAAGAACACCAACTGGTTGTGGTTGTGGGTGGTGCTTGAGGCAACCGAAGGAGGCCGGGCCAAGTAAGTCCAGTAACGAAAAAGGCAAAAGGAGGGCAAAGGCGAAAAGGTGGACGCCAGCGGGTAACGGCGGGGACAGAAAGGGCGCCGGGGAGATTACGAAAAACGAGCGCTACCCAATCAAACGACAAGCTGTCCGACCAAAACATAAAACGCTAACAAGCCATGAAGCCTGATCGGGAGGAAAGGCAAACCGGGCCCCAGCCCGAAGTAAAAAGAAAGGGAGACAGAAGAAAATAAAAAACCAGATCCGCCTCGAAGAAGCCAGGGGGAAATGAGGAAATAGGGGATCAGCCCCCGATAGAAAAGGAATAGAGGCGCGCCTTGGAGAGTCGAAGATTCCGCGGCCGGTCCAGGGTTTCAAGACGTAAGGCTTCCGTGCGATGTGACGGGAGTCGAAGAAAGAAAGCAGCAATAGCAAATGCTAGGGAACGTCCCCCATAAAAAAAAAATGTTGGGTCAAAACTCGCGAAAGACAGAACTAGGGGAGTTAAACGCACATCCAAATCGCCCACTGTAGGAAGCGGGACCAACTTCTTCGGTGTCGGCTCCGTCTAAATAATGAAGGAAAAAGGCCGGTAACACAGGACTGGAATCGGGGCTATAGGGAGAAGCCGAGGTCCTGGGAGGAAGCGTGAGAGAGCGGAGGGAAAGGTGGGGGTCCCGCAGAGCGGCTATCAAAGACGGGAGAAACAAATTCTTTTTCGGAGGAAAAAGGGAAAAGAGGCGAAAGGGACAGCATCCTTACCACTCAAAAATGTCAAAGGCTTCTATGCCGAAAGACAGAAAGAAAAACACACGAAAAATAAAACGCAGGGAGGGGAAACAGCAAGCCGGCAAATACGCGGTCAATGGGCCGGTTGGGCGCCAGCCGAGGCAACGGTCCGTACGAGCAAGGGGGGAAATAAGGAACCGTAAAAAGGGGGGGGCAGTCGACCTGGGGGTGGAAGGGCAGTTGTGGGGAGGGCTAGCATGCCTACGTTTGAAAGGGTTAGCGATGACGGGAGTATGGGAGAGCCCTGCGCCTGTTGAGGGGCTGTCTCATGAAAACATGTTCTGTGTCTCCCGGAGACGAAAGGAAGGGGCGCCTAGAGAAAAAGTGCAATAAGGAAGGTAAAGGGGGAAAAGAAGCACAGGGGCCAGTCCTAGACGGAACCGGCAGGGGAAAAAAGCCGTCGTTTTGCAAGCATGCGCCTGTGCGTCAGGGGCGGTGGGGGGAAACCAGCGTTCCTGGTCCATTGAAAGGACAGGGGGAGCTTGGTCTTCGAAAACAAAATTTGCGCCCAACAAGTCTGACTCGCGAGGGGCAGAGGAAGGTCTAAAAAAAAAGGAAAAAAGACTCCGAACAGGCCCCATCAGGGTCTAAATACCGCAATGAAGAAAAAAGAAGAAAAAAAACCGCAAAGAAGCGGGCTCGTCTGCGCTCGGTGTGGGGGAGTCAGTCATAAAACACTGTTCTAGGAAAAAGCAAGAAAAACGAGGTCAGCTGGCCGCCCTGGACATACTCTCAAAAAAAACAAACTTAGGGGAGAGGAGGGGCAAAGTCAGCGAGGCAAAGTAGTGAGAAAGAGGGATGGAAAAGAGCTGCTACGCCTCGGGGCGAAACGCCGGTTTTGAGGGTGTCGTAAGTAAGGGAATGGGAAAGCTTTGATCAATGGTTACAGAGGGGCAGGCAGGAGATAGAGAGAGGGGGCAGGTGAAACGCCACAGGAGAAAGTCGCCTTCTAAATCATAAAACAAAGGAGGGAGTAACACAGTGAGGTTTTGGGGGATTGAGGTGGGTCGCCATGGGGTGAAAGGGGAACGGAGCCAGACATACGCCGACTGCTGCGAGATGGAAACGCCACAAGAAGGGGTATGTGCAATGTACGGAAAAGATAGCCAGGTAGGGGAGGGAAGGGGAATTCCTTGTGGGTGTTTAGAGAGAAAAAAACAAAGAAACACAAGGCCGTGGGGTCTAGAAAAAATGTTTAGCTGCGACTAAAAAATTAAGTGGACGAAAGAAGAACACTCAAGAGCCAGAAACAGGAACAGGGGGTTGCACATTACAGTGGGCAAAAACAGTGCGCTTAACCTGATGCTAAAAGTGCAAATGGGGGCCAGGGACTGATAGGGAACAAGGAAGCCCCGATGGACTGGGGAAGACAGCAGAGGCGAGGGGGTGGCGATTGGAGTTCACGATGAGAAGCATGCAGTGGGAAGTGAGGTAAGGCTGGGACGGATGCTGCAAAAGAAAAAAGGGGACAGCTTCAACACAAAGCAGCAGAAGGAGGGGAATAACGCTCATGGGGACATTAGAAGGGGTTACAAAGATCGAATTGCGAGGGAATGCCTAAATCATGGGAGGGGTAGCCTATAATCCACAGAACGGAGGCGCAGGAAAGGGAAATTGGGCCTGAAGGAAAATACGAGCCGAAAAAAAGAAGGGAATTGGGTACAATGGAAGATGGAGACGGCGACAGTCAACCGGGGAGGAAGGGAAAAGGAGAATTCCGTCGGGGACGTTTTCAAGAGACTGAGTCTATGCAAGAAAACGTCAGACGAAAAGCGGGTCACGAAAGACGGGGACGGGGGGTTTTTAAGAGGAAAAAATCTCCTGGTGATCAAGCTAGAGCCTGGAGGACGGAAGGTGCAAGCCAACGCAAAAGAACAAGAGGAGGGGAGGGACGGCTACCATCCGTGGGGAAGCTAGCTCGGTCTGTTAACGGGGATGGCCAATATCCCGAGAATAGAAGCTGGAGAAAAAAAAGGAGCTTGGGGAAAGTTGTCGCGAGCGGTGAGAAGAACGATTCGGCGGATTAGGTGTCAGGACCAAGTAAATCGTGGGGTCGAAGTTACTGGTGCAAGAATCCTTTGGAGCCCAAGGTAGGGGAATGGGAACGTTTGCGCCAGAAGCCAGGTATCGAAAGGCAGGGAAGAACGCAGAGGCGTAAGGAGAAGTTTGCCGAAGGCACGTGATGGGACAGCCGTTTGGTCAAACAGCGGCGCGTGGCCGAGGCGAACACGAAAAAAAAGTTTCCTGGTCCCCAGCCGACTTGAAGAAAGTGGAAGGCAAAGCGACGAGCGCTAACCATTTGTGAAAACGGCGGTACCCAGGCCGCTTGAGGAACAAGTGAAGAGAGTCTACGCAGTGATGCGACAGAGAGCGAGAGGACGGAAGTGGGGAAAGTTCTTTGTCAAAAAGGCTATCCTATCCAAACTGAGGGAACACCAAGTTTGGAAGAAGTGCTTCAAACCAGTAAAGAAAGGTGTGTATGCACATCGAAGCATTCAAAGCGGACGAATAGGAAAGAGAGAGGAACACATCCGGTAAGCACTTCAAGACCAATAACGTGTTAATCAGGAAATGCGAATTTCGGGGGGCTCGCTTCTTCCGTTGAGCAAAAGAAAAGGGAAGAGATGCCAGGGAACCACTTAGGAGAGGCGGGGGAATGCGGCCAGAAAGAGGTCGAAAGCAATGGCGCTAGGGAATTCCCTCCTCTTTGGAAGAAAACCAAGGTTACAGTGGACTTCGGCGGAATCGGGACTACATCTAGGGGATCGGTAGAGCGTTTCAAATCCGAGCCATAGGCCGTTAGGTGAAAGAAAAAACTAAAACAAGGAGGGTTAAGAAATTAAATAGAGGAACCAAACATGCTCGTAATGGATCAGTCTTCACGAAGTATCACCGCCACAGAGGGAATGCAACAGACAACCCGAACACTGTCTTCTGAGAAAACGCTATCTGTTGCAGGAGAAATCAAAAGAAAGAAAAAATCTTTTTTTGTGTCCCGGGGGACCCGCGAAAGAGTCGCCCTGCTTCCTTTGTGTCACCTGAAGGCAGCGAGATCGCACGGGAAGGCCCGAATCTGACCAAATGGGGTCGCCCTTGAAGCAAGGGGGAAGGGGGGGGTGATGACGAGATTGAGAGAAGGAAGAGCTAAGCGGAAGAGAAAGGAAAAAAGAGTGAGGACTGAAAAAAAGGGGAGGACGACGAAAAGGGGAAACAAAGAGGAAGGAGGGGGGAGAAGAGAAGAGAAGGACGAAAAAAGAACTCTTACCGTCTGGGGGAAGTAAGAGAGAAGATAAAGAGCAAATTTAGCAGGGGGGTACGGGATGTCTAGTTTGAAGAAAAGAGGAGTGGAGGGGGGGAGCATGCTCAAAAGGGAGGGAAAATGACTTGAAAATTCCCATGATCTGGATAAAATGACTCAAAACGGAAATCCTCAGAAGACCAAAAGAAGGGATTGCCTCAAAACGCGAAAAAGCTGGGCGCAAGGATCATAGAGGCCTTGTACAAAAAAAAAAAAGAGACAAAACAAAACTGTGGACTGGAGGGGGTGAGGAAGAGAACCGGGCATGCTCCTGCAATGCGGTCGGTGGGGAACGAAGAGGCGACTAGTCTGTCGCCTTGGAAAAAAACGAAAACGAGTGACCGCAAAGGAAAGCGACCAAGAAAGCCTGCAAATACTAGGAATCTCTGAATAAGCTTGAAAGCAGCAATGGGAAGGTCGTCCAACTGGCGATTACTTCCAGTAACGTAAAAGAAGGAGATTCAAGACAAGCCCTTGGGTCCTTCAATTAATACCCCGGAGGGTAGGAACAAATAAGCCGACAAAGAGAAGAACCGGCAGCCGCCTCTACGAAAAGAACTGATCTGCAGAACATCAGCCTCACCAGGGGGCCCACAGCCCGAATTAGCGGACCTAAAGGGGCATACTGGCCCCAAGGAAAGACACAATCGATGAACGAGCTGAGTTGGCGGAAAATTCGGTCATCTCCAATGAGAAACAACTCAGGAGGGCAGATTGTTCATACAAAATTCTCGGCCAATCCTGGGGAGTAAAACCAAAGAAAAAATAAAGAAGAATGGTTCGAGATCCATTACCAGTTGGGGAGCGGGGAGAGCCACCGGAAGGGGGGGGGAAGGCGGAGTTAGGGGGAAGAATCCGAGAGGGGAGGAACGTCGTTGAACCATGAGCCCATCTTAAAGGAAACGGGATTCGTTTCGCTCATGGGGAAGAGGAAAAAGAAAAAAAACTTATAATCAAGGAACGAAAGAAGCTGGGAGTGGAAAATAACGTAGAGGATGAGTGGCTTTAGTAGAGTCGAAGCAGAGACTTGAGACTCGAAGTAAAGGCCCCAGAGGAAAAAAGAAGAAGGGAATGCAAGCATAGAGGCTGATTCGGTATGGGGAAAGGGGGCGTCTGGGCAGCAAACGACTTACCCAGGCCCCTGTATTCAAAAAAAACAAGGCGCATGCCAGAATAGGGGAGCACCCTAAGAACGGACGCGTTCAAGAAGCAACTGGGGGTTGGGGGCCCCTCAATATGCTGCCCAGGTGAAAAAAGAACCACCTTAAACAATAAGAAGCCTATCAGTTCAGTCGAACCTGGGGAAAGGGGGGAGTGCAACTGGGAGGATCGGCGCTACGAACGGGTCAGGTGGAGTGGCTTCACTTTATGGGGTGGATAAACGACCCGGGGATAATGCCTGCCAAATGAAACATGGCGTTAACCGAGAAGGCTTGATGTCGGGGGGGATTCTCCACGACGGGGCAGCCCAAAAGTAATTGGATGGAAGTTTCAAACCCTAAAAAAAAAGGGTGGATATCTTCCAAAAGACTGCGCCGTCGGAGAGAGAGAAAAACCGGGGAGGTGTCATAATGATAGTCGGAGTGAGTCGGACTGGCAGAGTGCGACGATCAACCCTTGCTTAAGGGAACAAGGTGAACACAGAAGGGGGCTGGGGGAACCGGCGACCGCCGTTGAAATGGGTGGGAGGGGATATCACCTCATTACTCCGTCGCCCTGCCAAGAAGGCAGTTGAAACAGGGTAAAAGAAAATTAGAAAAAAAAAGAGCAGCAAGTCGTCGGACATCAACGAAGCCCGTTCGGGAGGCTGGACAGCAGTCATAGGTCAGAAGCAATCAACACCTCAACTCGGTCGCCTCGGATGATAAAAACGGGGGAAGAGAACAAACAACAACAGAAAAATGAGGGAAAGGAGTTGACTTTGGGAATGAAAGAAAATGGAATGATTTATCTAAAAAATGGCCGAAGGTCTTTGAGGCGAAGCGGCTGCGTAATGGGGGATCAGTGTCTTGGTACGGTAAAGATGGGGATAAGTGTGATGATGACGTCCCAAACAATGACTGTCCAGCCAGCGACAGGAGAAGGAGGGTTGGTGGCGAAAAACAGGATACGGAGAAAGGTCTGCAAAAGCAGAAACAAAAATACAAAACCCGCCAGTCGAAGAGAAAGGGGAGGGGACCGCGGAATATCAGGCCACAGTTGGGGGAAAAAGGGAACTGAAAAGGAAGTGGGGTAAATGCTAGGGAGCATCAGAACAACCGATAGGAGTGAACCGCAAATGGGGGTAAGGGGACGGGAACCTTCGAAAAAGGAAGTATCTAGAAAGCAAAAAAGCACTGCACGTAAGGAAACTCCCATGCTGCCTAAAGACAGTGGAAGGGCTGATAGTCTTACTTGGAGCTGGGGACGTCAAACGTACAGACACGATCAATTGAAGGAAACCCATGACCCTTTAAGCGTTGAAAGGGGGAGGCAGCTGGCGCAGAGCAGGGCGCGGAAGAATTTTTATCTGGGGGGGGGGTGGGAAGGTGAAACAACCGTCCATCGAATTGCCACGGACTCAAAAGATCAGCGAAGACTGTGGAGGAGAGGGAAAACTTGGGGACATATAATGTACCCCAAAGAGAGGAGGGCGATGTCAAAGGCCCTCTAAAATAAGAGGCATTCGAAGGGGCCTAGGCGGAAGGGAAAAAAACCTCGGTTCAGTTCACAGAGGGAATGGGGGAAAGTATGACTTAAGAGCCGAAACGAAGAATGGTACAAAGAGGGAGACTTGATCCCTGCGGGAAGCCACTAGGCGTAATTCGAAAGACACGGTTACGTGTAAATACCTGCGGTGCGATTGTGGGCAAAAAAACCACTGAGAGGCAAAAAAACCATAGAACGGAAGGAAAGACGGGAAAATGTGGGGGTGTACGAAAGAAGCCATCGGGACTAGAACAATCTTCTCGACCGAGGGAGAAGGGTAACGTGAACAAAAAGAAAGCTCGGCTTCGACTTAGGTGCGGGGAAAGGGGCAAACGCTCCGTGTTCTCGATCGGCTTGGGCAGTTCTTCTGATGGAAAGCAAAAAAAAGAAAGCGAGGTAGAGGCCGTCTGACGGTGGGCATATAGTTTGTCAGGAGAGAAGCTTGGGAGACCGTCAAGAGTTACGTGCGGACCAAGAGGATGGGTCCAAACTTCGAGAAAATCTCTAACTCAGGTGAAAAAAGAAGGGGGAAACTTGAAAACACGGAGGACCTCAGGGACATTTGGAAAACTCGGCTCGGAAAGGGGGAAAGAGAGGGTGGCCGGAGCCTTGAGAAGGAGTTGCATTCAGGAGGGGAAATCGGGGGGGGAGGAGGGAAGCGAACAGAGCACTCATGACGCATTGTTCAGTTGTCCCAGCCTAACTGGGGAGGAAAGAAACAGGGGGGTTATAGGTAAACCTCGAAAGAAACGAACAGGGGGGGGGCTCTGTTGGGAGGCACAAAACAAGACGTGAGACTCGATGGCGACCGGGGGGGACAAAAGAGGACGGGAGGGGGACTGCGGGGGGAGCTTGAGGGAGATGGGGAGGTGGGCAGCAACTATCCACCGACAGGGGGAAGCAGGCCAGCAAGGGTTGAGCAGTGCGACAAAATCAGAGCGACTGGTGGGGGGGCAAAGAAAAGCATAAGGAATGGCGGAAATCATGCCGGAGCGGGAGGATGGAGGAATAACCATCCGGTAAAAGACAGCACAAAACGTCCTTCAAGAATTCGGACAGTGGGAGGGAAAGGAAAAACGCCGCTTCTGGGGAAGGGGGGCGGAAATCCGTAAGGAGAGTTACAAACCAAAAAAAAAAGAATAAAAAAGGGGGGGAAAGACTGCCAGAGCTTTCTCGCAGTGAAGGAAGGGAAAGAAGCGCCGAGTTCCTGTAGCAGAAACACGGACGGTTGCTTGGGAAATCATAGGACTGCGTCGCGATGGGCTCAACTTAAAGAGGGGTGCAAAAAAGGGAGCGATGCCAGCTAGATACGAACAAAACACAACGGGGATGGGTCGGAAAAGAGAGGGGGAAAAAGGCATCTTAAAATAGAAGCCAGAAAAGAGGCGGAGGAAACTGCCTTCGTCCAGCCCAAGGAAAGCCAAGGTCCC
>Ga0179593_1291427_pt1 | contig 10281 bp, 16 predicted proteins | sample CZODoug2_1_08_16_FD_185931 | JGI IMG/M metagenome (GOLD analysis project Ga0179593, IMG submission 185931) | Vadose zone soil fungal communities from Angelo Coast Range Reserve, California, USA - CZODoug2_1_08_16fungal (PacBio error correction) | ecosystem: Environmental > Terrestrial > Soil >...
AAGGAAAAAAAAAAAAAAAAGAAAACCCCCCAGAATATCAGGATCAACTTGGGACCTGCTCCTCTGCCAAGGATGGAAAGAGGCCTCATAAATATTCCAGACGCCATTGCAGTAGTCAAACGGCCCACTACGCGAAAAACCTAAAAGGTAAGTCGACTCTATCCGTCCAGGCCGGAACAGCTGTAGCTCTCAAAAGATAAAAACCTCTAGCCTGGGTGCAACAATGGGTCGATCTCTACAACTAAACCAAGGGTCAGAGGAGGGGGATTGAATTAATCTTAGAGCCGTAGCCCGTTGGAGAAGGAGGGAACCGCCATAAACCTAAGTAAGAAAAAGGGGATAGGCTGGTCTTGAAGTAAAGGGCCAGTCATGACCACCAGGGAGGAAAACACCAACATCATGGGGGAGACATAAAAGCAGTTTGGGAACTGGAGAAAGTACAGATGAGGAGGGGGGGAAGTCGACCCAAGCCAGCAGGTCTTATTACCAAAAACTTAACTGGGGTACACAAAAGAGTTGAAAAAGGTATAACGCCGTACTCTAAAAACCGAAGACCATAGTCAGAAGGAAGTCGTCGTCGTGGCCAAAGCCAACCAACCACAGCGACATCAAGTCCATAGACAAAAATCGTAAAGAAGGAAAAGTGTTGACCGTATCCTGTCAGATGGGGTGTGCGTATCTGTGAGAGAGGGGGAAGAGTCACGGAAAGCTCGGGGTCAGCAAGCGTTTTTGCACTGGGGGCGGGTGTCAATGGAACGAAAAAGGTCGGCCCGGGGGAAAGGGAAAACATATCTGTGTACACGAAAGAGGGGGGGGAAGGGGAGCGTATCCAAAATGCGGAACGAACGGCAAAAAGGATGCTCGTCGTGGAACCTTTTGTCCCCGACGCGGTACATCTCAGGAGGGAGGATGGGGACGACCAAATCGACAAGGCGAGACGGTCACCTAGCGTCAGACAAGCCGGGGGATGCGCAAACAAAAAACAGTTAGGTGAGGGAAAAAGCGGGGAACGGCCTGCAGGGAGGAAGGAAAAAACAACCGGCTTGCAGTTGCAGGAAGGGCAGCAGCCCGGCGAGGCAGGCACAGCAATTGAGTCGAGGGCGGGGGCACGCCTATAGAGAGGAAGACGCGAACAGAGTCAGGGCGTTCAATTGGGGGATGTTGGAGGGGGAACGGCAGCAGGTGGTCTTCGCCAGAGGGCAAAACAGGTCGAAAATGTACGAGGCTAAGAAGGGAGGGGGGGAAGGGGGGTGGGTCCCGGGGCATCACAAGGAGCTCACACAAAAGCAAGGGGGGGACCCCGCGAGGGGAGGGGAACCCAACGGCGCTCTTGCAAGACGGAGGAAATGAGGTAGATGGGGTCTCAGTGCGTAGCCATCGGGCGTGAAAGGTTTCGGATGGCCAACAAGAGGGGCGTTCTGTTGACGGGTAGCGGGGTCGCGAACATGGAGGCGTGCAATAAAAACGGGTTAGCGAACGTTTGGAAAATGTGTTTATAATTCTGGGCAAACCGCAGGGTTTATGGTTGATTAACTCCTCTTATCCGCACGGGTGGCGAAGAAAGAAAAGGAAACACAGGAATGCTGAAGGGGGAGATGTCACTCTTTGAGGAGGATCGCGGAGGGGCTTTACGCAGCTCGTGGGACTGAGATCTCTCAACGAGGAGAAAAAGCGGGGATATCGAGGCAAGGTGGAGACAAAATCCTCCGGAACCGTTAATCAACGCCTTGAACAGACGGAAAGGAGCCCTGGGGGGAAAGGGGGAGGTCAGCCAGCGTAAGAGGGGACTACAGGGGCGGGCTTTCAAGAGACCCTACCAAAAAAGCAGAACAACTTCCGCGATACACGGTGGGAGGGGACGACATGTTCAGAAGGGGAAAAAAGAGGCACCTTCACAACGTAGGCCGGGGCTTGGGACATCCCAAAACAGTTACCGAAGGTCCCTGGAGAGGCGACAACATGGAATTAATGCAAAAGGCAGCGGACGAGAAATCGAAAGGGGAACGGTGGGGGCACTCCCGCAAGCTCTTTACCCCACAATGCTGTTGAAGAGGAGAGAATTCAGGTGCCCAAAAGAGACGTACCCTTCGGGGCGCAGGTCTGTCAAAACTGGGGAGAGACGAGAAAACGCAAACCACCGAGGATGAATTTCATAGTACCACCTCCTCACCGAACTTGAAGAAATGGTGGATAGGAAGGAGGGAGAAATAGCTTTCTTCTATTGTCCCCGACAAGAGAAAAGAATTACACTCGAACAAAAAAACAAAGACTGGGGGGATCCCCGTGCCAAGGAATCCGAAAGCCTCGTCCTCTCGGACAAAGAAAAAGACCCGTTTTTGTTTCCATAAAAGGGGGGGGAAGGAACTCGGAGAACATTCCAAGGCGTTGGGGGGGGTCTTCAAAAACGACGAACAGGCCGCGATTCGTCGGGAGGAAAAGGGTACCAAAGAGAGAAACAATAGATAAGAAAGGGAAGTCTCAGGCCCACAATCGTCGGGTTAACCAAGATAAGGGAAAGGACCAGGAGGAAATTTGTAGGCAAAATGGGGGGGAACCCGAGACATCAGCTCAAACAAAAAATTGCCAGCTGAGGAACATAGAGCAGCAGACTTATAGAAAAATCTGGGGACAAACGCCGAAAAACCAGACACCGTCGGTTTATGGAAGCAAAACGGTTGTTCGATAAAAATGGATGGATGTACACGCTTGGGGGGAAAACGTGCGGGGACAGAAGGGGAAGAAACTTGGAATACTGATAACACGGGGTAAGAGAAAAGCGATACGACAACTACTACCGCGGGTTAGGGGGGGAAAAAGAGGAAAGGAGGCCGGGGTACTAAAACGACCTTCTGGGTGTGGTAAAAGTCACAAAAATCATCAGGATGAGGGTGTGGTTTGGGTTGTTGGGGTGGTGGTGTTTTTGGGGGTTTTTTTTGGGGGGGGGGTTGTTGGTGGGGGGGGTTTTGTTTGTGGGGGTGTGTGTTTTGGTTTTTTTTTGGTGGTTTGGTTTTTGGTGGGTTTGGGAGTTTTTGGTTTTGGTGCGGGTTGGTTTTTGTGGGGGGGTTTTGGCACCCTGGGGACACCGGGTCGGCGGCCGGATTGGTTGCGCGCCGAGGGCACCTCGTACGAGAAGGAAACCATTCAGAGCGGCGAACCAGGACGGCTTCCTTTCATTCCTGGCGGACTGGTGGCAGAGAACACGGAACTCCTAGCTCGGAGAAGAGAAAGGGGGAGAGGGGGAGACCTGGTGTGGCTAGCGTGGAACCACGGAACGCGGGGAGCAGGCTCTAAAAGAGGGTACTCACGCCCAGGTTTAGCCAGGGCCGACCTTCAAAGAGTCTGACGGAAAAATGGGGTAGAGGGTGTCCGTCTTGCAAGAGAAGGAGAAATAGCAGAGAATGGGATGAAGGTAGCTCCAAATCGGCAGGAGAGAGGGAAAAACGTGATCCCTGATAGTACAGGGAAAAGACTCTAGAAACAAAGGATATAATAGTGGGGATAAAGAAGGCATGAAGAGTGTAAAAGTCGAGACGCCCTTATTTCATCTATCAAGAAGACACCGACTGCTTGCTGAGTACGGTCTCAGTATATTCGCAGAGGCGATCGCATAAAAAAAAAGGTCGATCTACTAATTGAAAGGAAAAGGGCCCGGCGAAGTTAGACAGGTAAATGTCCGGCCCGTACCGGAAGAGAAAGAGGATGTTGCAAACCGAGACTCAAGGCACCATGTTAATCCTGGTCTGGGGTGTAAGGAGGGGAGAGAAGGCCGTACCCGTGTCACGGGCGCGGAACCTAAAAAGCCGCATTCCGAGATCTGCTGGCTTGACGGAAAAAATGCAATATGTACCAAGAGGATCAACAAAAAAAGACATCAAGGAATCAGGGGTCTGCGGAAGAAAAGAATGCAAGTGCGGTGGGACTTGAGAACAAACTCAAAATGGAGGGGGAAAGACCACCGAACGCGCTTCGAAATCTTTAATTATTTACACATGAATCACTAGTTATGTCTCCGTGCGGCCAGAAAGTCAATATTAAACCGTCGTCGGCGTGGGGACCGGAATTCCAAAACACATCAGGTGAAAAAAAGAAAAGATTCAAGCTTATCTCCCACGTTGCGGCAGAAAGCTGAATGGTTTCAAACTTCGGCGGGTCAAAAGGAATGTGTAGGGTTGACTGAGTTGAAGTCGATTGAGAGGGAGAATAAGAGTAACATCCGGCCGAGTCACGTGGGGGGTTTATTCTTGAAAGAGGTTGTCAATGGGGATCAGAATTGCAAGGCCCCGGGTCGGAAAAAGAAAAGAGACGTTACCCCTAAGGGTGGGGAAAGGGAATATCTTCGAAAAGATCGCAAAAGCTAGCTATGGGACTCTTAGTTGGGACCGGAAAGCAGAACGAAGGAGGGGGAAATGTACGGGAGGGGGGTTAAAACCAACATAAAGAACGGTTCTACATCGGAGGCGACGAAGTGTGGAATTGCAAAAAGAAAAGCAAGGCAATCGAGAAAAAAGGGAACTGGCCGTCAGGGGGAGAGTTGAAAGAAAACCTGCAGGTGCCTCCTTGGGGCCGGAAAGGAAAGTCAAAAAGTCTTCCTCATGGTCACGGAAGGATGAATGTAGAGGGTCGGTTTCCAATGCATTGAAGTTAAAATGCGACTCGAAAAAAAAAAATCAGGGTGAGGCCAGGTATGGGGTTAAGTGTTAGGGGTGGACCGCGCAGCGGGGTGAGGAGGAAAAGAGCACCGTCAGACCGGCAGAAGGAGAAAAGAAAAAAGGTCGCAACTTAGTTTTTGCCCTCAGGGGTCAAGGGAAAAAAGAGAACCCTAAAGGGGGGGGGGGAAAGCGAGTTACCCAAACCTCATCGGCTGCTCTGGGAAGGAGCCTACAGCAACTAGTTAAAGGGGGGGGGAGAAAAGAGAGTAGGCCGGTCAACCAACAGGCGTCGGACCGGTTTCCAAACTAACTTTCGATTCGTGGGGGGGGACGGTGAAGATGGATGTTCGAACAAATGGAAGTTTGACAATGACAAAAGGGGAGAAGGGAAGGGGAGGGTATACTGAAAACATACTGTGCTTTAGAAAACCTCTTACCGCACGTGGCGCCATAAAAATGTCGGCGCAAACGGAAGAAAAAACTTGGGGTACGGATCGCAGAGTGGGGAAAGGAAAACGAGGATCGATAGACTCAAACAAAAAGTAGGTACAGGAAGAAAATAATGAATATCATGTTCAAAGTTTTCAAAAGCCGGCAGGAAAGGGGAAACAAGAGTACGTGGGGACAAAAAAAAGGGGGTTTCTTGGGGCGGCTGCGCGAAAAGCGGGGGAAAAAGAGTTCAGGGAGACCGAATACTTCACCCAAACGTAACTAGATACACGTGGGAGGGGAACGCCAAGCCCAACCCTCGGAACCGTCAAAAAAATAGGCCCTTTCTTTGGGGCCAACAAACAATTAAGAAAAAGGGGGCGCGGTGTACTCACATGTCGAAACAATTCAAGCTAATCCGTGATCCGTCGAAAGATGCAGAGGCGAAGAGGGATTAAAATGCCCTCTCCAGGGGAAAAAAGGGAGGGAGGACGAAGCTGGCTCATGACCGCGTAGAAAAAAGGGAAATCACCAGTTCAGAAACGTCGTCGAAGGTCGAAGAGGGAGCTACTGGATAAGAGAAACAATCTTAGACTCAAAAAGACAAATCATAATTCGGAAAATGTGGGGGAAACAGCTCTAATCGCACCTTGGGACAAACCAAAGTCAGAAAAAGGGACCGCCGCCGCAGGAATGGAAAGGGGAACGGAAATGAGGAAGCGTTGGGGCTTGCAAAAAGTAAAAAGAAAGGCGCCATGCCTCTGCTGGCCTGAGATAGGAAATAAAGAAAAGACTAACTTTTTTTGTGTAACAAACCAGGGGGGGTCTCAAGCTCTTCGCCAGAAGAAGCTTGCCATAATTTGGGTCATTCAACGCAAAAAAGGACAGTCAGCTGAGGGGAGGGCGAAAAAGGTACGCAACAAACGGCTAGCCGTTTCGGAAGAAAAATGCATACTGGAAGACGAAAGGAATCCCAGATCGTCGGGTATTAACCGATAAGAGTTGACCCCGCCTTGCTGACTTTTCAGGAGGGGACAACAAGATTGACGACCACCAGACAAGGAAAAAACCGTAGGGAAAGGGCACTCGGCGTTAAGTACTAAACGACAAAGTCACCAAAAGAAGGGAAAACGTCCTACGGCGACAAGGAAAAGCGTTTGGGCCGCCAGATCAAGGAAGATTTAGGGGTAACGCTGTTTCTTGTTTGAGCCTGTAAACTGTTCAAAACACTAACGGACGAAGGTTGGAGAATATATGACGGGTGTCCTGAAACGGGGATAGGGAAACAAGCTCCAAAAAGGAGGGGGGAAATGGTACGACGGGGTGGGAGCTAACCAAAGCAGATCGGGAAAGAGGTCACCCTTCTCATTGCTGCTGTTGGTGGGGGAAATAAAGACGGATGGAATCCCTCGCTCTTAAGCAGGAAAGGGAAAAAGAAAAGAATTGTGATTTTCCTGAAAAAAGGGAACTAGAACAAACGTCAACCTGGCCTGATTCACACGCATCTGAAAATTCTTGACGAGCTAGAGTCACAGCAGACTGCTAACGGGTCTGCTAAAGCATCTTCTTCGCTCTCACGCTTTGGACTCAAGGAAGGGAAAGGGAAAAGACGAAATAGCGTTTAAGATAAAAAGCGCGAAAAAACTAAAAACCGAGGTCAGTAGTTCAGCAAGCATTTCGGGAGTAGACTATATCTGCGAAATCCTGGTGGGGCAGAGAAGACACCAATTTGGGAGAGCTGCCGTATCAAATCTCTCTAGAAAACAAACAAAAGAGGTATTGATTAGGAAGAGAGGGTTGGGAAAGGGAAATATCATGATCACTGTAAGCCCGTTATTGACAGGGGATGGCGAGATCATCGGAGAATAAAATCAATTAGAAGGATAGGAGAAAGCAACAATCTCGAACCAGAAATAAGAAGCCGATGCAAAAAAAGACCTTATAACACGTAGCGCGGAGAAGAAAAGCATCGACCGTCTATAACCCATCTGACTGGGGGCCAAAATCGCTACCCAAAACAAGGCAAGGTTCCAGGACTAGAGAAAGACGTAGACCGTTGTAGACACGGAAAAAACCACGACAAAAGGAAAAGCCCTAAGAAAGTAAGGAACTCCTCTCAATTGGGAAGAACCGTCGTGCACCAGATGGAAATCCCGAGATGAACCCAGAGGGCCGTCAGAGGCGTTGTGGGAAAATAAGAAGTCCAAATGCGGTTTTGAGTGAGGAAAACGACATCATGGTCGAGTCCCAGAAGAGGCCTTAGGTTTTAAAAGTAGAGGTCTAAGAACAAAGTTAAAACGAATTACAAAAACTCGACAGAGAGGGGACACGTCTTTGGTGTGGGAAAGACACACCATCAACATCGGTGACCAAATAAGGGAAAAAGGAGAAAACCACCAGTAGGAAGAAAAAAGGTTCGTTTAGGGGGGAGGTGGGTTACGGAGTTTGGTCTATCTTACAGAGAAAAAAGTCAGCGTGAAAACAATAGGAAATCGCGGCATAGGAACAGCGAGGAGTGAATAATGGTCCAAGGGGAAAAGGGGGGACCCGGCGTGGGAACCAAAAGCTGTAGACCCAGATAGACTTGGACGGAAGATCAGCTTGCTTCGACGCGCAAAGACGAAAACTGCTATCCCGGCTTGCTAAAAAATTGTCGCAGGAAGAAAAAGGAAAAGAATTCGCGAGGGTGAAAAGGGGAGGCAGGGGGGTGGAAGAAGAAAACTGACAACGCTATGATCCCATGGGCTAAGACTTCAGCGGGGTGGGCTCCAACCAACACCAGCTCATGGGAAATGTTCTCGATCCGGCCGGCGGGAACAGAAAGGCGGAATTCAGTTGGGGGGGGAGTTACAAAAAGGATGGAATGAAGTCAATTCCATACGGCAGGCGGCCCTGGACGAGGGAGTAAAAGAGGAAAAAGTGCCCATAGAGGTAGCCGTAGGGCTGAGTTCGACGCTGCAACACAAAAGGTGGGGATGAAGAAGGGCAGTAGTTTAGGAAAAAAAAGGGAAAAAGAAGCAGTGGAAATGAGGGAACAGTAATCAAAAAACTGAAAGGACGGAAGGGCGACGAAAAAAAGGACCCGGTATTTTTTGTTTACCAGCATCGGAGGGGACCCAGCTTAAAAGAACGAGGTGGGCACGGGGGGATGGAAAACCTCATCGGGAAGAACCATGAAGGACGGAGAGGAGAGAGAGGTAGAGTAATTGCTCGAAATGGCGTGAAAAGAAAAGAAGCATCATTTCAAACGGGAAAGTGGACCTGGAAAAAGAACGGTCGATCTGGGCGTGGAGAAATTGTAAGACTACCATTTCGGGGAAAAGAAAAAGGAAAACAAAGGGCCTGTACTGGCTGGGGGTGTGGTAAGACGCAAAAAAAAGGGCACAGGGTGTTGGAGGGAACCCGCTAGCCCTGTTGGCCAATAAAAAAAAAAAGGAAGTAGGTACGCCACCAACAAAAAAGGGTCACCAGCAAAGTTAAAAAAAGCTTCGAGTTGAGGTTGGAAAGCTCTTGATTAGTCATATACAAAACAAAAAGAGTGTTAGAGAGAGAGATCGTCAAAGAGCTGGGGAAAGCTAAAAAGAGCCGTTTAGAAAGAAAGGGAACGCTGGACCGGGGGAAAAGGAGAGACGTGTTCTGGTTAAGAGGAAAAACTCAAAATCTTCAAACCTACAACGGGAGAGGGCCGGACGACAACCGCAACGTTGAAGAAGGAAAGGTGGGATTGGGGCAATGTAAAAGAAAAAAGTAAACTCAGAAAAGAAGAACATCGTGTTGGCCATACGAAAAAAACTTATTCAAGGGAAAGGACACATTGAGAGCAATCTACAAGGTAAAGAACACTAAGAAAGTCAAGAAGAGGGTGTGGGAACGCAAACAGAAAAGGACCCCCAAGGGGGGAAGGTTATCAAGCAGGGAAAAGAAGGAGGGGGACAAAAAAAAGAAGAACCAGGGGATACCGGGGAGTCTGGCCTGTCATTCTCTGCTCTAATGGGAGAGGGAAAAAACACACTGCAGGAAGGTTACAAAAAGAAAAAGCCTGAAACTGGCCTAAAGCTGGGGAGATCTTCGCGTCTAGTCGCAAATAGCTTCAGAAAAAATACAAGAGGATCATTTCGAGTGAAGGAAAAAAAGGACTTTGCCCGCAACGGGAAACGTGGAGGGAAAAACAGTGAAAAAAGGCGCCTGACCCGGAGGAAAAAAAAACACAGGGGAAAGTTTGGGGTGTGTCGCAAAAAGTGGGTCGAGACTCTGAGAAATGCTCAGAAGCGTGGTAAAAGGGGGAACGGCGAGCCCAAGAAGACAGAGTCACAAAAGAAGTCGTCGGGCTGACATGCAAGAACGACAGATCAAAAGATAGCCTTTGATCAAGGGGGAAATCGGATAATTCCCACCCATAGTCTAGAGTGGTATTAAAAGAAGAAGTGTAAGGAACGGACTAAATTTTGGCAGAACATGGGACAAAAAGAAAGCAACTCACCACCGTCGAGGGAAGAAGGGAAGATGGGGGAGTACTCAGGGGAAAAAAAAGAAGAAATATCGCCCTACACTTTGAACCCGACGACGTCACAAACAAAAACGGCTTTTTGCCGAAATGAGGGGGTCAGAAAACGGATGGTCTGGTAAAGGAGTTTCTGGGGGGGTCGTCGTAAAAAAAACTAAGGGTTGTACGACTATGGAAAAATGGGCTCCACACAGATGGACATTGCCAACTACCGATGTTCCAGTAAAAAGAGAAAAGGGAGATGGTAAAAAAAAGGATGAGTTTGGGGGGCGAAATGTCAACGCGTCTATTTGGAAAAAGGAGAAAAAGTGTAGCTGGCCGTTTGGTTGATACCTGGGTAGGGCATGAAAAACTCTCGGCACCTCAAGACCGGAGATAGGTCGGCATGCATGGAGGGAATGGTGGGCACCGTTTGAAGAGCAGAACAAAAGGGAACGGCCTTATCTCGCCATGGGAAGAATGGAACCTGGTGTTCGGTCAGGAAAGGAGAGGGACACCCGACGCGGTCGGCGAAAGAGGGAGGACTCACGCTGTTAATTCCGGGCCCGACTCAAAAAAGCGCTAGGGAAAGTTGCGGGGCCATGAGACACGGAAGACCTAGACGGTCTGCCGCGGAGTTGGACTGGAAAGAGGGAATAGGGGAGCCCATCAATGGCCGCTGCAGGACGGGGGGGAAAGGGGGGGGATCATGATTATCAA
>Ga0179593_1460852_pt1 | contig 10281 bp, 11 predicted proteins | sample CZODoug2_1_08_16_FD_185931 | JGI IMG/M metagenome (GOLD analysis project Ga0179593, IMG submission 185931) | Vadose zone soil fungal communities from Angelo Coast Range Reserve, California, USA - CZODoug2_1_08_16fungal (PacBio error correction) | ecosystem: Environmental > Terrestrial > Soil >...
ATGTCAAAAAAAAGGGGGGAAAAAGGAGGAAAGGGGAATGGAAGGAATTGGGTGGGTAAGTTGACCGTGGTGGGGCAGAAAGAGAGGAATCATCATTTCGGGGCAAAACCAAGGTCAGAGTGGAGGAGAAGAAATTGGGGGGACGGGTTTGGAATACAGAACAAGTGCAAGTCTGAAGAAAGTAAACTACAAAAAGGGCAAAGCGGGGGGACAGCTGGCGTGGCAGTTTAAGGAAGAGGCAAGTAAAGAGACGGCCCGGGAAGGCGGGCAATACAAGACGGAAATCAAGTGGGCGGAAATAGAAAGTACCGACGGCGCTGCGCAAGGGGGTGGATAGGAAAGGGGTTCTTGTGCGACAAGGATGGGCAGAAGGGTCCCACGATTCAGGTAGGAACAGGAGAAACGCGAAAAAGACGCAGGACCTTGCGGCGGGCGGAATTAGGGCGGAGGTGAACAAGCGGAGGAAAGTTGAATAAAAAAAAAAACAAGGTTGGGATCGTAGGACCTCGGACTGCGAGATTCAGTATACACCGGGATCCCGCATATGGGGACCGCGGGGGGATGAAGGGGGGAAATCAGGGGAAGAGTATCAGGGAACTACACAAGATCACATGTTGCTTGGATAATTACGCTAAATCAATGGGGAGCGAAGGGTCCCCGGAATCGGAAAGGCGGACTAAGAAAACTGGGGGGGGCGTAGGTCCAAGGGGCAGGGGTTAAATAGACGAAAAATGGAGAACCGCAAGGGAAAAGGAATAGCGTCTTTTGAAAAAAGAAAACGTAAGGGCCCAGCTGGGCCGAATATGGGGAAGATCGAAGGGGGGAGATAACGCAATGGGATCCGTACTTGAGTTTTAGATAACACACATGTAGGCCCGGTGTGAGAAAACGCGACCACATTGCCGCCGGACTTTCCTGTCTGAGATAGGTTCGGGGGGTCGGGAACGGGTGTGTTCGACGCCGTCGCGGTGAGGGGGGAGCGACGAGGGGGTTTGGAGGGCTCAAATGTGCATGTCCAGGTAAGAAAAAAGAAAGAGTGTTTATGGGAAGGTGACTTCAGAGCCATTATTGAGAGCGAGGAAGGACCGGAGAATGGAAAGAGGGGACCGGCAGGCCCAGAAGGGCTACGTGTGAAAGAGGGGACGATGTCGGCAAGGGGATGGAATGTATGGCGCGAGGCCGTGGAGGGCTTGACCATGTTTGGGGTGCAAAGGGTCTAACGAAAAGAAACCGGCGAATTCGATGGAAAGGATTTTTCTTGTTGGATTGTCAAGGAATGAGTGGACACCTGCCGCCGGCGCGGTTGACCACGGGATACCAGGCTGAAAGGGAGGGCCAGTTCTGGCCGAACTGGAGTAGCTTCAAACGGCTGAACGAGAGGCGGACGGGGGTGGAAGCCGAGCCACGCGCGTGAACACAGGAAGGCGGGCGAAGAAAGAAAACTGGGTGGGGTGCGGCTCGCCAGGGGGACGGGAGACGTCGGGGCGCTCGCTTCAGGAGCATGACAAATCAATGAATTGGGGGGACGAAGGAGGCGGACCAGGCGGAAAAGGGGTGGAAGAGGAAAGAGAGCTGATCCCGCACCAGCGCGAGAAAGAGTTGGGTTTATCACGGAAGACAATTAGGGGAAGATTCAAAACAGAAAGAAGAAGGGTGCGATGGATTCCCAGTTGAAAGAGGGAATCAAGACCAAATAAATTGCCCAAACAATTTATCATGAGCCTCTGAGTTGCGGTCGGATATATGGCTAACCTAATGCAATTTTGTTCAAGGGATCACAGGGAAAACGAGACAACAAAAACAAACCAATTTATACAAGACACCCTGAGAGGGGGACATAAAGGGAAGGACGAAGCGGGGAAGAAAACAGCAAAGATGCCCATTGGGGGAGCCGACTTTTACTTTGGCTTTTCTGAAGAGGCGCGGAAGAATTAGCGGAAGACGAGATGTAGGGGAACTCTCCACCATGGGAGGGGGGAGGCCGGTATTAGCCGGCGGGAAAAAGAGTACGAAATGACGATAGCGAATCGGAAATTTGGTTCTATGCCATTTTAGGAAAAGGCAGTAGGCTGGGCTAAAAACAGCGGGGGTTCAGCGGGGTCGTGCGAATGTAGGGACTTAGTTTGGCTTCGATGCAAGTACGCCATTAAAAGAGGAATTGGAAAGTGTGAAATTTTGTGCGCAGGGGTTGGGGAGTGTTTTGATTTTAGTTTTGGATTGGGAAGGGTGTAACAAAGGGCATTGGTAGGGAGGAAACGTTGGTGGGAAGGGCCTAGGCCGCGGGAGGGGGTGTGATATCGTTTTGGTCCAGGGAAGGCCTTAAGAGCAGCGCTTGGACTCGCTGGGGGATGGCCCGAGCAGGTGGCCGAGAACAAGGGGATGGAAGTTGCCCCGAGAAACCGAACGGTCAAAACGCTAAAGACGCCCCTTTGAAAGGGGTTTCCAGAGGGGGATCCGGGATTTTCGCAATGCCAGAAAATTGGCGGGCGTGAAAAGTAAGGCAATGTGTGAGCGCAACAAACACAACAAAAGACTGGAAATAGATAAGTTACGACAGACCAAGTCCTGCGGAGGGCAAAGGGCGAAGGTCGACTACCTCTGGGAAAAATTTCCACCGCCTGATCGCTGCGGGGAGGGGGAACAGGGGGGGGGGGGAAGGGGGGGGGGGGGGGGAGGGGGGATGGTGTGGTGAGGGGGGGGGGGGGGGGGGGGGGGGGGGGGGGGGGGGGAAGGCCATTCTTTTTCGGGGTGGGGGTTGGTTGGTGTAGTGGGGTGTTGGTTTACTTAAATTTTTCCGGCAATCAACCGGCGTTAGAAACCCCTGATCTTCCTCCAATGAGCCCACAATAACCCGCGAGCTGCAGGACAGGACTATGCTTCAATACCAAAAGATATCAAACAACTCCACAACGTGGCCGATTCATAAATCCTCGTCGTCTCACCCTTTTTTTTCACCACTAACTCCCACCCTAAAAAGACTAAAAAAAAAGTAGCACAAATTCACAAAGAGCGTATTCAGAAGGCGAGACACTACCGCCAAAAACGAGGAGGAAAAGAAAATGATGACCCACTGTTACAAAAGAAGAATGCCCGTGAGAAAAAGGAATTCAAGAAAAAAAGAACAGCCGCATCGATAGAAAAACGGTCATCTTCAAGGGGGGAAGCTCCGAAGTTAAAAAAAAACCCAGTTTCAGCGTCAAAATGGAGGCCTCATCGAGATGCCTCATCGAAGAGGAAAGATCCGAACGCAATCAAAAATGAGCTTCGGAACTAATGAGGGGTAGGCAGAAATCTGTTAAACCAAGCCCTGCGAAAAAAAGCGTCCCGCTTAATTACGGGGATGTTGGAGGAAGATGGAACATGAAAATCGCATAGTAATCAGGAGAAGAAAAAAGCGGCAGGTAGGCATAGCGAAACGGTTAGAAACGAAGGCATTTGTTGGGGGGGGGGAAGCCGATGACTTGAAAATCAAGCGCCGGCAGGGTTAGCCGGCTGGATAGAACAACCGCGTTCTTCGAAGACCAAAGCGAAGATATGCAAACCAGGCGGCTTGTGTTTCGGCCAAAAGCATTCAGCGAGGGGTTGCCAGCCGGGAGCAAATTAACGGCTAAACCCAGGGAATGCAGAAAAGGACGAAAAACAGGAAGGAAGACGTCTCCAGAGAACTTCAGAGAAACACCACCAGTGAAGCAGCAATCCCTTTGAGGGAAAGACTAAAAACTTTATCCTCGGCACCAACGAATCCGAAGCTCGGACAAGTTTTAAGCCCTGATAAAAGAGAAAGAAGAGGCCATAACGGAAAAAAGTTCAAACCAAAACGCGGACCCACAGGAACATAAGTGCAACAAGCCGCCGGCGGAAAGGATCCAAAACAATCCTAGCCAAAAATCGCCAATCCCTTTAAAGAGCATTGAAAACGAGCTTGAGGCTCCGACTACGCGGGCAAAACGGGAAAACCGACAAGGGAACGCAATAAAGTACCGAGACACTCCGAGGAGGCCAAGGAGACAACATGACACCACTTCTCCAGAAATCAGGGGCCAACCTACCTAGGCACGGGGACGCACTGGACGGCATGCAAAGCGGACAACTCGAAAATCCTGGCCACGCTATAACAAAAGATGGACGTCTTCTAAAATCTACGTCCACAAGGAAAAAAAAGACTACGGAAGAAGCGCAACGAACGGCGAACACGGGTTGAAGATGGGAAAACTCCGCCATCTACCAGAAAGGCAAAACTGAGGAAAGTGGGAAGAGAGAAAAAACAAGGTACAAGCATATTATTTCTACGACAAAGAACTCAAAACAGAGTAGACTCCCTCGAGTAATGCGATCTAAAAGTCAACCAGGCAGGGGCCAAGGGTCTACGTTTCACCAACGCAAAAAGGGAAAAACGTGTTCGAACTGATCCCTCGGGAAAGGGAGAAAGGGGAAACCCGACCCAAGGGAATGTAGATTATGTGAATTCGAGTACTGAAGTCGAAACGCTTCATGGAAAACGTACCCTGTCACACCATCCATGGAGGTGCTCGGGGGGTAGGACCGGAAACATTCTGAAAAAAGGTAAGAAAAAGATCAATAAAGAAATCTCCGCGCACAGGAGAATATCCTCCACTCGCCTACTTCAACGGAGAGGTTAAAAAACTGAAAAGGTTCCCACCCACTCGCGGGTGATATGGAGAACTCGAACCCCTTAGGACCAGCTGCCAAAGACCGAATCATTAAGGCAACAGAAGGAAAGGGCCCTTTTGTGAAAAGTGCATGCCTAGGACTTTCGAGAATCGTGGGGGCGCCGGAAAAAAACAAGTCGTCGAAAGTCAAAGAAACAAGAAGAATCATCGCCATCAGGACGGCGGTTAGCATCGTCTAAGAGATCCGAAAGCCTTGAGGAGAGAAGGGCTTGATTCTCCGATAATTGCAATAAGCTGCCAGGAGGCCCGCCAGCCGGTTTAGCCCAAGAGGGGGGGTTCCATGGGGTTGCACCGGAGATTTAGGGAAGGTGGTGGGGCAGAAAAAGTGGGGGCCAAGGGTGATAAATACGGGACAACTCCAGCAAATACCATAGAAACTGAAGTGAAACCGCAAAAAAATTAAGAGATCTGCACCAAAAAATCAGGGAAAAAGAAAAAAAGGACGCCATGTCCCAGCAAAACAAACTTACGGACCTCATAAAACAACAACAACCTTGAAGGATTAAAAAAAGCAAAGATTACGAAGGCGTTGGGAATGGGGGGAATTGTTGGGTCGCCAGGTTTGGGGAAGAGAGATGGAGAAAAGGCATGAAGGAAGGCAGTTTTTGGAAAACCGAGGTTGCTAGTCTGGGAAGAGGAGGGGAAGGGGGGCCTACAAGACAGGGAACAAAGAAGAAAAAAAAACCGAAATCCACAAAAGGAACAAAGGACGCAGGAAAGATGGCAGGAAAAAAAGAAAAACGGAAGACCGCTCAGGCAGAAAACTAGAAGGGAATCAGGATAACAACGATGCGCGAGATGAGGGTTCTTTGAAACGAAAAGCGGGGGAAAAGCCCCACAGGCCGAACAGGCCCCGCGCAGGGCGAAGACACGCAGGAGAAGCAGGAAAAAGCGCGAAAAGGGCCGTTCAGGCATCCACCGGTGGAGGCGAGTTTGCGAAAGGGGGACCATCCTTGCCGTGTGCGGGAAGGGTGCGACGAGGAGACTACGTCAGGAAGGGACGGCGGGGGGAGCGGGGGGAGAAAGGGAACCGATCTCTCCCGGGACAACAAAAGCACAGATAGGGGAAACAGGACGGAACATTTACGGACCACGAAGCAGCCGAACGCCAATCAATATAAAGACTGGGAGGAATCTTGTGGAGCGAGCGGCAGACCTGGCATGTGAACACAATTGGGGACCAGGGACTCGCCAAACGTTGGGAACGTAAAGAAAGTGGGGAAGGCCCGCGGGTGGCCTCAGTAAGAAGACAGGAATATGGGGAGGGGTCATAAAGGGATGTCGTCGAGGAGGACGTTTTTAGCAAGGCGGGAGAAATTGTGACGCGCTTGGAACAAAATCGTTGCCGCGCTTGCAAACGGGATGAGAGTTTGCCCGGAGGACAGAAGGGTTCGCCAACCGGGGAGAGTTGGAAGGGGCGAGAAGTAGGGGTTTCACAGCGTGAGGAGGAAAAAAAAGGGGAAGAAAAGATTTGAAACAAGGCTACTTCGTGCCCGGGGAGGAAGAGGTGGGGGAGGGGGCTGAAATGAGTTCTAAAGAGTGGGAGGGCTTCCAGGGATGTAATGGAACTAAGGGAAGGGGCGTTCGGGGCGGTTATCTAAGGTATGGGCTTTGAGTGGCCGACAGGGGGTTTTAAAAAAAAGACGAGAGACGAGGAAGGGGGGGCGGAGGAAACACGAGAGGGAAAAGGCGAGTGTGTTATATGGTTGGGGAGGGGCAAAATGCAGACGGCCTGTGGGGCCAAATGAGTCCGGGGTCCGGGAGCGAGGCGAGACAGTTTCTCTGGCCGCCGGACGGTAGTTTGGAAGAGGGACGGCGGGCTTACACGGAGGAGACGAGAAAAATTCTGTAGAGGGGGGGGTGCAAAATGGACCGCGACTCAGGCTTTAAACTTAAAAGGGATAAAACGGGGGGGTAACGGCGCGCCAGGTTGAGATGGAGACTGGAAGGGAATTGTGTGCTCTCGAGGGAGGCTCAGTCGGGTGGGTTTGAAAGTAACGGGAGAAAAAGGGTTCCACGTAGTCCCATCCAGCGGATAGTTGAACAGCCGCTGGTTAGAAATAGATTCGATTGGGGGATCCAACGAAACCTTGAGGTGTGAAAAAACAAACCGGCGAAAATGGGGCCGGACGTAAAACTTTCACATTGACGCGCCGAATTCATTCTTAAAAAAAAAAGAGAAAACCTAGCGGCGCCTCGGAGCCAGGGTGAGAAAGATTCAAAAGATGCGATTTGTTCAAGGTCCGGGAAAACTATCATCAAACAAAAAACAGACCAAATTAAGAAGCAGACGCTTGAACGCCGGCTCGCTAATGACATCAAAGGGAAATCGAAACGGGGTCTGTGAGCTAACTGGGAGAATGGAAAAACTGGCCGGAGGGGGGCAGGTGTTGGGTTCGGGAAGAGGGCGCTGAAGATGATATAGGGGACATAGCGATGACTAGCCGAAGACCTGGGGGTGTAGTAATCGCAGGGGAGAAGTCCAAATCAGTCGAGGTTGGTGCCGAGAAGAAAAAAAGGGTGGAGAATTAAATGCTTCGGGAGGGAACCGGGAAAGGAGCTCCCCTACGTGGAAAGGGAGAGATTTGTCCGCAAAATTGCGGGCAAGTTTGGGGAGAAACGACGCATTCTTGTATAAGAAAGTATGAATTAGGGCGGGGGGGGGGAGTTTGTTTTTAGTTTTTTATGTAAAGGTGAAACAGGCTTCTTTGGAAAGGGGGTGTGGGCCGGGGATTTCAAGAGGAAGAAGATGGCAGGATGGGGGGTGATGGGTCAGTTGGAAAGAAGACATCTCCGCTTGGCCTCGGGGGGATGTCGCAAAGAGCAGGGAATAACAGCCGATTAGCAAGAACGACTGGCCTGGGCCAAGCCGCAGCGATCGAGGGAGCAGGGGGGAGGTGGTACCAAAGGAGTAACGGACGTAAGGGAAAGTGAAAGAAGGAATAAGAAAAAAGGAAGGGCCAAGATCAAACCAACAAAAAAAAAGGGGGAAGGGAAAACATTTCAAGTTCAAACGAACAACATCCCTTCTTTCAAACAATTGCGAAACTCACATGCAAGTCGACTACAGGAAAAAGGTCCCACCGGCGGCCTCAGGGAGAGACGCAGCGGGGCAAAAAAAGTTCGAATCATCAGAGGGGGGACGAGGAACTGCTCGCTCAAGGAACACGCAGCAGGAAATGCCGGCTATCTGCAAATGCCAAAATCGATATCAAAAAAATCATCAGCTGCGGCCGAGAGGGAAATCCTCGGCTCACAAAGTGAAAAAAAAGAAAAAAAAGGAAATAAGCCGTTGGTGGAAATAAAAAAAAAAACTAAAAAAAAAAAAAAAACTAGGAGCACACCAGACAATTAAAAGAGATCTATTCACTTGGAGAAAAGGGGCAGAGAAGCAAGAACGAAAAAAATCTTCGCGGAAAAAACGCTACAACACTAATGTACCAAAGCCGACGGGACAGGTGCCTCCCCATGCAGAAAAAATGAGAACGGCCGCGCGGGGATAGCACGCTGAAGGGCTTCCGGGCTCCTCAGTCTAGCACAATCCCCATGGCAGCGTGACTGACTAAACGACATCGACCGCGAAACTTACAAAAAGAAGAACGCCAAAAAAAACCAAGCCCTAAACTTCATGGCCAGCTCGAGGATGGAAAGCCCGGACAGAACCAGGGAGGGTCCAAGGTCATGAAAGACCATTAATGAAATTTGGGCTGGTTGGTGGTAGATGTCCTTTCCCGGACCTGGAAAAAAGAGGGGAAGAAGGCGAAGCGTATCGGAAAAAAAAGAAGGATAGATTCGGCACACACGTTTCGAGTAAAATTTTCACTAATATGGTGCGTTGCAGGGCCAGGGGATGGCAGCGGGAAAGAAAGAAAACAAAGTCAGCAGAAGGGACCAGGAAAGGGGCCCGGGCAACATCGCCAGAGTGGAAAGAGCAAAACCAGTCAGGGTTCGGTCAAATTGACATGAACAAGAGACAAAACCTGGTTCCACAGGGTCCTCAAGGCGAAAAAAAACGCCCGACGGATGGACCAGAAAGGAGAGCGCACAAAGGCAGACGGGAAAACTGCGCGCAAAGGGAAAAAACCCGGTTCTGAGCACGCCCTTGGAGTTCAACGAACTGTTGCATCTTGAGCAAGGGTCGCCAGATCCAGAAGCATCGGGAGAAGCAAGGCGCGCTCATCTGAAAAGGAAGGGCGGCCAACTGAAAACTGTAAAACGGAAAGACAAAGGAAGAAGGGCCTAAGTGTCACCCAAGAAAGACGCATGTGGCGAAAAAAAAAAAGCATACTCGACAAAAAGACAATCGCATTTGAGAGAGATGTAGATTTCGCGGACCGACGAACAGAAACCTGAAACCAAACAAAGGGGGCCTCGGTCTCCCAAGACAGGCCCCAATAAGAGAAGGATTCGATGCACCAAGTAGAAAGGGATCCTGGGCCCTAACCCTCTTAAATGCAAAGAAGGCTACGACAACGCCGGCGACAGAGGGCACGAAGTCAAGCGGGCAAAAATAAAAACGATGGAGGGCGGACGGAGAAAGGTCAAAACCAAAGAAACATCTAAAGATAAAATTCTCGAAAAAGCCAAAGAACACACTGGGGGTCCCACGGCAAAACTCCTCATGAACGCCACAAGTCCGGCGGAACGAGTGGAAGCGCCTCACAACAAAGGGCCTCACAAATAAGAAGAGATTACTCGACTACTTCGTATCTCAATCGAGAGACGGCATCTACTTCGGAAAAGCGGCAAGGCCAGATAATTTCCAAATCAGAAAAAAACCAAACGCCGGAGATTCAGGGTCCCCAGTGCAGCACCGGGGCAAAAGGAGTACCTAAGCTTCGAAACTCCAATACTCACCACGTGACCTTATCAGGTAGGAAGAGGGACGAATGCGCGAGGACGTGGTAGAGAAAACGCTTACATGATAAAGTAAAATTGCACCTCCATCCAGGGGATGGGGGTGATCGTCCATACGGGAAAAAATGACCGTTACGCAAGCAGAACACTGGAAAAAGAAAAGAACATGGAGAGGATCAGGAATCACCTAACAACGCGCTCAGAAACAATAGAGAAACTCGCCGGGAAACAAAAACCCATGCGCTGTCTTGATGAAGCGGGGGAAAAAAACCCGCTCAGATGCGAGGTGAGGCAACATCATCAGACACCGCAACGCAAAATAGTGATCGCCTAGCTGAGGAAAGCCAAGAAATCGTGGGGACAGAGATGAACCAACAAGAAGTCTTCAAGGCAAAAAAAAAACAATCGGCGCCAAGAGAAGGGGGGGAAAAAGGAAAAAAACCGAAGGAAAGAACGGACTTGAGGTAAGGACGAAGGGGGCGGGATCAGAATTGCCCGCGGCTGCCATCGGCCAACACGCGGTTTTATTCCAAAAATCTGTGTCCAATTTGACGGGTACGGTTTCGGGTGGGGGCAGACAAAACGTGATTGTAACCTCAAAAGTCAAAATACTAAAACCGACTAGAAAACAATCGAAAAAAGGCCCGGGCTGACTCGAAAAATTCCATCGGATCTGACCCAAAAAGAAACGGGATACAAAAAAAGGACGACCTGCACATGTAAGGAAGAGTTT
>Ga0179593_1495474_pt1 | contig 10281 bp, 14 predicted proteins | sample CZODoug2_1_08_16_FD_185931 | JGI IMG/M metagenome (GOLD analysis project Ga0179593, IMG submission 185931) | Vadose zone soil fungal communities from Angelo Coast Range Reserve, California, USA - CZODoug2_1_08_16fungal (PacBio error correction) | ecosystem: Environmental > Terrestrial > Soil >...
GAAGGCGAAAGGAAGAATGTTGGTTGTTTAACTATTGAGAATGACCTGCAATGTGTGAACATGTAAGAAAATCTGGGGGAAACACGTAAACTTGTGGGGTGGAGGACATGAAATTAGAACTTACAAGAAAAACCCAGTATACAGGAAATCCTGCGGTTCTCAAAAGAAAAAATCATCGAAACGACATGCCAGGACAATTTGTTGCTCGGGAAATCTGCCACGTCGTTGCGTCGAACCAATATATGCGGACTGAGCCTTTGAAAGGAAGAAATTGGAGTTTAGCACGCAAGTCAAACAGACACGTGTGGGGTAAGGGGTGAAAGCGGGAGCTATTAGGGGTTGAAGACTGGAAAACACATTGTGGGCGCAGGAGGTCTTTCGAGTGAAGTTTTGGGTGTTTGGGGGGGCGTTGGGGGGGGTTTGGGATAAAAATGGTGACACCTCGGAAATCGAGGGGTGCTTGCCTTCCTTTGTGTTTGTGCAGGGCAAGAGTAGGGCGGCGGAAATACAAGGGAAAAAGAATTTGTTAGAACCCTGGAGGGGCTCTACGGATCTCGACAAAAATGTTAAGTTTGTTGTCTTTTGTAGTTGTCAGATCAGGAGGGGCAGAAAAAGGGCCTACGAAGACCAACAAAAAATGGGTTTCAACAAACCATTCCTCCGAAATCAAATATAGGGGAAGGGGGGGCCGTAAAAAGGCATAAGAATAAGTATACACCCAAAGGCGACCCTCAAGCGGCTGTTCGCGAGAGCACATTTTTAGAGAACTAAAAAGTGTGGTGGGTGTGGGGTTTTTTTGGGTTTGTCCAGCCACAAGGAGTGACGCCCCACCCGGAAGGTTAACAGGAATACCCTCAAGACAGTGGTTCGAAGCGTAGTGCTTTTTCCTCGTTTCGTCTGTCAGGTTTTTTTTGTTGGGGTAGTTCGGAGAGTGGGGGTGGGGTGTACCGGTTATATCCAAGAGAAGCTGGACTTCTGCTTTGGAGGTTGGGAGCAAGAGGTGCTCAACTGTGGGGAGCTTTAGTTTTCGAGGTTCTTTTCTCTCTTGGAGTGTTATAGGAAGAAGATGGTCCCCCCGAAGGTATAATTTAAGTTTTGGGAGGTTGATGCGAAAAGGGAATCTAAGGAGGGGAGGGGTTGTTAAAAGGGTCTCGGGGACAGAATAGGGGGTCCCCTGTCCTAGCCAAGATGGAGGGGTGGAGAGTAGGGGCAGGTGAGAAACGGAATTTAAATATCGGTAAAGTATACCCCATATAGCTGTCAGCCTGGAGGAGGGTATGGAGAAGCCAAGGAGGGGCATGGAGCCGGGTCAGGTTGCCCTCTGGGCCGGGATGGGGGGGAAAGAGGGGGAGGGTGGGGTGCGCGTCCCCCAGGGGTCCCGGTAGAAGGGACGCACCAGAGATGATGGGACTGGGGGGGATGTAATCCGGGGTCTCCTGTCATGGCCGTGAGTGGGGCGTAACTGGTCGACATGGCAGTGATGAGTGGTCAAGAAGTATAGAGGAAGGGAAAGAGAGAGGGGAGTGGTGAGGGGAGGAAGCTCGTAAGTTGGGTGGAGGGAGAGTGGGGGTGCAGAGGGAGGGAAAGCGGGAGGCATGATCTCTCGACACGAGCCTCCCCGGGACTGGGGGGATAAGGGTCCCTGTGGGAGGTCGATGGTGAGGATGGCTTTGGTGTGTGATTTAATTACACTCCAGCGTGGTCAAGGGACCTTATCCCTCCTCATGGTCAACTAAATACTAACCATTATTGGGGGTGAGGGGACTTGGGAATAGCCACCTCATTGGGTAGGCATGCGATGAATTGTAAGTGTAGGAAAGAATAGTGAAAGGGCCCTAAGGGGGAGTGTAAAACGTCGGCCACATTTGCGGCTGAGTCATGGGGGAGGAATATCTATCGTAGGGCATTTCGTTGGCCCTTTTGGGTGAAAATTTCCTGGAATTTGTTTTACCACTTTAAGGCTTGCCATTAACGGCATCGTTCATACAAGGTCGATTATCTTCCGGTTTTCGACTTCAAGAGAATAAAACACAAAAAAAAAAGATAAAATAGAGAGAGTAATTCAGAAAGAGGAAAAAGATAACCTGTGCAAAAAGGAAGACAATTGACTGGTAAAGGTCTTGTCAATAAAAAATTACAAATGAAACCACAATGTTGGGAGAATGGGAGAACAATACATGAGAGGGATCAAGAGTAATGACCGCAAAAGAAGAAGGGTACTATGGGCCAACCACCCATTTGGAAATAGTCTAAACTGGGAGGAAACTTAAAAATCAAAGGGAAGAACTTATGGGTTTATCATATAAGATTACACCTAAGAAGAAAAAACAAGTTTAAGAATGAATGGTTCCAGGAGGTTATGGAGGGAAGGGTGGAGTCAAACAATTTTAGTTTGATAAATGGGAAAACTTGTCCTTCTTATCATCTAATGTGGGAGATGGCAGGATCAGGGGCAGGCACATGAAGTCAAGTCACGGGGTGGTTGTGATTCAGCACCCAATAAGTCATTTCATATGAAGACTGTTCCCTGACTGGAAAAAAAGGGCAGATACATTGGCACCTTGTGGGGGAAGGGGGGGAAAAAACATGGGGGATTAATTATTTTGAGCATATCCTCCCTAGCTCAAAAAAATACAACTGGGGAAGGAGATTGTACACAAAGGCCAAGTTCGGTGCTACCCTTCAAGATATAAAAAAACCTTCATCTGAACAAAGGAGGTATCGGGGGGAGACAAAGGATGTATAAGGGGATTGGTGTTCAAAAAAAAATAACCCGCACTCTGGGGGAAACTTTGGGCGGGGAGTCACATAATTATACAGCTGGGAGCTGGGGATCATCTTCTGAAAGGATTGCAAGAATAAAATCACTGCGTATAGGAGCTGCGGGAGGTTGTTTGATGGATAAAACTTGAGGCTGACTAATGTGCTGACAAAGAAACGAACATACAAAAAGGGGAAGAAAAGTGGAAAAGGCAGAGGGGGGAGAACAAGTAAGGGAACAGTAGGAGAAACATGCAATAGTAAAAAATTGTCTGCTCCTAAATTGGTGGGACAAGAACAAGAAAAGAGAAAGGAAACAGGAAAAAAAGATGTGTTGGCAAGCCTCCCACATTAATTAGTCAACCAAAGGGTGCGGACACTCCTGGAAATAAGGGGGGGAAGGGGAGGTGGTTGGGGGAGGGGGGGTGGGAAAGAGGAAAACTCTAAAAATGGTATGAGTAAGATCCTGAAAAAAAGTTGGAAGATTGGATCAAGTGAAAAAAAAAAGCAGTGATAACCATCACATTTGGTTGATCTGGGATAACTGTGGGAAGTAACTAAACAAAAAACCTACCGTACCAAAAGAGTGATTTTCTACAGGTCAAACGATGCCATCGGCCATTAAAAAAATGCTATGAGCCTCCCAAAAATAAAAGAAAAAAAATCAACACCGAAGCGAGAGGGGAGGAAATAAGGGGGGGTTTAGATAGCAAAGATCTTAAAACTGTGAACATGTAGGAGAACATAGGGGGGGTTAACACCTTCGGGGGTAGGGAGGGGAAAGGCAAAGTTAGGGGACAGGTCCGTACAAAAATTGCTCAGTCGTCTGTTCAATCAAGAGTGAGAAGATACAACAAGGCGGGCAGAAAGAAGACATGGAGGGAAGGATGGACAGAGGGGCAACAAAGGGTAAATTCGAAAAGGAAGGATTGTCAACACTTAAACGGTTGACTAATAATGGTGGGGAAAGTTGCTCCCATTGACTTCTGCACTTGCAGGGGTATTTGGTGGTCATTTGTACACGAATAAGGAGCTAAGGGAAGGGTTTCTATTGCTGGGTCCCCCTACAGGGGGTCATTAGACAGTGGTTAAGGGATAGTGTCATAGAACAGGATAAGAGGGGGTGGTGATGGTTTGGGTTGAAGTCATTAGCTGAATTTCAAAAAAAGGCTACAGCAACAACGTAACAGCAAAAAAGAAGAAAGATGAGGTGAGGGTAGGGAGGGGGAAGAGGGGGTATTTCAAACAAACCCCAGCTGCCCAGAAACTAAAACCCAGGATGTAAAAGGTAAAGGGGGCGTGGGGGGGAAGGTTGGGTGTATCAAGAAAACTCCCTGGAGATAGGAAATGAGCAAGCGATAAGGTAATAGGCACAGTGGGTTGGGGGGAGAAGGGGGGGAGGTATAAAGGACCATAACTGAGCATGGGGTGTACAATATCATCAGGGAAGTTGAGACTTAATGCTCAACAAGAAGTTAGGAGTAGCGGAGGGTATTTAGAGGGAACATGACAAAACTGCTAAACCGTGGACTGCTAGCATTTATCCAGAAAATGGGGGGATGGAGTATAAAGAACACCAGAAAAATAGAAAGTGCTAATCACGAGCACATTATAGATTAATACAAGGTTTCCCCTTACTCAACTTGCACTTGTGAGGGGGAAGACGGCAAAAATGGGGCACCGAGACGGGCACTCCGAAAGGATCATGTATGATTCTGGGTGGGGTTGTGCTTTTGGGGCTATGTCAACTTCTCGGCCTAAACGTCAAAGGGTGCCTGAACAGTGCTCATAGGGGGGACTCTCTCCCGGGGGGGTGGGGTCCAGAAGAGGAAGTAAAAACGCACCAGGGAAAGGCATGTCTTCTTCTTGTCTGACATTTCCTCAGCTGATGTCAAAAAAGAATCAGATTCGAAAGAAGGGGAAGGGGGGGCAGGGGGCCGGGCTTTGGGGGATAGTGCCATTCAACTCACTGGCTGGTGAAGGTTAGGTCGAACTGGGGGAGCTCTCGAAGAGAGGAAAGAAGGATGAAGGAAACCCATAGAAACAGACCTGGGGGCCCAAAAAAAGGAACACAGAGTGGGAAGGGAAAGAGAAGAGAAAAAGAAAAAAAGCAGGAAGCACCATGGGCCAAAAAAACCAAAAAGGAAAGAGGGACATTCCGGATCAGGGGGAGGGGAAAAGACCATACAAGAGAATTTACTAGTTAAAGCCCCAGAAAAGACTCAGATAGCAGTACGCCAAAAAAAAGAAAGAAAACATAGGAGGGGGGGCTAGGTAACAAATCCACAAGGCAATAACATAGAGGAGGAATGCATGTATCTATTGGAGAAAGTGCGGGAGGGAAAGAAAGGGAGTGGGGTGGTACAATATTGGATAAAAGTGTTCTATGGAAAAACAGAATTATACCTCAGAGGCGGAATGAAGTCTTGGGGTTTCAATGAAAAATAAGTTAGGTGAATATGGGGAGATAAGAGGCAGAATTTGAAAATTTTTGGGGAAAGCCTTTTAGCGGTATAGATACCATTAGGAGAGAAGACAAAAGCAAACGGACAGTAACAAACCCCTTGAGGTTCTACCTCTCAAAGTGCAAGAGAGAACAAAACCAAGAGAAAGGCGACAGATGGAGAAATGTCGAATGGGGAGAGACGGAGGTTCTCTTTGGACGCAACCACACCTAAAAAATTCAGAATGGGGGCGGGTCCAGGGTAGGGCGGGGGGGAATTAAAAACTTCAAGAAATAAAACTTCTTTATAGGCAGGGGAAAAGGGGGGGGGGGGGGGGGGGGGGGGGGGGGGGGGGGGGGGGGGGGGGGGGGAGTTTGTGTAGTATGGGAATTTTTTATTCAATTCCGACGCTTTCAAAAACGAACCCCTAAAACCCTTGGGGGAAGTCCGGAAAAAGACCCCCTGTAAGCCAGTAAGGTGGAAAAAAGGAGGTAAACCCGGCTGGCTCCTTAAGTGCTTGTTCAAGCCTACCACCCCAGCAGATTGTAAGGCAGACATGTCGGGGTGGAAAAGACCAAAAGGTCACACCTGAAGTGGACCGTATAGGCAGCAGGGGGACATTCAAGCTGGAGCTCATAACCTCCAAGACATGGATTATTTCTTAGGGCCGGGCTTCGGAAATTAAGGGAAAAATGAGCACAGAATCGGCATTTGTCATGGCATTTCTGCATTAAGGGAAGAACCATAACAAAGAAGAGGTTCAAACCGGACCTGTTTGAGAAAATACAGGTTCAAGCAGATCTAGATAGTTAACACCAGACGAGTTAATACAAATGAGATCAACACACGGAGGAGTGAAAAAGGAGAGTTGAAGCTCACAGGGGTTGTTAAACTGTGGAAAGGGAGGAAGGAACCCCAAAAAATTTTTTTTTGGTGAAATGGGAATGAGTAATGCTCGGTGGGAAACAGCCTGTATGGGGGAGGTTGGGGGGGGTTACCACCAGGACAAAAGGTTTAATAGGACAACCGGCGGAGGCAGGGGGGAGACTGAGGGGGGCAATGGAAGAGAGAAGATTACAACATGAGAAAAATAAATCATACCATATGAGAGAAGGTCTATTGAAAACACCCGTTTCATGGTCAAAAAAGCGCCTTCAAATGGGAGGAAAGGTGAGGGGGGGGGGAAACAGGGGCTAAATTAATGGAGGTCTTGCAAAAAAGCGAAGGGTGATTGAGGAAGTGGGGGAAGGATGAAAGGGAAGGTTAAGAAAGTTTCTCTTACTGTCATTCGGTAAATGTGTTAGAAGGCTCTAAGGGGGAAAAGAGAAAAAAAGTTAGAGAGATCGATAGGCTAGGGGGGGGTCACAAATTGGATTTCATGAACTACAAAACAAACCAGTTCCATACAAAACATCATATAAAAGAGAAAAAGGAGGGGAGTAAAATGGAAAAGGGCAATGGGGAAAAAAAAAGATCAACCACAAGGAGGCCCCCACTTGCATAATTATTGGCTACAAAAAAAAATGTCCAAATATTGCTTTGGTGTGGGTTGAGCCCAAAGAGCACCCTCACTTCAACAATGCCGGGGGGACATATAAGGAGGAATATTGTCAGGGAAAGGGTTTTTGTTTGAGCGTAGGGACGGCGGTTAAGGACCAGAGAGGCAGGGGGTTACAAGAGCCAAGAAAAAGTGAGTAGGGGAGGATCTGCGAAAAAGAGATTTAGAACTATAGAAAAAGCTAGGAATAGGATTGAACAACAACATTGCTCTCAGTGTATCCATATTCATGTGAAGTCTGAGGAGGAATCAAAAAGAAAAGGTATTGAGGGTGAAGAGGGAAGCACATTATAGATCAAAAAAAGTATTGTAACATTAATAATGTGAGGGGTTGGGTAGTTGAAGACTAATGGGCAAACTGAAAAGAACTATATTCAGAATTGTCATGATCTGAGTTTTTTGGGGAACGTGGACCGGGCCTGAGTTGCGCCTCATATGCACGGAAGACTTTGGAGAGAAAGACACGTTTTCAAATGCCACTTGGAGTGGTACCGCGTCCATGTCAGTTACTTGATTCAAGGGGGCTCAAGGGAATGAATCAAATCAAAAAAGAACCAGGAAAGATTCAAAATTAGGAGAAAGCTCGGGGGGAACATTTTGGGGGCCTTAATGTCATTTTTAGTTTGAAAAAGAAAGGGAGCGCAGCATAAAAAGAGGGGTCCGGTTCTGAAGTCAGTTCGGGTTTTCAGAAGGAATCTCAACAACACTTATGAGGAAAAAGGGAAGTCTAAACCCGAAGAGAAGGGGAAAAAAAAAGTGGGGGAAGGGCAAAAAAGTTTGTCAATGACAGGATTACAAAAGTGTTGGCCAAAGATGTCTACATTCATTTGAAGGGAAACGTCGGAGGGGGAATCCAGAAGAAAAAATAAGAAGAGGGGCACAAAACCAAAGGAGGAAGCAGGAAACTCTGGGGGGAACGTGAGAGAAGAAAAAACTTGTGGATGCCTAACGCAAGACCTCAACTAAAAAAAACACAGAAGTGGGCAAGACATGAGGCCTAGGCAAGGGGAGGGAAAGGGGAAGGGGATATGAAAAACAATTAATTAGGATTCATGTTAAAAATATATTTGATCTATATGTGAATGAAATGACTATATCCCGCTAAGATAAACCTCTTCGGGTGGAGAGGAAGGAGTGATTAAAAAAGATTTGAGATCCATTGCCCGTATGTAAGTGACACTGGGGGAGGCCTAATCAATACATCTCGGAGGTAACATGGTATTGGGGGAGCAGGATAAAACTCACTAGAATCAAGGGGAAAACAGCAGGGACTGTAAGTACCTTCAAACTAAGTTTCCAATACTCAACCAAAAAACCTCAAGAGGAAGCTTTCGAGGAATGGGACTAAAAAAAAAATTTAGGCAGGGTGGTGGGGGATTCAAAAACACACAAAGCACCTAGTTGGGGGGTACACTGTGGGAGGGGAGAAGTGGACTCACGCGGCAGCGAAAATAAAGAAAGGAAGGGAAAAGCTGAAATCTTGGGGGGTGATGTGTTCTATTGAAGGGGTGGAAAGGGGGGGAATTGACGGGGGGGGGGGACCTTCCTTGCGTTCTGAACAAAAAAACATGGAAGAAGAGGGGGATTAAATCAAAAAGAAAAAGGGGTCTAACAATGGAGGACATGGGAGGAAAACCAATAAAACCATGTAGCGAACTTATTTCGTGGAAAAGTTAAAACAAAAGGGGAGAAGAGTGCCCAAAGAAAAAGAAGAGGGGGGGGCAAACCACCATTTTCTACAACCCCTGAAGTTCAGACCGTTGGAATGGGCATAAAAAAAAAGGTAAAAAATTTGGAAGAAAGGGGTGGGGGGGATAATAACAAATAACAAAAAAAAAAAAAAAAAGATTGAAAAAAAAAACACAAAAAACCCCCCCTGTTGAAGGCAAAAAATAACAAAAAAAACGGTGGGGTGGACATCCTCTGGGGGGGCATCTCCCCACTAACATACCTTTATGGTTCATGATCATGAGGGAATAGGACTGATATAAAGAAAAGGGACAGAAGATCATCTTTGTATTAGAGGTCTGCAGTAGGAGAAACCCTCAACACTGAATTTGGGGGACCCAACAGTTCGATGACAAGAAAAGGTTGGGCAACCAATTAGGGAAAACTACCCCCAATCTCTCAACAACAAAGGAAAGAGAGAGGTTGCTAAAGGGGGTTGAAATTGAAAGAAAAACGAACTGGTGGAGTTAGAACATGTTTGTGGGGGAAAAAAAAAATTGGGGGAATTGGGGGGGGGGCGAAAATAAACAAGTTCAGAACAGGTTAGCAAAACTTCCAAAAACCAGGAGGAGGCTAAGGAGGAAAAACGGGTTCAAGGAAGAATAGAAGATTGAACCAATCACACAAAAATGTCTTGAAGATAGGGGAGCTCCCCCATCGCTCCCCCAGAACAGGGTGAAAAGTGAGGTGTCAAGAAATGAGAGGGGGCAATTAAGGGGGGCAAAAAAGGGGGGGGATCGGGACTGCATGGGAATTCTTTGTGTGGGGTTCTGGGGGAACCATCACAGAGTCCCTGGTTTTTTCTCGGCGGTTCCACAAAAACGTCACGGCAGCTTCCTGGGGAACGTCTGTCTACTTGACAGCTCCAAAAGGGGAGCTTATGGGCGTTAGTTGGGGCAAAATAAGGAGCAGGAATTATCAACATACTAAAAACAGCCAACTATAAACAAAAAAAATGAACATCTCAAAAGGTTGGAAAGGGCGGGGGAAAAGATTTAAAAAAAAAACACAAAAAACACCTTTGAGAAATACCCAGAGGGGCCCCACATGTGTCCAAGAGGGTGCTTTGGGTATGTTGTGGTTTGGAAAAAGATCACACGAGGAACTAAATGTGGAGCAAGAAAATAATACATATGCTGTTTTTTGCTTGGTAGAAATTGGAAAAGAGGGGTGAAGGGGGAAAATAAAGCAGATTGAGAAGACTGAAAAGTTTCAAGAGTGGGGAACTCACACAAAATTAGCTAGACTGTGTAAATAAGCTCGTAAAAAAGTTAAAACCGAAAGGGAAAGGGGCAGAGTCCGTAGGAATTCAATGTGGAGAGTGAAATACACAAAGAAAGAGAGCAGAGGGTTGTATAATTATCTTATCAGGCTATAGTCAGCAAAGCACCTTATTAAGCTGAAAAAATCCGAAGTAATACAATAAGAAAGGGGGGGGGAATTGGAAATAAGGCAAACTGCAACAAAAATAAGGGGAATCTTAGAGCCCTTAGGGGGGGTGTTTTGGTAGTCTGATTGTGGAACACGGGAAGGGGGAAAAAAAATCATAGGGCTTGAGGGAACTTTAAAAATAGTGCGCTGCCCTACGGGGGGAGTGGTACCTATAAGAAAAAAAAGTCTTGCTCGTGGCTGGAGGGGGGTCAAAAAAAAAAAAGAAAAGGAGGGGAGAGCGTTCAATTAATTGAATCTGGAAACAGTGGTTCCTGTGTCCTGGGAAGGTTTAGTTTGCAGTGAAGTCGAAAGGAAAAAAACTAGTGTTCGGGCCGTCTGGACCGGCCTGGGGTTGGGACG
>Ga0179593_1632684_pt1 | contig 10281 bp, 16 predicted proteins | sample CZODoug2_1_08_16_FD_185931 | JGI IMG/M metagenome (GOLD analysis project Ga0179593, IMG submission 185931) | Vadose zone soil fungal communities from Angelo Coast Range Reserve, California, USA - CZODoug2_1_08_16fungal (PacBio error correction) | ecosystem: Environmental > Terrestrial > Soil >...
CGAAACATGTTCTTCAGAAAAAGGTGGAGCAAGGATAGATCTCCGATCTCTCTCCGCGCTCGAAGGATGCAGTTGAAAAGCGTGATCTGACTTTGGAGAGGGAAGAGGAAGGAGTATGCTGCAACTGGAGAAAGATTCCGATCACGGGCGAAACAAAAAAAGGGGAATAGCAAACGAAAAGCGGCAAGGAACTTGTGCGCAATCTTCAAAAACAAGAATGAGGCGCAAGGGAAGAAAGATCAGAGGGAAAAGAAAGAGCACGTGAAAAAATAGGACGAGTCTATTGGTCACTGCCCTTGGGGAACAAAAATCAATATTCGCCTCTCGTCCTGCCGGGAGAGAGGGCAGTTGGCGAGGGGGAAGAGGGCCAACCTTACAAAATGGAAGCAGAAGAACGGGGCAGATTTTTGTTCAAAATCTCGCTAACATTTTGGGGGGGGAAGCAAAAGATTCTGATCAAGGACAGAAAAGGGGGGAGTACTTTACCGCAGGAAGGAGAAGCAATCCTCCGACAATAAAAGGTAGAGATGATTATTCTTGAGAGAAACTTTTTCTTGGGCATAAGGAGAGGCCACCCCTCCTTGACCTGGAGCGCAATGCTCTTTACAAGGGAAAGGGGGGCTCACAAAAAAAAAAAAGCGTGAAGGAGGGAAGCAAGGGCCGTCCGCCGGAAAAAAGAGGAAAAGTGGGGCATTGCAGTAAATCTACGAAGTGGAAGAAGACCTGGTAACTATGGGAGAAGAGGAAAGCGATTGCAGGAGAAATAAGCCGCCTTTGAACGAGGAAGGGAAAAGGTGGGGGAGAACAAGGGTATTCTGGTAGTGCGGGAAGGGAGACCGGCTAAGGAAAGAAACTCTTACAAGGGCATTCTGAAGGAGATTGTGTGCAGAAAAAAAAAGGGGGTTGGCGCCCATATTTCAAAAAAAAGGGGACGAAATTGAAAATTTCGGTGGGGAGGGGGGAAAGGAGACCGCCGAGAAAGTGGCTACGCTTTATCGAGAAAATGCGGGGGGGAAAGGGAGGTTCTCGGGGGATGGGAGGGTATTTACGGAAAGGTATAGCAGAGAAGTTCCTCCAGAAAAGAGGTCTGTTAGGTGAGAGAGCCGTTTACTCTCTGAGGGGCTGGCCGAAGTCGTCGTATTTTTGCAGAAGCGAGGCAGAAAGACTGGGCAATCTTGGAAGGGGGATACTTCACCATAAAAAGAAGGGGGGGGGGGAACATTCCGGGAAGACGGGGAGGGATACTCCTTTCCTATTTATGGGGGGGGGGGAACTTAGGGGGGTCGGGAGCCGCAAAAAAAAGGAAACTGCCTGCGTCCCTTGTTCGGGTCCTCGATCGAGGATCAGAAAAGAAGAACGACCCGGGGGAGGGGAGACAAACTCCTTGCGAAAAAGGGGGGAACGCAGAAGAAAGAATTCAGGAAAAGGGATCGGAGTCAAGGAGGGACCAAAAGAGTTCCGCATGGGAGCGGGAACTCTTTCCATGGAGGTTCGGAGGTAGATTGGGGGCATCAATCAGATCGAAGAAAATTCAGGCCAATTGAAGGAGGGGTCTTGGAACTCGTCGCGTCATCTAGGAGGTGCGTCGTGCGCTTCGAAAAGAGGTCAGGAGAGGGTAGAGGAGAGTGGCGGCCTGGGAAAGAAGAGAGCTTTGGGCAGAATGGTACAGAGGTTCTCGGAAAATAACACAACGGAGGGGTAAACCCAACGAGGAGAAAAAAAACCACCGCCGGGAGGGGTGGAGTCGAAAATGTCATGTAATGGGAGGGAAAGTAGACGCGAAGAGATGACGAATGGAAAAGAAGAAAAAAGATGACGATCCGGAGGTCAACAAGACCAACGGAAAAAAACCACCATGAATCAAGCAGGTCTACTAATCGGTAATCAGGATCGTACAACAAAGCAATGGCCAGGAAAAGGGACTATACGGAAAAAAGAAAGGGCTCATCGCATAGCGGAAAAAACGGAATCGATGTCCGAGAAGGGGGAATGGTGAATTCGAGAAAGGTGGGGGGCGCGGGGCGCAAGAGAAGGGCGGTCCTGAAGTCAGTAACTCGCACTTCAAAAAAGAGAATGCGAATATCTCCCAGGAGAAAAAAACACGAAAAGGCCGGGCCCCCTCACCAAAAACACCGAAAAAGTCTTCTCCCAAAAACCGGAGATCAGCAAGAAAACCCTAAAGTGACACTTCGGGAAAGAAGCTCCCCCGGGGGAAAGAAGTCGTGCGGGTCGGGATGAAGAAAACTGTAGTGAGGAAGATGGCGATTGGTAAAGGGCGGAAAGAAAAAACCATTGCGAAAAAAATGGGGAAAAGTAGGGCCCAGCAAAACGCGAGTCCGGCGGGAACGCAGTCAGGAGGGAACGCCTTCAGAACTCCCCATAAGGGGGGAACCAGGGAAATCCTAGCATAGAAACGGTCTCCGGAAAAAGGGAAGAAAATACACACCGAAAAAGTGAAACCTTCGCCGAGGGGCAGAAAGACGCCAACCAAAAAACATTTAGAAACATAAGCAAGGCAGAGAAGGAAACTGCAAGAAGGCGCCCTCCCTAGGTTAGAAGGGGAGTAGTAAAAAAATGGGGGAAGGCATTAAAGGAAAAGGAAACCGCTTCATAATCCAGGTAGACATGCTGACGAAGAAGTAGCTCTTCAAAATACTCGATATACGGAAAACGATCACCAGCAGAAAAAAAGAAGTTTAATTGAGCAGAGGGGGGGTGGAGAATAAAAATTAAGGGGGTCCCCTCCGAAGAGAAAAAATTGGGATGTCTACTCCTTAGCCAAGAAAAGAAAAAAGAGGGGCCCTAAGTATGGGGAGAGAGTTCACAGAATTATTATCGGAGAAACCCATTTAAAAAAGAAGTGATCCATTATCAGCATCGAGGCTAACACGATTTCAAGGGAACCTAAGTAAAGGGAAAAAAAGCTGCTCTGTCATAAGGGTCCGGGGGGGGGAAGAGATGGGTAGGAGGGCCTTCTTGAAAAAAATACAAAAAGAGGATGAGCTGGGAGGAAGGTAGCTAAGAGAAGATCCATTGCGGGGAAGGGTCACTCACCGATAACAGAACGAGGCCCTGCGAAGAGCTTTATTAGAGAGGGAGGGGAAATCGGGAGTCTCGCGTCTCGAGGATCAAAAAACACGGTAAGAAAGAAGGTTGAAGGAGGTACGGCGCCGGTTGGGGAAAAAATAGGGATCGACTGGCGAAAAAGGGGGCTCAAGATTGCCAAGGGGGAAATGCGGGTGGGGTGCGGAAGTAAGATAGGCGTCCCACAACCCAAATGGAGGTGGTCAACCTGGGGAAAATAGCCAGGGAAAGCAGAATCTATGGGGGGTGGAGGAAAGCCGCAACCCTTTGGAAAGAAACCTGTTCGTGTCTGGAGAGGGAAGCAGTCCGTGCGCGAAAAAGGGTAAGGGCGCCGGGAAAGATTAGAGTGTGCTATTCAAAGGACGGGCTCGAGAAAATCAACTCAGCAAAAAGAGAATCCCCAGATGAATCTTGTTTGGACAGTCGGTCTTGCGTCAAGAGGGGATGTACTGCATTTCCCCACTGTGTCTTGCTCATGGGCAAAGTACTTCAATTAGTGTGAAGGGGGGTAGACCTTGTGGGCCTTTGGAATCAGTACCTAGGGTGAGTGGGAGGGGGGAGGGGCTATGAGAGGGGGAAATTGCTCGTGTGAATTTGCTGCGAAGGGGGATGGGGAGAAAAACAGCTGAGGTGCGGGAGGGGGCGGGGAGAAGCGGAAAAGGATGAAGTCTGAGGGGTGATGCTAAGAGAAGGGGAGAAATAAGAAGCCAGGAGGGGGAGGGCAGGGAAGGTAGACGAAGTGTAGGGGGGAGAGGTGGCCTCGAGATGCCTAGGGGTGGTAACAGTCTCCCCGGGGGGATCGGGGTGGGGAGGAAGGTTGGTGGCGGGGTAAGTAGGAAGCACGGGAAACCTATAGACGTGTGTAGAGGCGGTCGGGGCTAAGAGCCTCGAATAACCGTTTGGCGGGCGCGCGTGAAGAGTAGGGGAGGGAAATCAAACCGGTAGAGGGACTTGGACAGAATTGAGTTAAAGCGGAAATCCTTCCCCCACACGAGAAGAAAGAAAAAGATGTTGCACACGCTGGCGCAAGTAGGGGTAGGGAGGCGCGGGGGGGAGCTGTCGGTGCCGGATATGGGGGAATAAAAATCGTCTGTATGAACCTAAAACAACGGAGGAGGGGGGGGGGAGGGAGGAAGACGCTCGTGTCGGACCCCAGCGTGAGAAAATTAGGGCCGGAAGAAAGAATGCCCGACTGAAAACGAATCGTGCGAATCGGGCAGATTAACAGAGTATGATTTAAGGGGAAGGAAAAAGTTCTTCCATTTTGACGAGGTAATTGCCGCGCAAGGAGACGACGCCACGATGGGGCAGGGACAAATTGACAAAAGGGGGATCGCGGTGAAATGTCAGAGAAAAAAAAAAAAAGTCTACATCTAACAGGTGAAAAGAGAAGGGGGAGCCGGAAAAAGGACTTCCTTGCTCCTGCCAATAAGAAAACGGCGGGAACTCATTGCATAAAGAAAAAGGTATGGCGGTGAAGAGTGTGAAGGGTGGTCGTCGCGTGAGACTAGGGGTAGGGGGAAGGGAGAACATTTCGGAGCTAGAAACTCTCCCATGGGGGAATATGCTGCACATTTCGCCAAGATAAAGAAAAAGGGGAAGAAACAAGGGCCGGTTCCGAGTAAAGATGGGCCAAGGAAAAACCAAGAGAATCGTCCCAGAAAAAGGAGCGACTATTTCAAATAGAGCCGAAGTCGAAGAGGGGGGTAGTAAGCCGCTCGCAAATAGGTACGAACTGCCTATTAGCTCCAGAGATAGACGCTCGTCCCTGCACGTTAAAAGAAGAAAAGAGGCGTTTGGCGATGGTTTAAAAGAATCCTGTAAAGCAATACAAAATTAAACGTCAAACACGAGTTTGTTGAAAAAGGAAAAAGGACAACTCAAAAAGAAAGGAACACGGAATGCCGCTGATGAAAGAGATAGCGCATGAACTAAAAGAGGGCAGGAAAAGCCTCGCAGGAAATCGAGCCATTATGATGAGGGTGGGTGATCAAGGTGGGAGAAGAAAAAAAAAACTTTTCTTGGTCTCCGAAACAAGGGAGGATCTTGCAGGAGAGGGGGGGAAAAAAAAAGAAAACCACATACTGGTCAAAAGGAAACTGCTTCTCATAAGTGGAAAGAAGGGGCCTTCGAGCATGCTTGTGAATCGTTAAGGGGAAAAAAGGATATCGAAGGGGGGGAGGGGGGGGAATGTGGGTATGCAGTAATCTACTCCGACAGACAAGTGTAAGTATCAATCCGGGGGAGGGAAAAAGTATGCCTCAGGGGCTCGAGTTGAATTCCGACTTTTAAAGGGGGGAGGGGGAAAACCTGGGGGGAGAGAAAGGGGGGATCTTTGAGGGGAAAGAACCTTCCATGAAGGTCGCAAATCCCGATCTGCGCCTAAGGAGAACTGGCTGAAATGGGGGGGGAATCCGAGGGGGGGGGGGGGACCATATTTCCGAGAGCCAGAGGATGTACAACCATTCCAGGGTGGTCGACGGGAGGTGTGGGTAGGGTCTTGAGCGAATTAAAAAAGATTACGGGCTAAAGAAATCTCTCATGAGCGCTTAAAAGTTCTCGGCTGGGCGGGAGGAATCGAGAATACCATACCGCCGAGAGGTGCTGTGGGGGAAGCAAGATTTAAGGGAGAGAAGCAATGGTGTATGGGAGGGGACATCGAATAAAAGAGAAAGAAATCGGCGGAACTAAAAGAATATCTGACCACCAAGGGGGTGATAAAATGAAGTGAGTAGAATGGTGTCGCAAGGAGGGAAAGTTGAGGGCCGTACATTTTGGTAGAAGGGGGAAGGTGGGGTGGTCCCGGAAATTTAAAACAGGTGGTATAGGAAGTAGGGTCAAGCAAGCTTCCTGCTGATGGAAAGGTGTCATGGAATCTCGAGCGAGTCCGGATAGGAAGAAAACACCAATTAAAAGGGGGAAAGACGTGAAAGAGCCTACTCAGGCAGAAAGGAGGGTACTAAGGGTTTCCGCGGAGAAAAAAAAAAAGTTTCTTCGCAGCACGAAAGACAGGGGGAAAGCGGTTAAGGAAAGGTCAGGAGGCTTAGAAAAAGGGGACATCCAATCAATCTGTAAAGGACGGAGGGGCATGGATGGGGGGAAGTGAGAGAAAAAAGAGAGCGTGGGGGAAACTGTATTAGGGGAAGAAGGGGAAAAAAATCTCCTGGTGAAGAGTAGTCGTTCGATGCGAGAAAGGTGGTCGGTACGGGGGAGACTGGATTCCTCATCCTCGTATGGAGTGCGGGAGTCGGATACGAACCTGTGCGCGGGGGTTTTAGGGTTTTCGGAAGGGCCATAGGGAGGAAATGCTGGCAGGAAAAACAAAGGAGGATGCGGAAAAAATAAAAAAAAAAAGGGTCACGCAAGAAAAAAAAAAGGGAAGAGGACGTTCGGAACGAAAAAAAGAGATGGGCAGAAAGAGAAAACGCTCGAGCGCAAAGAAAGATAGGAAGGAGCACCAAGAATGTTCCAGAAAAAAATGGGAAGGGAGCGACCACCATTAAAAAGGTCGACAAAGGTGCCGCAGGATGTGATAAAAACAATGAAAAAAAAGCAGAAGAACGCGGCTGCAAAAAAAAAGAAAATAGGGGGATCTCTGCTTCATTTAGGGAAGATTAGGGAGAGGCAGGGGAAAAGTGAGTCTAGCGCCAATCGTTTAGAAAAGAAGGCGGAGAAAAAAACCTACAAGGACAAAAAGAGGGAGACGGTATCGCCTCTTAGAAAAATGCAAAAAGGGAAAGCACCATCCCCATAGCGGAGAAAAAAAGAAACGGGATAAAAAGGAAAGGGACTGTTGAAGGGGGAAAGGGGGGCTATTTCTTTTGCGTAGCGGACTCGCTGGCGGGGAGGGAATAGGGAGGGGAAAGAAAAAAGACGGAGGAGGGGAAAAAGGTTGCTCAGGAGACATGAGGGCGATCAAAGAACCAAAAGAGTTCAAGGAAAGAATCGGAGAGACCTATTTCGGTGAAGCAAGGAGCCTATAACCTCTATAGCCCTGGGGCTGATCGCTTAAAGAGAAGTAAAAAATTAGAAGGAACCCGAAGAAAAAGACGACTATTGGTACAAGAAGGTCTTGCTTGTCCGAGGGAAACCCCGATAAGAGTCCAAATTCCGATGAAACGCCTGAAGATAGCTTCTATTCTTCTCAATCCACGGAAGGGTAGAAAAAGAGACGAGGGTGGGAAAAATGGATGCCACGAGGGGGTGGTTCCGACATGATCAGGAAGGGCAGTCTAGCGAAGAACTCGGCGGGGAGGAACTGCATACCAATTTTCAAGGAGATAGGACTGGGAGTACACTATCACCATCATGCAAAAGTAGAAAAAAGTGGGGCGGACAGGAATTGTAAAGAAGAAAGGCGCCGCAATTATTCTGTGGAAAAAAAAAATTAGAGGAGAAAAATCGCCACTGCGAGGGGGTAAAAAATAAAAAACACCCAAGGATCGATGGGTAGAGGCTTTTAGGACTCTGAAGAGTGAAGTAGTAAATGCAAAGGATCAGCAGCATGAATGGAGAGCGGTAAAGGGTGAAATAGGGAAAAAAATCTGCGCGTCATAAGCACGACGGGGAGAGGGGGGGAACAGGTACAAACCATCGCAACTAACTAGAGGAGAAAGAAGAGTATGCACAGGCAGAGATGACCGTAACTGAGAAGGGGGAGAGGGGCACATGAAAAGGGGAGGCAGATTATCTCCAATGTGAATGAAAGTAGGAGACGGGGGAGCACAAGAGGGGGTTTGCCCTCTTCAAGGTGCATAGGGGGGGAGAGTGTTTCGCCCGAATCACGGGGAGCAGAAAAAACAATGGAGAGGAGAACCGCTGGCTTTGTTGAGAAGGATCCACGTGCGCATATTTTTGAAAATCTCGCACAAAGAAAAAAGGATGAGGTCCGGGGGGGAGTAAGGCAGGCCAAGGGAAGCCGAGAAGCTGGCCGAATGGGGAAGACGCCTGTTGTCGATGTCGGAAAAAAAGGAACCAGAAAGCCATAATGCTGCGGGGGACCTGAAAAAAACCAGTCTGGCGCTAATGAATATTGTTCCGGTGGGAAGGAGAAAAGTGTTGTTGTTTGTGCCTAATGTGATCCCCAATAGGAGGGATGCCAAAAAACAAAGTGAAAAAAAATAAAAAAGAAAAAAAAAAAAACAAAAAAAAAGGGACAGTGGAATCCTCACTGAAGAAAAACGGGCACCCCACTATCTCACGGAGAGCAAGGGTGTCGGGAGGGTCGGGGGCTTCATATGAAGGCTCGATTGGAGAGGAGAAAACAAAACTGATTAAGAGTAAACAGAAAGGGAAGCTTACCCAAGCGGGGAGAAGTGAAGAAGACCCGCCGCCGCCCTAGCCTAAAAAAGAAGCGACGCGAACTCGGAAAAAATGGCGCCGTGGGGGGAAGGGAGCTGGAATTTTCAGTGAGGAAAAGGGACGTCCAGGGGGAAAAAGTAGATCTCTCCCATGGAGGAAAGAAAACGAGGGAGGACAAAAAAGGCCTTCTCATTTGCAGTCTTGGAAAAAGTCGTAGATGGGGAAGGAAAAATCTAACCTTTTAACCTTAACAGGCTAGAAAGAGCGATCGCAGGAGGGAAGAAGAGACTCTCTCTGTGGGGAGGGGGGTGAGCATGTGAAAAGAGGTTTCGGAGGCGGGGATCAATTGAAACACACGAAGAGGAAAGGAAAGAAGCTCCCTTCGTCAATAGGGACGATCCGATCAAGATGCGGGCCCAAATCAAGAAAAAAAAGCGCTGCAGGAAAAAGACTCTTTAGGGAACGTCTCGACAGGAAACGGGGCGCTCATCGAATCTAGGTTAACAGAGTGGTTGTTAAAGCGCGCACGGATAGGAGAGGGATTTTCCCTTCCGGAAGAAAAAGAATATTCGCAGCGAAATGAAGTCCCTCTCATCAAAAGGGGGGGGGGCGTAATATCCAGGACCAAAACCCTTACAGGAAAGGTAGGACTTATGACCTCGTCATAGTTTTTTGGTGAAGGAAAAGGAGGACACGAAAGGAAGCCCGCGGGGGGGGAAGATACCTTCATCGGGAAAAGGAAATGTACTAAAGGAGGGTGGCATTTGGAGGGAAATCAGCACGGAACAAAGTTAATGATTCTTACGAATTCCGGGATCTGGCGAATCCGGCTTCGAAAAAGAATGGAAAAGCAAAGAGGGGGGAAAATAAAACGTTTTCACCGCTCCACCAGGGGAATAAGAGGGTAAGACAGGGAGGGAAAGAAGAGAAAGTCTTCGAGAAAAAAGGAGAAGTCTTTAAGAAGAAAAAGGCAACGGATTCTGCAGAGAGGGGACTTCAGGCAAATTTGTTTTTTCCGGTAAAGAAAAGGTATACAACCCTCGGGGGAGGGAGACCGTCCCATTTCCAGGGGGACAAGGACAAAAAACTCTCAGCATTCTGCTGAGGGGGGGGGGACTACCTGTGGGAGAAAGCTTTGGGTTGAAAAGGTCAAAAAAAAGGGTTAGGGCAACGAAGGTATTTCGGTGTGGAAGAGAGAAGGACCCGTCGCAAGGAAGGAGATCCGCTGGCGCTCCAAGAGGACCGGGAAATCGAGAAGGCGGCTTGAAGGAGGAAAAGAGAACGGCTTAATAGCAAATAACGATAGGGGGCGGTTCTTTGCGAGGAGTGCAGGGGTCAGGGGCAGAATCGTTGCCCAGGAAGGGATCAACGACAGCGCGGCAGAAGGATGGAACCGGGACGGTGGATATGACCCCTTCAAAAATAGTGTGCGCTGCGAGGAAGGAAAATGTAATCCGCCGGTCAGGAGGGGGTGGTGAGGGAGTTGTCACATAACAAAAAGTGGGGGGGAAAAAGGGTGGCGAAACGCCTCTGAAAGAAGTCCCTTGGGTAGACTTCTCTAGATAGGTGGGAGGCTAAGACCGAACAATAAAAAGCAACTCCTTGGTAAGAATTACCCAGTAACATCAACAAAGGATAGATGGGCCGAATAAAACCCTTTTCGCAGCCGCAGAAAGGAGGAGGGACGTGAGGCTGCAGGAAAGGGGGGCATCAGATCGTCCGAAAAAAAGTCATAGGGGGGTAGAAAGCCTCTGGAGAGAAAAAAAGACGCGGGATCTTCATCTTCGAGAGGTCGTGGAAAGCGCCTTCTTGGAAGAGTCGATGTAAAGACGGAAAACTGAAAAGCCCGAGGGGGAGGGGTTTTCGTGATGGGAAGAAGGGGCGTGTGGATGGAGG
>Ga0179593_1282106_pt1 | contig 10280 bp, 9 predicted proteins | sample CZODoug2_1_08_16_FD_185931 | JGI IMG/M metagenome (GOLD analysis project Ga0179593, IMG submission 185931) | Vadose zone soil fungal communities from Angelo Coast Range Reserve, California, USA - CZODoug2_1_08_16fungal (PacBio error correction) | ecosystem: Environmental > Terrestrial > Soil >...
AAAGGAAAGTCGTTGGGAAGACTGAGGTTCTAGGGGAAACCAAGAGCGTACAGAAGGTGAAGGAGCATAAAAGACTCTCGGAGGGGAAGAGGAAGCATCTGCGGATTGGAAATACACGATTTCAGAGCTTCAGTGTCAGGCAACTCAGCCGCGGCGGTACAAAAAAAAATCAGGACCAAGTGGAAACATTAGAGGCAGAGTCGTCGCAGTCAGCAGTAACAGAGGAAATTTACCAGGTTATTCACATATCGAAAAATCCGTTGAGAAGTAGACTCACGCTAACTCGGCGTAAATAAGGGGACGTCTTCCGAGTAGGGTCAATGGGGGGGTGGGGGGGGGTGTCAAGGGAGGGAGAAACATAGTCGCGAAAAATGACACTGGCCGTAGGTCCAACACTGGGCGAGCTGACAAGCAGACAACTGGCTGCACGAGATCTCAGGACGAATCGTTCGTATCAAAAAGAAAAAAAAAAAGGGAGAAGGTCCTCTGCAGGGGAAGGGGGTTCTTTAAAGGAATAGGGGGGGTTCGGCAAAAAAAAAGATAAAGAGAGGCCACGGAGCCGACGTCGGGAGGACTATAACGGTCGTGGCGGCGCCTAAATGGCCATCGAACAACCGGCTTGAAGACGGTCGCCCAGCCAGGTTAAGGAGAGAAAAGGACAAACACAGTTCTTCTCAGGGGGGCGAGGTTTCTACGACATAGCGAGTCTGCCAGTTGGTCACCCAGACATTAACCTTTATATCGATCCGTGGGGGAAGACGCTGACTAGGGAGAAGAGGGTAATTTGCACCTCGCAGGTTCAGTAGCGATGGTGATACGGCTGTATGATTACTAAGAGTTGAGCGTTTGTCGGTGCGCAAGAAGAGGAGGAAGAAGGGGTTTATTACTGTTGAGGGGGGGGTAAAGAGTGAGGGTTTAGGGAATAAGTGACTGGTGGGACAGCCCCAAAGCCTCGCACCATCTGCCTACTACAGAAGTCGACCTAAAGAAGTCGGCCCCGTCGCATCACCACTAGAAAAGAAGGAAAATTTGACTCGGTTCCGGAGGAGTTCAAGGATGCGGCGCCCCCCGGCTCCACGCCGGGGCAATCCTGACCTCGGGCAGCGCAGGGAAAGGCGTCCGGAATGGCAAAAGGGAATAGATGCCGTCTGAGTGGCCGCACCTTTCGCAGCATGCAGGCGAGGAAGAGGGGGGAGACATATACCTGAGGCACCTAAGGAGGAGCAAGAAGGCGGTGAAGGAATGAACCGGGGAGAAACCCGTATAGCCAGGCCGCGAACCCTCAAACAAACTGGTGATCCGCGGGCAGGTCAAAGCGCAAACACCGACATTGCGCTGGAGGAGGTTGAGGACCTACTCTGGACGAGACGAGCCTGTGATCGCTGAAAGATGCCATGATAGGTTTGCCAAGACCCAAGGAAAGTCCACGCAACAGGTCAAGAGAGAGCAAACTGCAAACTCCTCCTCACAAATTAAGAATAGAAAAGGGGAGGCGATGAGACGCCAGGATCAACCGACCTTCTTCGTGACGACTGGGGAGGGAAGGGAAATCTGGGGGAAAAGGGAGGGCGTCAAACCCTCTAGATTTCTGGAAATTGAATGGCCGTCCCTCCACGTGACTTCTCGCCGTGTGGGAGAACGTGCCTCAAGGAAGAGTGCGAGCAGGGGAAGACATGTAAAATCTCGGAAGAAGCCGACTGGATTACTCGAGAAAGTGTCATTCGGTTGGTGAGGAAGACACAGTGCTATCACGCAAGACTGGGGGGAGCAATTCTAGGGGGGATTGGGAAAATAGGCGAAGCATATCTCACTTGGGCATACTTGGACAGTCCTGCGGCCGCTATGTAAACAAAATGTAACTATAACGTTAATCAAGCCTTAAACCAAAGGGGGGAGGGTACGGTAGTTCTCGACAGGATGCCAGAAACCGGTGGGAAAAGAGCGTTAAGTCGCGGGGGTTTCCAAGAAATGGGGACGAACACGGTAACCAGTTTGACGGGGACATTGTTAGAACGGGAAGGGCCGCAATAGGTCGACAATTAATAGCTGCGCAGAATGAATGACCGGCAAAGGGAACAGATCTTCGAAAGATGTGACACACGGGATTCCCGGGGGGAAAGCGTGGCTGCGGTATATGGAAAGGAATGTAAAATTCAAACGGGAGGAGCAGCCAACTCAACGATATGGGCCTCCAACTGCCGTACAAGGCCACGCGAAGAATCTAGGACGGTTAGCCTTCTGAATCCAAAACCGCGGGGGCCCGCCGTACGACTGATACGAGTCTCAAGAAAAAATGCGAACATGACAAGAAAAGACCGAACGTCGGAAGAAACGCCAGGGCCCGAGCCTGGACAAGCAACGAATAAGGGAACGCATGTGTCAGGAGGAGACGACAGGCGGCAGGGGGTAAAAGGGACGTCTAAGTTACTTGACACGTCGTTCCATCACTATCAGTAGAATATGGGAACTAAACACATGGTGACTGTACGGCGAGGGTCATCAGGGGATCTAGTCAAATTGGAAGAAAGAGTCGGAGGCATAGACAAAGCAGGCGAGGGTCGTAATGCGTATCGACTAGACACAAGAGAACTAGGAGGACAGGAAATAAGGGAATTGAGAAGAGAATGGCTTGAGGGGGACGTGGGCGCTGATGGAACCTCGATATATAGATGGCAAAGGAGAATCAAAACCCAAAAATGATATTTATACCTCTACTAGCCTAGGAGAAGGGGAAAAAAAGACGGGCAGGGACGCAGTCTCGGGCAGGGAGGTAACGAGGCAAGAGGGAAGGCGCGGACCTAATCGCAAGTCAGGCGCTGAGGTCGGTGTAGATCCAGTACTCGGATGGATGAAGCACGCTATCCACCGGCGGAATAAAGAGGGATGTCAGGAGGAGAAAAATCCTCGGGGACTGGGATCTGTCCGGAAGGGGGTGGACGAGGTCAGGTGTTGCAAGCCGTGCAGCGAAGGCAGCCGGCCCGCCCTGCATCAACGGGGCTAAGTCGGGCCAAGGCATCTCGGCAAAAGACCTACAGCGATAAGGCAGGGAGAAGAGGAGAAAAAGGGGTACCACGCCATCGGGGGAACGAGGCCATTCGCATCGGTGCCCGCCCATCGCAGGGAAAGGTGCGCATCGGAACCAAATTTCGATAGGGCACGATAGTGTAAAAGATTGTCAAGGGGTAAAGCTTCGACGGCAGTGGTTCCCCTTGGATGCCAGTGCAGGTGAAAAGCACGAAACAAAACCAAATAGCGTAACTGAAACGAGGGCCGACTGGAGCGGAAGGTCAACTAGTAACATGTTTGTGCTCGCCGGCAACGTGCCTGGGCGCGGCTGGCGACATCTGAATCGAGAAAGAAACTCATGAGCAGTATAGGACTCAAAGGGGGGAAAGACTAATACTTACAAATCTGGAGCGGCGGCCGGAAAGTGCACAAGTCCACATCGCCGGGCGCGTGACCCGGCCTATGGAACTACTTGACGCCGGGCGTACAGGTATGGGAAACTTCTGGTGCATCATGCGCTCAGTCTGACAGCCCAAGAAAGTGCGGGGAGGGCTACCAGTGGTGAGGCTGTGGAAGTGGAGCGTGAATAAGATTGGCCACGGGGGATATATCCGGAGGGGAGTTCTACGGAACGGATTCTCAAGTGTCCGAACATAATAAACAGGTCTTAGCTTAGGTGAAATAAACGGGACTGGCGAAAACATCAAAAAACGCATGACAACAAAGCGTCGCCGAAGATGTCAAACGAGGCTGGGGAATGGGACAGCATGGTGAAGCCCTTCGTTAGGCGAACTGGTGGCAGTGCTCAACTACATAAAGATAGGGTAGAAAAGGTTTCTGTGGAATACGGGCATAGTGGCTTGAGAGGGTTCGGGCGCGATAAAATAACAGTAGACAGAAAAGTCAGTACGGGAAAAGCGTTATCAGAGGAGGTTGCAGAGAGGGAGAAGAGGAAGGACTAAAATTACAGGCACTATTTCTTCCCGGCGTGAATCCAGCAATACGGACGATCATTAAGGGACTCGAATAGATGAGGAGGGGGTACTGCTGTGGAAAGTATGAAGAACACGACGCCCGGCGTGACAGCTACAGAAGCATTACCCAACTGGTGATACGTTGATGCTTACAACAACTCTGAGAAAGGGGGCCAGTAGAGGTGGGAGAAAAAAAAAAAAAAAAAGGGAAACTGGGAAGGTCCGACATGGCATGTGCCCTCCGCTTCGAGGGGCCGGGAGGAAGCTTCCAATGACCTTAGCTTTTGAAAGTGAGGGCCTGGGAAATTTATAGCGGTGAGTGGTGGCCCAGGAAAGCTCGCGCCCAGCACGATGCACAGAAGCAGAACACAAATGAAGGTCAGGAAGGAAGCAAGATGAAAGGCGATCAGAGCGACGGAAAGACACGCCTCTCGCTTGAATCGATCATCAGGGACCGCCATCGATAAAATCAAGACAAACGGAGATGGGAATCGCTAAAAGAATGGGAGTAGCAACAGGAGTTCGAAAGGGGGAGACATTCTATTGTTCAAGACTGCGAAAAAGCGGCGGTGTCGAAAAGCCAACTGGCAAGCATGAAGAGGGGTTGGGGGCTGTTGGAGAGAGAAGGTGGCGGGATGGATCCATACCCACTCTGCAAAGGAGGGAAAGAGCCGCTGGAGGCAATACGACAAAAATGGGCCACGGATGAAGTCCCGCTCCAGAGCAAACAGTTCGCCTGAGACAAGCATAGTCCACACCGCCCCGGTACGGGGGGCCGAAATCTTCAAGTCTTAAGCGTCCGCTTTTGGCCACTTACTTAATTCCGAGGTGAAAAAGGGGCATTGGGGGTGTGCCGAACCGCGTAGGAAGCGGAAGGAAGTTCGGCACGCAGGGAACGGGCCACCCATCGCAGGGTCATTCCGGTCGGAATAACGGGTAACCGGAGTTGGGGCAAGGAGGAGAGGGGGGAGAGGAGCAGGCACCGCATGGATCCTATGGTAGCGGGAAATGAAGACGACAACCTGGCCGCGCGCGCAGTTTCGATCAAGTGTGCGGAGGTGAGTTTTTTCAAAAAATCAAGACGACCGTCCGAACTCAGGGGGAAAAGATAGCATAGAAAAACAGTAGACAGAAAGAGAAGGAAGGGAGTCAGAAAAAGCAGACACTGCGGAAAAAGAGACATCTGGGGGGGGAACAACCCGGTCCGGCAAAGTACTATAATGGAGAAAAAACCCAAAAAAAAGTGCAAAAGCGGGGACGCAAGTCAGGTAACCAGGGGTGGCACCTTTATGAGTCTGGCATCAGGCGAGCCTGGGGACTGAGTGAGAGCAGCAGGTAGTACAAGACGACATCAACGGCAGGACGAGCCCGCAGTCGCGAGGATTTCTGCGAACGAGGGACCTCTCTTGGGGACCTGAATCCAAAAAAAAACCGACCTTCATCTTCGATTAAAAAAAAAAGGTATTATGAAAAAGAGATATGAAAGGGGGAGGGGGGAATACACTAGGGGAAAATTAGGGGGAACGAACAGTGGCAACGAAAAATATCCTCGCGTGCTGAGAAAGCGGCCGCAGCTCGGTGGAAAAGGAGGGGAAGCTCACAGGTCGTGGCTCGCTCCGCCTCGTAAGACCGTGCCGACAAGCGTGGCTCTCGCTGGGCCGCATGACGGCACAGGAACTACGACCTTTCAAGGGGATGAACAAAAAAGAAAAGTCGTCAGCAGCCAGAGGGAGGAAACGTCTACGGTGCATGACTCAGCGTCATCGAGGGGGAGGCTGCCGGTCATGTATGACAGGGTCGCCTGGATGAGATCGCGGAAAATTGAACAATCGGTGAAGTGTAAAGTCCCAAGTGGTGAAAGTGATCAGAGCCAAGCGGAAGGAGGACCAGGAAAGATAGAGTCAGGAAACCAGAGTCCAGGACGGAGGCCCGAAAGGAACCACAGCCGATCCGGCGGTCGCGGCGTGCCGGGGAGTCCGCGACGAGTGGGAACCTCCCGAAACGAAAAGCCAGCCGGACGGGGGCAAGGAAGACGAGGGAAAGCGTGGTCTGCGCTTGGACCGGCGAGCTGGCAGTGGGCCATAGAGAAAAGAACGGCTGGTAAATCGCAGCGCTAAAAAAAAAAAAAAGGGGGACAAGAGTTAATGCAGAGCAAAAGAAGGCACCAACCCCCAGGAGGGCTGTCCTGGGTTACGAAAAAGCGGGGTGCATATCGCTGTCAAACAAAGGAATCTAAGTGGGGATTACCTAGTGCGGAAGGGGGAAGAAAGAGCGGAAAATTGGAGGAAACTGTGAAGAGGGGTACCGAGGACGGGATGCGGGCGAGGTGGAGGTGCTGGCATCGTGCTGACGGTTCAGATGGATTTGTCGAATACAAGGGATAGAGGGGACTGGAGCAAAGAAAATGAGGGTCCTACCTGAACATCCTCGTGGCGGGCCGGCGGCTGCCCCGGATAAACGAGAAAAAAGGGGAACCTTTTCAGGAGTAAGGGAGGAAGAGCGGCGACGAAAAATTCAACGTGTAAGGGGCATGTCCTGACAAGCCGGCAATTCCCTCTCGCGGGTCAAACATGGAAGGTCTATTTTCTGTGGCACAGAGAAGCCATAGAGGAGGGGGAATAAGGGAAGTAAATCCTATCACAAAGGGCAGCGCAGGATCGGGGTTCCGCCTTATTACTATTACCGCGAACAGGAACGAGAGTCAAACTTAAAATACAAGAGGGAAATGAAAAGACGTTTATACAAGGAGACTGGATCGCCACGGCAGGTATGATGGAAAGGGCGTTTCGGCGACAAACGGCGAGAAAAAAAAGGGCCTTTCTGAAGACAGGGGGGTTGTAGAAGAGAAGCTCGACAGCTTGGGGAGAAAACTAATCAAGGAACCAATCACGGCTAGGACAGCTTATCGCCGAACACACCCTCCTCCCTTAGAAAGAAGAATTTCTTTCAGGGAGGAACAGGTACTAGAAACTCCGGGAAGAGGAACATTAGAGGGCGGGAGACGGCTTGGCTTTCGCGCACCAGAGACTTAGTTGATTAACTGAAGCTAAGAGGAGAGAAGAAGATTTACTAAAAGAGAAAAAAATGAGCTCATCGCGGGAGATAGAGACTGTCCAACGGCCAGCAATGAGAGAAAGAAAGGGGAGGAGGGGAAACGGGGAGCCGGGAAAGAGCACTTTTTAGGTTCTTTACGGGACAAGTCAAAATTTGAATAGCGGAATTCTGAGAGGGGTGTGGGGAAGGACAAAAAAAAAAACCAGAAATCGATCCGGGGCAAGACCTGGGGGACGCTGCGGACAATTAGAAACCGGAGAGATTCTGGCTGAAGAAAGGTAACGAGTGAAGAAGACCTCTTCTTTCCAGGAATTCCAGCTCCTGAGACGGGATCGCTGCTGATTTCTTCCTGCCAATGAGGGGTCAAGATTACAAAGGGGATTTGGACTTGCGAAGGCAAGTGGTATACACAAACATTATCAAAGAGGGGGGAAATCCAATCTGTTCCATATGGAAAGACTAGAAAATCGATACACTATACCCTGCGGGCCGCCGTGATGTGATCCCGAGACATGAACGCCACCGATTCAAAAGAAAGCACTCTTCTGCCGTCAGAGATCAAACCCGAAGACGAAGCCGGTTTGAAGAGGAAAGGACGCTGAATGAAAATGGGGGGTAGAACGGCCTGAAAGAAGTCTGGACTTCTGAAACTCACATATCATCTGAGAATCGCCTCGTTGTCCAAGGAATAATGTGCAAAAGCAACGCCTCTATACAATAAAAAGGCCAGGAGAGGAAGAGACTACCAAGACTAAAGAGGGGGACAAAGGGGGAACGATAATCAACTCTCCGAGTGTCGTGCCCGCGGAGGCTGCCAAGTATGATAGATGGAGTAAAAGATGACGATCCAGTCCAAAATGGAGTGTGGACTCGCCGAAAAAGAAATCGGGAGAGTGGACACTCGTAAAGGCTCAGTGTCGGACAAGGGATGACGATTCCCTTTCAGTCTCTTAAAGATTAGCTAGGAGCAGAGGTAGTCCCGCAGGACTCGGTGGCGGTTCAAGTAAGCAGGAGACCCCTCTTTTTAGAAGAAGAGGAGCAAGTAGAGATCTTCTGTAAGGGCGTGTGATCTTGTTATGTGGGGGAGACGTCGTAATAAAACGAACTTCCACTCCAACGTGAACAGTCGTATTGCAGGAATGCAGCAGCGATCAACACGAGGGGGCATCAAATGGGGACCCAGAGGAAAAGCAGCAAGAGGACATGCTTGCCGGACAAGATGTAACGTGTAGGAGGCGCAGCGTGTCAGCACGCTAGGAAAAAAGGAAAGGCTTTCAAAGCGAGGTGAGGGGGTTGGGGGGGAAAAACAATGAAAGGGAAGATCTAATAAGGCAAAGGGTACGTTGAGGAATGACAGTTTGTACCCCGCACAGCACCAGCTCGTGGACAGAAAAAAAGAGGGAACATAAAGAATTTTTCAAGACTGATAGGGGGAGAAGAGTGGGACCGGCAGAAGGGGGGGGGGGGGACAGATGACCTCTGGCTGAGAGCTGAAGAAATAAAAACGGTGCTTTCCGACCTCGGCGTGAGTGAAGAAAGAGGTAGCAAATGGAGGAAATTCAAGCCTCAGCTCTTTAGGAGGAAAAAAAAGAGAGAGACACCCGAGCGGGGAAGTCAGGGTAGGATCCTGTGCTCTAACCTACCTCAAAGAAGGTCGGGGTGGTACCGGGCGGGGGGAGTGGAGCGAGATGGAATCGGATCTCCTTAGGTCAAAAAAAGGGGCCAAAGTGCTCCGGAACTAAGTAGCAAATAAGGAATGACGAAAATACTTGAGCATCAAAGAGCTTCGATAGGAGTGCGGAAAAAAAACGCGTACAGCGACATGACCGGTGGGCGTAAAGACCGAGGGATGTAAAAAGGGTCAAACAGTCCGACGAGGGGGCTATCGGGGATGCATGAAGGGGAAGAGTTTGGCACACGGAGGGATGCAAACGAGATGTCGTGCAACGAGCCCACAGCAGGTGGCGAGCAAAATCGGGCTTGAACTCAATGGACTGGAACGGCGAATATGGAGCAGGTTCTCCGCGAACATTGGCCATCGGAAGGGCGATAAAGTGAAGTCATGGTAAGGGGCAAGGGAAGGTGGCAGGCCTAAGGCAGGTGTGCGCAGCCGAGCTGGGACGTACGACAGGCCGGGCCCATGCGTGTGAAGAGGGCGAAAAGAGAAAAGACAAAAAATATTCGTCTAGGCAGGAAGATAGCGTAGGTGAGCGCTTTTCCGATGAAGAAATTTTACGAAAGGTAGGACAGGAAGGGGGGGGGCATCAACGATGCCCTAAAAAGCAATAGCACCGCTTAAAACGCCGCGTGCAGGAATCACGTAAACCGACATCGGAAAAGTAAAGAAGAGAGGTCAAGGCACCCATGGAATCAGCCCAAAGGGAAAGGGAGGGGGGTGGACATCGCTATGAACACAGAAGGGGGAAGCTGTGGAGTCCAACTAATCGGGGAATGCTAGGCCGCTGGGTTTTTTCGGCGGACCGACAGGAAACCCGAGATTAACGGGTGCCGAGCTAGTGATTATCAGCCTGGAGTCGAGACAAAAAAGAGCAGCCAAAAGAGGGGGAAGAAACAGCGAGAGGCCGAATAGTCGAAGTCGCGCCGCAGGCCGTTATTCGGTGAATTAGTGGGACCCGAACACCGCAGTAGGGAGGAAAAGAAGAAGGGGGGCACGCACCGGAGTAAAGACTCTAGGCCTTATGGGCCTTTCTGTAAAAAAGAATGCGAACCTCGGATGGCAGGTCCGGTCTCGTGATTTACGGCAGAGAAGGATTTCAGTTGGAAACGGGCCAGATGACAAGAGGACCTGGTCGTCATGGCCTTCACCGTTGAGAATTTTCAAGAAAAACGTGGGTCTCATCAAGCCGACCAGGGCATCCAGCGAAACTCCCGACAGGTGCAAGGAAAGAACTCTCCTCAGTAAAGGGGAAGACGCAAGAGAGGATAACCTTATGTGGAGTCGACAAGCTCGATAACGTGACGTGGGGCCGGCGAGCATCCAATTTCACATCGTAAGGAACCTTCCAGTCGGGGGTGGGGGGGAAGGAAGACTAAGAAAAAAACTGAAAAAGAAGAGGAGTAGTGGGAAAGCGTCCGCGCGTTTAGTAGCGCGATGCCAGAGAGACTAACTGGCTCGGCCACTTATTCGTACAGAAGGAGCTAGAACAAACAGCACGGCCCAAAAGGATCTCAAGTACTAGGAATAGGAAGGAGGGAAAAATCTTGTTGAAAAAAGAGAGGGTTAAC
>Ga0179593_1363871_pt1 | contig 10280 bp, 10 predicted proteins | sample CZODoug2_1_08_16_FD_185931 | JGI IMG/M metagenome (GOLD analysis project Ga0179593, IMG submission 185931) | Vadose zone soil fungal communities from Angelo Coast Range Reserve, California, USA - CZODoug2_1_08_16fungal (PacBio error correction) | ecosystem: Environmental > Terrestrial > Soil >...
AGAATAGAGGAATTTCGGAAATTCCGTAACGATCAGTAGGGGGATTATTGATGCAAACACCCAGAATAGACCCATCACGTGCACCTTCGAGCTGTAACCTAAAACGATCCTCCGAAAAAGTCCACTAAAAGGGGTAATGGCTTAGGATGCGGCTTGGAGTTGTGTTGGAAAGATGTATACATAGCTGGGAATGGCGTGATGAGGAATAATCGTTTGAGGTAAAGACCATATATGTGTTGAAAAAGGACCAGCACAGTCAGAAGGCTGATATATCCGCCGTATGAAAAAAATAGAGGGTCAACTTCCAATAAAAAACGAAAACCTCTAGGGATGGCAAAGAAGTTTTCCTGCAAAGGGAGGCGAGATGTGGGAATCAGCGGAATAGGTGGAGGAACACAGGGGAAGCGAATGAGGGGTGTAGATACCAACCTTAATGGTCAAAAGGATAGTGGCGGGGGACATCAGGGCTGACGGTTCCTTACGAAGTTCGTGGATCCATAAAGAACTGGATATGGGGCCACTCAATGGATATCGTCAGCCCATTGCTGCGACTCGACAGTTGCATTATGCCCTGATGGCAGAATCCGAATACTCCAAGACTTATACTCAGCTGAAGGGTTGAGTCAGTACCTACTGGTTGGAAGATGTTGCGGTTAAAAGCCTACAAGGCATGAAGTTGACTGGACGGGAAAAACACAAAATGGTGAAAGGCCGAGTTCATTAACCAAAGAACACAGTTCACGAAAGGTCTCGTGTTCCTGTCAAGAAAGGACAAGGAAAAAAATAAGAAGAGAAACTTTGACACAGAGTAGGAAACCGGCGCAGGAAATTTTCACAGTTTGATGCCGCCGGAGGGCTGTGTTTCAAAAACTATTTCTATATGGTGGTGTCTTTGCGGTAAGTGGAACACTAAACAAAATCAATAGTAACCAAACTTCCAAAACGACCGGCAAGGTCTGTGAATTGAATAAAGGACCAGATCTCATCCCAAAAGAGTATTACGTTGTATAGGTGAAAGCCTGGCTTGGGTCCACGAAATAGGGTAGAGTGGGGAGGGTGACGGGGGGGCTGGCCAAACATGGTGTTCAAGCCCAGGAACCAAGCTCCCTGAAGAACTCGAAAAGGGGAACACGCGTAAAGCCTGCATGGGCGAGTGACCATAAACAAGTAATTGAAAAAGGAATTTCTTGAATAACGAAGAACTATTTAGTGCGGGTAGGGGAGGGAAAAGTGACGCCACTGAGGGAAGAGACATCCTTATTATCGCCGGGGAAGGACAAGAGGAAGGAGGAGGAAAAGCAAAGGAGAAGGGTTTTAAACCCCTGAGAGGAAAATACCGACGGCTGAGAATATCGATCAACAAGCTTGAAGTTTCAACGGAGAAAAATGGCCACGAGTCAAGAAAGTGGGAGGGACCGCCCTCGGACCAATCTGATCTTGAAAATTGGCAGGAAAGACGGTGCACCTGGATCAACTTTTGGGCTTAAATTCGTTTCGGAAAGACGGGCACCGGAACGTGCGCTCAGGGAGAAGAAACCGGAAATACGGTCGGGTGCAACGATCGGCCTAGCTTATCCTTCTGTGGCTGAATGGTGCAGTCGTTCAGATCAGAGCGAAGCCACCAAAAAAAAGATTGGGGAAAGAGAGTAAAAAAAGAAGAAGGTACTCCAGAAATTCCACAAACGTCTCAAGAAAGAGGCGATGTAGTAGCAAAGGAAAAGAGGCCATTTTGGAATTAGCTGGACAGGAGGGCCAGGCATAGAGGATTCGTACACCACAGAGAATGGTGGCCAGTTTAAAGAGGGAATGCAATAGGCCAGATGGCTGTAGAAAATGTCTCCTGCTAAGCTGCGATGCTGAAGAAGAAAAGGACGGTGTTTGTACTAAACGGCTCCGACGGAGCGGCTTCGTCAAAGAGGGGGGCCTGTTTACACAACTTAAGTTGCGGGGCCAAAAGAAGAAGACTGGAACCCTCCCACTTGGGAGGAAGTACTAAGGAGCAGAAAGAAAGGTATCAGGTGAAAAATTTCCTGACTAAAGGAAACGTTCACGTCGGGGGCAAGAAATGACTTACGCGTGATGAAAGGTAGGGGAATCTCAGAAATCTTAACTGTGCCGGGGGCCCGGGAGTCCAGAATGACAAAAGGAGGTTAAGTCTCGGAGGGGAAAAAAAAGGTGGATAACGCACTAACAATGGTACGAACGTACCTTCTTTGTCAAAAAAGGTCCATGGAACATCTACCCCCTGAAAACGCCTTTTTGTTGGACACGGAAGGCTGGTTAGACCGGGGAACGCCTTCCTGCTTGGTTCCTGTGTGTGGGGACAAGGAACCGCGCTTGGGTGGGACAAGGGTTTACCACCAAGTACCAGCCACCCACCACCCCTCATCTACCCAAGGGGGGGCCCCATCTCTAAAAGCATCCCAGAAAAGGGGGAGGCCTTCACGCAGGGTGATGAGTCCAGCAGTCCTGACGCAAGAATCTGGGGGCAAGTCCGGGGGAATTTCACTGTAGACTACAGCGGCCGTCGCAAACGGAAAAAACTCGGTTTCGGATTTAGACTGCGCTTAAAAAACACGGGGGGGCGCTTGAGCGGAAAAACACGGAAGGTACGTTACGGCCTCTCAGAATCAAGAAAAAAAATGCCCCCCCCAAACCTGTAGCCGGAAAATCACAGCGTCGAAAGCTCGGGCCGGCGAGGGCGGGGAGAGGTAGGTGGATCGGTGGGGAGTCAAGACGAATCAAAGGGAGAAGCTCCAGCTGGCAGAGAAGGAGATGAACAGGATCAAAGGGGGAGGCATTGGTTATCAATCACGCTTAACGCGGGAACGTTGGACACGAGAGGCTAAATTGTTCAAAATTAAGGGGGGGGGATTAAGGCCTCACTACAGTGGAGGGTCCACTCGATGGACTAAGCAAAACGAAAAAAGCTGGCCCCTGCCTGGAGTACGGTAATTCAGTCAGGTTTGGTCATGGTCCTCACCTTCCATCTTTTTATGGGGCTTACAATCGGACTCGGAGTGCAAGTGTGGGCCCTGGTTCCACTGCCCCCGAGGGTTCGGGGTCCCCGTATCGTAGATAGTAAGCCCTGGGTGGGCCTAGTAACAATCAAAGCGGGCAAAACAACGAAAATAAGAGACGTCATCTCCCGGACGAAATAAATGGTACCAAATTGTATTCTGGTCAAAAAAAGGTGGGGGAGTGCGGGGTTAACGAGTAAAGTTCATGGGGAGTTGAGGGATGAAGGTTTGTCCTTCACGGGACGCCAGAACTAAGGCCTCTGTCCTCCAGTTGCCGAACGAAAGGCAATGGGCTATGGGTCTCGTACGGACCCACAACAGGAGGGAGGAGGAAAGATATATAAATAGGGCCTATATTCCTGTCGTGGGGGGAAGGAAGCGGCAGGAAATGCTCGTACTTAAGGAAAAAACACTCAAAGGGCAGAGGAAAATGCATAGAGAAGTAAAGCTCAAAAAAGAGGCCAAGATCCACGGAAAATGAAAAAGAGCTGGAGTGACGGTACAGAAGTGGGGGGAAAGATTTAGTGGGGCAACCAAAAGGAAGCGCGGGACTATAGCAAAGCGGGTCCTTGTGACAAGGGAAAACCAGCATGGTGATTGAGGGCCCCCAAAAAAGCCGATCTATAGCCCGTATGAAAAAAGAAGGATGTTCAAGGGGAGGACCCCGAAAAAAAGGAAGAGGATCCAGGCTCGTCATCTTCTCAGAAGCGGTATGCCAAGAATGGGGGGGGTACACGAGTGAAAAAAACTGTCATCAAAAAATAAAGGGGGGCACGGTAGACGCTCGTGTCGGTACAAATAACTTCGCGACGCCGTTGAGTCCCGAACTACATGACTGGTCAATCCAATGGAGGAGGCAGTCACAAGGGCTGAAGCTCGGGGAAAGTGCAGGATGCACGGGGGGACGCCGAAAAAAAACATATACGTCTCACTTCTCATAGGCTCCGTAGAAAATCGGTGTTTTTCAACTTGCTATATTGGACGGAAGAATCCTCCGCAAGTCCTCTGTCGAAAGAAGAAAATGTGGGTGCGCCGTCAGGTCCCACGAGAAACTGCAGGAAAGTGGTAAAGCCTTCGTAAAGGGAGAAGTAAAAACACTAAATAAGCCGTATTCGGGTCAGTCACCAGATTATCATCACCCCGAAAAGTCAGGTACTCTTGTTATAGTCAGCCGAGGAGAGAGGTGGTTCCGACAAAAATATATATTGTGGTGCTGGCGGGGATAGGGTAAAAACAGGTAACACCTTGTACAAAACTGGAAAAATACAAACGGTTTTGCCACCGTCCCAGAGCTTAAAAGTTCCCACCCATTAGGGAGGGGGGGTAGAGGTAAACGGAAGTTTTAACAAAGAATGCTGTCGACACAAGTGTGGGGGGGGAGGGGTCTGCGAAGTTCCACCGCGTTTGGTCCCTCCGCTCCTGCCCCCTCCGCGAGGGAAGTCAGGAGCCGGGGAAGCGCGTAACTTAAGGTGGCGGAGTGACCAAAGAACAAGGAAAAAGAAAAAAAAATTTCGTGAAAAAGAAAGAAAACGTAGAACGTTGGTAATTCGAAGGGGGGGACCCTTCCCAACTTGGGAAGAACAGGTACTGCCATCATGGGATAAGCGCAAAAGATTTGGGTGGGGAAAAGAGTCCTCTGTGACCGCAAATTGGAGTTTTACACAGCGATACCGGAAGACGAACCGTCTCTGGAAGCAACAAACACAATTGAGACAAGAGGAAGCATTGGGACATCCACAGACTTGGAGAAACGAAAAGTACAAAGAAGATGTCGCATGACCACGTTTTGCATGAATCTCGGACGACTTCTATAGTTAGCAAAAAGGTTCCCGAAGGGAAACTTGGGGAGGAGGAAAGTTCAGAATCCACCGTGAAACGGACTTTCGTCCATAGTCGGGCAGAACGTGCGAGGTTGGGCTCCAGGTGGCTGAAGGAGGAGGCGGGGGGGGAATGATCACACAAACAAAATAAAGGATGGATAGAGGGCAGATCCGAACGGGGAAAACCAGGAAGCAAACTCTAACGGTCTCCAAGGGGGGCTGGGGGGAGAAAGTATGAGGGGGGGGGCGCTTTTGGATGAGGAAAAAGCAGGAAGGATGCCAGGCTTAAGGGGTCCCCTGATAGTGTAAAGGGCCAACCCTACTACGGTCACAGGGTGAAAACGGGGGGGCTAGGGGGGAAGACGGCCAGATGGAGGGTAAGCGACTTCTGTGAAACCACAAAAATCTTACTGCCAGGCTTCCCCTGGCCGCGGCAAGAGGTTGTGACGGGGTAGATACGCTCCTCCGGAGAACGTCAGCAGAGAGGCGGGCGGAAAAACGATTGGCGGGCTACTCCTTCCTGGACCTCAGCCTCACCAGGGGGAAATCGAGAAAGAAGGGTGCAGAGCAAAGTCCAGCCTTGGGGGAACTTACAGCCCCGGTCATAAGAAAGGGTGGATTGGGGGTCCAAAGATTGAACTGAAATATTGGCCAGTAAAAAACTGGTGCACATCACAGTGCATTCAGGGTACACGGAAACAGGGAGCCCGTTAAGAATCGCCGAAGGGTGGGAAGGAAAAAAAAGGGGGGGAAAACAATCGGTGGAACAACCTCCGCAAGGAAAACAAACTTTTTTTCAACAACCATGCGGTGGAAAAAAAAAATAACTTCCGGGGAGGACACCTACCAACAACCCTCCTTTCTCTGTTTGTTGAAGCCTCAGGGAGGTGGGTATACAACTGTCCGTTAAAGGGGCTTTTTTGGCCTTTGGTGTACTCCTCTTCAGCCCGACGCTTTTGTTCCCCTTTGGAACCCAATCTCCCCTCCAAGTCCCCAAAAAACTCGCTTTTCCCTCTTTTTTGGTCGAAACAGCGGAAGGAGGCGCCTAACACTATGTTAACTGGAAAGCCGGGGAGTATTCTCATTTTGCTACCAAAATTCGCGGGCCGAGGGCGGGACTTTGGAAAAAAGAAACTGATAAGTACTCCGGCGCAAACATGTCCTAATTTCGGGGGAGGGACGTGGCTCGCTAACAGACCCAAGTTGGGGATTCTGGGAGGCAAAAACTCTGGGGACGTGTCATTATTGAAAAGCATCGAGCGCAACCACCACGCTGGGTGAGAACGGAGCCTAACTCGCTTAGTATGCGGGGGAAAGGCGCCGTAGTTCTTTATTTCGGCGGTGGGACGAATCGGGGGCAGACAAAAAAAAGGAATGAGAGGCAGAAGCATTTAAGGGAACCGAGAAGCCATGCGAAAGGATTTTAAAAACTTGTCTGGTAAGAAACTGTAAGTAAGAGAAGAAGTTCCAGAGGAAAAATGGGCAACGGGTGCCCGCAGAGTCCTTTGGATGAACAGGGGGGGGGGGACGGAACTCCTGGGGGCCTGGAAAAAGTCTTCACAAACTAATAGATGGGCACCGCAGTAATGGAAACGCTAAATGGTGTGGAGTCATGTTTTGTGGGGTTCCCAGGAAGCATATTTTTTTTCATATGGGGCTATCGGGGGCGGGAGGCGGCCCTGGTGTTAAAAGGTGCCCATAGGAAAGGAGTGTGGGTCTTTGTACCCAGGAGCGTCGGAGATATCCGCGCTTGGGTACTGATAAAAATAACGGAAAAAAAAAGCGCGTAAGATAAACTCAAACGGAGGGAAAGAAAGGGATGGGGTCCTGGGTAGCTGGGGGAAAGAGTCGCAAATCCGGGATGATGTGGGGGATATCCCTGGGGGTGGTTATGGGTGTGCCTGCAAGGTCCGCGACTAGGCGGATGGGTCCGACTTTGTCCGGGTCAACGAAAGTCGATATGGAATGGACTGGGGTGTCAGCGTCTCATAAAGGGAGGGAAACCACGCACCCCGAATTGGCAAAAAATGTAGCGCGAGAAGAAAGGAGGGGGAATTGTCGTTTAGTGTGCAACTGCCAGGGAAGGTCGATTAAGGGGACTGAACCAACCCCGCATAATGAATCCATTCCGTCTAACAAGCCAAAAGACCCACGATGAAGGCGAGAATCCCACGGACGTTGTTAGGCGTGAGGCTGCGTAAATGGAGGTTAGCTAAATTGTGGGGTAAAAACAAGTAATTCCAGAACCGGGATCTCTGAAGAAGGACTAAGTCGTAACTGTTAAATCAGAAGTTCGTTATTTAAGGCCCAAGGGCCGATAGATATCCCCGGGTAAAAAACTATATTGTGAGTCGTCCCTAAAAAATTGCCTCAAGAGAGGGAATCCAGGCCTTTTCATTCTTCTGGGTTTTCTCGTTTTGGAAGAGACCAACCATGATGGGGGTCTAAGGAGGTTCATCAAATCCGTTTTCCCAAATTCTGCTAGTTCGTATAAAAAGTGTCATCTAAAAGGTATGGGGGAAAAAAACATTATCACAATTCGGGGGGACATAGAAGTCTGATTCAAAGGGGGAAGTGCAGAGCAGGTTCGATGGGAGTCCGCCGAAGAAATAGCAATAAGACTAAACAAAGGAGAGTGAGGGGAGAGGGATACACGGTTGGGGGGTTGAAGATTTCGAGTTGGGCTGGATTAATAAAAGGCCAGAGAAAAAAAAACTCAAAAAAAAGAAAAAGGCTTGACAGTAAGAAGCTCAATTGCTACGAGAAAGGAAACCACGGAGAAATGCATGAAGGTTCGCCGGATTGAGGGAGAACAGTCCCCTTCATGAACAGATGAGGTGGTCAGCACCCAAGGAAATCTAAAACGCGAGGAAAGTTAACTTAGGTGTGATCAGGCCGCTGCATCGTGGGGGTTTGAGTCAACATAGTGCTATTTGGTTGGGACTTTGGCGTAATTTTAACAAACTGCCAAAAAGGCGCGTGTACGGGTCCAAAAAACACCGCAATTACTGCTTTGAAGGCCACCGACCCTAGCGCCGTAAAACCAAACCCTGAGGGGGTGGGAGTGGGTACGTTTAACTTTCAAACACGAATGATGTATGAAAAAAAATTTGGGGTTGCGGCTGCATTGAAAAAAGGGGGTTCACGCACGAAGGGGGAAAGCAGGCGGAGTAATTCCGGAAAAAAAAGGGCAACACGGGACGGGTAGGAGGCCTTGTGGCGAGGGGAAAGACCGGTCCAGAAGGACTAGGGCATTGGCTAAAAAAATAAAATAAACCTTGAGGGGAACTGGGCTGGGAGCCGAATCACAATACCCAACTCCAGAGAGGATAGCAGTAAAAACAACATTGGTTGATTAAAAAGGAGAGAAAAAAACCGGGGAGTTGGGGAAAAAGACCTCTCTGCCGAAGACGGAGCATATGATATTATCTCAGTGACTAGCAATCCAGGAGGAAAGGGGACAGCCGAGGCAGCAACGTGTGGGAAAACGCCGGTATACCGCATCTAATGTGCTTCACCCACCAGTCACCAATCGGGTAGACTTATAGAATGGATCAGTGACGCCTTCCTTGGCCTCTCAAGGGGGGAAAGGAAAACCGACGATAAAAAAAAAGTAACGAACGTGAGCCGCAATCAGTATCAGGGGGGGGCCGCGTTGCGCTTTTGTGTCCTGGTGCGGTAAAGGTCGGTGCTATCGATAAGAAAACAACCAAAAACCACGGATTAGGGGAAAAAATAGGCTCGTGAAGCAAGCCAGCACCAGGTTAGAGGGCCACACACGCAGTACGCCACGCTCGCAAAGGTCGCGACAGTAGAGGGGGGGGGGCCCGGTGGGAGGGCAGCAGTCCGGGCCAGGGGCTGCAGAAGCGTAAAACTCGAGAGTGCCCACACTGGGGGGCCTAGTACATCCATCAAACCAAGCTGAGGCGGGAAAAAATCTTCTCGGAGAAATGCGGACGAACTGTTGCACTTAGGTGGTACTGAATACTGAGAAGGAAGGAGCGGACTTCGGCAGAGAGGGGGGCTTTCGAAAAAAGAAGCTCCTGAACGAGCGAAAGTCTCTTGAATACCCGAACAGGGCTCGAACGAAGGAGGAGCAGGGACGGGTCTAGTGTCTGGGAAGGGGGGGCCTGGACGCCAGGTCAATATTCGGCGGAAATTCAAAAAAAAGGGAATTAGCGTCTTACAGTGGGGGGGACCGGTCCAGGGGGAAAGCATGAATGTGACGGGACGTAGAAGCATGGGAAAGGATCAAAAACGAAGTAAGGGGGGTAAGGCTCGGAGGACAAAAGCGAAATCCGAAATCAATCCCAAAAGTTGGTGGACGAAGGGCCATTGAATGTTGAAAGAAGTGAAACTATACAACGCAATTACCTTTTTGGGTTGCAAGGCGCTCGGGGCGGTGGCAATCAACCGCCTGGGGCACGTCTGTGGAGTTGGGGGGGAGACTTTGCAAAAAATTTGTTCCCGGGGTGGAAAACCCCTATCCACGCCAACGAAAACCCAGACTCTCGCCCTCTTGGTGTGGAGAGGGGAAAACAGCGACAGCGTCGCCTACAAAAAAACCGTAACATGCGCGAAGGGTGAGGAGTCAAGACTTGGGAGACAGCAAGGAAAAGGCGGAAGTGGAAGGGCCTTCATCATGATCAAACGACAGGACAAAAGTAACGCGGCCTGTCGGTCCGTTGCTAATCTCTGCGCAAGAGGGGTTAGGAGGGCTGAAGGCAACTGGGCGGATAGTCAGATAAAAGAAGATCGGAAAAAAATTCCAAACAACACCGCGGTCCATGTGCCGACTCTAAAAATATAAATCTTAACGTCTATTGAGCTATGTAGGATACTCTAACTCATGAACCCATGGCTATGATTCATCCATCACCTGACCTAGATCCAGGTGCTCTTCAACAACTCAGGAAAGTATTTGAAGGACCTCACCGCGTCGCGACGGAAAATTCTCTACCCACGAGAGTCCCTTTGGACACAATAACGGTAAGGGGAAGGCGTCAAGAAGTTTGATATTCAAAAAGCTCACGACTCGAAATAGAGGAAAAAGCCTTGTGGCGGCACTTTGGGGGGGATGGGGGAAAATGGCGCAAGCATACCATCTATTGTGTTTCATACGGGGGCTATCAACGATATGGGCTAATGGGGAAGGGGCCCCAGAAAAAAACAGGATCACAATGAGGCGATTGTCTTTGGGGAAAAAAAACAACGGCTGGCTGATAGTGCCTAGGGCTTGGTGCAAGGCTAATCCATGTCGGGAAAACAAACTCTAAAGCGAAGTCCCGGACGCTAAAGAGAAGCCGGGGATTACGGAAAAATCGTGTGGGGCGGGAAAGCAGACGGCCATGGGCTTTATTTAATGAAGGGTGGGGGGGTGGTGACTTCAAACTACCTAAATTCCGGACTGACAGGCCGCAGAAAGGTACGGCTATGGTCT
>Ga0179593_1506124_pt1 | contig 10280 bp, 8 predicted proteins | sample CZODoug2_1_08_16_FD_185931 | JGI IMG/M metagenome (GOLD analysis project Ga0179593, IMG submission 185931) | Vadose zone soil fungal communities from Angelo Coast Range Reserve, California, USA - CZODoug2_1_08_16fungal (PacBio error correction) | ecosystem: Environmental > Terrestrial > Soil >...
CAAGCTAGAAAAAAATAGCGACATGAGAGATCCAGACGCAAGAAAAAGGAAAAAACTTTCCTCGCATTAAATGCGCGAAAGGCCACAGGCCGCAAGGCACAAAAATCGGAAAGTTCAAAAGTCTCATGCCTAACCTTGGAAGGTGAGGAAGGGACGCGGCTGTTCATGAACAAGCCAAGGAGGATTTCCCTGGCTCCCTAAGGAACCGCGACCCTTCAATAGGGAGAAACCAACAAACAGTCGAGATCGACAGGAAAGAACGGGGCCGTCCGCCACATGTCTAAGACGTGGAGACACCATCAGGACCTCCACTGCCGACCAACTAGTTCAAAAAGCCTTCAGATCGGCTAGAGAGAGGGAGGAGAAGCTGCGTTGTGTCCCCCGCCTTCGCTATCGGACCAATAGTGCGCTCTTGGCACCATAGGGGAGGGCATGACTGGGAGTCGTGTGAAAGACGTATTACCTGAGCTTGAAAACGCGTCGGTGACGGAGAACAATCAAAGCCGACCGTAACGAAGTTCCGTCGGCTGCCTGCAGGAAAAAGGAACATGCAACGTAAGGAAGAAAACTCCGCCAGATCGCCCTGAATGAAAAAGGCCGTTGTACCCTTTGAGGCGGATTCGATATTGCGGCAGCGACGTCGTGGGGGAAAAAAATATTGTTCGGTTGACCGGTAGACCGAAACAAGTCCGCTGCCCGGCTGCCAGATGAAGCTCACTCGGGCAGGGCGTCGGGGCCGAGCAAAATTGTGGTGGAACAGATAGACACCATGGAAGTAGAGCCCATTAATGGGTCTGCCCGCCGCAACTAGCAACATAAAAAGGTACGAAAATAAGTAGCTACCGGATGAGGGGAAGAAAAAATGTCCGACGCTGAAACACTAAAATGAGCGGAAAAATCTGGAATCCTGGCGCCAGCTGCTGATCTTTTTGAAAGGTCAAAAAAAGCGGGGCGATAGCGCTTCTTCACCAAAAGGGAGGGGAAAGGGGGAGGGAAAGCATTCTTCCTTGTGAAAAAAAAGAAAAACTGTAAGGCTTTTTGTCACGTCCTGGAGACCGCCGAAGAACCTTCACGGTCAGAACTAAAATCGGGTAAAATAAAAAAATTTCAAAGGAAGGGGGGGTCGGTATTAAGGCCCACAGTCGGCGAGCGGGCGGCGAGAAGATGCTATAGTCCCCGCAAAAGCAGATTTTTTTGCACTTCAAAAAGACCGCATGGGAAGAGTTACTCTCGATCGCGCGCCGCAAGAGAGTAAACGTTTGGTGCGCGGGCTAGGGCGCCGAGACCGAGTGCGAAATCAGAAACGCGCCGTGACTAAAAACACAAAAGGTGGGAAAGTGCCGAACAGGGTCCTGGAAGATTTGACAAAATCGTTTGACGAGGCATTGGCCGAACCGTCCAGGGGGAAGGAGACACGCCAGGACTGGATCCGGCCAGGAAGAACAGAAGGGTGGGGCGACCTCATATGAAGTCCATCGGCCCAAATACGCCCCGACAGAAAGGGTTCCTGCGGCGCGTAGAAAGGGGTTGAGAGTGGAGGGGGAAACCCTTCAAAAGCCACGTAGAGAGCGACCCTAAACGAAGCGGGAAAAGGGCCGACGCGTATCGTTAACCCACGCGGCCGCACCGCTCACTCGCCAGCATCCTCTTAGATAATAAGCATGGGTGCGGACAGGGGAAATGGGGAGAGAGATCTTCCGTTTTCACGGCCATGAAGCAAAAACAGGAATCTCTCAAAGGAATCTGAAATGAGCTCCCCGTCAAGCCATCACGCCGAAGGGAGGAAGAAGCATGAGTAAATCTCTCACAACACAACGGGGGCGCGGGGAATACTTGCTCCCTGAATAACTCGGATGGACAGGGGCGATCAAAGAAGAAGAGGCGGTTATGCTTCCGAAAGAGGGAGGGAAATGGCCTTGAACGGTCTACACGAGAAATTATCAACGGTCCATCAGGTATAGCAGCAATGATGAGAAAAAGGGAAGGGGAACCTGAGTTGGGAGACGCCCGCACGCGCGCAGGCAACTCCAGGAGGAGAGGGGGGAAGAGGATACTTGACCATGGTCGATTTCAAAGCTGAAAAAGGGAAAATCCAAAAAAAGTGACCGCGCGCAGACGAACAGCTTACTTGAGCTACGCTCCTTGAAAGGTTCTATCTGCGTCCAGACCGCTTTTGGGAGGGAAGGAAAGAATTCCCTGGCGCGGGCAGGAAGACAAGCTCCAGTTCTGATAAAGATGCAAAACCATACCACCAACGAGGGGGTTCCAAATCCAGGGAATGTTCGCATTTCAACAAGGAGCGGGGGGGGAGAAAAGGAGAGGCAGAAGATTCGATGCCGAGCCCGGGGAAAGTCTACAACACAACTCCTCTGAAGAGATGGCGTCTTCCGAGTAATAAGGAAAGCATGCAAATCACGGGGGTTGCCCACATCTTGCCCCGGCGCAGTTCGGGGAAACTAAGAAAATAGAGAGGAATACACTACTACCATACAACGAAAAAGGGGCTTAGGAATGATACCGCTTCAACTTATCTAAATTCAAACATAACCTCTCCATGGGACTTACTCAAACGAAGCCCGTCCAGTCGGTAACGCAAAAGGAGGCTCAGAAGAAAGGGGGAAGGAGACCTCCCGTTGCTACCGTTCTCGCCAGCGAAAACAAAACCGCGACTAGCACTTCGCTCCAAGACCGCTCAATCATCGTCCTGGGGGAAACCGTCCGGAAAAAACGTTCGAGCCGTTGCGAAGTAAAAGCCCAAAAAAAAGACGCTCTGACCGCCTAATGTGTATCGCAGGAACCCCTTACGAGAGAAGAACAAAAATTTGTGGTGTTCGAAGGAGGAGAGAGGAACATACTCAACGGCCTCGTTCCCGCATAAATGCAAAAACATCGGAACGCGTCCACGGCACTTTGGGTCGGTAGAATACTTGCCAGAACAAGAAGGTTCCCGCAAGGGACTGTGAAAACGACAATTTACAGAGATGAGGGAGGACTAAAACCCGAGGGAGATCCCGAGGAAAAGGCATTGAAATTCGTCTTGCAAGTCGCGCTTTCGACGGAACTGGAGGCACTAAAGGCGAAAACGGCGGACTTCAGGGGAAGGGAGAAAGGAACGATCAAAGCGAAGGTCGAATCGGGGGAAAAGAAGTCACATGTAGCCCAAGGCAGCACCGCTATCGCATAGAAAAAAAGTGTCCAAACAGAAACCCGATCGCCTCCCGAATAAGCCTTCGGAAAGGGGGATGCCGCCGGTTTCATTCGTCGTCACTTGGGAGGGAAAGGGTATACTCGAACTCCTAGAAGGCAAAGCAAGCGGTCCGATCTATTGTGGGATGAGAAGGAGCAAAAGAGGGGGAAGTGTGCCGCGAAAAATGCCGGAGGGAAAATCCCTCGCGCATGGCCGCGGTCATCAAAAACCGCCACAGATCATGCGCGTTTAAACGCAGAAAAAAAAAATTTCGAGTCGTTACTTTAGCAAGGAAGGGGGGGAGAATGCTCATGCGGCGCCAAGGCTCGAGCAACGGTTGAAAAAGTATTGGTATCGTGAAAGGCGCCGGCGAACAAAGCATCTCTCAACACAACAAAAAAGGAACAGGGATGAATGGAAGAGAGCCCAAAGATTAAGAGAAGAGGAGGGACGATAAATGCAACGTCCGTCTAACGAGCACTTATTCGCAAAGCTGGAACACGGTGAAAAGAAAAAAAAAAAAAAAACGATCCAAGAAAAGAAATTGGTCAACTGGGAAAAAGGTATAAGCGCCGGCGTCGTGTTTCGGAGGACGAGGGCCAGTCTTTCCGCGGCGGCTCATCGCTGAAAAAAGATTTTCTCACGACAAAAACATCCTCAAGAATAAAAAAATAAACCATACAAAATCAAAAAGTAGGCAGGAGACAGTAATGGGATAAAATACGGCGTTCATCCATCAGCACCCTCAAAAAAAAGACACCAGATATGCACCGTTCGTCGCAAAACCTTCAGGAGGGAAAGATGATCTGAAGAGCGAAGGCCAAGCCGAGTTCTGACAAGAGGGAGGAGCTGGGGGGCTCACAAGTCCGACTTCTACCTAGGTGCAGAGGGATCGCCTTCCTTCTCGACGAATCGGTGCTGGCGACAGGAAAAACAAACCGTTTAGTGCATGCTGCTTGAAGCAAGCAAGATCTAAGGAAAAGAAGAGAGCCTGCAATGCCAATGTGAGAGGGGTACGTGTCTGACAAAAAAATCTGATCTGCAAAAAAAAGAAGGTATCAGCCGCAGTCGGGGACAAGGAAGGAAATCTACCGGGCAGGCCCGTTCCGTCCGGAGAAGAAAGTCGAGATCTCAGGGGTGGTCTTGTCACGAAATGCAATAGAAGAGGACCCCATGAGTGATTCAAAAGGGGGGGAGGGGATTGACCAGCGACGATACAACGTCGGCACTACGAAGAGGCTTCCTAAACAAACGTACTCAAAAAAGAAAACTACTACGGGAGCAGTCTCGGACGCGGCAGCGACTCGAAAGCATATGGGGCTTCGAAAGGGCGCTAGCATGGTGAAGGAACGTGCGGTCCGGCAAAAACGCCAAAGTCGGAACGAAGGGGGGACGTAAAGGGTCAAACTGTACGGAAATTCTTGGGGGGAACGCCTGGACCGAAAACGCTGCTCGGTCAACAGAAAAACTGTTGCGAGTGGATAGAATTCCCGAAGCAGTTGAACTGGTATGCTCCAAAGGGAGGAAAAGGACTTCAGAACAACTGCAGACGGGGAGCAGAGGTGGCATCCGCCACTTACCCTGGACCTACTCGATCAAAAAAAAAATAGTAGTGACCAAAGCGGATAGGGTGGGGAACAGTCGAAAGAAGACGCCCCTTGGAGATAGCGTGAGAGAAAGGGCTCAGGTCCTTTCCTCATCAGAGGATTGTGGAAAAAAGCGCTGGAATTAAGGAATTTGTCGCACTTGGCGCGTGGGGGGAAAGCAGGTCCTCGCCCAAGGAATAGGCTTTTCCCTTCGAGACCTCCAGTTCTTGCGACCATAGGTAAAGAAAAGAAAGAGCCGGAAACTAATCCCAATGGCTCATGAGAGAGAGGGGGTTCGAACTGCTCGGCTCGAACGTTGTACCATTCTACGCCGTTCAGTGAACAAACAACGCGTGCGGATCTGTCCCTTTCCATCATCGGGCGGAATCTCAGAAAGAACAAAACTACGCAACGAAGGCCTTCAGAGAAAAGAGAACATTAGTTCGGACCCGTTCTGAATGGACCGCGGCCGGTCGAATCCTTTACACACATGAAGCCGTCGGCCAAAGAAAAGAAAATCGATACCTTGGAGCACCTTCCGTCATAGAAGGGTATCATTATGAGGGGTAAACAAAAAAAAGGAGGGAAAATGAGATGCTCCTACTTATACATCGTCGAGGCCGGAAGGACAACCGTAACGATTCCGATGCGTGAACCAGAGGGGAAGGGGGCACGTTGAAAACGTGAATGAAAAAAGAAAAGAAGGGGGGGGGCCCAGACTAACTGGCAGCCATGTATAAGTCTGAACCGGAATGAGAAAAGCGTGCTTGGCCAAAGAAAGGAAGATGGCAGGCCAAAGTCGATGGAGAAGAAATCTTCAGGCTTTGCCGAATGGTCTGAAATTTCACAAGACGTGTCCGAAAACGTCGAGGCACGAACGAAACACGGCCCTTGATACTGCGAACAAAGGAGGGATACGAGGCCATCTGCGGAGGCAAACAGAAGCCGGATGTTGAGACCGGGCCGACTGGCTGCGCAGAAAACACACTTAAGACAGGTCAGCGACAAGATCGCGAAAAAAGAAAGGGGGCATCCTCAATATGGACAGGCAAGGGCAACCGAAGAAACTTGGTCTGTCGATTCGACAACAGGCTCCTCCGAAAAAGTTCGCACACAAAAGCGGGGGGAAAATATTGCTGCACGACGGGAGGGGGGACGAAGACCCGCATGCGCATCGGTGAAGTGAAAAAAGAAAAAAACGAAAAAGGGACATGGTTCTCTCACTGACTCTCGCCCGGCTGCGACGTTGGAAAAAAAACCGAAACAGGTTGGCAAGTGATATATATAAATGATTGTTCCTTCTGAAAACAGAAAAAAGAGCCTTGGTCTCCAGTACGTACATAAAGAGCCAGTAAAAGAAGGAGCAAATGGAAAAACCATGGAGAAGTGCAATCCACGACCGTTTAGAAAAACCGAAAAAAAGTCCCTCTATAAAACCAGAAAGGACGAGCGCTCGCGCCGGCCTTAAAGAGGAGAGGGACGCATAAAAATCGGCAAGGGAGAATTTAAGACGGTCGACGCATCGCGTACCGGCCGAATGGGTAGGTCGCGGAAAAAAAAAAGAAAACGGTGAGACAATAAAAGGTGTTAAGCACGAGGGAAAAGACAAATGACCCTCGTGAGCCGCATCGCATGAAAAAAGGCTACTGGCCTTTCTTTCTTGGCTTCCCAAACATCCTTTTTCACACAAAGTCACGACGTTTCTGGAGAAAAAAGGACTTCCCGCGGCCTCCATTGGCCAGTGAGGAAATCTGCCGGTGCCTGGCGCCACTTGCGCAAGGCAGGCAAACCAGGGCCGCCGGCTCGCGAGTCATACGTCCAGATAGAGAGGAAAAGAGGGAGGAGAGGCGTCTATATTCTGACTACGACAAGAATGGGAAAAGCCACAGATCAACAAAGAATAGGTCTGATATTCGTACACAAAAATCCGATAAAAAAAAATTAAGGATCGAGGTTGCGGGACGGGGGGGAGTGGGGGACATAAGGTCGCACGAGTATAGACACTCGCTTAGTCCAGGAGGCGCAGGTCTCACGGCGTTGAGAAAAAATAAACTGTGTGGGTCCACTATGCCTTTGGTGCACTGGAGGAAGGGGCCTAAGAAAAAGCGCCGGATAGTTGAATAAAGGAAAACGCCCTCTGTCGGAGCCGAACATGGAAACAGAAAAGGTTCGGAATGAAGGAAAAAGTGCCACCTTCGAAAAAGAGAGGGAAATACTGTGACTTAGTTTTATACTACTCGAGGCGAAGGGGAGAGAGGGGTTGAAGAACTTAGCTCACTAACAACAACATTAGAAAAATAGGAAAAGGGGCTAAAAAGGCCAAAGAGGCGCCATCAATAGCCAATACGGGAAAGAGGCGAGATCCTCTCGTGCAGGCAGATGCGAGGACACCGCAACCGAAGACTGCTCCACGAACGATCGGCAAAGTTCCTGGAGGACTCATGGTCACCAGCAAGGAGGATCTCAGCGGCAAATTCTTGATGAACGAGCCAAGAACGGCAAGAAGAAAATCCTGACAATACCTTAAGAAGGACCTTCCATTTCAAAATCCCACCACGAAGGACAAAAAAAAGGTTACACCTTCCGCGCGTCAGTCCTCATCACCTAAAGGGGGAAGGAAGAAAATATAATTGCAGCTTCATACGAGGAAAGCGATAGGAGCTTCTTGGGTTCACCCCCGCCGAGATAGAGTAGAACTATTCTTGAAAATGGAAAAGAGGGTCGAGTAAACGAAAGTAGGACGAATCATTCCGCCAGGACAGGGGGATATAGGTGACGGTCACATGCCCCCGTCACTGAAGGGGAGGGGAAAAAGGCCTAGAGGCAACGATCGAAATCAATTCCAGAAGAAGAGTCCTCATGAAAAGAAACTGGGGTCCTGGTACCCTGGGACTGGGCCAATCTTGTCATGACGAAGTCATTTAACTCAAGGGAAAAATGTTCGTGAGGCCGGTCACGAAAGGAAAAGGCCAACTTGCTAGCCGCGGCAGGAAGATCGGGGAGAATCGGTCACGGAAAAAACGCCGAGCCGTGAGAATAAGTAGCCAACACGGTAGAGGATCACTCTTAAAAATTCCCAGAAGAGAAAAAGAGAACCATTCGCCGGTACTCCAGAGACGACCCGTACTGACGCGCCACAACCGACTGACTGAAACGGGCGAAAGTCAAATTCGCGATCTATCGTCTTTCCCTTCTCGCGGGGGAGGAAAAATAAAAAAAGAGTCTCAATTTCGTGGAAAGTAGGCAATACAAATTGACAACTTCCATTTTGCTAATCCTGAAGGCTTATGTGTTTTAAGGCCTGGACCGGCCAAGCTACCACGGGAGAGGGGCCCTACGCCATTTGCATAGGGGAGAGGAAAAGAATTCCCTAGAACTTCGGTATTATGGCCTCACGTCGGCGAGCCGGAGGGGAAAGGGGAAACCTTATCCCCAGAAAAGGCAGCGTGGAGCAGGATGTTGGAATAAATCTCCCGCTTCTGCAGCGTTACTGAAGTCGCGCGCCTCAGGGAAAAGAGCCGTATAAACGTTGTGTAGAGTCGAGAGAACCTTAAGGAAGACTGCCTGCTCATCTCCTTTACAAATCCCAGGAACCGATAGGAAAATGGCAAATGTAGATTTTGAAACTCGTACCGCGGTTGGAGGGCTAATCGGCAGATGTTTTACGGTGAGGCTTGTCCTGGAGTCCGCTCAAAAAAAGGTCTCCGCCAGCGCCAAACACCGGGCTCTACCGAGAGAAAGTACAATCGGGCCGGTATAAAGCCCATTTTCAGAGAAAAAAGGGATTTTGGCCATGCGGCGCGGCTCGAACGGGGAAAGTAGAACTTCAATGTTAAAGACGACTCCCAGGGAAGAAAAAAAATCAAGAGTGCTGACAAATCAGACTGAGCTGGAACTTAAAATCGCTCTTGCGGCCACGCGGGTAAACAAACCAATCATTGAACGTCATTCAACGAAAAAAAAAGATGGAGTGCGTGACGAAGTGGAATTGCTTTAAAATAAACGTGCACTTCAAAAAAAGGAATCCTGAAAAGGAACTGAAGGGCAAAAAAGTGAGGGACTTTGGTCCCCTTCCCCCATAATCAGGATGGAGCTTCGAAGCATAGACTCAAACAACAACTAGATTAGAGAGAGCTCAGTCCTAAAACATCTCGCGTATGTGGGCTTAATGTGCAAATCAAAAAAAACGGGATGAATCATCGTCAAACAAGAAGAAAAGGAAGGGGAAGTTACGGATTCGAAGACCGCGAGACCATTCGAAAAATCCTCATTGATAGCGACCGGAATGATGAGGAATGCGACTGGCACCCCCGCACTTGCCCGGGGAAGAGAAAGTCGAGGTCGCACTCTGAAGGGAAGTGGCAAAACAAGACAGTAAATGAAAAGGTCACATTACCTTTGAGAAGAAACCCTCGAGCCCGCCGAGTCGTCACAACAATGGGGGGAAATTTCTATTCAGATCGGGCCTATGACAAACTATCGAAGTACGATCAGAACAGCCCTGGTCTTGTTTGGACAATGCAACCTATGCAACGAGGACGGTACTGGAGCGGTCTGAAATCCACCTGACAGGTTCGAGAAAATGACGTAGGAATGCAAAAAAAGCGTTTGCAAAAAAAAAAAGACCTCAATCATTTTCGGGGCCAGTTGAACCGGGCATGGAAGGGCAAAGAGGCGCAAGAAGGAAAGGAAGGGACGTTCTCACCTACACCACGGGGTGGAATCTGACGGATGAGTGGGTACGCGGATGACTAATTATCCAGCAGGAGCTGTTCCCAAACATACTGCTTAAAACTCATTTTTTGATAGATCGTGAGCGAACACTAAGCAAGACAAGAAAAATAGAAAAACCAGTGAGGAGGGAAAGGGGAATCTCCAACCAGTTTGCCGTGTCAGACAGAGCATGCATCGGGTCGCCGGGCTCAGCTACGTACCACCACATAAGCGAAGAAGTCAAGGGAGCAGAGAAGACGAAATTCGAATTCCACCGTGGGGAGAAGATAAGGTCTCGGACCGAGAGAAAAGAACCAACATACTATCAGATGCTCGCGACGGCTTCGCGCCGGAGCAAATCAAATCTTCAGTGGGCCGCGTCTGGGGGTTGGGGTGGGTGGGTGTGGGTGTGTGGGGTGGCCAGGTTCTACGGTGGACGTTCTTCAGGGTACCTTCCGGAAAGGGGAAGGGGAGATGCGGCCCGTCCGTGATCCTAGACTGAAGGTGCGAAGATCGACTGCTCGACCCAGCCCGTACCTCGTAGTCCGCATAGATCAGGCACAAACGGGGGGAGGGTGGCGCTGTGGAGGGGGGGGGGGGGGGGGGGGGGGGGGGGGCCACTGGTGAAAAAAGGGAGACCCCCGAAAGGAACGGTCAGCGGCTGGTCAACACCGGCGGTGCCGCCGAGCGGGGTGGCGAAACAACAGGGAGTACCCGATGAACCAATTTCATTTGCAGGACTAACTCCAGGCTTTGTCCTGCGCTGTGCGACGTTTCTGGGAAAAAAAAAAGAA
>Ga0179593_1632966_pt1 | contig 10280 bp, 14 predicted proteins | sample CZODoug2_1_08_16_FD_185931 | JGI IMG/M metagenome (GOLD analysis project Ga0179593, IMG submission 185931) | Vadose zone soil fungal communities from Angelo Coast Range Reserve, California, USA - CZODoug2_1_08_16fungal (PacBio error correction) | ecosystem: Environmental > Terrestrial > Soil >...
GGCCAGCCGCAATGAATCATCTGTTTCGACAACACGGCACGCCCACATAAAGGAAGGGAAAAAAAAAAAAAAGGGGGGAAATAAAACGGATAAAACCGTTTGCCTTTGACGCACTGTCCTGTTCTCACGAAGGGAAAGGAAGGAGAAAAAAAGCAACAGCGCGAAAATCCTGTTCCCTCCGCTGCGGAAAAAAAAAGAAAAGAGAGGGGAAACATTCGCCGCCTGAATTTGCTTGGCTGCTCGGAAAATGCCCCAATCCGCTATTAAAGGAAGGGAAAAGGGAGGGGGGAAGGGGAAGGAAGAAAAAGAAAAAAGTTTGGTGTCTCCGTCCAGCATTTTTGGGCATCCTGCCTCCCGGTCAAAGGGAAGGAGGGAAGGGGGAGGGGAGGGGGAAAGGGGGGGGAAGAAGGGGGAAAGGGAATGCGATTTTGATGCGTTTTCCGATCCACTCTTGATTCCATCTCCCCTCGTAAGGGGAAAGAAGGGGGGGGGGAAAGAAGTGGAGATATCTAAGTGGGCCATCCCAACCCATTCTCTGTTTGAATGGCAGGAGGGGGGGGGGGGGGGGGGAAGGAAGGGGTCCGGCTTCCCGATGAAATTATCCCGACGTTTCTCGTATGGAGAATTTTTCACGCCCGTTCTCCGGAAGGGGAAAAGGGGGGGGGGGAGAGGAAGAAGGGAAAGGGAGGAAAAGGAAGCGGTCGAAACATTCCTGATATGTGACGCCCGTCGCGGGCCACGCCCGGGACCCACCAGCAGCACGCTTCCCCGAGGGGGAGGGAGAAGGAGGGAAGAGGGGGAAAGGGATGCGTTCACCAGTCCGTCAAAACCAATCTTGCTGTTTGATTTCATCCGGCTCCGAAAAGCGCTTCTCCCAATGCCGGGGGGGGGAAGAAAAAAAGGGAGGGGGAGGATGGGGAAAACCGGTCTCCTTGAAAGCCGGATCACTTTCGTCGCGGTTCATCCCGCTCCCCATCGGCCTCCTCCAAGAAAAAAAAGGAAGAAGAAGAGGAGAAGGGGGAGGGAAGGGACCACGGCTCCCCTTCATTCCGATGGTCTTATACTGGATTCGCCTGCGCAAATTTTGGCGCAGAGGGGGGGGGGGGGGGAAGAGGGAAAAGGGAGGGGGAGGGGAAAGAGAGGAAAATGGCGGGCCGCGCCTAAGGTTTAACCTTCATGTAAATGAGCGCGTTTGAGCCATGGGGGGGGGGGGGGGGGGAAAGAAAGGGGGGGGGAAAAAAAAAAAAAAAAAGGGAGGACAAGAAGGAAAACATCATGGAGATTCTTTCCGGTTTTTTCGATCGCCGTATCGGATTCTCTCTGTCCCCCTTTAGTTAAGATCTCCACATCTCTGAAAAAAAAGAAAAAAAAGAAAGGAAAGGAAAGAGGAAGGAGAAGGGGGGAGGGGGGAAGGGGAAAAAAAAAGAAAAAGAAAAGAAGAAAAGGTTTCTTTCCCCCCCTCCCCTTCCTCTCTCCGTCAAAATACCTCTAACCTTCAAACGATCCTCCCTCCCCCCCCAACCAGCTTCCTTCTCATTTAAAGCTCCCCTCCGCCCGGGGTTGACAAGCTCCCGCCCGACGAAGGGAAAAAAAGGGGGAAGGAGAGGGAGGGGAAAAAAAAGGAAAATGGCCAACGAAAATTCAGCGCGAATTTGCGTGCTGAGGATGGCAAACTGCGAAGATCCTTGCCAAACGCTCCGGCGTCTCTCTGGTTTCACGGTACCGAAGGGGGAAAGGAAAAAAAAAGGGGGGGGAAGGGGGGAGAGGAATAAGAAGAAGTGAGGTTGGGTGGGTGGGACGTTGTAGGGATAGAATGGAGAGAAAACTTGATTCCTCTATGGTGGCCTCTCCTAAAAGAAAGAAGGGGCCTTCGGGGGAAAGAAAAAAAAAAAAGCTTGGGGATTTCCCCTGGCAGAGCGGTTTTTGAACGGAAAAAAAAAAAAAAGAGGGAAAAAGAAAAGCGCGACTCCCCAGACCGTTTTTCCTCCAATCATCTTTCTTAACGCAGGAAAAGAGGGAAAAGGGGAAAGAGGGTGAAGGGGGGCTCTCCCCCACTTAACTATATTTTGTTCGGGAAAAGGGAAAAAGAAGGGGGGGGAAAGGAGGATGTATGAGAAAAAAACGGTCGAGCCAATCTAACCCCGTATCTGAATCCTACAATGCGATCATCCTATCACTTGTGGAAATAACGAACCGGGGGGGAAGAGAAAGAAGAAAAAAAAAGGAAGGGGGGAAAAGAGGGAAAAAAGGGAAAGAGATTCTCGGCAACCCCGTTCCGTTTCTTTTCACACAGTTTTTTTATCTATTTATCTCCTTTGTATGGCTTCCGATCTGGGGGAAAGGAGGAAAAGAGAAGGGGAGGGGGAAAAGAAGAGCCCCTCACATTAAATCTGACCTTCGCACAAAAGGAAAAAGGAGGGTCCGTTTTTTTCTCTCCCGAAAAAGAGGGGGGGGAAAAAAAAGAAAAGGGAAAAAGGGGGGGAAGGGGGGGCCGCCAGATGAGGCGGCGTCTGACGTGCGCGGGTCGGGGGGCGATTGTTTTTTTGTGGGCGCCGTCACCCTCTCTCCAGGACTTCCCAAAAAGGGGGGAGGGGGGGGGGGGGAAGGGGAGGGGGGGGAAAAAAAGAAGGAAAAAAAAAGGAGAGCCTCAAGTTTTCTCTCCCCTCCTCTCCCCTCACGCTCCCCACACCCACCCCTAAAAGGGAAAGGAAGGAGGGGGAGAAAATAGGGTGGAAGCACGGCCGGTTTTACCTTAAACCTACCTCCTCCTTAATCTTTTTTCACTTGCTGTTCTTCGCAAGGGGGGGGGGGGGGGAGGAAGGAAAAGAAAAAAAGAAAAAGGCCCGCGCCCTGAATTTTGCGGTGGCATGGCCTGCCCCCTCTAGTACGGGCCTCGTTCTTGCGAAGGGGGAAGAAAGGAGGGGGGGGAAAAACCTCCCCAAAAAAAAGAGAGGGGGGGGGGGAGGAGAAAAGGAAGAAGGAAAGCTGGGGGGGGAGGGAGATCACTGGAGAAGAAAGGGGGAGAGGGGAGGGGAAGAAAACGGAGTCTTGTAATTTGACTTTTTCCTTTCCCCTTCCCTCTCCCTTTCTCCATTTTTTCCTTCATCCTTCTCCATCCGCTGTCGTTTTCAATAGATTTGGGAAGGAGGGAAGAAGGGAAAAGGGGAAAGAAGAGAAGAACGGCGATTCGAAAAACCCGGAAATCTTCCATGATTTTTTTCACTACTGATCTGTTCTTCTAATTTAATTTTGTTTGGTGACCTGGGGGGGGGGAAAAAGGAAAGAAAAAAAGGAAAAAAAGGAAGGAAAAGTCCCTAAGGTTACCCTTATAGGCGCTGCCAAAAAAGAAAGAGAGGAAGAAAGGGGGAGAAGGGAGCCGGCTCCGAAGCGCAAAATTTTGCGCAAGGCCGATCATGTATCAGCAACATATCATATAACCATCGGAATTAAGGGGGGGGAGGGGGGAGAAAAAAAGGGAAAGGAAAGAGGAGGGGGAAAAAAAAGGAGGCGGGGGGTTTGAAGGGGCGGAGCCCGATTGGATGAGAAAACCTCCTACGAATTTGATCTCGGCCTTCAATTGTAGACCGTGCCCAGCAAAAAAAAGGGGAGAAAAAAAGGGAAAGTCGCATTTTTAATAATCCCGCTTTTCGCGGCGAAGGGGGAAAAAAGGGGGGGGGGGGGGAAGGAAGGGGAAAAAGAGCCTGCCACGATGCGCAGGCGTACATTCTCCTGTCTCTTTCTCTTTTTGCCTTGGCTGTGAAAGGGAAAAAAAAAAAAAGGAGAGGGCGGGCCGGTCCAGAACCCTTATCAGGGGGGGGAAAAAAAAGAAGAAGGGGGGGAGGAGGAGGGGGAGAAAAGACCGTGGCGAAGGAGACGGGGTGGAAAATCTCCCTCGATGCAACGTCCTGGAATACTTTAATCGGGAAAAGGGAAGAAAAAGAAAAAGAAAAAAGGGACGCCATCAGAACGACGAAAATGGGTGGGCTGGCACACCTTCGATGAAAAAAAAGGGGGGGGAAAAAAAGAGGGGCCCGGCCCGAGCGATTTGATCAGCGTGATCGGAAAAAACGGCATCAATCGCATTCAACGTCAAGATTTCAACAGTATGAAAAAAAGAAGCGCCGGCCGTGACCGGGAGCAGGATTCCAAACTTCTTGACTTCGACACCAAAAAAGGGGAAAAGGGGGGGAGGGAAAGGGAAAGGAAAGGGGGGAGGAGGAGGGGGATGGGGCATTTCCGAGCAGCCAGCAAATCAGGGCATTCGTGCTAATGTGAAAACAGCTCTTGAAGGGGGGGAAAAAAAAAAAAAGGAAAGGGAGGGAGGGAGAGGGGGGGAGTGTTCGCCTCTGCAGAGAACAGCCGTGCGTTCAATAACGGCTTTTTTTATCCGTTTGTATGGCCCCCGTTGTTGGGGGGGAAAGGGAAAAAAAAAAGAGGGGGGGGGAGGGGGGAAGGGGGGGGGGGGGAGGGGGGAAACAGAAGATTTATTTTCCCGCTGCTGACAATTTTACACTACAATCGATGCCTCGGCTGCGGATTACCAAGTTTGGGGGGGGAAGGGGAGAAGGGGGGGGGAGGGGGGAAAAGGGGGAGATGTTCACACGCTTATGGAACCGCTGGATCTGTTGAGAAGTCGTACATTTCCTCTGGCCCACGGCACAAGTGGGGCAATAGTTCAAAAAAAAGGAAAAAAAAAAAAAAGAAAGGAGCCAAGGTCTGTTCACGTCTCCTCCGTCCTTCCTTCCCGTCACAAGGAAGGGGGGAAAAGGGAAGGGGGGGAAGGGAACCCCCCTTCCGTTTCGCTTTGGTTTTTCCGCTCTCCAATCGATAACTATCCATCACGTAAAGGGGGGAAAAAAAAGGGGGGGGAAAAAAAAAAAAGGGAAGAAAAAAAAGGAAAGAGGTCGGAGGGCCCGATTTCCCCAGAGACTCAAAGAGGCCTCCCTGTTCCTGTTCATGGGGGGGGAAAAGAAAAAAAAAAAAGAAGGGGGGGAGGGGGGGGAAAAGGGAGGGAAAAGTGAGGTATCGCTCGATTCCTGCCTTTTAAAAAAAAAAAAAACTGGGCCCCGCTCCCCGTTCGTCCAAAAAAAAGGGGGGGGAAAAAAGGGAAAGAAAGAAAAAAGGAAAGGAGGAGCCCCTCGCTGCATTACAACGAATAAGGTCTTGCCCCAGGGTGGCCCTAACTTTTTCGAACCGGGGTGCAGGGAAAGAAAAAAAAAAGAAAAAAGGTGCCCGCAGCCCCCCAGTGGCAGCCGGCGATGCAAAGTTAAGATTAGCCCCTCTATAATCAGAGGGGGGGAAAGAGGGGGGGGAAGGAAGGTCGTGACAATTGCTGCCCTGGCATTCATAATGACTGATGTGAACATTAACCCTTTTACTACTTGAGGGGGGAAAAAAAAAAAAAAAAAGGGGAAAAAAAATCCATTTTCCCCAAGCGCCTGGGGGGTAAGGTCAGGGGGGGAAGGAAGGGGGGAAAAAAAAAGAAGGGGGGGGAAAGGGGACGTTTTTGTGTTTTGGCGTAGATGAAAATTGATAAGTGATAGCCTTGGCCCCTTCAGCACCTAGAAAGGAAGGGGGGGGGAAAAGGGGGAAACCCAGTTGTGAAGTCTGCGGCGGCTGATTTGACGCCCGGTTGTCAAAGGAAAATTCAAAAGACCAGATGCGCAGCGCTTTTGGGGGGTGAATTGGGAAATCATGTGCTTCGTGATATTCCCAGCCCCCGAAGGGGGGGGGAAAGGGGAAAGGGGGGGGGGGAAGGAGGGGGGGGGAAAGAAAGGGGACCCGGGAGTAGGACCACACGCCTGGTGGGTATAGCTCGGGATGTAACCATTGCCATGGTTGAAAACGACTTAGGAAAAAAAGAAGGAAAAGAGGGGGAGGAAGGGGAAGATGCGGTGCCCATCGGGATCCTTTGGGTGACGTGGACGGCCTGCATTCCTTTTCCGAGGAGACGGGGGAAAAAAAAGAAAGGGGAAAAGAGAAGGGGGGGGGGGGGGGGGGGGAAAGAAAAAAGGTGTCGTATTCGAGCCCGCCGTTCGCTTGCCGCCGCCGTCTCCCCCGCCTTTGCTACCATGATGGGGGGAAAGGGAAAGGAAAAGGGGGAAGGGAGGAAGAAGGTTGTCCGAGAAATGTTTTGGGCAGTTTTGTCGCCTCCCCTATTCCATATCTATCCTGCTACACTGTAAGGAAAAAAAAAAAGGGGGAAAGGGGGGAAGGGAAAAGGGTGGACCGATCTTGTTATTGGGATGGGGATATAAAACCGTGATCTTGCTCTTGTCGCTCGTGCAAAAAAAGGGAAAGGAGGGGGAGGGGAGAAAAACTTGCATGTGCGGCGGCGCTCAGGATCGAAGCTGACGAATTTTTTCCCCTTCAGGAACTCCGGCTTGGCAGGGAGAAGAAAAAATCGGGGGCGGGCGGGCGAATAATCAAGGGAAAAAAAGAAAGGGAGAAGGAGGAAAGGGAGGGACACGACCGGCAGTTGCGCAAGCCTTGTCGATCCTGCGCCTCCCCCCTCCTGGGGCGTGAATCGGGGAAAAAAAAAAGAAAGGAAAAGGGGGAAGATCGGGCCGTCTGGGCTCGCCTGTCCATGGGAAAAAAAAGGGGGGGAAAGGAAGGAAAGGAAGGGGGGGGGGAAAAAAAAACACGCCTTACCAGCAGCGCATCCGCGTCAGGGTCAATCTTGTGTCGCATTTCAATTCTTTTCGGTGGGAAAAAAGGGAGAAGGAGAGCTCCGTCCCTGCGGTGACAAGCACCGCAGGCGTTTGTGAGATATAGTAACCAGATCTCTCCTCCCCAACAACAGGAGGAAAAGGGGGGAAAGAAAAAAGAAGGGGGGGGGGGGAGGGGGATTGGTTCACCGCCAGGACCGTGGGATATCTCCCATGCGAAGGTGCCAAAGATGAAAATCGCAAGATGACTGACCTGCGCTTCTTGGGCTGCCGGAAAGGAAAAGGAAAGGGGGGGGAAAAAGAGGGGGAAAAGGGGGGGGGGGAGGGAAACGCCGCCGGCCGATGACAGTTTCGAGCCAGACGACGTATGCGCCCTCCGTCTCGTTCGCGAGCTCTCCTCCAGGAAAGAAAAAAAAGGAAAAAAAAAGGGGGGAGGAAATGACCGGGTGGAAGCCGGGCGAGGCCCCGAATGGTGAATTTCTCGATTGTCTCCTTATTATTCGCCCGCTCCCGAGCAAAAAAAAAAAGGGAAAGGGAGAGGGAAGAGTTCCGGAGATCGGCGCCGAACAGCAAAGTTTTATCCGCCGAACCGGTACTTCTCTTTTCAACGTCTCTACAAACAGGGGGGAAAAAGGGGGGGAAAGAAAAAAAAAAAAGAAGGAGAGGGGAAAGGGAGGGCGAGACGTTACATTCGTGTTCGGCAGATAGCTTGGCTCGGTGCGGCCTACAACTCCCAACATCTCGACACTGATCGCGCCGAAAAAAAAAAAAAAAAAAAAAAAAGGAAGGAAAAGAAGGGGAAGAAAAGGGGGAAGGGGGGCGACGGCGCGGCCATCGAACCGTTTCCTCGAATACGACACCGTCTCCCCCAAATTCTCCGAGTTTCATCGAACCCGATGTGCTCCCGGCAAAAGGGAGGGGAAAAAAAAAAGGAGACCCCAAAGATCCCGATGCAACGCCATGACTCTCGGCGGAAGCTCCTTCTGTGCCCGTCTGCGGGGGGGAAAAAAAAAAAAAGGGGGGGGAAAAAAAGAAGAAAAAAGGGAGAGAACAACGCGGTGCTGGGCCTACTCCGGCAACTCGTCAACCATCAATCCCCCACGAACCAGAGCTTTTCCGCACGGCGCCCAAGGGGGAAAAAAAAAAAAAAAAAAAGGGGAAAAGGGAAAAAAAAAAGGCAGGCGCAATCCTGGCTTGAGTGGGCCCGAGCGCGGACAACGCTTCCAACTCCCCTCCTCCTACGTCAAAAAGGGGGGGGGGGAAGAAGAGAAAGAAAGGGGGAAGAGGGGGGGGAGGAAGGAAAAGGGCTATCCACTATCAATTCATCTACGCCAAAAACACGCCGGGCATACGTAATGGAAAGGTGGGAAAGAAAAAAAAAAAAAAGAAAGGGGAGGGGGGGGGGGGGGGGGGAAGGGGGGCGAAGCAAGTAAAGGGTACCCTGTTCCCTCAGTTCATTCTTGAATCCATGCATCAATGTTCACTAACTCCACGCGCAAAAAGAAAAAAAAAAAAAGAAAAAGAAGGGGAAAAAGGGGGACAAGCGCCCCCGCCGGGCCCCCCACTGGCTGCGGCAAAGTGGTATTTCACCGCATCCGTGCACCCGGTCCCTAACGTTTAGGGGGGGGGAAAAAAAAAAAAAAAGGGAAGGAAAAGGGAGAAAAAAAGGGGGAAAAGGGAAAAAAGGTTGAGGGTTTACGTTACCGAAATCTTTTTGGGACGACGGGCGCGCCAGTTTAAAGGCTCCAAGGATCGAGTCGCTCCCCTCACTTAAAGCGGCCCCCCAGGAGGGGAAGGAAAAAGAGGGGGGGAGGAAGACGGGAAAAAACGCCCGACAGCGTGTCAATGGGATGGCCATGGCCATCGTGGTTTTTCTTTAATCCAGCCGGCTGATCTTCTCAGGAAAAAGGGGGGGGGGGGAGAAAAAGAGGGTGATCGAGAAATTGGGAACCGGAAGGAAGGACGAATGGCAGATCGTGGAACAAGACCTTGGATCGCGGTTTGGTTATTGGCTTGGAGAAAAGGGGAAAAAAAAAGGAAAAAAAGGGGGGGAAAAAAGGGAAAGGGGTCGACAAAAAGAGCCAGCGGTTCCATACCAGCAGTTGGGTTAAATTCGAAAATGGCCAATCCATATTACTACTCCCCCAATGTAAACTTTCCTCCGCCCTCCAGGGAAAAAAAAAAAAAAAAAAAAAAAAGGAGGGAGAGGGGAGAAAAAAAAAAGGAAAGAAACAGAAGAGAGGGCCCAAACAACGGGGCCATACAACGGAATCAAAAGCCGTTTTCAAAAATTGACGCACGGTCTGTTCTCAAAAAAGGAAGGAAGGGGGAAAAAAGGGAAGGGACCAGCCGCCTGCGCCAAATCACGCCTGATTTTGGCCATTCGCCGCCTTCTTTGCTGGCTGCTCGGAATGCCATCCGCTAGAGAAAAAAAAAAGAAAAAAAAAAAAAAAAGGGGGGAGGAGGGAAGGAAAGAAGGGTGGGAAGCCTGCTCCGGGCCACCGCCCCCGTAGCGCCGTGCGTTTCGCCAACTGGGAAAGGGGAGGAGGGGGGGGGGGGGAGAGAACGCGAATCATCGCCTCGGCCGGCCCGAATGTGGCCCGCCGTTTTCCGATAGAGAAAAAGAAAAGAGGGGGGGGGAAAAAAAATGGCGGAAAGGTTTATTGGACCGCCTGCTTCCCGGCTTCCGATGAATTTATTCCGACGTTAGGAAAAAGGGAAAAAAAAAGGAAGCCCGGAGGACCACGGGGGGAGGCCGCCTTCCTGATTTCGACAATGGAGCTTCGAAACTTCCTGATAGGTTGACCGCCCGTCGAGAAAAAAAAAAAAAAAAAAGAAAGGGGGGAGAAGGGAGGAAGGCCAGAATCGTGCAGGCCCCCGTCACCGTCCTTCAAAACCAATCTTGCGTTTTGATTCAGAGAAAAGCGCCGAAAGCGGAAAAGGAAAGGGGGGGGAAAAAAAAAAAGGGGGAAGGGGAGGGGGGAGACCGGGGAAACTACGGAAAAGCCGCCGAAATCACTTCCGTCGCGGTTCATCCCCCCTCCCATCGTCTTCCGCCCCCTTTCAAACCCCGCCGAAGGGGGAAAAAAAAAGGGGGGGGGGGGGGGAAAAAAGGAAGAAGAAAAGGGATTCCCGAGGGGCATGGATACAGAATCCGCTTGCTAAATTTCTCTTCTTAGCGGCGCAGTATGCCTTCTGGGCAAGGGGAAAAAAAAGGAGGGAAAAGGCAGGGAAGGAGACGGAATGGGGAGCCATGTTTTTCATCACCAGGTTTCACCAAACAAAATTAATAGACGATTCAGTGAACCATCTGGGAGAATCCTTCCGTTTTTTCGATCAAAAAGGGGAGGAGGGGGAAAAAAAAAAGGGGGGGGGAGAAAAGAGGAAGAAAGAGAGGAAGTGAGGACGCAAATGCGAAAAGGGAGGGAAGGAAGGCCACCAATCAAGCCTCAAGGGTTCTTTCCCCCCTCCCTCCTCTCGCGTCTCCCGAAAGGAAAGACAAAGCACAAAACCAGCTTTCCTTCTCATTTGATCTCCCCTCCGCGGTTGGTACAAGCCTCCGTACTCTCATCCCTAGTTCGTAACAAAAAAAAAGAAAAAAAAGGGGGGGGA